>Ga0189291_100026_pt1 | contig 350064 bp, 323 predicted proteins | sample UW1redminimetaG_FD_130331 | JGI IMG/M metagenome (GOLD analysis project Ga0189291, IMG submission 130331) | Marine microbial communities from the Costa Rica Dome - UW179B-red mini metaG | ecosystem: Environmental > Aquatic > Marine > Oceanic > Photic zone | place: Costa Rica: the Eastern... | reverse complement strand
CCCAGTGGTCAATGCTCGTTTCTACTCAAAATCACTGCTAGAACAAGTGGGGCTTTTTGATTTGAGCTTCTCCTTTGCCGCTGATAGAGAATGGCTTTTTCGTATAGTAGCTTCAGGCCTCAAAATGGAGATGACAGATGAAACCCTGTACGGTTATCGGGCACACGAAGGCTCCGCGAGTATGTCCGGAACAGATGCGACCGCCTTCAAACTCTGGCATGAACATCTCAAGCTGACAGATACGCTAATTCTTTCCGATGGAACTCCTCCGGCACTAAAATCTGTCTGCTACAATTGGCGCGCGATAGAAAGGACCAAGCTCGCACTGCGTACTCGGCGGACCGACCCTTCAAAATCACGCTCCCAGCTCCTTTTCGATCTTGTAACGCGTGATCCACTTTATCTGATCCATTTGACAATGGGCCTTATGAGCTGGCTTAGTCGCCGTCGGGGACATTCAGATCAATGATCTTAGACATGTGTGGGAATACTAGAGCTTTTCCGGCACGTTTTCTTCTAGCTCAGCCAGCCAGACATTCGCTGAAGAGTCGCTTGGCGCACGCCAATCTCCGCGCGGAGATAAGGACCCTCCAGAACCAACCTTGGGGCCATTTGGCACAGCAGATCTCTTGAACTGACTAGTCTGAAAAAATCGGAACAAGAACAAGTTCAACCACTTTTTTATCGTTCCCAAATCATACTCGTGACGCTCCCCACCAACAATCCCTTCGGGCCACACGCCGCGCGCAAGATCGCCCCAGGCATGTAGTGCCAAGAAAGCGACTTTGCTCGGTTTAAGGGAATATCGACTTACGTAGAACAAGTTGAAATCCTGCAGCTCGTAGGGACCTATATATTCCTCTGTACTCTGCGTTGAATCATCGTTCTCACCGGGGACCAGCTCGGGAGAAATGGTGGTGTTCAGAATTTCCTCAAGGACAGCATCTGCTTTCTCACCAAAGTGGCTGGTCGAAATGACCCAGCGAATAAGGTGCTGGATCAATGTTTTGGGTACGGAACAATTAACATTGTAGTGGGACATATGGTCACCGACGCCATAGGTACACCAACCTAACGCCAGTTCGGACAAGTCACCCGTTCCCAAAACCAGTGCCTCATTGTGATTAGCCAGACGAAACAACAATGCTGTTCTAGCTCCCGCTTGGACATTCTCAAAAGTTATATCGTAATCTTTAACTCCCTCAGAGAATGGATGCTCAATATCAGACAAGGTCTGCATTGAGGAAGGACCAATGCTAACTTCTTTCGCACTGACGCCTAACTCTGCCATCAATTTCCAGGCATTGTTTTTTGTAAGATCGCTGGTCGCAAACCCTGGCAAAGTGTACGCTAGGATGTTTGATCTTGGCAGTCCCAGCCGATCAAAGGTTTTCACCGCCACCAAAAGAGCGTGCGTTGAATCCAATCCGCCTGAAACACCTATGACGATTTTCTTCAGACCTGAAGATTCCAACCGCTGTTGAAGCCCATGTACCTGGATATTGTATGCTTCGTAACATTGCTCATACAACTTCTCATTATCAGAAGGCACAAAAGGAAAGCGACTAACTTCACGCTGTAGCGAAATATTTTTAGCTGAGGGCGAGCCAAGACAAAAATTAACTCGCCTAAATGATTTCAATTTCTCTGAGAACTCTGCCGCGCAGTCACTGAAAGTTCCAGTCCGCATGCGCTCCTGTCGCAACCTCTCCAAATCCACATCAACGCAGACCAATTCTTCCACACCCGTAAATCTGCCCGACTCAGCTAACAACTCTCCATTTTCGTAGATCATGGCGTGACCGTCCCACGCCAGGTCCGTCGTTGACTCCCCTGATCCTGCAGCAGAATAAAGATAAGCCGCCATACACCGCTGTGAGTGCGTTCGACACAAAGAATGTCGATAATCGCTTTTGCTGATCGTAATGTTACTTGCTGACAGATTTATCAACACTGTCGCGCCCGCCATGGCTGCGAATGACGATGGTGGAATTGGTACCCAAAGGTCTTCACAAACTTCTGTATGCAGAACGAAATCCTTGTAGTCGGACGCCTGATACACAATATCTGTTCCAAACGGTACTTCTTGTCCAGCGAACTGAATCCATTCACTTTGTGCGTAGTTTCCAGGTGTGAACTGTCGGCGTTCATAAAATTCCCGATAGTTTGGTAGATAACTCTTTGGAACGAGCCCCAAAACCTTGCCTTTGTGAATAGTAACCGCAACATTGAACAATCGGCCATCCACTCGCAGTGGCGCGCCAACAATAATGACCGGAAACAGCTCTTGGCTGGATTTGACTATCTTTCCGATTTCCCGTTCGACTTCATCCAGCAGGGCATCTTGGAAAAATAGATCGTCATTAGAGTAACCCGATAACCCCAATTCAGGAAAGACGACCAGTCCGAGATGTTGCGCATGCGCCTCATGGGCTAACCGCAATGTCTCCACACTATTGAATCTAGGTTCGGAAATACGGAGCCGCGGCGTCGCTGTACCGACCCTTATGAATCCATGAGAATAGATGGATTGAAAGTTTCTTAGATTATCACTCATCGATGGATGCTTGCTTTGTGGGAAGTCCTGCTAAGATCTCTGGAAGGTGAGCGCCCTTCATTCCCCAATTCGTAGGTGGAACCTGGCGGCCACCTTCCCGTAAAAAATTTCTCACTTGTAGATCCATCTCCACGTCATCCATGTATGGAATAGCATTTTCCTCAAGGCGCTTAAACAAAGCGGCATCACCTCCCGGCGTCCAGCCCGACCCCACAGAATGGTCGATATGGTAAACTGACTTTTCCGGGCCCAACAAGACTTCTTCCATCCCCGAGGCATGGGCTAAGTACAAAAGTAGTGAATCCAAGTTCCATGAATAGATCGGCCACTCTTCGTATCCGCTCAGAGCTTCCCAGTCCTCTTTGGACATTAACGCAAAATCCCCACATGCAATCGTGTGTAACTTTGGCAATTCAACTCCGCAAACCTTGGCGCATAAATACCGGATCATACGCCGAAGCAGGACCAACCTACTAGATCTCCCAAGATAACGATCGATTCCTGTTTGGAACAAAAGACTTCGCAATCGTCGTGCTGCTCGCTGATACCTGGAACGCGAGGCTATTCCGGCGCCGTCTATTCCGTCGTATTCAAATTCACCGTGGCGCCCCGCTGCTATGACAGATTTCTCACAGTAAGCTAAACACTGCGTCAAGTCTTTGATTTGCACGGTATCAGCGGGCACATCGAGTCGGTCAGCGCGATAACTTTTTCCAGGGTGCAGAGGTTTCGTTGCAAGCCACGAAAAACAGTTTTCGCTGAAAAGGATGTCAATATTTGTGACCAGAATAAACTTGCCGTTAGCCCGTGCGACACCAACGTTCTTCGCTATCATCTGAAACAAGCCCAGACGGCTTGAGTTGTCTAAGGCAGCGTGGATTTCCGATGGTACTGTTATAATTCTAGTTGCAAAAAAGCTGGAAACATTGGGCCACGACAATGCTCTCAACAAGGGAACCCCCTCTGACGGAGGGTTCCACTCGACCACAAGTAATTCGGTTGTCAGTTCAAACGAGTTGGCCTGCGTTGCCAGAGCATCGATAAAACACTGCATCCTAGCCAGCATACTGCCGCCGTGATCATCATTTCGCGAAGTCACGACGACAGACAGGTATGGTTGGTCCAATTGTGCCCTACTTACTAAGTGATGCGCAGGTCAATTCCGTTCTTGAAACTGACCGCTCCTTTGACATTTCTACCGTTTGGATGGGCCTCTGCCTACAAATAGCATATCAGCCTGGTCCGAAAGCTCTGTGTGTTCCATCATGTGCCAGCAATCGATCACCACTGGACGGCTACCACCCTGCTTTAATTGTATCGAAGGTAACAATTTAAATTCATCCCAAGCAGTTGCGATCAAAATAACATCTGCAAGCTGAACACAATCCTCAATACCGGCGCTTCTTTTGACTTTAGCGTCCAGAAGCGTTTCCGACGTTCCCATAGCGGCGGGGTCGAAAACGTTCACAACGAACCCCTTTTCAATCAAGCCGTTGGCAACCGCCACTCCCGCTGATTTCTCAACAACGCTAGTGTTAGGTTTGTAGGACAAGCCCAGAACGCCAATGGTTCCCATGTCGGGACAATTCCTCGCGGCCATCGCAACTAAATTTGCATTCTGTTGTGCGTTCATCTGGTCGGTCGCTTCCGCGATCAAAGGCTTAACACCTAGATCCCTTGCCATGACTGAGAAAGCAATGTTATCTCGAGGAAAACAAGGACCTCCATAACTCACGGCACCACGTAAGTATTTTTTTCCAATTCGGCTATCGCACCCGATCGCATTTCCGACCACGACCGCGTCAGCTCCGGGCAGCTGCTCGCAAATTTGCGCAAGCATGTTAGCGTATGAGATTTTGGTCGTTACAAATGTGTTGACCGATATTTTAGTCAATTCGGCGTTTACATAATTCATCCGCGCCACTATGGGATCATTATCACAGGAGTTTTGGTAAATCTCTGCTAAAGCCTTTCCCGAACGCTCTTCACCTTCTCCGATCAGGATGAAGTCAGGCGTCAGCATGTCCTGTACGACACTACCTAGTGCGATGAATTCAGGATTGTAACAAACACCGAAATCCACACCGCATTTTTTCCCGGAGTGCTTTTCCAGGGCAGGAATAAATTCCCCCTCAGTATCACCGGGCATAACTGTGCTGGTCATAACAACGACGTGAAAGGAATCCTTCTTTTTCAACGCCTTGCCAATAGTCTCCGCTGTAATCAGCGCAAACTTCATTGAGAACCGACCGGCTTCATCACTCGGTGTGGGCACGATTACAAATGAGAAGTCTGAATTCAAAACGGCCTCTTCAGCATCCATAGTCGCTCGCAACCGGGACTTACTTTTGTCAATAAATTCCTGGAGTCTTGTCTCCGCCACCGGTGCACGACCTGCATTTATCTCATCGACAAATTTTTGATTGATATCCACACCAACAACATTGTACCCCTTTGAGGCCATGACAGCCGCTAGCGGCGATCCTAGCTTCCCAAGCCCAAATACAGATAAGTTCAACGACGCCTCCAAATTAGTTATTAGTTGCACTTGCGGATTGGGTCTAAACCCAAACTGCCATGATGTATCGGGCTCCCCGATACCCGTTAATCTTCCATGCCATTCAAAACCCTCTAATCTTCATACCATTCAAACCAAGTGAGCTTCAAATGTCGCTAAAACCCTGGATTGTTAACGACCAAAAAACTATCTTCGAGAGCCCAAGGATTAGCATCTACAATGAAACGATAACGCTCCCCGACGGACGCATTATCGATGACTACATTCAAGTCGACATGCCTGAGCATGCGGTGATGCTTGTCAAGAACGCGGTTGGAAAATGGCTCCTCCAACGTCAATATAAGCACGGGCCTCGCGCTGTTAGTTTGACCTTCCCAGCTGGGCAATTGAACTCGGGAGAGTTACCCTTAGAAGCCGCCAAGCGGGAACTACGCGAGGAAACTGGCCTTGAATGTGATGACTGGTCCTTTCTTGGCTCTTATGTCGTCAACGGCAACCAACGTTGTGGTTGTGCACATTTGTTTCACGCACAATGTCTTACGGCGACTGAGTTACCTGTTGAATCTGACAACCAAGATCTTGAGGAGCAAGAGATCGTTTGGCTTTCAGATCTTGAACTATTAGAAGCTTTCAGGGTCGGCCAATTCATGATTTCAAGTCATGCACTTGCGTTTACAATAGCAATCAATCCAGCTTTACGGCCCTGAGAGCCTCCTACTACTAGAGAGCTGGACGATTGCCGGTCTTCAGCAATTGTACTTGCCCCGCTATCCAAGGGTAAGTTTTCTCCAGCCCGGATCTAAGCGGCTCGCTCGCCCTCCAACCCAATTTCTGTTCGTAGAGATCGTTATGTGAGTTACGCCCCCTAACGCCCAATGGTCCTGGAATGTGTTCTAGTTCAAGATCACGCCCAGCAATTTCCATCACCATGTGTGCGAGCTGATTGATGGAGACCATCTCTTCTGAACCAATATTCACAGGACCTGTGAAATCGGATCTCATCAGCCGTGTTGAAGCTTCCAAACATTCATCAACATACATAAAGGAACGCGTTTGCTCGCCATCGCCCCAGATTTCGATGGAGCCATTTTTGTCGGCCTCTGCCACTTTACGACAAATAGCTGCAGGGGCTTTTTCCCTGCCGTCTTTCCATGATCCAAACGGACCGAAAATGTTGTGGAATCGAGCAACACGAACCTGCATTCCATGATTGCGTTGATACGCTAGATAAAGGCGCTCGCTAAACAATTTCTCCCAGCCATATTCACTATCCGGATTGGCAGGATAGGCACTGTCTTCACGCGTAACCGGCGCTGTCGGATCAGTTTGATTATAGTCAGGATACATGCAAGCTGAAGATGAATAGAAAATCCTCTTAATGTTGCGGTTCTTGCAGGCCTCCAACATGTTGAGATTGATTGTAGCGGAGTTATGCATAATGTCTGCGTCATGGTCGCCCGTGAAGACATACCCAGCGCCGCCCATATCTGCAGCAAGCTGGTAGACCTCATCAAAGCGGCGGTCGACCAGATCGCGACAATTTTCAGCATCTCTCAAATCAGCGACGACAAAATCATCAGCTTCAGTCTCATCATACCGCGGAAACTTGACGTCTACGCCGCGGACCCAAAAGCCCTCACGCCTCAACCGCTTTACCAAGTGTGAACCGATAAACCCACCAGCACCACAAACCAACGCTGTTTTGGTCATCTATTTCTCTCACCACGTAGTTTCATTCGACGTTCCTCAAATCAAAAACGATCGATAAACTCGACCGCTCAATCAAATAGCACCCCCTAGGGCTCAGACACGCGCATCATCTAAGCTGGCATAACGCCCAAGCACCATTTTTGCAAAAACCCGCGCATAAGTGAATGGAGAACGGCGCCCAAACCATCGATATCTAGCCAGATCAACTTGGATTTGATGGTCCAAGCCAGGATATCTCGGTGCCTGTCGCACGGCCTGTGCCGCGGATAATGGCAGATATCGCGGATAAGTATAAGGACCTTCTGTATCGTTCAAAGTAAAGAACGCCCAATGGTTCACGGTACCAAAAAATCCTTGCGGATAGATGCTGTCGCAGGAGTTCAAAACTTCTGCATTGTCACAAATATCCAACTTCACTTGATGATCAGCCGATCCAAGTTCCAAACCATTGCGTATGGTGAAGTCGATTGCAGGAATAGCTTGTTCTACAACCGTCTCCAGCCACCCCAAGTGTAATTTGGCGCTTTCACCACTCCACCCCGCCTCCTGCCCACGCCAAAAAGGCAGCCCATTGTATCGCTTTGAATTGCCAACATACCGTGCGTCAGAAATATCATGCATGACGACAAAGTGTTCACGGTCACCGACAATGGGCATTAGCTTGGCCAGTACGCAATCAGCCACCTCGGTCCCATGTGCATCCCATAGAACCAACACCCTCTTCGCATCGCCAACGACCTCTTCGTAATCAACAGATAGAATATCCAAGGTCCTAGCGTCGACGGTACTGAGCCATTTCTGATCCACAAGACCCTTCTTCTTCAACTTCGGCAGGGTTTCCTCGTCCCAACAAGACGAATTGCAGAGGCTCACGATGCGTCGCTTGCCTGTCATATGCGAAAGAGCCTCAGCAAAAAGGCACGTGGAGTTCCCATATCCCCGGCCAAACTCGATGATTAAGTCGGGCTCATATTCTGATGCAAGCGCATAAAAATGTATCCATTGATGAAGTTTTAGCGAGTTTGAATCGCCGACAGTTTCATAAAGACCTCTGAGGCGCGCGGCGTTTTGTGCTGTTTGTTGCGCTTGATTCAACAAACATCGACTAACTAAATGCGCCTGCATGCTTCCCCACTCCAAACAAAGGCTAAGGCCTCCTCTTTGCCCCCGCTCACAGCTTCAATGCCGCTAAAACCTCCCACGGAGACACCACACCCTGAACTTTTCGACGAAACACTGTTTCGTCAACACACCGATCAGGAAGTACGAGCCATCTTTCGAATAATTGCCTGATATTTTTTCCAATGTCCAGTGACAAAATGCGGATTTTTTCTTGGTGCTAAGCGCGAAAAACCAGGGACCGCATTTGGCGCTAAAAACCCAGACCCTGCCAATCATTTCCCTGTTTCCAATATCTGTAAAATGGGCAGGACGATTGGCGGTAAACGCAAATATTCACTATAAGTCGTGCGACGGATACTGGAGATACATGCAAAAGCACTTTGCGCAGAATTTTCGATCTTGTAACTTAAGCAAATACATTTCTCGATTGGCTAGACGTCTCTGATGAGCAAGTTTTCTTGCAAGTCTGATGAGCAAGTTTTCTTGCAAGCATCACATTCGCCGAACCCGACCAACAGAAACAAACGAAGGCTACAAAATGTCCTTGCAGCGCTTGCATAACGAAGTTCCCCAGTTAGATGATCCCAGCGCAACTGACTACGAAAAATTGCGCGCCATACGTCTCTGGTCAATGAAGACTCTTCAGTTCACCGGCGATGCCACCATTGAAAACAATGTCAGCTCAGTTCAAAGCCGATTACGTCGCTGGTTAACGAAGACTTTTCCGTTCGTTGGCGGAACAGCAATTGCAAATGGTGCGGGCTCTGTTGGAGACGCGCTTGAACTCCTGGACGATCGTTTGGTGTCATTCAATCAGTTAGAAATGAACATTTTTTTTGCTCAGCTGTGTTCGTGGGTCGGGTTTCCTGCGATCGTCGCTGAATACCACTACGATCCTCAGACTGACAGCACCGTTCCCACTGAGGGCCTGAACCACCTAAGTCCAACACCCGCCTCACCAAGGCATCATCTTTGCCTTGTCAGAATCGATGTGTTGGGCGAAGAGCGGGTCGTTCTACAAGACCCCAATCTCAATCTTGGCCTTTTGGACCACAACAACTTGCCGGCAGACTGGTCGTCTCTCACGAGAGATGTCCTTGTAGGAGATCATAAAAAATATAAAGCCGACATTGAAACCGCGGGTATGCGACCTCACTTGCAAGCTGATGGCACGATTGAGCTGCAGCTGGTCCGAGCAATCCTACCGGCTTGGAGCAATTGGATGAGCCAGTCTATTGGCAGTTATGATCCACTCAATATGCTGAGGTTTCCATCCAGAATAACACATCGTAATGGCCAGCAAGACGGCCTTGAAGAGCAGTTCCTTGTTGTTCGAGATGCCACAGTAGATAGAGGCCAACTTCATTCAGGTCTAAGTGTCAGAGAAAAACTGGATCGCGAAATCCGAGAGGCCAAAACAGAAAACTTCTACTTCGCGAGTTCACAAGACAGGTTTCTCCAAGAGGCCAAGGCTTACTCTGATTCAGAGATTGGCGATCTTCTCAGATTTGACCCATGGGAACGAAACCGCATCACCAACATGCTTGAGCTTGATCAAGGAGATGCCGAGTTAACAAGCTACCCTCTCGATGTTTGTCTACCCATAGCTGACATTTGCAACGCGCGGTGCACATTCTGTACATCCTGGCTGGAAGGCAAAAAAATTCTGAAGATTGAGCAGCTGGATGGCTTCAAGCCTGTCATTCAACACGCTCAAGCAATCGGCCTCGCCGGACACGGGGAACCACTAAGCCATCCGAAGTTACCCGCGATACTTAGCCGATTGCGCGATTGGGTAGACCCGCGAACACTCTGCTATGTCATCACCAACGGTGTCTATCTTTACAAAAACCTTGAGGCTCTGATAGAGGCGCGCGTAGTTTCGTATGCCTTTAGTCTGAATGCCGCTTCAGCTGAAACCCATGAAACCGTCATGGGTCTCGCTCCCGGCAGTTTCGCCACGATCCTAGACGGAATCCGGGCCCTAATCCAAACGCGAGACGCAAAACCTCACTTGGGAATAACCGTTAGTATCAGTTTGGTTCTAACGCAGGACAACATCCACGAAGCGGGTGCCATAGTTAGGCTTGGAAACGAACTTGGCGTCGACAAAGTCCAACTGAAGACAATAGCCGGAGCTGGTGGAGAAATACCTGGCCTGAATTACCATCGGCTGCCACCTTATCTGCACCCGGATTTTGAAACACACAAAGCGGATGCTCTGCAAGCAATATCTGATTCCGCAATCGAGGTTCAGTGCTCTCTTGATTCCTGGGAAACACCTGTGTTCCCAAAAGAGGTTGCTGAGCAATTTGAAGTCTCTCCCCCAAAATTCGTGCAGCGAACTGAAGCCCTCAAAAGCAAGGAAGTTAGAGACTTTTATCAAGCTCAAGAGAAGTACTTAACCCCAACAACGGGAAGGCTATTAAGCCGCGTGGAAGATTTTGACGGACACAACCCATACAATCGATCACCGCGCTATGCCTGCGATGCCCCCTATCGAAATCTCTATCTGAACGATTTTTCGTTCTCCATGGTCCCTTGTTGTTACATGTCGCACGTACCGGGTCATGAACCGGTCATATACGATGGCACGTCAGACTTCTTTGAAGCATGGAACAGCGAAGCCATGCAAACGCTTCGCAGACGTCTAAAAGAAGGTCCATTCTTCAACATGTGCACTAAATGCCCAACTGAATACTAGAACTGGGTTCCAATTAATTCCTTTTGAACGTATGAAGAAGTAAGGGAATACGACTGGAGTAAGTACAAAAGTGGGTAAGAACTCAATTGATATGGCGGACGAGGCATTTTCTGCGGCCTTGGCGAAGCTTCGTACTGTGTCTGCAGAAGAGCTTAAAGAGATTTTTGGCTTTTCCACCAGCTGCAACTATCAGCCAACGACTGATGATCTACGGCAGCTGAAAATGCCCCAAGACGATATTCAGATCCTTAAGTACCTCGTTAAGAACCTGAATCCCCAGAGGCATCTAGAATTCGGGACGTGGACAGGTGCGGGGGCACTCGCTGTTTTACAAAACTCCAATGCAACTGTTTGGAGTATCAATTTACGGGATGGCGAAATAACAGAGGGAGGCCAACCCGCTTATGCTGAAACCATTTCACCGGCTGAATTTAGAAACCGTTTCTCCAATAAACCAGCCCCCGAAATCACCCGAAAGATTGGTGGCACAGACCAGAAAAATACCGACCCGCTTTCATTAGACAATGGAAACGAAGTGCCTCGTGATGACTACGTCATTGAATATCGAACTGACGCACGTGGAATGATTGGACATCTTGTTCACGAAGCTGGACTCAGCGACAGATTTCATCAGATTTATGCTGACAGCAAAACTTGGGACATTGCGAAGTACCAACGCCGAGGATTTGACACGGTTTTAATTGACGGTGGCCATGACAACGAAACTGTCCTTAATGACAGCCGAAAAGCGATAGCACTCGCGAAACCCGGTGGAACAATCATCTGGCATGATTTTTGTCCTGATCCATCGGTTTATGAGGTAATGTCGTCATGCCAAGGTGTTGTAGCCGCCATTCTGGAACTCGACGAAACGCTTGCCACCGAGTTATCAGACTACTTTTGGGTTGATCAAACGTGGATGTTGGTTGGAAGAAAGAGAACAAAGTCATTTGCACCAGCGTACTTTCTGCGTCAAAGAATTGGCGCTTTTTTCAGTGCATTCTTACGATCTTGGAAAGAGCAGTGATGCCCAAAGCGATAGGACCCCTTACAGTGCTTCCAAAGCTGACCTTGGTTGCTAGGTGAAGCATAGAAACTAGACATAAAGTAAACAAAAGATGACGCTAACAGAGGCAATGCCAGTCAAATTTGCAAAGCGGGTGTTGCTTGCAGTTGGGTACCGCGTACCGTGGCCTGTTTGGTTTCTGAGGTTTTGTGGACATTACCTTCCACTCGGCGGGCGGTTTAAAACTTTTCTGACCATCAAGGGGATCAGCTTCGACTACACAGAAACTGAATTGCTCCCCGCAATGGGCCACTTCAAACGAGAAAACCTCGAAGCAGCCTATAAGCATGACCCTTGGAGAAGAAATGCCATTCTCAACATGTGGGAAAATGCCACCGGCCAGACCAAGCTGACGACATATCCGTTAGATATCTGTCTGCCGATTGCCGACATTTGCAATGCCCGCTGCAATTTTTGCACTTCTTGGTTGGAGGGCAAAAAATTGTTGAAGCTTGAGCAACTTGATGGCTTTGAGCCACTCGTGCGTCACGCTCAAGCTATTGGCCTTGCCGGACATGGCGAACCCCTCAGCCATCCTCAACTGGCCCAGATTTTGGACCGACTGGCCGAATGGGTGGACCCTCGTGCCAGATGTTACGTTATCACCAACGGTGTTTACCTGAACAAAAACCTCAAAGCACTTTTGAAAGCCAGAGTCGTATCCTACGCGTTCAGTCTCAATGCCGCGACGGCCGCAACACACGAGACGGTCATGGGCTTGGTACCTGGCACGTTTGATAATGTAATCGGTGGTATTCAAGCTCTTGTTGCAAGGAGAGATGCCGATCCAGATCTCGGCATCAGCATAAGCATCAGTTTGGTTCTAAATCAAGAAAACATTCACGAAGTGTCGGAGTTCATTAAACTGGCCGAAAGACTGAGGGTAGACAAAGTTCAACTCAAAACGATTGCTGGGGCTGGTGGTGAAGTACCTGGCCTTAATTACCACAAACTACCCCCCTATTTACACCCTGAGTTTGATCGTCATAAATCAGAGGCCATGCAAGCGATCGCAGACACTTGCGTTGAAGTTCAAGCGTCCCCTGAATCCTGGAAAACCACCGTATTCCCGGAAGAAATCGTAAAAACATTTGCCGAAGTTCCTCCCAAAATGATCACTCGTGCTGAGGCTCTAAAAAGTCGCGAAGTGCGCGACTTCTATCAGGCACAACAAAAATACACATCTCCGACACGTGGCCAGAACGTGAAGTTCGTGGATGATTTTGACGGGGAGAACCCCTATGCCCGGTCGCCCCGCTACGCTTGCAATGCTCCCTACCGTAATCTCTACTTGAATGACTTTTCGTTTTCTATGGTGCCTTGTTGTTACATGTCAGTCGTTCCAGGACATGCCCCAGTTATATACGATGGTAGCTATGATTTCTTCGAGGCCTGGAACAGTCCAGCAATGCAAACGTTACGAATGAGATTACGAGATGGACCATTTTTCAATATGTGTACCAAATGCCCTGCTGAGTATTAGACAGTCAGAGTTCTCACTTTACGCGAGCGCCGCGCGCGGTCACCTTACTTTTCTTTCCGGAGCTTTCAGCACTTGGCGCATATGACAAACAACAAAAAGCTTGGGGAGCAAACAAGGCACCTACAGTTAGACACTCAGAAAATCTATGACAGTTTCTAATGGCTTAAAAGAAGCAGCGCTGAAAAAAAATTTGTCTAGGTGCCAAACATCACGCCCGTGATGTACCATACACACAGAGTAAAAAAGGGGAAAGAAGGGCATCCTGTGGAGGTTTTATCAAACCAATCGCTATTGGCGCCGAGTTTCATATCACATATGAACGATGAACCATTTGTGCTCATCGACGTTGGCTGCAGTGGCGGTATCAGCGATGAATGGCGAGCCTTTGAACCTTACCTCCATGCCTATGGGTTCGATCCTAACATTCAAGAATGTTTGCGACTGCAATCAGCCGAGAAAAACGATGAAGTTAAGTATATTAGTGGTTTTGTAGGTCTATCTCCTGATCACCCGTTCAAACAACGTTGGGAGAAGGAGAAAAGAGAGTTCACAACAAACAGCCCATGGGACCGTTTAGCTGTTGCCCGTACGTCACTCCTTCAAAAAGCGAAACATGCAGCCCTAGATCACAAGGAAAAGACGGAGCACAATCATTGGGCCTCAATGGAACTAGCCGATTCCGACAACACGATATTTCTTGATCAATTTGTGAGGGAAAATGATATTAATTCAGTCGACTTCATAAAAATCGATGTTGATGGCGCTGACTTTGAAGTCATGCACTCTCTTGAGGCGGATCTAAAACGCTTGGGGGTATTAGGGGTTGTTGTCGAAGTAAACTGGATAGGCACGGATCACCCTGCTGAACACAGTTTTCACAATACCGATCGCTTCATGCGTGCCGCGGGCTATGACCTATATGATATCACAATGCGTAGATATTCAATGGTAGCTTTGCCAGGACGCTATGATCTGACCATTCCAGCCCAAGGTCTCATCGGACGCCCGCTTCAGGGTGATGCACTCTATCTGCGTGACCTAGCGGCTCCGCAAAATACAGACCTCGCTGCTGCAATAAGCATTGAAAAGATTCTAAAGCTAGCAGTGCTATTTGAAATAGCCGGCCAACCCGATAGCGCGGCGGATCTTATTCTGACATTTTCTGAACGCTTGAATCGCGTGATCAATGTTTCTGAGGCGTTGGACACCCTCGCAAGCGGTCCTGCGTTCAGCTTCTCCGGTGCCACTTCTTTCGATGATCACGTCAATCGTTTCGAAAACGACGATCCTTCATTTTATCGCTAGTTATCAGCAGTTTGGCCAATACATCAGCGAAAGAGGGTGAGGCTTTGCGTCGCTTTTTCCGTCGGGTCAACTCCTCGCTTGAGAACAAAATTCTCATTATCCACGACTAGAGCTTTGTCATATCCCTGCTCGTTCAACCAGAAGAGTGCTTCGGGCACTGATTGCTGTCGCACTGCCAATGCATGGTTCAATTCGACGACGATCCAAGGGTTATAATCTCGCATCGTCCGAACTGAACCCTGCAATACCTCAAGGTCGAATGAATCGACATCGATCTTGATACAATCAACACGCGGAATAGCATTCTGTTCAACAAATGCATCCAAAGTCATGAATGGATATGTCTGCGTTTCCGCCTCCCTGCCCCAAACGCGGAAGATTCCGTCTTGAATGTCGCCAGTCTGCCGACCCAAAGCAATCTCATGAACCGACACATTTTCCGTCTGATTGTGTGCCAAATTTTTGCGCAGCATATCAGCTGTACTAGTCGGTTCGATCGCATAGACATGCCCCGCCGGAGCTTGCCTTGAAAACAGCACGGAATAATATCCAATGTTTGCGCCGCAATCCAAAATAACCCAATCTCGTTGAATGTTATCAACGAACCATGTTTTCGTATTCAATTCGCAATTGGGATAATATCCACGAAAATCTTCGTAGTACTCAATTAACGGAATCGGATCCTGCCCCGGAACACTCGTATAGATGGTGTCCTTTGTGGAAATGCTCATCGGGAAGCCACCTCCATATAAATTCTTGTTGGTTCTGGCAGACGTGTTGTGTTGCCTGTAATAGCCCACCCGCTATCACTTTGAGGTTGAGTATGTTTTGAATTCATTTTATTCCAATTCCGGACAAACAAAAATAGCGTCTGCCCAGCACAAAATATTTTCGCTTTTTCTATGATAAATTTTTTCGTAAAGATCATACAAACCATAACCAAACTCATTGAGGTAACTACATACATCCCAAAAATAGGGCTGCTGGGAATATACAGGCGTGAAAAGAACTTCACACGACAGTAGTTTTATGCGCTTCTCCGACAGAAGTGTTGCGGCTCCCTGCAACACTAGAAGCTCAGCACCCTGAACATCCATCTGGCAAAGATCTATCTTATCAATATTGCGGGTCTCACAGAAGGAATCCAACGAGGCCTGTTGCACATCGATCATCCTGAGTGTTTCCACCGGCCCTTCAGCAAAGCGAGTGTCATCAAAACTCAACAAAGATCCGGCACCATCATGCGTTGCAACATTAAACTGAACGATCGCGTCTTCTTGTCCAACAGCATTGGGAATGAGGTCCACTCGATCCGAGCAGCGGGCAAGGGCACGTTTGGACGATTCAAAATTGGTTGGCTCCGCTTCAAATCCAAAAATCCGGGCATCGGGGAAGTTATTATAAAACGCTAGTGTCGTGTCGCCGTGCTGAGTACCGATATCAAAAATGGTCCTGACATTCTCACCTCGCAACAACTCCAACTGAGCGTCAGCCAACCTCATTTTCAAGCCTCCTTCTTTCAGCGTCTGAAATCAAACGAATATCTATCGGCGTATCAAAATGAACTGGACCGGCAAGTCCCCCGTGAACACACGGGCGTATTTCGAATACCGCAGCCGTATCAATGCAGTCATATACCTCGGCCTGCGAGAAATCATAATTTCTTTCCGGCAGATTTCTATCTGCACCGATAAGTGAAACAGCCAGGGTATAAGCTCCTTCGGTCACAAAAATCGGCAGCGCGATTTTCACATAAAAGAGGTCGCCCTTTTGCGAAACCAAGTCCAACTTCTGACGGATGTCTGAAAATGATGCAACTACATTGCCGCGCACATCTGATAACCGGGCCCCCATCTGGTAGCCCCGATCAACCTTATTCTGGGCATTGATCAAATAGTGAAGATACGCCGTTTCAGCGTAGTCGAAACTAGACCGTGCCTCGTTGACATCGTCAGTGAGTAGCACGTTTTTTATTGTCAGACTACCGGTGCCATATCTCAAATCCGCATCCAGCTCTTCAAGGTACTGGTTTGGCTCAAACAACTCGACTGGTATGGAGCCAGTCGCCCCTGCAATCAGAGCTTCAAAATGCTCATTGGCGTTTTCTTCTCCACTATTCGATTTCTCAACGGCGCCGCCTTCAATCGACATATTCGCAGACTCGATTGTTTCGCCGATATTTTCTTCTGTGTGTCCCTCAAGAATCGTCCCTTGCGCTTGCCAACAGAAACGTTCGTAAGCTGCCGCTACGTCCTTCGCTTCTCCGATCATTCGGATCTGCCCGTGATCCAACCACATCGCACGCGTACATAGTGACCGCACTGTATCCACGCTGTGCGACGTGAAAAGAACCGTTGCTCCTGCCTCTTGCAAGCTCCTCAGGTGGCGATAGCATTTTGCCTGAAAAGGCGCGTCCCCTACCGCAAGCGCCTCATCGATAATCAATACGTCTGGCTCAAGGCATGCGTTAATGGCGAATGCCAAGCGAACTTGCATACCACTGGAATATGTATGGGTGGGTTGATCAATGAATTCACCAATCGCGGCAAACTCAATCACTTTGTTCAACTCACTGTTCGTCTTTTCCCGTGATAGGCCGAGAAGAGAAGCACCCAAATAAATGTTCTCACGTCCCGTATAATCCGGATTGAGGCCAGATCCAAGCTCTAGCAAAGCACCGATACGACCGGTTACTTCTACTGTTCCCTCGTTGGGCTGCAGTGTTCCGACAAGGATCTGCAACAATGTTGATTTCCCCGCTCCATTCCGGCCCAATATTCCAAATGCCTCTCCTCGTGCAACCTCAAAACTGATATCGTCCAGGGCCGAAAATTCATCGTGATCATCGCCACCTAATGCATAGACCGCCTTGCGGAGTTTTCCGATTCCAAACGACCTGCTGAAATTCTTGGTTGCCTGCCACGCGACAGATGAGATGACCCCCCACACAGGAAGAAAGTGTTTTTGATAAACACGATATCGTTTGGACAGATTACGCGCCTTTACTGCGCACTGACCAGGACCCGAGACATCAATCTCAAGTTTTTGTTCTGCTGTAGCTGTTGTAGAGGCCTTCATCGCTGCTCAATCCGCCATTCAGAGGAAACGTAATTACATCAGAGGTAATCTGAAAAATGCGGCTTGGCCGCCAAAAAAAATTGCCTGCCAAACGCCCAGATCAATAGAGAAACAACAAGTGCCTGCCCCAAAGCAAAATAATCTGGCTGCAGGCCGAAAACCAAGACACGTCGAGCGTTAATCACGATTTGTGCCAGGGGGTTTTGCTCAACAAAAATGCGCGCAACGCCAGGAATGGCATCAAGCGAATAAAACACGGCACTCGCAAAAAGCAACACAGTTATCAGAATACCTACCAAATTCTGGAGGTCTTTTAGGAAGACGCCCAGCGCAGAAAATATGTAACTCAACCCAAGTGCGAGAATTGCAAGTATTGCGACCGGGAGTGGAAGCAATAGGGCTGTCCAGAACAGACCACCTTGCACGAGAAGCAATGCCAGAATTAGTGGAATTGTGGCGATTGAAAAGTGAAACAAGGCAATCGCAATGGTTGCCACCGGAAATAGTTCCAGGGGGAAAATCACTTTCTTTACGAAATTGGGATTGCTCGTGATCAATGTTGGTGCTTTGGCAACAATCTCAGAAAAGAAGTAGAAAACATTGAGACCACAGAACAGGCCCAATGCGTATTCGACTCGCCCCTCATTGGGCACTTCGCCAAATCGCCCCTGAAAAATGAAACCAAAGACCGCAGTGTAGACGCCCATGAGTAATAGGGGAGTGAAAAATGCCCAAAAAAGACCCAGGGCAGAACCACGATACAGGGTATCGATTTGATTTTTGGTGACCATATAAAGCAGATACTTATTCTGCCAAACCGAAACCATGTTCTTTCCCTTTTCCTCATTCAATCCAGAACTTTGAACGGATAAATGCCTATGAAACTGCACAAATTGCGAAGAACTTTATACACTGATTTCCTCTAGGTCTTCCTTAGCAAAGCCCCAGTTTTCATCATTGTAACGTGGTGACTTCTGCCCTGAGCGCAAAGCTACAACTTCATCCCACAGCTCTTTATCAGTCATGCGACCAATTTTTGCTTCCTCCAATCGATCCCAGAGTTTGTTCTCCTTTTCCGGCTGATAAGCAGACCCCTCCGTTTGTTCAATGTGATAGGTCGGGCTGTTCATGAGCTCTATCTCTCTATAACCGGCTGCCTGTGCCGCATGACAAAAGAGCGAGTCGAGATGAAATGAATACATTTCGCGTTCGTCATACCCCTGCAAGTCATCCCAAGCTTTTTTGGACAACAACGTAAAATCCCCACACGCGTTTGTATGAAGTCGCCCTATGCTTCGATGAAATCTGTAATGATCCCACGCATGTTTCCGTGACATGCCAAACCGGCGCCCAACGATCATTCCAAAGATCGAAATCATTGCAGCTTTAACAAACAACACCGCATGGTGCGGAAAAATAGCGACGTAAGAATTGTCTTTTAGTATTTCCGTTCCACCACGCCTGCAAATCCTTAGAACATGACTCCGGTCCGCGCAGTACGCCAGGCGCTCCTGTGTCGTTGCCTGGATAGGTACGCCAGCATCTATGTCATGCCTATCTACGCGATACATCCTGTCTTCTCGCAACTTACGCTTGCCGAGGTATCGAAATAATGAGTCGGAAAAAACGATGTCAACATTTGTCGCAAGTACGAACTTCCCCTTCGCGCGACGAACTCCCACATTCTTAGCAATCATTTGATAAAGCGGCAAAGCCTGTGAGTGCTTCAGTCTCGCGTGAAGTTCGTTGGCGACTTGAATGATGCGAATCGAGACCGGACCGGTATCTTCCGGCCATTCCAATACTTCTTTCAGTCCCGGACGATCACTTGGCGGATTCCATTCTACGATTATAATCTCTGCATCAAGATTATATTGTTTGCATTGATCAATAAAGCTATTGATGTGTATATTCATTCGACCGAGCAGGTCACCACCATGCCCGTCATTGCGAGATGTAGTTACCATAGATAAATAGGGCTGAGTTGAAGTCATGTGTGCTGTATTCTGTGTAGTTGCCGCGAACAGATAATGACACCTGTGTGGCAGTGGAACAATCTGGCGCTGGCTCCCCGCGCCCGGTGAAAATAGGAACTTCTCAGTGATTAGTACATGAAACGTCCCTGCGTGTTGCACTTCAATCGCACAACGCTTACTCCCTGAGCAAAGATGGCAAATCACATGTGCACATCAGAACCTAAGTTGATTACTTCCAACTCGGTCATAGTCCGCCTTCACCATCATCTCTGTTAGTTGTTCAAGCTTAACCGTTGCTTCCCATCCCAGCTTTTCTTTTGCTTTTGTTGGATCACCCAGCAGCACATCAACTTCAGCAGGCCGGAAAAACTGTGGATCGACATCAACAACTAGCTTGCCAGTCTTCCGATCTACCGCCTTCGCGTTCTCCTCCCTACCTTCCCATTCCAAGTCAATGGATACTGCTTTGGCTGCATTGGTAATAAAGTCGCGAACCGTTGTAGTTCGACCCGATGCAAGAACGTAGTCGTCAGCCTCTTCTTGTTGCATCATCATCCACATACCATCGACATAATCACCCGAAAAACCCCAATCACGAGCGGCATCAATGTTTCCCACGCTTAATTTTTCGGCCTTACCGTGAGCGATTTTGGCGAGTTCCAATGTCACCTTGCGGGTCACAAATTCGACCCCTCTCAATGGCGACTCATGATTGAACAGAATGCCAGAACAAGTGAACATTCCATAGCTCTCGCGATAGTTGACACAGCACCAATGCGCAAAAAGTTTCGCGCAGGCATATGGGCTTCTTGGGTAGAACGGTGTTAACTCTGTTTGAGGCGTTTGCTGCACTTTTCCAAACATCTCGGAAGTTGACGCTTGATAAAACTTCGTCTTCGCGCCCGCACTATGCAGGGCATCCAACATCCGCAAGACGCCTTGACCACTCACATCGCTAGTATAAAGAGGTTGGTCGAATGATGCTCCAACAAAGCTTTGAGCCGCCAGATTATAAATTTCATCAGGACAAACATCGTGAAGCGTGCGAACAATATTAGATTGCTCCAACAACTCGAAATCCACGAACTCGATGTCATTAATTAAGTTCAATTCGTCCAACCGCCAGGTCGATATACTTGACCCGCGTCTTTTCGCGCCGACAACACGATACCCCTTCTGCAACAAAAGCTCGGCGAGGTAAGCTCCGTCCTGTCCAGATACCCCAGTAACCAAAGCGGTCTTACTCATTCTAGCGTTTCCTTGATCGAAAATTGCGAACTCTAGAAGCTTCGTTTCTATAAAACTCTAGAAGCTTTGTTTCTATAACATGTGCAGTGTTCAAACAAAAACACCTTTTGCTGAGACGAAAAGGTGGCCAATTTCATGGGAAAACCTATGATGTCTGCGAGCGATGCTCCACCAACCATGCAACTAGGATTGGCCATATGAGGCCGATAGTTTCTGTCGTAATCCCTGCATTTCAAAGGCAGCGACAATTGGATCGGGCGATTGCTTCCGTCCTTGCACAAAGCGGGATTCGAGGTAGTGCGATAGAGATCATTGTAGTCGACGATTGTTCACCGTCACCGCTCGCCATAGTGACGAACTCTTCAGCGCAACTGATCCGTCAATATCAAAATGGTGGTGCCGCCGCGGCGAGGAACAAAGGTGTCGCAATGGCCACAGGCGATCTCATCGCCTTCCTGGACTCAGATGATGTCTGGCTCCCGAACAAGTTGGCCAACCAACTTGCCTCATTTGCCGAACTGTCCAAGACCCACGATCCCGATCTTCTGGCCATTGGCACTGGCTTTTACGACCCGGACCGAAAAACAGGAGTCCTGCGCTCACGCATACCGCGTGCAAGCTCAACGGTTGAATTGTTTTCAAGCGGTTGTTGGTTTGGACCAGGCTCAACTCTCCTTATGAGCAGAAAAGCCTTTGACGCCATTGGGCCACAGGACGCGGCGATGCGACGTCTTGAAGATCTCGATTGGTTCATCCGCTTTGGTCAGGCCGGTGGCAAATTTTTTAGCACCCAGACGCGAGATGTTGTCATCCGCCCATCGGGAACCGCGCCGTTTGACGCAGTTATGACTGCGGCTCAACAACTAGCAGACAAGTATGGGCCAAGTGGGACGACGCCCCTTCCCGCCAGAGCCTGGAACCGCCTTGCTGCCTATCTCTCTTTGGAGAAGGCCGTTGCGCATCACGGGAAGGGACAGTTTTTCCGTAGCTCGGCGGAGTTGCTGAAAACCTTCATCCGAAAACCCCGTTTCCAGCCCGCTTTGGAGACTTTCTGGGATGAAAGCGCCGACATACCAGACGTGGTTCGTCAAACCTTCGCGCAGATGGAAGAAAACTTGAGCTAAAGCATAGCCGAACCCGATATCAGCTCACTTCATTTCCCGGTAAAGTTGGGACTGCGTTTTTCAACGAAATGCGCAACGCCTTCTTTGAAGTCGTCGCTCGCAAAACTCGACTGCATTTCCGTGTCCGCCATCGACGTTGATGAATTGAAGTCCTGGAAAAGCGATTTGTAGACCTGACGCTTCATCACCGTCACAGACCGAGGCGACACTGTTTCCGCCAGACCTTTTGCATAGTCGGCCACGTCGCCGGCAAGGGCGTTTCCGGGTACGGAGCGGTTCACCAGACCTAACCGCGCAGCCTCTTCGCCTGTGAATTTTCGCGCCGACATCAGAATATCGAGCGCGTTCGCCGACCCTATTAAGCGTGGCAGCAACCAGGCAATGCCATGCTCAGCTACCAAGCCCCGTTGGGCAAAGGCCGTTGTGAACTTTGCCACGTCGCTCGCAATCCGCATATCGCAGAATAGTGTCATCACCAGGCCAATGCCCGCACACGGGCCATTGATAGCCGCGATGATGGGTTTGGGGCATTCGAACATATAGCCGAAGCGGCCTTCAAAATGGTCAAATACGGAGGGACCAAGGTCCCCCTCAAATGCAATCGCGGCTTCTTCGCCTTTCTCAACAATGCGTTTTCTGCCATCCCCCTTGGCGTCGATCTTCTGCAACCCGCCCATATCAGCGCCCGCGCAAAACCCGCGCCCCGCACCTGTGATGACAATCACACGAACACCCTCATCCGCAGCGGCCTCATTGATGGCCCCACGGACGCTGTTCTCCATCGTGGCGGTCCAGGCGTTTAGTTTGTCCGGGCGGTTTAGCGTGATGGTCGCAACACGGTCTGCAACCTCATAAAGAATCTCGGCATAAGCGCTCATGGTGTCCCCCGTTGGGCAATCTTCGATGTTTGCGTTAGCCTATCATTCCATGGGCCCCGAAGAAGGCACAAGAGGAAGAGAAAAATGACTGATTTCAGCGAAATCCTGGTGGATCACCCTGCTGACAAGGTGATGCGGATCACCCTCAATCGCCCTGAGGCCATGAACGCCTACACAACCCGGCTTTGCGAGGAAGTGACAGACGCCCTTGAAGCCTATCTGCGCGACGACGCGCAACGGGCCCTGATCATCACAGGAGCCGGGCGCGGCTTTTGTTCTGGTGGTGATGTCAGCGGCAATGGGGACGACGAGCATAAAGCCCTCATGGCGAGCCAGCTCTCTCACGGACGCGAAATGCGCGACGGTATGCACCGGGTGATCCTCGCGCTTCAACGCTGTGACAAGCCGGTGATCGCGATGATCAATGGTCCCGCCGTTGCCGGTGGTCTCACCCTGGCCCTCGCCTGCGACATCCGCATCGCGTCCGACCAGGCAAAACTCGGCGACACCAGTGGCCGGTTTGGTTTGTTGCCCGATGAAGGCGGTGCCTGGTTCTTCCCGCGCGCCATGGGAATGGATCGTGCGCTCAAGATGAGCATGCTTGGCGAGACTTATGATGCACGCACCGCTCTGGAGCTTGGTCTGGTGACCGAGGTCGTATCAGACAATGCGCTTGTAGAGGAGACATTGAAGCTTGCCTCAGCTCTTGCGGAGCGCGCGCCTCTGGCTGTGCGGCTGGCCAAGCAGATGATGCTGCGATCCCATGACGTTTCTCTGGAACGCTCGCTTGGCGATGCGGCCCTGTCGGTGATGGTCACCAACCCCTCCCAGGATGTGCGCGAGGGCGTGAAGGCGTTCTTTGAGAAACGCACGCCCAACTTTACCGGCAAGTAAAAGGAGCTGAACCGTCTTACCGCAACCTGCGAAGGTCTTACGCCTTCTTTTGATTGTGCTTGCTGACGATCTGCAAAGACTGACGTTCTGCAAAACCGTAGATCCCTTTGGACATGAGGGACGCCTCAGCCTTGCGACGCGCTGCATAAACCTCAGCACGAATGCCATGGACTTCAAAGTCATCAGGGGCCGCAAGGCCCGCCATTTCTGCAAGATGGCAGGCAAGACGCAAATCCCCCTCCCCCACAAGGCTTGATGCCCGCGCTGCAAGTGCCTTTGCGCCCCCGGCAAGTGCCGCCATTTCGGCTGCCAGCACGGCATCTGCTGCCGGTTTCAAATTGGCCGGGTTGCCATCATACCAACCGCCATAGAGCCGCCAAATGTTGTGGATCACAAACTCAGGCTCGTCGTACACAGGCTGCAGATAAGGCTTGTCCATCAAATGTTGCGGCAGCTTGATAGAGTGAACGATTTCGTCGAGGCGGGCACCCGCATTCATCATATCCACGGTCTGGCTGACCAATGTTTCGAGCGCCGTCGCGATATGGTCCAGCACCGTCGCGATGCGCGCCTTGCCCCCGATGGGAAGCCCATGGGCCGGCAACAATAGCTCCGGCTCCTTGGCGATCATCTCGCGGAGCGCCTTTGCCCATTCGAGTGGATAGCGTTGAACCTTCTGCGGGTTGCCTGCGTTTGGAAATACCCAGGTTACAAAATCACCTGAACAGATGGCCTTGTGCTCTGGCACCCATGCCCAGAGATGATCGTCGGTCTCGCCAATAGCGTGGTGCATCTCAAAATGTATGCCCCCAACGTTCACGTCGAGCGTGTCGCGGAAGGTTGTGTCCGGGTCGATCCAGGGATCTGGTCCGAAACGACGCGGCGCCGAGCTACCCCCGTCGCCCGCTTGGCCCATACGCAATTCTGTCGCTGGCGCAAACTGTCGGGCATTGATGGTGAAGTTGTATCCGTTGGTTGCCTCATAGCGGCGGAACCGCGGCGAGACATTTTCATGAGCAATAATGCGCGGACGCCGATGGCCCTTTTCACACGCTTCGCAGACGAAATGGCTGGTCCCGCCCACATGGTCTGCGTGTCCATGGGTGTAGCAAATGTTCGAGACAGGCTCGTCCGTCCATTTGCGCAGGGACTCCAACACGCCGCCGCCAAACGCCTCCAGGCTCGTGTCGAACAAGACAAGGCCATCGCCTGTCTTAAACGTCACTACGTGGGAAAACGCTTCAATAAGAGCGATCCCATTGCCAAGCTCCGAGAGTTCCATGGTCGGGCGATTGACAAGGCCTGCGCCCTCGTAAATGTCATTGTCGATGAATCGCTCTGACAGCGCCAACAGATCGGCCATGCTCTCTTCCTCACAGTTCCTAAAATGTTGCGTCACAGTGATCATACCAGCCAACCACGTGTCGAGCCTCCTCCTGCCTAATTCCGCGATGCGGGATTGACCCATCGATCTACGTCGCAGACTTCTCCTTCTATCCATGTGAGCAATTGCTTGGTGATACCGCTCTATTGGGTATGATTGCCGACAAATATGTAGGTGCCGAAAGAACACCATGCAGCACTCAAGAGACGCAGGGAGAATTCGATGAGCTTCAAGATGCCAGAACAGGGCCGCGACTGGGACAGCCTGCGACAGGAAATGGAAACACGTAGTGGCAATGACGTGAAATGGCGGGACGGCAAGACGGCCGTTTATGTCTTCAATGCGGGGCCTGATGTCGCCAGAGTGCAAAAAGAAGCCTACACGATGTTCATGTCAGAGAATGGGCTTGGGCCAATGGCCTTTCCAAGCCTGAAGCAGATGGAAGACGAAGTGGTCGGTATGGGTCTCGGACTGCTCCACGCGCCAGAAGGGGCTGCGGGCAATATTACGTCAGGCGGCACGGATTCCATCACCATGGCCATCAAGACCGCCCGCGATTATGCGCGGGCCGAAGGCAAGCTGAAGGGCCAACCGAACATCGTCGCCCCCTGGTCTGCTCACCCTGCTTTCGACAAAGCTGCGAAGATGATGGACATGGAGATTCGTCGTATTGCGTGTGGACCAGACTTTCTCGCGGACGCTGCCGCTATGGGTAGCGCGATTGACGACAATACGATCATGCTTGTGGGCTCTGCGCCCTGCTTCCCCTACGGGCTTGTCGATCCGATTGAACGGCTTGGGGCTGTCGCCGAAGCCCATGGCACGTGGCTACATGTAGATGCCTGCGTCGGCGGCTATTTCGCCCCGTTTGCAAAGATGAATGGCGCGCCGCTCCATGCGTTCGATTTTGAGGTTCCTGCCGTGAAGTCCATCTCTGCAGACCTTCACAAGTATGGGTACGCCGCAAAGGGTGCCTCGACCGTTCTCTTCCGGTCTGCCGAACTCCAGTCGTACATGATTTTCGACTGCGCGGATTGGCCGGGCGGGCGCATGATCACACCGACGCTGGCGGGCACGCGGCCAGGTGGGGCCATTGCAGCTGCATGGGCGGTGATGAACTATCTTGGTGTCGAAGGGTACAAAGAGAAGCAAGGCATCGTCTGCGCCGTGCGGGAGCATATTGAGACCGGCGTTAAACGCATGGGCTTTAAGATTGTCGGCAAGCCTCTGCTCGGGCTCGTTGCCTTCTACCACCCCAAATATGATGCGTTCGCCCTCTGGGGAAAAATGGCAGAACGGGGCTGGATGACCTCTGTTACGACAGAGCCGAAGTCACTCCATCTCATGCTCTCGCCCTTCCATGCCGCCGTCCAAGACCTTTACCTGGCTGATTTGCAAGCAAGCATGGCGGAAATTGATGCTGACGGTGCGGGCGATGTGAAAGAAGTGCGCTACAGCTAAAACACACCGCTGCAAGCACCCAAGGCAGAGGGCCATCGCCGTCTGCTCTTGGGCCTTCACACTCCGTCTGCTTACATGCCGACGCTAAGGGTGTAGAGGAGTATGCCCGCGGCTCCAGCGCCTGCTCCAATAGTCCCCAATGCACCGATGGGTCTAAAGGGCATTCCTGAGCCAGAAGTGCTCAGCGCTATTGCGTGAGATATGCGGGCAACCACGAACAAGCCGCCAATCCCCATGATGATGCTCTCATTGGTTCCTGCCAGCTCAAGAAGCCCCAGAAGTACGAGGAAAATGGCGGCGTTTTCCGCAAGATTTCCGTGACGCCGAATTTTGCGCAGAAGCTCTTCGTTGCCGCCATCCCCTAAACTCACCCCAGCAGGGCCGCGGGCAAGACCTACCGCCATCATCAATGCATATTGCAGCAAGCCGATAATTGCTGCGACATAGGCCGTCGTAACCGGAAATTCCATGCGTTTCTTCTCCTTGAACCGCGCTGACAAACTTCAACGCCGGGCTAAACCTGCCACGAGCCTTGCAAACCACAACTGACTATTTTTGAACCGGGCCGGTGCCTATTTACCTACTTACAAATTATTCAATAAACCGTCTTGCAAAAATGGTGCAGTGCACATACATTGTCTTCAAGGCAAAGAACTGACAAACAGTCATCCCCCTAACAGGAACGCTCTCGGCGGGAGAATTACCGCTAACCCTTTGATCTTGGAGAAAGATCATGACTACAGCTAACCTGAAACTTGCTAAAACAGATACAAACCAGCCTCTCGGACAGACGTTCGCAAACGCGAAGTCAGCATTTGTCGAGCGTCTGAAGGCCCTCGGCATTGAAGATGCGACAGACTTTGCGACCAGCATTGGCTATCTCGTCGTTGGCGCTTACGGCCTCACCATGGTGCTTAACCTGGCGCTGAACTACTAAGCACCGGTCGACACCACAAACTGGCGCTAGCGATCCCCCAATCGCTGGTGCCCATAATCGCTTGAAGACCTCTCTTTGACCGGTCATTCTGCGCCCAATTTTGTTGAAGACAGTTTGGGAGCCTCTTTGCATGGCCGTTGCGATCCCCTTTGTGCGTGAACTCGACATTGACTATGGCCGCGTAGACCAGGTGAGCCCGCTCATCCGGCGCGTAACCGCCAATAATCCCGGTGGCTTCACCTTTATGGGGACGGGCACTTACATTATTGGCAAGGGCACGGTCGCCGTGATCGACCCAGGCCCGAAGGACGATGCTCATATCGACGCCCTCTTAAAAGCTGTTAAGGGCGAAACCGTCAGCCATATTCTGATCACTCACTGCCATATGGATCACTCTCCCGCCGCCGCCGCCTTCAAAGCGGCGACCGGCGCCAAGACTTATGCCTACGGGCCGCACGGGTCGGGCCAGCCAAAAGATAATATCCAGATTGAGGAAGGGGCTGACCGCGACTTCACGCCGGACGTCGAAGTGCGGCACGGCGATGTTCTGGAAGGTCCAGGCTGGAGCATGGAGTGCGTCTTCACACCCGGCCATACCTCCAATCATATGAGCTTTTGTCTCCGTGAGGAGAAAGCCCTTTTCACCGGCGATCATGTGATGGGATGGTCCACGAGCGTTGTGAGCCCGCCAGATGGTGACATGGCGACCTATATTGCCTCGCTAGAGCTCTTGCTGGACCGCGACGATGACCTTTATTGGCCGACACACGGTCCGGCGATTACAGAGCCCAAACCTTTTGTTCGTTCGTTTATCGCCCATCGGGAAGACCGGGAGCGGCAGATTATCGAGCAGATCACCGCAGGCCGCACGACCATCGCTGACATGGTGCCGATCATGTATGAGGCCACAGACAAGCGGCTTCATCCCGCTGCTGCCCGTTCCGTGCTCTCACATGTGATCAAGATGGTTGCGGACGGTAAGCTTGCCAGTGACGGTGAACCATCCCTCACGAGTGCGTATCGTCTGTCCTGATTTCCCGAGGCTTGCCATCCAGGAAGTCCTGGAGATTATCGTAGGTGGCACTCCAGCCAGTCCCGTGGCCATCTCTGTCTGCCTTGCTGGTTAGCAGGGCCTGGTGCAGATGCACTTTTGTTCCGGCTTTCACATCTTCAAAGGTCACTGTCACGGTGGACTCATGCGCCCGCTCGCCGTCTATCGTCCAGCCCCAGGTAAAGACCAACCGGTCGGTCGGTGAAATTTCCTTGAAGACGCCGCTGACAATATGTTGTGTGCCAGAGGGCATCGCCATCACCACGCGCCATTCGCCCCCTTCAACAACGTCAAATGCGTACTCTGGCAGAGAGCAACCTTTTGGGCCCCACCAGGCCTTCATATGCTCCGCTGTGCTCCAGGCCTTAAAAACCCTGTCGCGGGACGCCTTGAAGATCCGCGTGACCTCTAAAGTGAGATCGCTTTCACGCTGCGCTGTCGGTTCCGCTGCCTGGGCCATCATCCCCGTCCTTTTCTGTTTTGATTTTTCCCCCAGCGCGAGCCCCCTCGTCCAGATCATCACCGCGGGCTAAGAACGCATCCAGCTCTCCAAAACTGTCTTCCCAAAAGGCTGCAATCTCGGTCATGAAGGCTTTTGCTTCCTGAAGCCCGTCAGGCGTCAGGCGACAGCGGCGGCGTTGTGCATCCACTTCTCGGACGATCAGGCCTGCATTTTCCAACACTTTAAGATGGTTGGAGATTGCGGGCATGCTCATATCAAACGGGGCGGCTAGCTCCCCAACGGTTGCTTCGGTCTTGGAAAGCCGCGCCAATATTGCACGACGTGTTGGGTCCGCCAGAGCGCCGAACGCCTGGCTCAATGGATCGCGCGACATGACACACTTCCTCTACAGGCCCTGATCGAGCCTTTATTTAATCAATCTCTTATTTAATGGGTGCCAGGCGTCAATTCAAGACCCACTCGGCGCTCAACCTGCTTTCAACGCATCCCGAAAGGCACGGATGCGGGCAGCATTTGCCCCCAAGTCGCTTTCGCCCACCCGGGAGGCTGAGCGGACATCGACCAGCGCAGCCCCGTTTTCATCGCGTACACGGATCACGATGTCATCTTTGAAGCCCATCAACGCCGTTGTGTCCGTGGCCTCGATCCGACCTTCTTCCACAGCTACGGAGACGATCTCCCATCCCAGCCCCTGGGCAGCTTCGACAGCGTCCTCAAACACCGCACCGGGATGACGGTCGAGAAGGATCGGCTGAATGTCGGGATAGGCCGCCAATTGCAGCTCAGCCAGGTTTTCCGGTGCTGAGCGATCAAGCGCATTGTGAGCTGGCGTGCGCTGTGCGCGAACCGTGACAAAAACGGGTGGATCTGTCAGGTCCGTTGAGATGTCATGGATCGGCGGCACTGAAGAGCCGTTCATCACCGCACTTCCAACCGGCGCCACGACGGCAAGACTGAGGAAGATGGCGGCAAGCGCCGTCCCCCGTCCGCTCTTGCCAGAGGTGAGCGTCATGACAAGGCCGATCGCAGACAGCAAGATCGCAATCAGACCGAGAATGAAGCCCCCCCCAAGACCCGCAAAGAGGGCAATGGGCAGCGGCATGATGCCGAGGCGGAGCCCCAAGACTGCCAGCACCGCGACAACTACGGAAAAGAGCGCCAGCCGGAACCCCCAACTTACGAATGCCGACCGATCGCCCATTTCATTATCCCCTTTGACTTGTCTTCATGATGCCTTCGACGCAGCAGCTACTCGGCTGCGTTTGCCGTTGGCAGTGTGTAATCCTTGAACTTCTCACGTAGAGCCAGCTTCTGGATTTTGCCTGTTGCTGTATGCGGGATTTCATCCACAAACGCCACATCGTCAGGCATCCACCATTTGGCAATCTTGCCCTCCATATAGCCCAGCACACTCTCCTTCGTGAGATTGCTTCCCTCTTTCGGGATCACAATCAACAAAGGACGCTCATCCCACTTGGGATGAAGAATGCCGATCACAGCCGCTTCCACCACATCTGGATGTCCAATGGCGGTATTTTCCAGCTCAATCGAGGAAATCCATTCACCACCGGACTTGATAACGTCTTTCGCCCGGTCGGTGATCTGCATGAAGCCCAGCGGGTCCAAGGTCGCGACGTCGCCGGTGTCAAACCAGCCATCTTTGTCCAAAATGTTGCCGCCTTCGCCCTTCAGGTAGCCCCCTGCCACAGCGGGCCCCCGTACCATCAGGTGACCGAAGGCTACGCCATCACTTGGCAATTCATTGCCGTCATCGTCTGTGATTTTCATCTCAACGGTGTAGATCGCACGACCCTGCTTCACCTTAATGTCGAGCTGTTCTTCAAATGGCAGTGTTTCCATGCCCGCTTTGAAGGACCCGAGGGTTCCCATCGGGCTCATTTCTGTCATGCCCCAGGCGTGCATCACCGTGACGTCGTAATCGCGCTCAAAGGTCTCGATCATGGAGCGCGGTGCGGCAGAGCCCCCGATAATGACTTTGGTCAGGTCTGGCAGCTTGGCTTTGTTTGCTTCCAGATGCCCCAACAACATGAGCCAGACCGTTGGCACTGCTGCGGTCACTGTTACACGCTCAGTGCTAAGCAGTTCATAGATGCTCTCGCCATCCATGTTAGCGCCGGGCATCACAATCTTAGCGCCACTTGCCGGGGCTGAAAAAGCGATCGCCCATGCATTGGCATGGAACATCGGGACCACAGGCAAAACAGTGTCGACAGAACGCATGCCCATTGCATCCGCCCCATTGGCGGCAAGCGCGTGCAACACGTTCGAGCGATGTGAATAAAGAACGCCCTTGGGGTTTCCGGTTGTGCCACTGGTATAGCAAAGACCGCAGGCATCGTTCTCATCAACATCTGCCCATTCGAAATTGCCGTCTTCGGCTTCGATAATCTCTTCATAGCAATAGACGTTCTTGAGCGTTGTCTCAGGCATATGCTCCTTGTCGGTCAGGATAATATAACCCTTCACGTTTGGCAGCGTGTCAGCCACAGCCTCAATCACCGGCACAAAGGTCGTATCGAAGAAGATGAATTTATCTTCGGCATGATTGATGATGTAGGTGAGCTGCTCAGCAAAAAGACGCGGATTGAGCGTATGGCAGACCGCCCCCATGCCCATAATGCCGTACCAGGCTTCCATGTGCCGGTGCGTGTTCCAGGCCATGGTCGCGATCACGTCGCCCTGCTTCATGCCGAGCTTTTGCAGCGCCTGGGCGCATTTGCGCGCCCGCAGATGAATGTCGGAATAGGTGCACCGATGGATCGGTCCTTCGACAGTCCGGGTGACAATTTCGCGCTCTGCGTGAAACCGGTTCGCGTGATCAATAATGCTCATGACCGTAAGCGGCCAGTCCTGCATCAGCCCCTGCATGGCTTTCTCCCTCTAAAAAGTCGGCTTTTTGCCGTTTGGGGGGAGTTTAGGGGCATCTGCCCCAGCAGACAACGCCTGGGATTAAAGGGCCGATTGCGGGTTGCAGACCCGGGCAAGAAGGCTAGTCTCTTGCCCAACAAAAACACCAGAATTGGGAGGTTCTGATGACTGAATGGCATCACCAGCCAGCATCCACACTGCTCGCCGCCATGGACAAGGGAGAAGTGAGTTCTGCGGAGCTCACAGAGCACTTCCAGCAGCGGTTTGAGACCCAAAACCCCAAAATCAACGCCATCGTCGCGACCAATTTTGATGGTGCCGCAGCCCGCGCCGGACAGGCCGACGAAGCTCGCGCCAAGGGCGAAAGCTGGGGGCCACTCCATGGCCTGCCGATGACCATCAAGGACGCCCTGGAAGTTGCTGGCATGCCCGCTGTTGGCGGTGCGCCGATGTGGAAAGACCATCGGCCCACACAGAATGCCGATGCCGTTCAACGTATTGTGGACGCCGGGGCCGTCATATTCGGCAAGACAAACGTGCCTTTCATGTCGGGTGACCTACAGACCTACAATGACGTCTATGGCACCACGAACAATCCCTGGAACGTGGATTATGTTCCCGGTGGCTCATCCGGGGGGGCTGCTGCCGCCCTGGCTGCAGGCCTCACACCGTTGGAACTGGGCAGCGACATAGGCGGCTCCATCAGAACGCCTGCTCATTTTTGCGGTGTCTATGGTCACAAACCGACCTACGGAATTGTCTCCAAGCGCGGGCATTTACCTGGGCCGCCCGGCACGCTCACGGAAAGCGACCTTTCTGTCGTGGGGCCGCTGGCGCTTTGCGCGCGTGACCTTGGGCTATTGCTGGATGTCGTCGCAGGTCCCAACCCGGCAACCGCCACTGGCTGGACCCTCACCCTGCCAAAACCGCGTGCAACCTCGCCTAAAGACCTGCGCGTCGCCGTCTGGCTTGATGATCCCTTTTGTGAGATTGATGCACAATCCGCGAGCCTCATCACCGAAGCGGCAAATGCCCTGAAAGACGCTGGTGCGACAGTCGACTTTGCGGCACGGCCAGAGTTTACCCTTGCAGAAATTACCGAGATCTATCTCATTCTCCTCCACTCCGTCACGACGCTCGGCATGCCCGAAAAGCTGAAGGAAAAATGGCGAACACAGATTTCTCAGGCGGCGTCTTCTGATAAATCTCACGAGATATTGCAGGCTCGGGGTGGCGTGCTCTCCCATGCTGACTGGCTTGGATGGAACGAAATGCGCGCGCAGGTGAATGCGAAGTGGGCCAAGTTCTTCCAAAACTATGATGTGGTCCTAGCCCCCACTGTCGCCCGCCCGGCTTTTCCTCACGATCAGACCCGCAGCTGGAGCAAACGCAAACTTGTCGTGAATGACAAGGATCGCCATTACATGGACGTGCTGATTTGGGCGGGGCCTGCTGTCCTCTCCTATCTGCCCGCCTCCGTCGCCCCGGTTGGGCTGACGAAAGAGGGTCTACCCGTTGGCGTTCAGATCATCGGACCCTATCTGGAAGATAAGACCCCCATTGCAGTGGCCGGGATGATTGAAGATATCCTTGGTGGGTTTCGCACCCCTCCGGATTTCTCCTAAGGCACCGCTTCTGATACACAACCACAAGAAATTTCAACCGACAGGACCCATGCCCCATGTCCACGCTTAGTAACGCTGCCATTCGCGACATCGAAACCGTCATCCACCCCTACACAAATCTGGATGCTTTCCGGAAAACCGGCCCGCTCATTCTCGATCGTGGAGAAGGCGTCAAAGTCTGGGATACCGATGGCAATGACTATATTGAGGGCATGGCAGGTCTGTGGTGCACGTCGCTCGGCTATTCGGAGCAGGAACTGATCGACGCAGCGACAGAACAAATGGGCCAGTTGCCCTTCACCCATGTATTTGGCGGCAAGACCCACGAGAAAGCGGCTGAGCTTGCAGAGCGCATCAAAGCGATTGCGCCCCATGAGGCGTCGAAGGTGCTGTTCTGTGGATCAGGGTCAGAAGCCAACGATCAGCAGATCAAGCTGGTCTGGTACTATAACAACGCCCGTGGGCTGCCGAAGAAGAAGAAGATCATTTCACGCATCCGCGGCTATCACGGTGTGACGGTGGCGTCTGCCAGCCTTACCGGCCTGCCAGCCAATCATGCGGATTTCGACCTGCCGATTGACGGCATCCTGCACACTGACTGCCCGCACTATTACCGCTATGCAGAGCCTGGTGAGACAGAAGACGAATTCACAACGCGGCTCGCGAACAATCTGGACGACATGATCCAGCGGGAAGGCCCCGACACAATCGCTGCCTTCATCGCAGAGCCCATTATGGGTGCGGGCGGTGTCGTCATCCCACCAATGGACTATTTTGCGAAGATCCATGCGGTACTCGACAAATACGACATTTATGTCATCGCGGACGAAGTGATCTGTGGCTTTGGGCGGACTGGGAACATGTTCGGGTCAGAGACATTTGGCCTGAAACCAGATTCGATCTCTATCGCGAAAGCCCTGTCTTCTGCCTATGTGCCCATCGGTGCTGTGACAGTTGGCGAAGACATGTATGAAGCCATGCTGGAGCAGAGTAAGAAGCTCGGCCTCTTCGGTCACGGCTATACCTATACAGCGCATCCATTGGCTGCTGCCGTTGCCTGCAAGACGCTGGAGATTTATGAAAAGCGAAACATCGTAGACCGTGTGCGCGGGCTTTCACCGACGTTTGAGAAGCGTGTTGCGGCATTGGCAGATCATCCGCTGGTTGGTAATTCACGCGCCAAAGGCCTTATCGGCGCTGTCGAGCTGGTTGCTGACAAAACAACCAAACGCGCCTTTGAGGCGTCTCAAGGTGTCGGTGCTGCGGCGATGATCAATGCGCAGAAGCACGGTCTTATTACGCGCGCCATGGGTGGCGATATTGTCGCCTTCTGCCCTCCCCTCATCATTGACGAAGCACAGATCAACGAGATGTTCGACATGTTCGAAAAGGGCCTCGACGACACAGAAACCTGGGTCACCAAAGAAGGCCTGCGCTAAATCCATGAGTGTCTATCGGTATCACCTTCAGTTTGAAGGCAAAGTCAGCCCGCAAGATGATATGGGCGAACAGATGGGAATTGAAGCCGCGGCCAAGGTCGGCCCTGGTCTGCCTGGGGGCTTCGACCCGGCTGTCGGCGCAGAGAGCACGGTGGCCAAGTTCGACTGCCTGGTGACAAACGACATGGATGGCACATTCACGCTGCAGGGCGAGGTGACGTTGGCAGGGGGAACGCTTTCGCTCTCCACCACCCACCCCTCTTCACTGGAAGAGAGTCCCGATCCCACCATTCAGCGGGGAACCGCTGAATGCCAGATCGACAATGGCACCGGGGCTTTCAAAGGTGCCGTGGGCATCGTGACGCTCAACTTCACCGTGGATGAGGATGCGCGGTTTACGGACCTGCAAACGGGACTTATATTTTCCACAGACTAATCCGCCGCACAACCGCTGTTCACCAAGATTTCGGCATCCGGTGGCGATGTGTTGACCCATACGCCCGAGGCGGGCACTTTAGCGCCCAACCTCAGACATTCCGCCAATAGCTGGGGCACAACTTGACCAAGGGCGCGGCCGGAAATCTCGGATGAAAATTGTACTGACAGGTTCTACCGGCTTCATCGGAGCAGCGTTGAGGGAAAAACTCGTTGCTGCCGGACACCAAGTCTTCGGCCTGCATGCCAGGCCAAACGCAAAACCCGCGATAGGCGATCCCACTGACCATCTTGTCGATATTTCTGACTGGGCGTCCGTCTCGCGGTTTGCAGCTGAGATTGGTTCTTGCGATGCGATCATTCACACAGCCGCTTCGCTCGACATGACACTCACCACGCCAGATGTTTCTGCCGTGAATTGTACCGGCACTCAGAACATGATCCGGCTGCGGCAGGAAACAGGTGCGACACGGTTTCTTTTTATGTCGAGCCTGCCTGTTATTGGGCGCCCACTCGACCTTCCCATCACAGAAACCCATCCGACCAACCCAGAAACGGCCTATCACGCCTCAAAGCTATTTGGTGAACAGCTCGTACGCCTCGACGGTGAGCAGAACGCAAAGGTTGCCTCAACGTCGCTGCGCCTCACAGCGCCCATCGGCCCCGGCATGCCCAAAAACCGCCTGCTGACCGTGCTGATTGACTGCGCACTCAAGAACGAGCCGATAGAATTGCTGGGAAAAGGGGGACGTAGGCAAAACTATATCGACGTTCGTGATATTGTGGCTGCTGCTGAGACGCTGCTCGCCGGTAGAGACACGGGCATTTACAACATCGCAGCGCCTTGCACGATTTCAAATGTTGAACTTGCCCAACTCTGTATTGATCGATGCAACTCAAACTCTTCGATAGTTTTCAAGGGTGAGGACAGCCAGGAAGATATGGATTGGAATGTGTCAACGCAGAAGGCGCTCCGGGACTTCGGGTTTACCGCAAACATCGGGATTGAAGCATCCATTGATGCTCTGAAGACAGAAATGATGGCAGCCTAGATGAGCATCAATGTTCTAATCAGCGGCGCGGGCGGCGATGTGGGCCAGGGTGTCGCCAAATGTCTCGAAGCTTCCACGCTCGAGGTTAAGCTGTTCTTGACTTGCATTCGGAAGGACAGTTCCTGGCTGCACAAGGGGCATACGGGTTTCATTGCCCCGCTGTCTGCATCAAAGGACTATGTTCCGTTCCTCATTCGCCTGATGAACAAGCATGCCATTCAAGTTTTCATACCAACTGTTGACAGCGAGATCGCCAAGATCGCGCGTGAAAAGGAACGCATCGAGGCAGAGACAGGAGCGCTTGTTTTTGTTGATGCACCCGCGTCGGTTGATATCTGCGAAGACAAAAATGAAACAGCGCAATTCTTAAAGGCGAACGGCTTTGCAGCACCCGCCTCCGCGATTCTCGGCACACCGGAAGCAGCCGCACTCCGCAGAGAATTTGGATTTCCGTTGATCGCCAAGAAACGACAGGGCCAGGGCAATACTGATGTGTTTTTGATCCAGGAGGACGCGCAATTGGATGCGCTTTTCGACGATCAAAGCTTCATGCTCCAGGAATGGCTGGACCCCAAAGGCGGCGAATTCACATCGGGTATCTATCTGGGTGATGATCGCGAGGTAAAGGGAATCTGCACGTTCCGTCGCAAGCTCAAAGGCGGATCAACCTTCATTGCAGAACGTGTGGTGGACCCGACACTGGAAGAACCCCTGGAGGAAATCGCCCGCCAACTGGGCATGAAATATCTCAATATTCAATCCATGCTGAGAGAAGGTGTTCTTATTCCTTTTGAATTCAATGGCCGCTTCTCTGGCACGACCGCAATGGTAGGCCGTGTGTTCAACGCGCCGGAAATGTTTATCCGTGAACGTTTTCTCGGGGAGACGCTTGATAGTGTGGACGACACCACACTGTTCACGGCCATGCGGTATTATGAGGAAGTTTATACAGCGCCTGATGAGATGGATCAGTTGAAAGCGAGGAGTACAGAGATATGACTTCTTGTGTCTTATTCGATTTCGCCGAAACACTCGCGGAACTCTCCCCCAGTAGATCTGAGATCGTCGCGGGCTATGTCGCAGGCGTCGTGGGGCTGCAGGTTTCGACAAACGACATTGAGCGCGCCTACAAAGCAGTCGATGTGATGCATCCCTATAGCTCCGTCAAAATACGTACTCAAAGCGACCGCGAAGCGTTCTACAAAACCTACAATGCCCACATGCTGATGTTGCTGGGATTGTCTCATTGCATAGATCCGCTTGATCTTATGAACGCCTTCACACAACACAAAGCGCACTGGCAGCTAAAGCCATCCGCGTTATCCACATTGAAGCTGCTGCAGGAGGCCGGCAAGAAAATCGGCATTATCTCCAATTTTGACAGTCGGTTGGAAGACATCGTCCACAGTAAACTCAAACTAACCCCCTATATTGACTATCTGCACATATCGCAGACGGAAGGGTTGGAGAAACCGGACACGGCCTTTTACCTCAGCTTTTTTGAGAAGCATGGGCTCGATATCAACTCAGCTGTCTATGTCGGAGACAGCTATTTTCTAGACTTTCTCCCGGCGCAAAAAATCGGCCTGCAAGCCTACCTGCTGGACGAGATTGGCATTTTCTCCTATCTACCAGACACTCTTGCTGCGCTAGATGAGCTGCCCTCCAAGATTGACGCACGACAAGAATGCTAGACTTAGGGTAGTAGTTTGGCTGCGCAAGTTTGCGCCCCGACAGAAAGGCATGGCGATGACCACAAAACAGATGATTTCCCTGGTCATCCCCGTTTATCGGTCCGGTGAGATCCTTCCCGAGCTTCATGGGCGCCTGACAAATGTCTTTGCCGCCCATCCGGATGGCTATGAGGTCATTTTTGTCGAAGATTGCGGGGGGGATAATTCGTGGGACGTCATCCAAACACTTGTCGCGAATGACACCCATGTCCGTGGTATTCGGATGAGCCGCAATTATGGGCAGCATAATGCGCTGTTGTGTGGAATTCTTGCCGCGTATGGAGAGGTTGTCATCACGCTGGATGACGACATGCAGCATCCACCAGAAGAGCTGCCAAAGCTCCTCGACAAGCTGAACGAGGGCCATGACGTTGTTTATGGTCCGCCGATCCGGCAACAACATGGCGTTATGCGCGACCTGGCGTCCTACGCAACTAAGCTCGCTTTGCAGAGTGCTATGGGTGCAGAGAACGCGCGCCAAGTGGGCTCGCTGCGCGCGTTCCGGACCGACCTTCGGCGCGCTTTCACTGATTATCGGAGTCCGACGGTAAGCATTGACGTGCTTTTGGCGTGGGCGACGTCCCGCTTTGCATCCGTCCCAGTCCAGCATGAACCGCGCAGAAGCGGCGAGTCAGGCTATACGGTCGGGAAGCTCATTCGCCACGCCTTCAACATGATGACAGGCTTCTCCACGCAACCCCTTCAGATTGCCAGCATGATGGGCTTTCTCTTCGCACTGTTTGGCGTCGGCGTTTTTGTCTATGTGCTCCTTCAGGTGCTCATTCAAGGCAGTCCTGTTCCAGGCTTTCCGTTCCTGGCATCCATCATTTCCATCTTCTCCGGTGCGCAATTGCTCGCCCTTGGGATCATGGGCGAGTATCTGGCCCGAATGCACTTTCGCACGATGGAACGGCCACCTTACCTGGTGCGGGATGAAATCGGTGCGCCAATTGACCCCGTCAAGGTCGCTGCGCTCGCGGAGGACTGACACGCATGTCGATCAGCACAACGGTTTTTCACAGATCAGAACTTTTGGCAGAAAGTGATCTTGTGCCGGTTGCCCCTGGCGAAGGAGCGACATGCCCGTTTTGTTCCGGCACTGCCTGCCACCCAGTTTGGACGTTGCAGGACTCCCCCCCCATAACCTTGCTCTGTTGCACCGATTGCCATGGCATCAGCGCTTCACGCATGCCCACTGATAGGGCGCTGTCGCGCTATTACGGTTCCTACTATCAAGGCGATGCCTCAGCTGAGCAGATCACCTTTGATCGTCCTGATCGTTTGGCACAGCGCATTGCTGCGCACTACATTCCCTCTCACAATACCGCTCAGATCAGCATCCTGGATTTTGGGGGCGGTGATGGAACGGTGGCCAATCTTGTCGCTGCGGCGCTCCTGAAGACGAGAGAGGCAGTGATCAATATCGACATTGTCGACTATGCCGAAAAGACGGTGGAGCCAGCCCACCCCAATGTTCACCTCACCCACAAGAGTTCCATCGAAGAAGTGGCAGCGCGCTACGACATTGTCATTGCCAGTGCGGTTGTCGAACACCACCCAATGGCGGGAGAGCTTCTTTCGCGACTTCTAGACCATGTTCGAGAAGAAACCGGCCTGTTTTATGCACGCACGCCCTCCATGCTGCCTCTTATGAGCTTAGCCTCAAAGGTGGGTTTTCAGCTGGACTTTACCTATCCAGGCCATTTGCATGACCTGGGGCAAAGATTTTGGGAAACCTATCTGGACCGGCGCCAGGATGAGTTCCAACTCCTTGAAAGCACCCCCTCTATTCCAGAAACAACGTTCCGGGCGCATTTTTTGCGGGCCCTCGCCGCTCGCCTTTTCAAGGCTCCCTGGTATCTGCTGGGGCGTCGATACACATGCGTTGGTGGATGGCAGGTGTTTGTCAGGCGAAGCACGGCTGTTCACTAATCCTACTTTATTCTTGGGCCAAACTGCCTGGACCGCTACAAAACACTGATAGTCCCTTCCCTGCATGAAGTTCGAAACCGAGACCCGCACCCATGACACCTGATCAGAGCCAAAAAGGTGAGAAAACGACCGGCTGGAGAGCTGTGCTTGGCTTGCCCTCCGTCTATAGCGCGGTTCAAAATCTGCTCGGGGCAAACCGGGTCAGGCATGTCTTGACCGATCAATATCTCAAACCGACGCCCGGCATGCGGGTGCTGGACATTGGTTGCGGGCCTGCGGACATGCTCAACTTTCTGCCAGATGTCACCTATGTTGGTGTTGATCACAGTGAATCCTACATTGAGGCTGCTCGTACCCAGTTTGGCGACCGGGGCACATTCCGCGTTGGTGACGCTGCTGAGCTGCAATCAGATGAACCACCCTTCGATTTGGTTTTGGCCATCGGCCTTCTGCATCACATGACCAACGCGCAGGTACAGGCTTTCGTCAGCATGGCAGCAAAACTGCTGAAACCCACTGGTCGGTTTGTCAGCCTGGATCCCTGTTATAGCGACGAACAAAGCAGTATCGCGCGTGCGTTCATCAAACGAGACCGCGGTCAGTTCGTACGCCACGCCGAGGACTATCGCCGTGCTACCGAGGGCGTATTTGCTCATGTAAACCTCGAGGTCCGTCACGACCTTGCGCGGATGCCCTACAGCCACGCCATCATGGTTTCGTCAGCAGAGCCGCTAACCTCATGATGGACACTGCGCTCACCAGTTTGCTGCAAGAAATCTCAACAAACGCTTTTCAGCAAAGATGCGCCTCGGCAAATAAGCTATCACTCGAAGATGTAGCTCGACGGATAGACATCTACACTGGCGAAATTGCAACCGGCCTCGCACTTCTTGATGGCCTGGAGCTTCACGGTAAGCGCATTCTGGAAGTGGGTGCCGGTCTTGGGTTGCTCAGCATACACCTGAAACAACAGGGCTTTGACGTTACAGCGCTAGAGCCTGGCAGCGGCGGGTTTGATTTTAACGCCACGACCGGAAAGCTCATCCGCGATCAGGCTGGCGTAGACGATCTGCCCGTATGGGATTGTCCGGCAGAAGACCTGTCGCCGGATACACACGGCCAATTCGATGTGATTTTCTCGTCAAATGTTCTCGAGCACATACCCAAAATGGACATCGCCTTAAAGGCGATGCTGTCGGTCCTCAAGCCTGACGGTATCATGGTCCACACCTGCCCGAACTACAGGATACCCTACGAGCCACACTATGGATTGCCGCTGGTTCCATTCGCGCCCCGGGCGACCGCTGGCCTCAGGCCATCTCTAAAAGAAGACGACCTTTGGCTTTCTTTGAACTTTGTGACCCATGGCGACATCGTTCGCTTTTGCCGAAGCAATGACGCTTCAGTGTCGTTTGATCGGGAGCTTTTGTATCAAGCCTTTCGACGGCTCGATGGTGAGGCTGTTTTTCGCGACCGGCAACCTGCCTATCTGCGGGCAGCGCTTAGCATATTGAAGCGGCTTAAGCTCCTAAACCTATTGAAGTTTGTGGGACCTTCCTGGTCAACGCCGATGCGTTTTCGGATCACACATACTTCATGACGGCGTCGATGACCCTCGCCTGTTGCCCCTCAGTGAGAACCGGATACACAGGAAGCCGCAAAATCCCTTCGGCGGCGTGATCTGTCACGGGTAGTTCTCCACAAACGCGGCAATACTTCCTGCCCGCAGGCGCTGAATGGAGCGGCTGGTAGTGGGAATAGGCCACAACACCTTCCTCCAAGAGGGCTAGGCGCACACGCTCCCGCTCCTGCAAATTGTCGAGGATCATGAAGTAGATGTGCGCATTGTGAATTCGATCATCGGGTACATTTGGCAGCCGACACTTTCCGGCACGTGCAAGCTCTTGAAAAGCGGCATGATAGTTTTCCCAGATCTTTCGGCGCCGTGTAACAACATCTCCCGCCCCTTCCAACTGGGCCAAAAGCATAGCGGCATTCAACTCGCTTGGAAGGTAAGACGATCCGACTTCCTGCCAGGTGTATTTATCCACCTCTCCGCGCAGATGTGCTGATCTGTTGGTTCCCTTCTCGCGCAGTATCTCCGCGTGTAGTTTATGGCGGCTACTATTTACGAACAGAGCACCACCTTCACCAGACACGATATTCTTGGTGGCGTGGAAACTCAGGGTCCCAAAATCCCCAATGGTACCGAGAGGTTTTCCTTTGTATGAGGCATCCATACCCTGAGCGGCATCTTCGATCACAAACAGTTTGTGACGCTTTGCGATCTCGAGAATTGAATCCATCTCGCACCCAACGCCAGCGTAGTGGATTGGAACGATCGCCTTGGTGCGCCCCGTTATTGCAGCCTCGAGGAGCGTTTCATCAATATTCAGAGTATCTGGGCGAACATCGACGAAGACCGGCACTGCGCCGCGCAGGACGAACGCATTCGCCGTGCTCACAAAAGTGTAAGAGGGCATCAGAACTTCATCGCCGGGTTTGATGTCTGACAGCAACGCAGCCATTTCCAGTGCCGCTGTGCAGGAATGGACCAGAAGCGCCTGCGGCGTCCCCGTCTTCTCCCTTAGCAATGCCTGAACCTTCAGCGTGAAAGGCCCGTCACCAGAGAGGTGCCCATCGGCAAGCGCCTGCTCGATGTATTTGAGCTCATCCCCGGCGAGGTGAACTTGATTGAATGATATACGGTCCACTTCCCTGCTCATCCTCGAACGTTCATGACGGTGATGCCCGCCAATATCAGAAAAAGGCCGGCAAAAGTGCGCCAATCAACCAGCTCCCCAAAAAAGTAGTGCGCACCGACGACCACCAGCGGAAAGGTGAGGCTCAGCATTGGATAAGCGACCGACAATGGCAGCGCAGTCAGCGCCATTGTCCAACAGACCGCGACAATACCGGCTGCCACCAGCGCCGCGATCACCAGCGGGGACGTTAGAACTTTGAGCACAAAGACCAGGCGGCCACCCAAATCCGCAGGAAGAGCTGGCATCGTTCCCACTTGAGCGCGAAAGGCGAGTTGCGCGAAGACGGTCAGGAGGACTGCAAGGAGCACCAGTCCGATGGCGGAACTTCGTGTCATACGTTTAAAACCTTTCGGGTGGTCAGGGCGCTTTGAACTCTGGTCGTCTGATGGTTGGCCAGTATCGCGCAGATTGTCTGGAAAATCGAGTTAAGGCCCATCGTCAGTGGATGACTGTAGGGTCCCCTGGTCCACGCGCGTCTGAAGATATGCGTAAGCGGGCGCGACAGCAGGAAAGGGTGAATACCGCTCTGCCAGCAACGTATTTTGCCAGCCCTTTGGAGTTGCCTCTTGCGACAGCAGTTCCGGCGATATCAAAATTGCAGGCCTCATTGTCTGCTGAAACGGACCGTCCAGCCATGCCCGATACTCCATGGCGACCGAAGGAACATCTGCCAAAACCTTCTCGTACTCTGTGGCACGCCCATTAGAGAACAGTTCCCAGGATTGCATCGGGGAAAAGAACATCATCAACCAGGGATATGCGCTTCTGCTTTCAATGGAAGAGCGAAGGTTTGCAGTTAAATTTTCTGGCGTGACACCACGTCGGCTGAGCCATTTGAACGCTTGACCGCGATCGCCCGCAATCATTGCCGTATACCCCCCGATGATCGGCGTCGCATGCCCTACCCTCGTCAGGAAGAGTGCCGTATGAGGGCTTGGCATGACGACTGAGGCGAGCTGGTCATTCTCCGCCAATTTCTCCCGGGCGGCAAAATAGGCATCGCGCTGTAGGACCGATGTCTCGTTGAGCGGAAAACGGGTTGCCGATCCGATTGCCTGCCCCACCCCTGTTATCACGATACCCACGATCAATGCATGAGATGGCCTGATGCGTCTTATGGCTGCCCAAAGGCGACTGCTCTCTATGGCGGGTAGAGCCGCGACGAGGAGTACAATACCCAGCGCGAGGAAATAGTGGGTCACAGATTTTTCCCAGACTTGCGCCATAATCATCCGCCCTGTCAGCAGCTGCTGGTTTAAAATAAGGGCGGGGAAAGCAGAGCAGGCAAGAGCGAGCCAAGGCAAATTACTCGACCAATCCAATGATCGACGGGCCCTGAATATGAAGATGCAAAGACAGACACTTATGAGTACCGAAACTGAGACAAGGGGCCAGCGGCTTTCAAAGACCGGAGAAGCAATATGTTCTCCCTGATAGAAAGACCATGCAACAGCACTTGTGACATACAGAGCGGCAACAACGCACATCCGCGCCAGCTGAGCATTCTGCCCGGTGAGCAGAACCAGCAAGGGCAGAAAAAGTGCGGCCACTAAGATGGCGATCCAAACGGGCCCATAGAGAACAGGTGACACAAGAGCGGTCACAATAAGCGCCGCCCAAACAGACTTCGGACTTTTCTCGCTTCCTGAAAGTCGGATCATGGCGCCCAGTGCCAAGAAGAAGAACGCTGTGCTGAACTGTGGTTCCGGTGATCTGAACAGATAGAGGAATGTGTATCTGTTATCCACAAACAGGAATTGCCAACTGTCTGGCACCAGGTAAATCAGTGAGGGAGCATTTGCTATCCAGGGCGGCAGAACAAGATTGCTGACAGAAAGAATTTCAGCACCGAGTATGAGGAAAAGTGCTGCAAGCCCCCGTTCCACTTTGCTCTCAAAAAGAGGCGTGGCGAGATAGTATGCCGCTAGCACACAGGCTGTGGGAAAGAAGGCATCAGACGCGATGTACATGGCATCTATCGATCCCCCAAAGAGAGCATGGAGAGCACTCAATGCGAGGCCTGAGAGGAATCGGCTGGGATGGTGGGCATATCCAAACCCGGCCTCGACCGCACTCAATCCGTAAAAATCTTCGTCCCACGCACCGAGAAAATGCAGCAGTTCCCCATGGAGTGCAGAGAACAGAAGATGCGGAAGCACGCCAATAATGACGATGGCGCAGACCAGGAAAAGGACTGGGCGCTTCTCAATCAGTCCAATCATCTGTCCTACCACTTATCCACCTGTTTTCAGTGCCCTGAACTCGATCTGCGCTAGACCAGTCCCGCCAGATATCTTTCGTAGCTGGTCTTTGGCCCATGTGCGGTCAAGCTCGCAAACTGCGCGTCGTCAATGAATCCCAGGCGAAAGGCCAGTTCCTCAGGAACCGCGATCCGGATCCCCGTCCTGGCCTGCATCACATGAACATATTGTGCCGCGTCGAACATGGATTCCGGTGTTCCTCCGTCCAACCAAGCAATCCCGCGCGCCATTTCGGTTACCGAAAGTTCGCCATTGCTCATATAGGCACCATTCACATCAGTGATCTCCAATTCACCCCGATCAGAGGGTGTGAGCGCTTTCGCAATTTCGCAAACTTTCTCGTCATAAAAGTAGAGTCCTGGCACCGCGAAATTGGATTGGCTGTTGGTTGGTTTTTCTTCTAGAGAAATGGGTTTCCCCTCTTCATCCAGTTCAACAACACCAAACGCGCTCGGATCTGTCACACCATACCCGAAAATCTGTGCGCCCGAATGATCACGCATAGCTTCCTGAACCAGCAACCGTAGTCCTGATCCGTGGAAGATATTGTCGCCCAGAATCAGCGCAACGCTGTGCCCCGCCAACTGCTCTTCTGCAACAATAAAGGCATCTGCTATGCCACGGGGTTCAGGTTGTTCAACATATTCAAAGCGCATTCCCCAGGTCGCTCCATCACCCAGACATTTCTCCAATTGCGGGAGTGCCTCAGGGGAGGACACGACGACGACATCCTTGATGCCGCCCAGCATCAGCGTTGTAAGCGGGTAGTAGATCATCGGCTTGTCGTAAATGGGGAGCAGGTGTTTATTGACAGCCTTCGTCAGTGGCTCCAGACGGGACCCCGTACCACCAGCAAGCAACAGACCTTTCCAACTCATCTCCACCCTCATCCCTTCGGCGCCGTGTTCCGGTCGCCTGCGTTAAACCGATTGTCCGGCGTTGGATCCCAAGCTGGACCCCAAGCGCTCCGGCGCTTTGAGCTCTCCTAACCACCAAAGGTTGGAAAGGTACCAAGCTATGGTCTTTTCAAGACCTGTCTCCAGGTCTTCCAGTGGGGCCCACTTAAGACCGGCTTTTATTTTCTCTGCGTCAATTGCATAGCGTGCATCATGTCCCGGACGGTCGGTCACGAAACGGATCTGCTCAGCATACTTCTTGCCATCTTGCCTCGGTGACAACCGGTCCAGAAGGTCGCAGATTTTCCTTACCAACTTGATATTGGTAAGTTCATTTGAACCCCCGATATTGAACGTTTCCCCAACGCCCCCCGATTGTGCTACGAGCTCAAGCCCGCGGACATGGTCGTCGACATAAAGCCAATCGCGGACATTTTCCCCAGCACCATAAATTGGAATGTCGCTTCCAGATAATGCGGACAACACTACCGTTGGGATCAGCTTTTCCTTGTTCTGAAACGGTCCGTAATTGTTTGAGCAATTGGTGATCAAAGTCGGCAGACCATAGGTTCTGTGCCAGGCCCGTGCAAAATGATCGGCCGACGCCTTGCTGGCCGAATAGGGAGAATTCGGCGCATAGGGTGTGGTCTCTTTGAAGAGACCCGTATCGCCAAGCTCTCCATACACCTCGTCCGTCGATACATTAAGAAATCGAAACGCCGTTTGTTCGGCCGGTGCCAGCCTCTCCCAGTGTGTCGTCGCAGCCTGCAGCAGCGTGACTGTCCCTATGACGTTTGTCTGAGCAAAAGCCAATGGGCCGTCAATCGACCGATCGACATGTGTTTCAGCAGCCAGATGGAAAACACGTGTCGGTTGATGCTTTTTGAAGACTGCGGCTAGCGCGTCAGCACTGCAAATATCAATTTGGGCGAATTCGTAGGATGGATTGTTCGCAACGGACTCAAGAGTTCTGAGGTCGCCCGCATAGGTCAACTTGTCGATATTTACGACTTTTTGCCCTGTGCCAACCAAATACCGCACAAGCGCGGAGCCAATGAATCCGGCCCCCCCTGTTACCAATACCGTCACTGCCCGTCCCCAATTTTTTTCTCAGCTACCCTCTTCCCCTCTTTTACAGGGTTTTACCCTCAAACCGCAAAATGCAAAGACAAAGCACATATTTCTTCAAAAGTGTGGTTACCCTAGAAAGACACTCCTCTCTACCTCAGCGCCCTGTCTGAGGTAGGTTCTTTGCGGTAAGGAGGCTTGACCAACTTGCCCTCACTATCTCTAATCGTTCCATCCGAATTAGATGATTTGTAGCGTTCCCACTGCCCGGCACCGGTGTTTCTATGGGTTGTTCTCTGACCCTGGAATTGCCAGATAACCTCACGCGAGAGGCGTGCGCGTGGGGGCCGTCAACAAATCAACGCCGCCCGGATCGTTCTCATGAACCCGCTTGTCGAAGCTGCACTCGCACGCTCCCGCACCACGCTTTCGATCCTTTTCGTGGCGTTGATCGCTGGCCTGTCTGCTTACCTTACCATCCCGAAAGATGGTGACCCAGACGTGCAGATCCCGTTCGTGATGGTCAGCGTGGTCCATGTGGGCGCCTCACCTGAAGATGCCGAACGTTTGTTGGGACGCCCACTTGAGCGCGAACTCATTGGTCTGGAAGGCCTGATTGACGCGCAAACCTTTGCCATTGAGAGCACGGTTGCTCTGGTGCTCGAATTTGCGCCCTCCATCGACATTGACGAGGCCATGGTCGATGTCCGCGAGAAAGTTGACATCGCTCAAGCCGAATTTCCCGACGATACGGAAGAACCTCGGATCACTCAATTCAACACAGCGACGGACAATATTCTGCGGCTTGCTATTTCCGGCACCGCGCCGGAGCGCACATTGATCCGGCTCACGCGGGAACTCAAAACCGAAATTGAGGGTATCTCAGCCGTTCTGAACGCCAGCATGTATGGTCAACGCTGGGAGCTTCTCGAAGTCGTCATCGACCAAGCGAAACTGGAGGCCTATGAAATCGGCATCGGTCCCCTTATCCAAACGATCACACAAAACAACAGATTGATCGCAGCGGGAGACGTGCGGGGCCAAGAGGGCCGCTTCGCCATTAAGGTGCCAGGCCTCATCGAAACCGGCGCGGATCTTGGGGCCATCACTATCATGAGCCACGACGATGGCGTGATCACGCTCTCTGACATTGCCGATATTCGCCGCAGTTTCGCCGACCGCGCGGGCTATGCCACCTATAATAGCAGGCCCACAATCGGCATGTCCGTGTCGAAGCGCATTGGCGAGAATATTCTGGAAACATCGCTCGCGGTCCGCGCGACCATTGATCGGGTCACGGCAACCTGGCCTGCCAATGTCACCGTCGATATCAGCTATGACGAGAGCAAGCGTGTTGGCGCCATTCTGACGGATCTGCAAGCCAATGTAGTGAACGCCATTTTGCTCGTGATGGTCATCGTGGTTTTAGCACTTGGCTGGAAGTCCTCGCTTCTGGTTGGCGTCGCGATCCCCACCTCTTTTCTCCTCGCATTCCTCGCCATGACGGTCCTGGGCATGACGGCCAATATGATGGTGATGTTCGGGCTCATTGTTGCCGTGGGCATGCTGGTGGATGGCGCCATTGTGGTTGTTGAATATGCCGATCGGAAGATCGCGCAAGGGTTTGATCGGCGCACAGCCTATGGAGCGGCTGCCACGCGCATGTTCTGGCCGATCATTTCCTCCACACTCACCACGCTCGCGGCCTTTCTGCCGCTTCTGCTGTGGCCCGGCATTACCGGCGACTATATGCGCTTCCTGCCGATCACTTTGATCCTGACACTGTCAGCATCTCTGCTGGTCGCGGTGTTTTTTCTTCCGGCCCTTGCCGCTCAATTAGGTTGGACCAAGGGCGGCAGCGACGACATTGCCCTCGCGCTCGACCCCATCGCAGAAGCAGAAGCTGACGGAGCCGACGAGCAACAGCCACTGGCTGCAGTATATACGCGTCTGCTCACCTGGGCAGTCGGGCGTCCCTTTATCATTGTGGGCGGCGCCATTGCGCTTCTGGTCGCCGTGTTCGTCACATACAGTCAGGTGAACTACGGGGTCATCCTCATTTCCAGCGAGGAACCGCCGGGCGCTCAGATCATTGTCACCGCGCGGGGTAACCTGTCTGCGGATTCATCGCGGGCCCTTGTGGCGGAGATGGAAGAGGCAATCCTCACTGTCGAGGGTGTGCGCAATCTCTATTCCTATGCCGGTCCCTCGACGGACAGGAACCCATTCGACAATCTGCCGCGCGATACAATTGGCGAGATGTATATGAATGTGGCGGATTGGCGGGGCCGTCGCCCGGTTGCAGATATCTTCGCAGACATCCGCGCCGCCGCGGAAGAACTTCCCGGCATTCACGTGGAGATCAATCCGTTTGTGCAATCGTTTGACCGGGACAAGGACGTTGTCGTTGAACTTCTGACGGCGGATCGCACATTGCTGCCCGCCGCAGCGGACACCATCCGCGAGCATATGGAAACGCAAATGGAAGGGCTCATCGACATTGATGATACCGGTGCACTTCCGGGCATTGAATGGGTTATGGATGTGGACCGGGCACAGGCACAGAAATTTGGGGCAAACGTGCTCACCGTTGGCGGTGCGGTTCAGCTTGTCACCAACGGCCTCAAAGTCGGCGAATATCGCCCGGACGACACGGACTATGAGTTGGATATAAGGGTGCGGCTTGGTGAAGCGCAGCGTGGCATCTCCCAACTCGACAGCCTGCGCGTCATGACACCGTCGGGTCTCGTGCCGATCACCAATTTCGTCACGCGAAGAGCCCAGCAACGGATCAACACGCTTGAGCGCCGCAATGGGCTTTGGATCATCAAAGTGCGCGCAAACACGCAGTTTGGCGTGCTGCCCAACAGCAAAGTTGGGGAACTGAAAGCATGGCTCAGTGAGGACGACCGATTGCCAGCTGGCGTCACTTACCAGTTTGGCGGAGACGACCGATTGCAATCAGAGTCTGCCGGGTTCCTCAATCTCGCTTTCACCGCGGCGCTCTTTCTGATGGCGATCATTCTGCTGACCCAGTTCAACAGTTTCTATCAATCGGCCCTCATTCTTTCTGCCGTGATTATGTCCACGGCGGGTGTGCTGATCGGCATGATGGTGACACAGCAACCCTTCTCGGTGATTTTGACCGGCACCGGCATCATCGCGCTCGCAGGCATTGTGGTGAACAATAATATTGTGCTGATCGACACCTATCAGCGGCTCATCAAAGCCGGGATTGATTTGGAAAGCGCCATCATCAAGGCGGGCGCCCAGCGGCTGCGTCCTATCCTGCTCACAACCATCACAACGATGGTGGGCCTGATGCCCATGGTACTACAGGTAAGCGTCAATCCCTTCGCGGAAGACTGGTTCGCCTATGGATCACCGACCAGCTACACGTGGAAGCCGATGTCTAATGCGATTGTGTTTGGATTGGGCTTCTCAACCTTGCTGACACTGATCGTGACACCTGCCGCCCTTGCTCTGCCGTTGAAACTTAAGCGCATGAATGTGCCGCTACCCTCGCGAGAGCGACTGCGGGTTCCCAGCCTTGCCGCTGCGCGGGAGCGGTTTGGACGTTAAATTCACTTTTGGGGAGAAATGGTACAGCTGGGAGGAATTGAACCACCGACCTCTTGATCCACAATCAAGCGCTCTAACCGACTGAGCTACAGCTGCACATCAGACAAGAGGGCCTTTGGCCCCACGTCCAAGTGGCGGAACTTAATTGCCTTCCGCCGCCCTTGCAAGGCCTCTCAAGCCCTTATTTTCTGGCTGTTTTCAGTCTGATTTCAGACTGCTTTCGAGCCCTATTCGCCCCCATTTGGCATCATTGAGGCAACAAAGTCAGGCCAGACAGCGCCCGCGAAGACCAGCAGGACGGCAATCGGGCAGACAACCCGCACCAGGAAGAGCCAGGAGCGGAACCAGATTGCGTTCCCATTGGTGACATTGAGCGCGTCCATCACTGTTTCGCGGCTCAAAATCCAGCCCGCAAAGACCGCCATCATGATGCCCACAGCCGGTTGCACCCAGCTTGTGACGATGAAGTCGAAAACATCAAAGACGGTCTTATCTACGAGCACACCGAGGGACGCCAGGGGATAAAAGCCTGACCAATCGCTAAACGACAGCACGCTTGCGATTCCCAGGAACCACGCCGAACCGCCCACCAGGAGTGCTGTTGATCGTCTGGACCACGCCAGAGCCTCTTCCATGTAAGCCACAGCGGGTTCCAATAGGGAGATTGCTGACGTGACCGCTGCCACGGACAACAACACGAAGAAGGCCGTGCCAACCCACAGGCCTGCATCCATCTGTCCGAACGCGATAGGGACCGTTACGAAAACCAGACCGGGACCAGCGGCTGGCTCCAAAGCGAAAGAGAAGACCAGCGGAAACACCGCGAGCCCCGCCAGGATTGCCACGCCCGTGTCTGCCAATACGATGATGATGGCGGATTGTTGAATCGACACATCTTCATCCAGATAGGCGCCGTACGTCATCATGGCGCCGAGCGCCACGGAGACAGAGAAGAAGCCCTGCCCGATGGCTTTTAAGAAGGTGTCGGAGGTGACTTTCGAGAAATCAAAGGTGAAGAGGAAATCCACCGCCCGGTCAAAGCCCGGCGTAGAGGCGGCATAGATCACCATGCCGATGAGCAGGATGAAGAGCAGCGGCATGAGTATGACCACCGCCCGCTCAATCCCTTTGTGCAGCCCCCAAACCACAATGCCGACATTGATGCCCATAAAGAGTGTGTGCCAGCCCATGAGTGCGAGGGGATCGCCGATGAAGGCGCCGAAGATTGCGCCGGACGCGTCTCCGCCAAGCCCACTGAATGCTCCAGAAACCGCAAGGGTGGTGTATTTCAGCGCCCAGCCCCCAATGACGCTGTAATAGGAAAGCACAACAAAAGCGCCGAGCGTGCCAGCCCACGCCATCAGCACCCAAAGCACCGACTTTTTGTGCTTTCGGGTGATCTGCATGAGGGAGCCGATAGGGCTCTGGCCGCCCATGCGGCCCAGCATGATCTCCGCAATCACAATCGGCAAGGCAATACAGGTTGTTGTAATCAGATAGATGAGGATGAAGGCGCCACCGCCATTCTCGCCAGTGACGAAGGGGAAACGCCAGATATTGCCAAGACCCACGGCAGATCCGATTGCCGCCATCAGAAATGCAAATCGCGACGACCAATGCTCGCGCGCCACACTTATCGCCATAAGACTCCCCTTTGGCCCTTTTTGGCCGGCTTGCCGCTCTCTGTGACCCCCGCCACCGATTCAGCACTTATTTGGTCAGCCTAGCCCGCTTTTTGGCCTCTGTCAGGCCGCCCCCTGATCGCTTATAGTCCCGCCACCGCAGCGAGGGGGCAGACACCATATGAGTACGACTGAAATCAAGACTCGAATGATTGAGGCGAATGGCCTCACTTTTGAAACAGACGTTTGTGGGACCGGAGACAAGTTCGCGCTGCTATTGCACGGGTTTCCCGAAAGCAAATATTCCTGGCGGTTTCAAATGCCGCTGCTGGCGGCACTCGGCTACACAGTCTGGGCGCCCAATCTGCGGGGCTACGGCCAAAGCTCACGGCCACCTAAAGTCGCGGACTACAAGATCACCAACTTGATCGACGATGCTGCCGGTCTTATCGACGCGGCGAGAGCTGAGGGCATCACCGGACCTGTCACCCTCATGACCCATGATTGGGGCGGCGCCATTGGCTGGAGCTTCGTGCTGACAGAAGCCCGGCCTCTTGAGCGGTTTGTGGTGATGAACCTGCCGCACCCAACGCAGTTCCTCAAGAATGTTTCCGGCTGGGCGCAGCTCAAGCGCTCCTGGTACATCTTCTTTTTCCAGATTCCCTGGCTGCCTGAGAAGCTCATGACGATGCGTCGCGCACAGGCCATTGGAGATGCTTTCTCCAATATGGCGGTTGATCAAACAAATTTCGGGCCAGAGGTATTGGATCACTATCGAGAGAATGCCCTGATCCCCGGCGCCATGAAGGCGATGATCAATTATTACCGCGCCTCCTTTCGCAAAAACCCGCTCAAGGAAGTCTGGGAAAACCCGCCGCAGGTAAAAACGCCAACTTTGATGGTCTGGGGCGAAGAGGACGTCGCTCTCGGGAAAGAACTGACCTATGGCACGGAAGACCTCGTCGACAATTTCACCCTTCGCTATTTGCCGAATGTGTCACACTGGGTACAACAAGAAGCGCCCGGAACGGTGAATGCCATGTTGGAAGCATGGTTAACCGACAAGGCAGTACCTGAAGCATCTGAGGTAAGCGACACATGAGTGGATCTGGCATCAATAAAGAAACTGAAGAAAGCGGCGAGATCCAAATCGGCCCTACTTCAGCGGGCATGGTTCGCCTCTTTTTCCGAACCTCACAGTTTGAGCTGCCGATGGACTTCCTGCCCGAAGAGGCTGATGAAATTGCTGCAGAGATCATCGAAGCAGCGGCGATCGCGCGTCAGTCTTCCCCTAAGAAGAAGAAAAAATAGACACTCCTTGGCAGACACGTGCAGGCACCTGCGCCCTGCTTTGACGGCAAGCCGGATGGTGACTGGACCTGGTCCCACCTATGACGCTAGGTTGCTTTAGGGGTTTTGGGCTGCGGCGGTCTGACTTCCTGACAAAAGTGAGGCGTATTCCCCAAGACCGGTTTTTGGGGGTGTTTGGATGACGGTCTGTAAGGCCACCATCTGCCTGGGAGACTTGTGTGAGCGCCGCGTCCAATCTGAGCATTGAAGATCTTGTCGGTCTGCCCGAGCCTGCCTGGCTGTGGGATGTTGATCGTCACCGCATTGCCTGGGGCAACCCTGCCGCCGTCAGTTTTTGGGGTGAAGAGGGTCTGCTTGATCTCATCGAGATTGAATTTGACCCTGATGACCCTGCCATCCTGAAGCTCGACAGATTGGCAACCGGCTTTGACGAGGGGGCGCCCCTAACGGTCAAGCTTGAGCTAAACCAGACAGAGAACAGCACGTGGACCGTCTGTAGCTGCACGCCTTCCATTCTTGATGACGGACGCCCGGGACTTTTGATCACTGTCCCGCCTGAGACATCTGAGCAGAGCCATTCCTTCTCACGCTTTGGCGAGATGGTTCAGGAAGCCCCTGTTGCAATGGCTCTCTTCGGCACGGATGGTATGCTCTTGCATCAGAATATGGAAGCGGAACGCCAATTCGGATCTCTTGCACGTCAAGCAGGACCGGGCGGCGGCTTAGGGGCTCTGCTTCCTTCCGAAGATGAGGCTCTTCCCTTGATCGCGCGGACCATCCGCAAGGGCACAGTGAGCAAATCACTCACACTAGGTACGCGACATGGGCCGCGGCCTCATCGTGTCACACTCAGACGTGTTCACGATCCGGCAACAGATGCCCAAGCGCTGCTTGCCCTCTTCCGGGATATTGGTGACCGGCGCACCCTGGAGAAAAGTGCGGATAGTGAAAAAACCAAGATGCAAGCCATGCTTGACCTTGTCAGCGATTTTCAATGGCGGCTCGACAAAGAGATGCGCGTCACGCGCCTCAGCACCGGCTTTCAAACAGCAACGGGCGTCAGGCCAAATTCGGTGCTTGGCAAAAAATGGGATGAGGTGGTTCAACAATTGGGTCTTGGTCCCAGCGAAGCCCTTGCAGCAGCCCTACACGGTGCCGTCCCCTGGCGTGACTTAGAGCTTTTGTGGCCAGCCAATGATGGCGAGATCATTCCCTTTTCGCTTAGTGCGCTTCCCTTACAAACTTCAGACGGACACTTTTCGGGTTGGAACGGTGTTGCGCGCAAGATGCCTGTGCGGGCAGCCAAAGAGGTCGCCCCCTCTCCAGTTGCTAAGGCCCCGTCCGATCCAGACACACTACTGGCGTCGGTGACTGACGGTGTTTTGATGTTGGATGCAAGCGGGCGCGTAATCCGCGCCAATGCAGAGGCAGAACAGGTCCTCGGCGGCATCATGGGAGAGCCACTGGCGCTCGCCTTTCACCCGTCTGACCAAATCAAAGTCAGCGACTATCTTGCGTCGTTGCAGGAAGCGGGCCTCACAAATGCCTATGAAAACGGACAGGAAGTCAGAACCCGGGAGGAACCGGAACGGTATCTTCTGCTCATAATCCAGCCGCTCGGATCTGACTATGCGGGCGCTGCGTACACCGCCGCGCTGCGGGACATCACCCCCGCCAAGCACGTTGAAGCTGAGCTGCGCACCGCCCTTTCGCAGGCAACATCGGCCAATACGCAGAAGTCTGATTTTCTGGCCTCCGTCGCTCACGAACTGCGAACACCGCTTAATGCGATCATTGGCTTCTCGGAAATCATGCGCGACGAACATTACGGGGCGCTGGGAAACGAAAAATATCTTTCTTACGCGGGAGACATTCACGATAGCGGTGAGCTGCTTTTGAGCCTCATCAATGATCTGTTGGATCTCTCGAAAGTAGAGGCTGGTAAGTTTGAACCAGAGTTCGAACAGGTTGATATCGCCACTATTGTCGATCAATGCGTGAATATGGTGAAGCCCGGCGCTGCAGACGAGCGCATCTCCATTCGAGCCCAGATCGACGACCATCTGCCGGGGCTTGTCGCAGACAGACGCAGCCTCATGCAAATTCTCCTCAACCTTTTGTCAAACGCTGTAAAATTCACCCGAGCGGGCGGCCAGGTAACCGTTGTCTCTTCATTGTCAAAAGACGGCGATCTGGTTCTGAGTGTGCAGGACACCGGCATTGGCATGTCGGATGAGGATCTTACCCGTGCATTCGCCCCCTTTGGACAGGCCCGCAATGCGGTCATTCACGGGAAAAAAGGAACCGGGCTTGGGCTCCCTCTCGCCAAAGCACTGACGGAAGCCAATCGCGGGGCGCTCTCCATTGTCTCATCGCCTGGCGATGGAACCTTTGTCGAACTCATCTTCCCCTCAACGCAGGTCCTTCAGGACTAGGTGCGCAGCTCTTCAATATCTCTGTAGAGATCGAGCGCTTCGGGGTTCGCGAGCGCTTCCCTGTTCTTCACGTCCCGTCCCTCGATAATGTCACGCACGGCAAGTTCTGTGATCTTGCCTGATTTGGTTCGAGGGATATCAGCAACGGCAATAACCTTTGCGGGGACGTGGCGGGGACTTGCGCCTTTACGGATGTTCGTGCGGATGGTTTTGATCAGGTCATCGGTCAGGCGCGCGCCGTCTGCCAAGACAACAAACAGGACCACGCGCACATCATCCTGCCAGTTTTGGCCGACGGCGATGGCCTCGCGGACTTCAGGCAGCGTTTCAACAATGGCGTAAATTTCTGCGGTCCCGATCCGTACCCCTCCGGGATTGAGCGTCGCATCTGAGCGCCCATGAATGATGACACCGCCATGGGATGTCACCTCGGCAAAGTCTCCGTGATGCCACACGCCTGGAAAACGCTCGAAATAGGCAGCTCGATATTTGGCATTGTCAGGATCGTTCCAAAATCCAATCGGCATTGCCGGAAAGGGTCTGGTACACACCAATTCGCCCTTGCCACTCCCCAGAGCCTCACCGCCCTCGTCCCAAATTTCGACCGCCATGCCAAGGCCCTTGGATTGGATCTCCCCTTTCCAGACAGGGAGAACCGGGTTTCCCAACACAAAGCAGGACACAATATCTGTGCCCCCGGAGATGGAGGAAAGCTGCACGTCCTGTTTGATCGCGCGATAGACATAGTCGAACCCTTCATCCACCAGCGGTGATCCGGTTGAGAGGATCAAACGCAAATCGTCCAATTTGTGGGTCTCGATAGGTTTGAGATTTTCCTTATTGAGTGCGTCGATAAATTTGGCTGACGTGCCAAAGACATTGACGCCCACTGCGTCGGCATAGTCGAACAAGACATTGCCATCTGGATGGAAGGGCGACCCGTCATAGAGCGCCAGGGTCGCTCCAACACCCAACCCTGCCACAAGCCAGTTCCACATCATCCAGCCGCAGGTGGTGAAGTAGAACAGCGTGTCGCCTTCCTTCAGGTCACAGTGAAGAACGTGTTCCTTTAACTGCTGGAGGAGTGTCCCCCCTGCAGAATGCACGATGCATTTGGGCGCGCCGGTCGTGCCACTGGAAAACATGATGTAGAGCGGATGGGCGAAGGGGAGTTGCTCGAACTCAATCTCACGAGGATCATGAGGCGCGCAGGCCTCCTCCCACATCACAGCATTCTGAATGCCCGTCACTGGTTGGTCGATCAGCGGCACAATGACCACATGCTCCAAACCTGGCAGCGCGTCGGTTACCTGGCGCAGATTATCCCTAAGCGGCAATATTTTCCCCGCATAGCGATAGCCATCACAGGCGATCAACACTTTGGGTTCGATCTGTCCAAACCGGTCCAGCACACCGGTCGGGCCAAAATCGGGCGAACAAGATGACCAGACCGCCCCGATGCTTGCGGTGGCCAACATGGCGATGATGGTTTCGGGCATGTTGGGCATGTAGCCTGCGACCCGATCACCGGGCGTTACACCCCACGCGCGCAAAGCTTGCGCAAACCGCGATACGGATTGGTTGAGCTCTGCCCAGCTCAGCGTTCGTTGATGTGCGCCTTCATTGTTGAAATGAAGAGCTGGCGTGTCATCGTTTTTGCGCAGAAGGTTTTCTGCGAAATTCAACCGGGCATCGGGGAAGAACTCAGCGCCGGGCATCGTTTCACCGCCCAGCACGCGCGCGCCCTTGGTAGCGGCGACCACCCCACAAAAGTCCCAGATGGTGTCCCAGAAGTCGGCGGTCTGCGTCACCGACCAGTCATGAAGCGCCTGATCATCCGGCAATGCGCGTCCCGCACGCGCCTCTGCTTGCATGCGAAAACGGGTCATGGCCGTCGCGGCGACACGATCGTCGCCCGGCGTCCACAAGGGACCAGCAGCTGCATTCGGGGATGCGGTTTTCTCAATAGTCATGGGCAGGTTTTAGGCCGCACCCCCGATTTCTTCAAGTGTTCTCAGAAAGCTCCTAAGCTTCCCCCTCCGTTTCAACGGGGCTCAGGTCGTCAGACGATTGCACAGCATGGAAACGGGCGAGATAGCCTCCTTCCCGCCTTGCCAGTTCGTCATAAGTTCCATCCTCAACAATGGCGCCGTCTTCAAAGACCAGGACACGGTCCACTTGACGAACTGTGGAAAGACGATGCGCGATGATGATCGTCGTACGGTCTTTCATCAGGTCTTCCATCGCTTCCTGTACCGCTGCTTCGGTTACTACATCGAGGCTTGAGGTCGCCTCATCGAGCACGAGAATGGGTGCATCTGCGAGAAAAGCCCGCGCAATCGCGACCCGCTGACGTTCACCGCCAGAAAGTTTCACACCGCGTTCGCCCACCATGGTCTCAAGACCCTCTGGTAATGCCTCAATGAACTCATCAGCGCGCGCCAACCTCGCCGCCGTCATCACTTCTTCCCGACTCGCGTCCGGGTTGGCATAGGAGATGTTGTCCCCCAGGCTGCGGTGAAACAGAAGCGGCTCTTGTGGCACGACCGACACCGCGCGCCGCAGGCTTACGGGGTCAACCGTCGCGATGTCCTGACCGTCAATCCGCACCCGTCCTTCGTCAAGATCATAAAGTCGCTGAAGCAGCTTCACGAATGTGCTCTTGCCAGATCCAGACTTACCGACCAGCGCAATTTTCTCACCTGCCTTGATGGTCAAAGACAGGTTTGAATAAACCGCCCTGTCTTTGCGAGGATAGTGAAAGCGCACGTGATCAAAGTCGATGGCCCCTGCTTTGAGTTCGAGCGGAGGACCTCCTTTTGTGACAGCAGGTTCTGTTGGAAGCTCGTGAAAGCGGACCAGATCCTCAATCTCCGACACACCCTGCTGCAGGTTCTGCAGGTGGTAGCCCATGTCCCTCAAGTACGCATTGATGACGAGATAGGTCGTGATCGCGAAGACGATGTCACCTGTCGTGGCGCGCCCCGCAGCCCATTCAGCCACAATTAATCCCACAATGCCCGCCACGAGTGCTACGGCTGCCACGTTTTGCACGATCAGCAGATTTTCCATGGCGGCCCACGCGCGCACGGCTTTTCCGCGCCAGAAATTGGTCAGGGACAAAAGACGTGCGTCTTCACGGGCCTCGGTGCCGAAGCTCTTCACCACCGAATTACACGTGATCGCATCGGCGACCTGGGCGCCCACTTCGCTGTCAGCCTCCATGTGCTCTCTATGGCGCTGCGGCAGGTGGCGCACGGCCAGCAAGACCGTCACCGCAACATAAATGATACTGGTGATGCCCGCATAAAGGCCGACCAATGGCCAGCGCCACGCCAGCACAACCAAAATCCCGACCAACATCAGAGCTGCCGGCAGCAAAGCTGCATAGACTGTGTCGGCAATGGTGTCATAGGCCCACATGCCCCGGGTCAGCTTGCGGACCGTGGCACCTGCATGGGCACTTTCATGCCAGTTGGACGGATAACGCTGCACACGGGCAAAGCCTTCCGTGAGGATGTCCCGCATTACCTTGGCCGCAAAATGCATCCACAGGCGGAACTTCAACCGCTGGGCTGTGAAGAAGGCAATGCTTTGGCTTACAAACAGGATCGCAGCCAGGGTCGCTGTGTCGATTTGTTCCGGGTTGGGCGGAAAGTCGGCCGTCGAGATCGTGTCCACGAGATAGCCCGAGACGATCGGAAACATGATGTCGATGGCGACGTTGACCACGAGCCCCAACATCAAAAGGGCGAACCAGACGCCCTGTCGACGCCAATAGAACCAGATAAAGGATGAAACTTGTCGCGCAGAGACTGCGCGTTTAGAGACTGGGCGTTTCATGTGGTTTTCGTTTTCCGTGTGGAAAACGCTCCTAACGTAACGAGTCCTGGTGCATCGCAATTGGTGCGTTAAGTCCAGGCTCGACTATTCGATTATGAGAAAGCCCGTCACGGGCTATGGCGCAGATACAATCACAGTCTCAGCGAAAGCCTGGGTCTCCCAAGGCTCGCAGATGTGATTGAAACAGCTCTTGTCGGCGAGCCCCGTGTGGTTCCACGCAAGGTGGAGCACGGGCCTCAAAGTAAAATCAGAGGCCGACGCAGAGAAATTTCGGAATTTTCACTACCGGTTCCATTGCTGGACCCTCTTTCTCGTGTTGTCCGATACGACCGTTCACCAAAGCTCGGGCCGCTGCGCTAGGTGCAAATCACCTGTTTGATGGGAAAAAGATACGCTCTTTGAGCGGGAAACCAAGGCTCCAGCTCCTCACATTTTCGTTTTGGTACCAATGTGACCGAAAAGCCGCATTCACCCGATGAGCACGGGCGTGCCACCGGATCACTTTTCCGCCACACTTAGCGGCCAAACTACTCGCCTTACCTAAAAGGCACTGAGGGGCTTCATGTCACGGTTTTTATCTTTTCTCGTCGTTCTTGTTCTGCTCATCGTGGGCGTTTTGTTCGCTGCACCGTCTTTCATTCCGGTGGAGAGTTACAAGCCGCAAATTGCCGCTTTGGTCAAAGACCAGACCGGACGCGATCTGACGATTGATGGTGACATCAGCCTGTCTTTCCTGCCGCGGCTGGCCGTGTCGGTGAATGACGCCACTTTTCAGAACGCACCCTGGGCATCTTCCCCTCACATGGCGAAGATGGAACAGCTGGAAATCGTGCTGAAAATCATGCCCCTGATCCGCGGCGAAGTTGCCCTGGACCGGTTCATCATGCGCCGTCCGGAGATTGATCTCGCGGTCAACAAGCAAGGCGTGGGCAACTGGGTTTTTGATGTGCCTGCGCAAGCTGCACCTGCTCCCACCCCCGCCACGCCACCTGCGAGCGATGAAGGTGGTGGGTTCACACCGACAGTTACGGATATTCAGCTTGGCGAAATCTCGCTGATCGACGGTCAGGTTCGCTATGCGAATCTCGCGACCGGCGAAACCTATGAAGCCAGCGACATCAACCTGGATGTCTCCCTGCCAAGCCTTGATGCGCCGCTTGGCCTCAATGGGTCTGTGGTCTGGAACGGCGATACAGTCGAGCTTGGCCTTGATGTCGCCTCGCCCCGCGCCTTCTCCGTTGGAGAGGCTTCAGATATCAAGCTGGATATATCGGCACCAAAAGTCACCGCGAATTTTTCCGGCAATGGCAAACTCAGCCCGGTGCTGACGATCAATGGCACAACATCTCTCGATATTCCCTCGGTCCGAGCACTGGCGGCCTGGGCTGGCCAGCCAATGGCACCGGGTGATGGTTTTGGTCCGCTGGAGTTAAACGGAACGGTTGCTGTTGTCGGTGACACATATTCCTTTACCGGCGCGACGCTTGCCTTTGATGGGATGAATGGCACGGGCGACCTGGCTGTCGATGCGGGCCGGTCGCGGCCCAAACTCACCGGGGCGCTTACCCTCGATACGCTTGATGCCAATGTCTATCTGGCTAACGGCGATGATGTCGGCAATGGCGCTCCTGCTTCTCCTGGCGAACAGGCAGGTGGTGAAAGTGCTCCTGCTGCTTCTGGCTGGAGCGATGCCCCCATTGATCTGTCAGGCTTGAAAGCTATTGATGCGGATCTTGATCTGAGCGTCGGCGAAATCCTCTTCCAGGACCTGACCATTGGCAAGAGTGCCCTTGATGTTGTGATGAAAGGCGGGAAGCTCACCGCAAAGCTCACGGAACTTGCCTTGTATGAAGGGGCCGGTGTTGGCCAGCTCACATTGGATGGCTCTGGAAACACGCCGTCAGTCGGAGCAGACTTTAACCTCAAAGGGCTCTCTGCGTTCCCGTTTTTGAGAGACGCCGCCGATTTTGAACGGTTGGAAGGGCTTGCTGCCTTCAACATCAACGTCTCCATGCAAGGCCGCAGTCAAAAAGCAATGATGAGTGCGCTCAATGGATCAGGCGCCGTGAGCTTTGCTGATGGTGCCATTCGCGGCGTCAATATCGCGGAGCTCTCCCGAAACGTCTTCGCCGCTGCTACCAGTGGTTGGAGCTCTGGAGGTTCGCAAAGCACGGACTTCTCTGAACTTGGCGGGACATTCACAATCGCGCGCGGCGTGCTCACCAATACGGACCTCAAAATGCTGAGCCCCCTCGTCCGGGTTACCGGCAAGGGCACGGTCAACATGCCGGACAAAACACTCAACTATCGCGTGGAGCCAAAGCTCGCGGCTACTCTTGAGGGCCAGGGCGGCGGCAGCGACGTTAAAGGGATTGAAGTTCCCGTCGTAATCGCAGGTCCCTGGAGCAATCCCAGCTTTACGCCAGATCTCGCGGCGATACTCAGCAATCCTGAAGGCATCAAAGACGTGATTGACAGCGTGAAGGACGATGGCGGCAAAGGTTTGCTGCAAGGCATTCTTGGTGGCGGATCAAGTACCTCTGATGGCACCTCCGGCGACGCACCTGCGCAAGACAAGCCACGGGTTGAAGATGCCATTCGTGGTCTCTTCAATCGCTAACAGCCAACTTTGCAAGGTGATGGGAGGGCACAAGCTGCCCTCCTGCCGCATCCATCAGACCTTCTTGAACGCATCCAGATCTGCCCACTCTTTCACGCCGTCGACCCGGTACTGACGCCGTTCGAGTTTAGGATAGGTGCAGACATCGATGGCTGGACGGGTGCCGCCCATCAGATAGACCAGATCTTCCGATCCGTCGTTCCGCATCGCGTGTGCGGGCCCACCTTTTGGAAAAAGCAGGACATCGCCGGGGCCCACCTCAAAGGTTTCATCTCCCAGTTCTGACATGCCAATCCCTGAGATAATGTAGACAAATTCCTCATCCTGGTCGTGATAATGGAATTCTGTGGTCCCCCGTCCCGGCTCAATCCTGACGATATGCAGCCCCATATCTGTGAGACCCGCCAAATCACCCAAAGTTCGGGTGAGCCGAACCGCATTTTCATTATATTGGTGGACATGCCGCCGCTCCTCCATGCCCTCAATCTTTGACGCGGGGAAAAAACACCGGTCTTTGGGACTTTCAGCCACAACTCAAACTCCTTGATTGAAACCACTCATCGCCTCTAAATGGTATCGATTGACCTCTCTGGCTAGACTAAGCCCGCTCGAATCACTCATAGGCATATCCTTGCTGTACAACGCGCTTGCTGCACTTGTGAAATTCACCATCGCCTCTGTTGCGATTGGTGCGACTTTGTCTGTTCTCGACATCCGTGCGGCTGACGTTCTGACTGACATGGGCGTAACTCCCGACAAAATGCGGCTTGTGCTGTCTGACGCGGTTGACTGGGCGCTTCCCCATTTCATGCTGGGAGCGATGGTTATTATCCCGATTTGGCTGGTTCTGTTTTTGCTGAAACCCCCAAGCATCAATAAATAGGTACCCTTGGTCCTGCTTCTACTTGCAGTGGCCGCTCCAACCCCTAAATTAACACTATGGGAGCTGTGCCGGTGGTCGGACGGTCCCCTTCAAGCGTTTTCGTATGGGGGACAGAATCCCGCTAAACTAGAGAACGCCTAAATCTGGGAGATTGATCCATGAAGAAACTCATTTTGGCCGCTGCCGCCCTCGCCATGAGCACAAGTTTTGCGATGGCAGACATCGGCGCGGGCCTGGTCGGCAACACGGTCACACTCACCGGGCCAGACGGGACTGTGACCAAAGTTCACTATCCTGATGCGTCCAACATTGTGCTGAAACTCGCCGATGGCGCAGAAATTCCCGGCACCTGGCGTGTCAACGCCAACTCGATTTGCACCACGGCTGGCGACCAGCCGGAAAACTGCACCCCCCCCATTGATGAAGCCCCCGCTGTCGGCAGTGCTGGCACCATTGACGGCGAAGGCGGATCTGTCGCCTGGGCCGTGACCGCGGGCAAAGACTTCTAAGCCTTTCGATCAGGTTTGATCTCAAGCGGCCTCATATTCTTGAATATGGGGCCGTTTTTCATTTGTTTTCAATTTGCGCTGTTTTCCTGCGCTGGGCGATTCCTTGAAGTAGACTTAGCCCAACAACGATTCTCAAGTGAGGGGCCAAGACATGTCGAGACTGGCAGGCAAGAACACGATCATCACAGGTGCTGGTAGTGGCATTGGGCGCGCGAGTGCGCTTATTTTCGCACGTGAAGGCGCAAACGTCATCGCCGTAGACCGTGTTGAAGGGGCCGTTGATGAAACCGCCGAGATGGTCCGCGCCAAAGGCGGCACCATCAAAACGGTGGCCGCTGACGTGGGCGATGAAAATGCAGTCAAAGGCTATGTCGATTTTTGCATTTCGGAATATGGCAGTGTCGATGCTGTCTATGCCAATGCCGGGGTCAGCGGCGGGCTCGTTACCATTCAAGACCAGACACCGGCCATGTGGCAGGAAATCCTGCGGGTCAATCTGATCGGCCCCTTCCTTGCCATCAAACATGCCTCTGAACACATGATAAAACAGGGCAAGGGCTCGATTGTCTGCACAGCCTCTGTTGCGGGACTGCGCGCCAATGCGGGCAACACGCCCTACTCAGCCTCGAAAGCGGGCGTCATCAGCCTGGTTCAAACAGCGGCTAATCAGTTTTATGGCACCGGCGTGCGGGTCAATGCCGTGTGTCCGGGCCTTATCGAAACAGGTATGACAGCGCCTATTTTTGAAGGCGCGCGGGCACGCGGGAGTGAAGCTAAAATTGGCCAGCTCAACCCAACAGCGCGGTATGGTCACCCGGAAGAGATTGCCAACATGGCTCTCTTCCTCGCCAGCGACGAAGCGTCTTACGTCAACGGGCAAGCGATCCCTGTTTGCGGTGGACTTTCCAGCACGCATCCATTTGCCCCAAGCCGCCGCGGCGCCTAAGCCAAGAAACAGTGCATGACCCGATTGCCGTCAGCCGACATCACGTGGCGCGCTGATGGCAGTCCACAATCAACGCGTTTCGACGACATATATTTCTCTAGTGATGATGGTCTTGCCGAAACAGTTCATGTGTTTCTGAAGGGCAATGGCTTGCCCGATGCCTGGAAAGACCGGTCGCACTTCACCATTGCTGAAACTGGTTTTGGGACCGGGCTCAACTTCCTGGCAACCTGGGCCTTGTGGCAAGAGACGCGCGCGCCGGATCAACATTTGCATTTTGTCTCCGTCGAAGGATTTCCTCTCACACGGGAGGATCTGGCGCAGACCCTGAAGAAGTGGCCCGAATTGGCCCCCTTTGCAGATGCTCTTCTCGCCCGCTATCCCGAGCCTCACCGCGGCCCCCACCTCATCCACCTGGATGACACTGTCACCCTTACCTTGTACGAAGACGACATTGCCCCGGCCCTTCGAGGGCTAGATGCCAGCGTCGACGCCTGGTTCCTGGACGGTTTCTCGCCTGCCAGCAATCCCGACATGTGGTCTGAAGACGTGTTCGCAGAAGTCGCGCGTCTTTCCAGACCAGGAACACGCTTTGCAACTTTCACGGCGGCGGGATTTGTTCGGCGTGGGCTGCAGGCGCAAGGTTTTGATGTCCAAAAGGTGAGCGGCTTTGGGCGGAAACGCGAAATGCTTGTGGGGGAGATGCAAGCCCCTCCCGAGCAACCGATAGCGAAGCCCTGGTATCACATTCCGCAAACAGCCTCCCCTGGTTCTGCGCTGATCATCGGCGCAGGTATTGCCGGGGCAGCGACGGCCCATGCTCTCCACAACCGAGGTGTTGATGTGAGCCTTGTCGATGCTGAGGGGCCGGGCGCCGGGGCATCGGGAAACCCTGCAGCGCTTTTCATGCCGAGATTTTCTGTACAACCGACGCCGGAAGATGATTTTCATGTGGCGGCTTATCTCTATGCAGAACGGCGCATGTGTGAAATGCAGGAGAGCGCGCCATCTCCGTTCTTTCGCGCCTGTGGGGTGATGCAGTTCGCACGCACCGACGCGGAAGCCCAACGGTTTGAAAAGATTGCAGCGCGCAGCCCTCTCCCCCCGGGACATTTGGAACTGATACCAGCAGCAAATGTTGCCGACGCGGTGGGTTTTGACACGGGCTATCCTGTCTTTTTGTTTCCACGTGCTGGCGTCATCGACCCCGCGCGCCTGCTGGCGCATCTCACGCGCGACACCCCTGTCGAACGGCAGAACATCTCATCGCTTGTCGATGTCGCAACAGACAAGAGTGTCGACACCCTTGTGCTCGCTAGCGGCGCAAACCTCGCAAACTATCCCGAAACAAACTGGCTGCCACTTGAACCAGTTCTCGGACAAATTACGGATCTGCCAGCGGGCACACTCCCGCCTCACAGACACGCGCTCGTCGCCGGACCCTATGTGATATCTCACCCGGACGGCTCGTGCCTGACGGGTGCGACATACGAACTGGGTAAAGAGGGAGGCGAAAGCACGCCGACCGTGTCTGGTCACCAGAAAAACCTCGATGATCTGGGCGACACTTTCCCTGCCTTCCAGAACGCGCTGTCCGGCCTCGATCCAACAGCCCTGTCGGGACGCGTCTCTTTCAGAGCCCAGGTGCCCGACCGGGTGCCCTTTGCGGGGCCCGCGCCCATCGAACCTGACTATCTCACCGCCTATGATCGGCTGCGCCACGGAGATCGATTTGCGACCTACCCTCCAGCGCCTGTGCACCCCGGTCTCTTTCTCATTGGGGGGCTTGGCGCACGGGGGTTCACGACCGGCCTTCTGCTCGGGGAGGTTCTTGCCGCCCAGATGACGGGCGCACCCTCACCACTGCCGCGTGACCTTGCGGAAGCCGTTCATCCCGCGCGCTTTATCATCCGCGCCTTGCGAAAAAACACCTCGTGAGCGCTTCCCTTTAGTCCCAGAGCGCCTATCCTCTGTCCATCAACATTCAAAGATCAGGGAACGTGACCCATGGACCTCAGTTTCAGCGCGGCAGACGAAAAATTCCGGCTCGAAGTGCGTGCATTTTTTAAGAGCGAATATCCGGCGGACATTCTTGCGAAAGTCCAAAACGGACAGCAGCTGAACAAAGCCGATTATCAACGCTCGGAATCCGCTCTCAATGACAAGGGGTGGGTGGCCGTCAATTGGCCGACCGAATATGGCGGTACAGGATGGACCGCCACGCAGAAGTTCATTTTTGATGATGAGCTCGAACGCGCAGGCGCGCCAAACGTCATACCCATGGGTCTGCTGTATGTCGCGCCGGTCATTTATACGTTCGGGTCGGAAGAACAGAAGCAGCGCTGGCTGCCCGACATTCTGGCAAGCCGGACCTTCTGGGGCCAAGGCTATTCCGAGCCCGAGTCTGGCTCAGACCTCGCCTCCCTGCAATGCAAAGCAGAACGGGATGGCGACGAATATGTAGTGAACGGTACCAAGATCTGGACAAGCCAGGGGCATTATGCCGACTGGTTTTTCTGTCTGGTCCGTACAGACAATAGCGGCAAGAAACAGGAAGGTATTTCCTTCCTCTGCATGGATGCAAAAACGCCCGGCATCACTGTCTACCCGATCATCACGATTGACGGCAGCCATTACCTCAACCGTATCGAGTTCGACAATGTGCGGGTGCCCGCTGAAAATCTGATCGGCGAAGAAGGCATGGGGTGGACATACTCCAAATATCTTCTTTCCAACGAGCGCACGTCCTATGCGCACATTGCGGGCAAGCGGGCAGACATCGCAAAACTGCGCGAGATTGCCGGGACGATCCAGTCAGGCAATCGATCGTTGCTGGATGATCCCGCCTTCTCACACAAACTCTCTGCGGTCGAGATTGATCTGACTGCGCTTGAGTTCACGGCATTACGTGCACTGTCCTCTGTCGCAGCAGGAGATGCGCCCGGAGAAGAGAGCTCCGCGCTCAAAATTCTCGCAACGGAAAATGCACAGGCCATCACTGAGCTCTTTCTGGAAGCCAGCGGGGCCAACGCCGTGCCGTTTTTTGACGATCGCAGCAGTGATAACTGGAATGACGGGAGCGGTATTCCCGCCTTCGCAGCGCCCTCCACAGCGTCTTATTTCTTCAATCGGGCGCAGACGATCTATGGTGGAGCAACGGAAGTTCAGAAAAATATCATTTCAAAACAAGTACTTGGCTTGAGTTAAGCGTATTCGGGCGTTCCAGGCCTTGCATTGGTTCAACGTTGAACTATATTGGTTTAACGTTGAACCAATAAGGACTATTTGCCATGGCCACGCGTCGTCGCTTTCTGAAGATTATGGGCTCCACCGCCGTGATCGCCGCCGCAGGCGTCGGCGGCTTTGCCGTCACCCGCACGCCGAGCGATGCGCTGAAACCCTGGCAGCTTGCCGGGAGTGAGGTGTATTCAGACCCGCGTGTGCGGGCTCTCTCCTACGCTGTGCTCGCACCCAACCCGCATAATCGCCAGCCTTGGCAGGTCGACCTTTCAGAACCGGACACAGCGATACTCTATTGCGACCTTGAACGCGTTCTGCCCGAGACAGACCCGTTCGAACGACAAATCCTCATCGGCCTGGGATGCTTCCTTGAGCTTGCTCGCCTGGCCGCTGCCGAGGAAGGCCGCGCCCTTACCCTCGATCCTTTCCCTGAAGGTGCGCCGGACCAAAACCTTGATACCCGCCCCATTGCGCGGATGCGTTTTGGGGAGCCCGGATCTGCAACACCCGATCCCCTCTTCGCGCAAGTGCTGCTGCGCCGCTCCCTCAAAGAGCCCTATGACACGAGCCGCGACGTCTCGAAGGGCAGCCTGACGGCCATCGCGTCTGTTGTGCCTGCGAATGTGGCCGTGACTTTCAACAATGAAGCTGCGCAGCGAGACAGTTTACGGGAGCTAACCTGGAATGCGCACAAGATAGAAGTCACAACGCACCGGACAAACATGGAGAGTGTTGATCTGATGCGGATCGGCAAAGCGGAAATCAACGCCAACCCAGACGGGATCGACATTGGCGGAACTGCATTTCTCGACGCCGCGGCGCTCGCTGGCGTGATTTCCCGTAAGGAATTAGCCGACCCGACCTCTCAGGGCTTCAAGATCGGTCTCGATATGTATCAAGAGTTCATGTACAGCGCGATGGCGCACCTCTGGCTCACGACAGATGGGAACTCCCGTTTTGATCAGTTGAATTCTGGCGCGGCCTGGTTACGGGTTAACTTGAAGGCGACCGAGCTTGGGGTTGGTATTCATCCGCTTTCTCAATCGCTACAAGAATACGCGGAGATGGTGCCCTTCTATGAAGAGGTGCATTCCAAACTCGCCGAGCCCGGCCACCGGATACAAATGCTGGGCCGTTTGGGCTACGGTCCCAAAATTCCCGGCGGACCCCGCTGGCCCATTGAAACGAGGATACTCAAGGCGTGACAAGTACCACGGAGAAACAGAGCCCACCTGATCCGAGCGCTGTCCTCTACATGTTTTTCAATGAGATTGGCATTATCGGCCAACTCTCCTCCACAGCGTTTCGTCGTGCCCTGCCTAAGGGCATGACGAGCGCGCAGTTCACTGTGCTCAACCACTTTGCCCGGCTGGGAGGGGAACGCACCCCTGCCCATCTGGCTGCCTCGTTTCAGGTCACGAAAGGGGCGATCACCAACACGCTGCAAAAGCTGGAGGAAAAGGGCTACGTCGCCATTGTGACAGACACTGCCGACCGTCGACGCAAGCTCGTCACCGCGACGGAGGCAGGGCTTGCCAAACGCGAGGAGGTGCTCGCCGCCCTCGCCCCGGTGCTTCAACAGATGATTGAGGATCTCGACATCTCGGAAGTTGAAGCCGCGCTCCCCTTTTTGCAAAAAGTGCGGACTTATCTTGACCGCGCGCGGGATGAGACAGACTTCGGCTCACTGTGACGGCCCAATTCATGGGATAGACCTTTCAATGTAAAGCCATCATTTTTTGACGAATCACTTATCAATCATCAGAATCGTGACACTCAGATAAACACCACCGCATTTCCTTAGGGGAGAGGCCCATGCGTGAGATGTTATTTGCTCTGTCGACGACCGCTGTGTTCTGGCTGATCGTCGCCCTGACCGCCTATCTGACACTCAGTCTTTAGGGCAGGCCAATTGCAGGCTGCGGATGGGTGCGATGCGCATCGGCTCGCTCGTGCGCCATACTGCCTGCCTTAGACGTGCTGTCCGCCATTGATGTGGATTTCAGCGCCGTTCACATATGATGATTGATCTGTGCACAGGAAGTAGATGGTGCGCGCGACTTCTTCCGGTGTGCCCAATCTCTGCATGGGAATCGCTTCAACAATCTTCTCCGTCCCCGGAGACAAGATAGCGGTATCAATTTCACCTGGTGCAATCGCGTTAACGCGAATACCTCTGCGGCCAAAGTCTGATGCCATTTCGCGGGTGAGGCCCGCAAGGGCTGACTTCGATGTTCCGTAGGCGGATCCGGCGAACGGGTGCACGCGGGTTCCAGCGATTGATGTCACGTTGACGACAGAGCCCTTTGCCGCCGCCAACTCATTTACAAGCCCACGGGCCAAGCTGACCGGCGCAAAGAAATTGACTTCAAACACGCGCCGCCAGACTTCCATATCTGTTTCAAAAACACCAAGACGACTGCCATCCTCGCCTTTTGGCGAGATGGCCGCATTATTGACAAGTGCGTTCAGATTGCTGCCCTGGTCACGCAAGCGAAGCCGCATTTCTGCAACCGCATCTGCCACATTGACCGGGTCTGTCAGATCGACCTGAATGTGATCCTCCGGCCCTGCTTCCCAGGGGCAATCCTCCGGAAACGGGTGCCTTGAGCAGGTGATCACGCGCCATCCAGCGCTTGAAAAACGCTTGACGGTTGCATGCCCGATCCCTCGGCTTGCGCCGGTGAGGATCAATGTCTTTTTGTGGTTTGATGGCTCGCTCATGGGGGCAATCTAGTGGAACCATGACCTTATAGCCAGCCACAGGTTTGTGTTCTGACCATAGGGTTTAGCGGTGCTTTTCTGCGGCTTTTCCGAACTGACTTTTCAAGCTGTCCGGGGTCATTTTCCTATGTCCGCTCAAATTCGGTAATAGTCTCAACACCAGCAGGGTCTTGATGCGACAAGACCTCACTACCTGGAAAGGCGTCGCGCACAGCCGTCTCGACTCTGTCTGCCACCTCATGGGCCTTGGTCAGGGTCATGGTTCCATCCAGTTCCAGGTGAAATTGGATAAACACCTTGTTGCCCGCCATGCGGGTTCGCAGGTCGTGCATGTTTTGCACTCCTGCATCGGACATGACCACCGATCTGATTTTCTCGCGCTCTTCTTCTGGAAGCTCCCGGTCCATCAATTGTTGAATGGACTGATTGGCGATCTGCGACGCACTGAATGCGATAAAGCCTGCGATCAATATCCCGAACACGGGGTCGGCCCAGACGAAACCGGGAAACGCCGACAAACCCAATGCAGCGATGACTGCGAGGTTCATCAGGAGATCGCCTTTATAGTGGATCGAGTCCGCTGCAATCGCCAATGAGTTTGTCTCGCGCACCACCCTCGTTTGGTAGGTGACCAGTGCGAGCGTGAAGGCGATCGCAACGAGCGTTACCGCAATACCGATGCCCGAGCTTGAGACAGGTGTTGGCTCAATCAGTCGCGAGCCTGCCTCCCAAAGGATATAGACAGCGGACAGGACAATGATGGTCGCTTGCCCAAGGCCTGCAACCGCCTCTGCCTTGCCATGACCAAACCGGTGATCGCGGTCGGCCGGCGTGAGCGCCGCACGTACAGCAAACAGATTGAGGACGGATGCCGCCATGTCGAGCACAGAGTCGAACAGAGTGGCGAGCATTGCCACCGACCCTGTGAGCACAAACGCTACGGTCTTCATGGTGATCAATGACAAGGCAACGATAACCGCCGCGTAGGTTGCGCGGCGCATCAGTTTGTCGTTTTGGGCTGAGTTTGTCATGTCGCTCAAGGGAAAAGCTTGGACGTCTGCCAGGGAGCGCTCGGAGCCTCGCGCTGGAAGACCAGCCGATCATGCAGACGGAAAGGTCTGTCCTGCCAAAATTCAATCTGCCGAGGGGCGAGACGAAACCCGGACCAATGGGGTGGACGCTCAACGCTCTTAATCACGTATTTGGCAGCAAAGCGGGCGACTTCCTTTTCCAACTCAAACCGGCTTTGCAAAGGACGCGATTGCCTGGACGCCCATGCGCCTATCTGACTGTCTTTTGCGCGCGATGCGAAATAAGCATCCGCTTCAGCATCGGCCACCGGCGAAATGTCTCCGCGCACCCGTATTTGGCGGCGCAGGCTCTTCCAGTGAAAACACAATGCAGCCTGCGGGTTTTCAGCCAGTTCCTCGCCTTTCGCGCTCTCCAGATTGGTGTAAAAAACAAAACCTTCCGGGCTCACGTCCTTCAGCAGCACCATACGCACGTCAGGAAAACCGGAGGCGTCAGCGGTCGCCAACGCCATCGCTGTCGCATCGTTCAGTTCGGTTTTTTCAGCTTCCTTCATCCACTCGCCAAAGAGGATAAAAGGATCTGTCCCGGCGATGCTCTCTACGTCCGTCTCCGCCATTGCGGTCCTCGTTCTTTTGGCCGTGCTCCAACCATACTCGGGAGGCCTTATTTTGGCCCTGCGGCTTCTCTTATATAGTCGCCTGGATGCTATGTCCCGTGACAGATTCGTACTTACTGAAGGCCAGATCAGAACGCTGATGACTTTCACTCGCACATGTAAAAATGCCCTTATGGCGCTAGCTCTTGTTGGCCTTGTTGCGAATGATGGGCGTGCGGCAGACGGGGACCAAGGCGCCACTCAGAGCTCCCGTCCTTCATTGGCCGGGGACCAATTGACCTTCGATGAGGGCATCGCGGCATACGATTCCGGTGATTTCGTCACGGCTTATGCGACCTGGTTGCCGCTGGCCAAGGCTGGCGATCTGGGGGCGATGCGCAATGTTGGGCATATGCTCCGTCTCGGGATCGGGGTTGAGCAAGACGTTGAACGGGCTTTGTGGTTTTACGAACGCGCGGCAACGGCCGGTCTTGCCAGTGCTGCGCTCAATGCCGGCATCCTGCGGATTGCCCCCAGCACCCCTTATCGCGATGTTCAAAAAGGAGCGGAGTGGCTTGACCTGGCAGCCGTTGGTGGCAGTCCGGACGCCATGTGGGAACTCGCCAAACTGATTGAGCGCGAAGACGCGACGGAGGAAAACCAACGCGCTGCCCGCGCCCTCCTCACACAGGCTGCAACGCTCGGCCATGAGCAAGCCCAGCAGAGACTGGCGGCGGATGCAGCAGCACCTGGAGCGCAGTCAGAGCTTGCGCCGATGCCGTCCTCAAGTCATCGCCTGCCCGCGCCGCCAAAACCAGCGACATTAGTAACCGAGGCAACCGTCGCCCTTGTTTCCCCAGAACAGGGTGCGCGTTTTATGAAGGGCGTCTATCTGTTCGATTCAGGGGAGTTTTCCGCCGCTGCCGAGGTTTGGCGGCCTTTGGCGGAAGAAGGCGTTACCGAGGCTCAATATCGGCTGGGGCGGCTCTATCGCTTTGGCCTTGGCGTCGAACCAGACGTTGAAATGGCGCGAAAATGGCTCTCAGCTCCCGCTTCCAAGGGACACAAAAAAGCAGCAGAAACACTCTCAATTTTGCCTGCGCCTTAACGATTTGGTATCCGCACCGCGATAGGCTCCGCTCACGCTTTTTTAACCATAATCTCAAGGTTCGCCCTGAACCTCTCTTTGGCGGAGCTATATGCGCAATCCCTACCATGTGCTCGGTATCTCACCGCAAGCTGGCCTTGATGAAATAAAATCGGCCTATCGACGGCTTGCCAAGACCTACCATCCAGATTCCGGGTCGGATGATCCGCACCAAAAAGAGCGCTTCCATGAGGTGACCGCTGCCTATGAATTGCTGAACCGCAAAGCCAAAGCGACGGTTCGCAACGGCCCGAGCCCGCGCCGCCATGCCGCGCGAACCTCAGCGTCTCCCTCAAGCGCCCAGGAAACCCCAAAACGGGCACAGACCTCTCAGTCGGCTGAACCGACACGCGAGGCAAAAGCAGGTCCATCGCACACCACGCCAGATCCGGAGAGCCCCTCCCCAAAGCCCGACAAGCACCCGCCATTTTCAGATTTTCTGACCAACCTTAAGAGTGTTGGCAGACGGGCTTTCCGGCCCTCTGGCGCCGATCATATCTATGAGCTCAGCATTCCCTTTCTGGATGCTGTTGGCGGCACCCGTCGACGGCTGACATTGGACAATGGCAAGTCGCTTGAAGTTCACATCCCTGCAGGCGTCGAAGATGGTCAGCAAATTCGCCTTCGCGGTCAGGGTGACCTCAGCCTCACCGGGCGGGACGCCGGAGATGCGCTTGTCACGATCAGCGTTGCGCCACACCCCACCTTTCGACGTGAAGGGGCCAACGTGCATGTGGATGCCTCTGTGAGCCTTCCAGAGGCCGTTCTGGGTGCGAAGATCACCGTCCCGACGATCGACGGTGACGTGACGGTCAGCGTACCTGAGGGCGCAAACAGCGGCAGCGTGCTGCGGCTCAAAGGCAAGGGCCTGACACACCCTCCGGGCACACGCCGGTTTGGCAAAGGGGACCAGTTTGTTCACCTGACGCTGGTCCTGCCCCCGAAACCAGATGACGCGTTGAAAGACTTCGTCGCGACCTGGGCTCCAGGTCTCAAACACAGTCCCCGCAAGCCCTGACCCATTTTGGATCACACCTGTGTAATGGTCTGTAATATAAGCAGTTTTTCCGCCCTTTTCGCTAGACCAGTGACTCCATTTGTGTAGGATGCCGCGCTAATGGGGGCAGGCATTTCAACAAGATAGGGGGTCCCATGGCGGCATCCGGTGGCCTGATGAGCGGCAAAAAAGGGCTCATCATGGGAGTAGCAAACAACCGGTCGATTGCCTGGGGCATTGCCAAGGTTTGCGCAGAGCATGGCGCTGAGGTGGCTTTTACCTATCAGGGAGAAGCCCTGGCAAAGCGCGTCAAACCACTGGCGGAATCAGTGGGTTCCGATCTTGTGCTTCCCTGCGACGTGACCGATGACGCCTCTATGGATGCTGTCTTCGAGACGCTGAAAGAAAAATGGGGCAAGATCGACTTTATCGTTCACGCGATTGCCTATGCAGATAAAAGCTCTCTCGACGGGCGCTATCTCGACACAACAGCTGAACAGTTTGCGCAAGCGTTGACGATCTCCTGTCATTCCCTTGCTGCGGTTGCCAAGCGCGCTGAACCTCTGATGGTGGATGGCGGCTCCATCGCGACGCTGACCTATTACGGCGCTGAAAAAGTTATCCCCCACTACAACGTCATGGGCGTTGCAAAAGCAGCGCTTGAAGCAAGTGTGCGCTATCTCGCTGTGGATCTTGGCCGCAACAATATTCGGATCAATGCGATTTCTGCAGGCCCGATCAAGACGCTCGCAGCCGCTGGCATTGGTGACTTCCGCTACATCTTGAAGTGGAATGAGCTAAATGCGCCGCTGAAACGCACAGTCACCATCGAGGAAGTCGGCAAAACCGGCCTCTATCTGCTCTCAGATCTGGGCTCTGGTGTCACAGGTGAAGTTCACCATGTGGATGCGGGGTATCACGTGGTTGGCATGAAAGCCGAAGACGCCCCGGACATGAGCATCGTCTAATTTGGCGCTTCGTTTCCGTTTTCCGTGAAATTCAGCTAGAACCTCCTCCAGTTATCAGCCGAGGCAGGACACATGTCGCATAATACGTTTGGCCATCTTTTCCGCGTGACCACGTGGGGTGAATCCCATGGGCCGGCGCTTGGCTGCGTGATTGACGGCATGCCGTCTCTGGTGCCCATCACGGCAGAGGAAATTCAGGTCTTTCTCGACAAACGCCGCCCCGGCCAATCGCGCTTCACCACCCAGCGCAAAGAGCCTGATCAGGTGAAGATCCTGTCTGGTACCTTTCAGGACGAGAGCGGGCAGGAAGTTACCACCGGCACGCCGATCTCGCTGATGATCGAGAATGTCGATCAGCGCTCAAAAGACTATGGCGATATTAAAGACACCTTCCGCCCTGGCCATGCCGACTTCACCTATGAAGCAAAATACGGCATTCGCGACTATCGCGGCGGCGGGCGCCAATCTGCGCGCGAGACAGCTGCTCGTGTTGCCGCTGGGGCGCTTGCCCGCAAGGTGATGCCTGGTGTTGAGGTTCGCGGGGCGCTTGTGCAAATGGGTCCCCACAAAATTGACCGCTCCCGGTGGGACTGGAACGAGGTCGATCAAAACCCCTTCTGGTGTCCCGACCCTGTCGCGGCAAAAGAATGGGAAACCTATCTGGACGGTGTTCGCAAATCAGGCTCCAGCTGTGGGGCCGTGATCGAAGTGATCGCGAGCGGCGTGCCTGCAGGCCTTGGCGCGCCTGTCTATGGCAAACTGGATGCTGACCTTGCTGGTGCCCTGATGAGCATCAATGCGGTCAAGGGCGTGGAAATTGGCGACGGGTTTGCCGCAGCTGCCCTCTCAGGCGAAGAAAATGCCGATGAAATGGGCATGGATGGCAATGATGTGAGCTTTAGTGCCAATCATTCAGGCGGAATTCTTGGCGGCATCTCCAGCGGACAAGACGTTGTGGCCCGCTTTGCTGTAAAGCCCACCTCCTCCATCCTCAGCCCCCGTAAGTCGATCACACGATCAGGCGACACAATCGACGTCATCACCAAAGGTCGGCATGATCCTTGCGTCGGTATTCGGGCGGTGCCGGTGGGAGAAGCCATGATGGCGTGCGTTTTGGCAGACCACACCCTCAGACATCGCGGACAGAACGGCAGCTAGAGCCATTTCGGGTTTGAGGCAATCAAAACCGGGCTCTGTTTTTATTAGTTTGTCGCGTTTTCGGACGGATAACCGCCAAGTAGAGTTTGGCACTTATCCTGAAAACGCTCTAAGAAGGCTAAGCTCATGACCGCACCTTCCACCGTTTCTCCCCAGCCTTTGATGGCACGGTTTGATCAACGAAGCGGGGAGATGATGGTCTATGGCGGCGGTTTTTTTGGCCTCTTTGTTTTGAGCGTTGCGATTGGCCGGGGCGACACTGCTTTGATGATCGTCAGCCTGGCGCTCTTTGCCGTTGCCTATCATTTCTGGCCCTTCGTTCAACGCAATCATCCCGCTGTCGTTGCCAGTTCGACAGGTCTGATGATCACGGGGCTTGGCACCGTAGCCTGGGACGCAATTGTGAATGCGTCCAACGTGGACAAGGCTGTGCGCACCATCCGCAATACCGAACTGCATCTGACCCTTGCCCGCCCCCTCGACAAAGCCCTCGTCGAAGAAGATATGGGTGGCCTCAAACGCAGGCTCATGGTGCAAATCTGGCGCTATAAACAGGACACGCTGGTGATCCGGCTGGAGCCGCTCGATACCGCACCAGAGCCGATCCTGGAAGCGGTTCAGGCGTTCCTCAATCAACGGACTGTCTAAGCTTTCTCGAAGACCGCCATCTTTGTCAGATACCCGGTCTGGCCTTCAACATTCTGCAGTCCGACGCGATCAAACAGGCTCTCAAAATCTTCTTCCAGGTAGGTGGAGAAATAAGGTTCGTGAAACGCGACGGGAAAAAACTCCAGCAGACTATCAAACCTTTCCTGATCGCCCGTCTGCAACGCATCAACAAGCACGAAGAGCCCCCCGGGCTTTAAGACCCGAGCTATTTCGGCGGCGACCTGCGCGCGAATTTTGGGGGGCAGTTCGTGAAACAGGTACGTCGCCGTCACAATATCCTGGGATGCCTTTTCAACGGGCATACGCTCGGCGCACGCATTCACAAAACTCACCCTGCCCCATTTCGACAGGGCTCTCTTTGTCTTTGCGAGATAGTCAGGTGACAGATCAAGTGCCGTCACCCCAATGCGCGGCCAGTTTCGTTTGACTTCCCGCAGAAAGCGTCCGGTGCCACAGGCAATATCAAGAAGCTGAATGTCTCGCTGATCCTTCGCGTCGATATATCGGGCAATGGGGACAAGAGCCTGACGACGCATGGCGTCAGCGGTTCCCGCAAAGAGTGTCTCGACCTGCGTGTCATAAAGATCAGCGGAGTCCTCTGACAGCCATCCATCGGTCTGGAAGTGGAAATTCTGAAGATAATACCGGGGATAGTTTTCTGCCTTTACGCCAGTATTGACTTCCGAATGGCGTTTTCCCATCCGGCGCTCATCCACTTTTTTGGCATCCAGGAAAAAGCGGATGGCTTTGTCCAGCGGCCTGCGGGGGTCCCTGCCCTGCTCAGGTGCTTTGTAGATACCAGCTTCGATGTTTTGGTAGTCGCGCTCAAACAGCTCGCGAATAGAGCGAAGAATTTCAGGCAATTTGGGGATCGGGGCGCTGGGCCGGAAAGGCTCCTCGCCCGGCCGTGTGACGGGGCCGCGCAATCGGTTTACAGCAGCGTAATGGCCCGCATACCACGCGACCCGCACGCCTTGTTCTGCTGCATATCGCAATCTTGCCAGAGGACGCGCCATCGCGGTCAATCCCTCCTGAAAATGCCCACCAGTTCAATATGGGGCGACCAGAGGAATTGGTCTAGGGGGGTCACGCTTTCCAGACGATATCCCCCATCGATGAGGGTCCGCGCATCCCGTGCAAATGTTGCCGGATTGCAGGATACAGAGGCAATAAGCGGTATCGTGGATGCTGCAAGCCCCTCACACTGGACAGCAGCACCGGCACGGGGTGGATCGATCACAGCTGCCTCAAACTTGTTCAGCTCATCAGCACGCAGCGGACGTCGGGCGAGATCTCTGCGCTCGACAGTTAGCGGTTTGAGGCCGGCGGCTGGACCCTGCCGACGAATGGCCTGATCAAACGCTGCGCATTGCGCCTTTGCCCCCTCAACAGCATGCACCTTATGGGTGCGCGCCAGGGCGAGAGAAAAGGTGCCACAGCCAGCAAAGAGATCGAGCACTGAGCCGGTGCCCTCCAGCGCTTTTGTGACCATCTCCACCATCAGATCTTCGCCAGCCTTGGTCGCCTGAAGGAAGGCGCCCGGCGGTAACGCCACATCAATGTCTGCGAGCTTCAAAACCGGTGGGCGGCGTTCAGCGAGGATATCTCCATCCCAGGTCAGCCGCGCGAGATCCGCCTTGGCGGCGCCTTCTGCCAGGGTTTGACGGAGGGCCAAATCCGGCTCTGTCTTGCCGCCAGTGACCGAGACATCAAGCCCAGACGATGTCGCCGTTACGCTGACGCTTGCTTTACCCTTTCGGGTAAGGCCTGGGGCCACGAGGTCGCGCAACATGGGCAGTGCTTCTTCCAGCTCCGGCACCAGGATAGGACATGTCGTGACATCAACGATGGTGTGGGTCGCGCGCTCAAAAAATCCCAGACGCACCGTCTTGCGGGTCCGCATCGCGGCAAAGGTTGCCCGTCGCCTGCTGTTGGGCTCGCACGCAATAATCTCTGAAACGGGCGCATCGATATTCTTGCTTTGCAATGCGCGCACGACCTGATCTCGCTTCCATGCGAGATAGGCGTTCTTCTCCTGATGTTGCAGGGCGCAGCCCCCACACGTGCCAAAATGGGGACAGGTCGGGGCCACACGGTCGGCAGCGCCAGACACTATTTCCAGAAGCTCACCACGATCTTCAGAAAGCTCGACCCGCACGGTTTCACCGGGCAGCGTACGCGGCACAAAGAGAGAGCCGGCGTCGGTGCGCACAACACCATCGCCCTGCGCGCCCACATGATCGATGAGGAGGGTCTCTTCACTCATGGTCGACGCCCATGAATAAGGAATTCTTTATTGCCATCGCTTCCTTCAATCGGGCTTTCAATCAGCCCCTGCACGTTCCAGCCCATATCCTGCCCCAGCCATGTTTCGACGCTCTGGCAGACTTCTTTGTGTAATGCAGGATCCTTAACGATCCCACCCTTGCCTACTTTGCCCGGCCCCACTTCAAATTGCGGCTTAATCAATGCCACCAGATGAGCCCCTGATCGCGCCAGGTTCAGCGCTGCTGGCAGCGCTTTCTCCAGCCCGATGAAACTCACATCACTGACAATCAATTCAACCGGGTCAGCGATCTGGTCTTTACTCAATGCTTTGGCGTTCAACCCCTCCAGCGAGATAACCCGCTGATCATCGATCAGCTCCGGTGCCAACTGGTCATGTCCCACATCCACCGCATAGACCTTTGCAACGCCCTGCGCCAGCAGCACTTGTGTGAAGCCCCCGGTCGAGGCTCCTACATCCAGCGCAATGAGACCGCCTGGATCTATATCGAACGCGTCAAGCCCGCCAACAAGCTTCAGCGCCGCGCGGGACACCCAGTGATGTTCCAGCCCTTCGAGGCTGAGGGTCGCCCCGTCAGGAACAGACTGGGAGGGTTTGGAGGCAACCACGCCATTAATGAGCACATGCCCCGCTTTGATGGCGGCTTGTGCCCGCGCACGTGTTGGCAACACACCTTGATCGACTAGGGCGCGGTCGAGCCGAAGGGCCACCCTGTCAGGACTTTCCAGGAATGATGCTCGCACGTTCCGCCGCTAGAGACACGAGAGCGCTTTCGCGACCCAGCGCTGCCAGGGCCGTCGCTGCAATGTTCGGCGCGGTCAGCCCCGCTGACACATACATCGCATCGGGCTTGTCGTGATCCTGGAAGATGTCAGGCAGCGTCAATGTCCGGACCTTCAGGCCGCGGTCCATCAACCCATTATTGCTCAGGAATTCCAGAACGTGGGCGCCAAAGCCCCCAACAGATCCCTCTTCCACCGTCACCAGCACTTCGTGTTCGCGGGCGACGCGGGCGAGCAGTTCTTCATCAAGCGGCTTTGCAAAGCGGGCGTCCACCACAGTTGTGGAAATGCCTTGCGCGGCCAACTCATCTGCCGCTTTCAGCGTTTCCTGCAGACGGCAGCCCAGCGAGACAAGTGCCACCGTCGTGCCCTCGCGCATGACTCGGCCTTTGCCGATGGCAAGCGGGGTTCCGATCTCTGGCAGCTCAATACCAATGCCTTCGCCACGGGGGTAGCGGAACGCGCTTGGGCGGTCGTTAATCTCAACGGAGGTTGCCACCATATGCATCAGCTCAGCTTCATCAGCCGCAGCCATCACGACAAAGTCCGGCAAACACGTGAGGTAGGCAATGTCGAAGGAGCCTGCGTGGGTTGGGCCATCGGCACCCACAAGCCCTGCGCGGTCAATCGCAAAGCGCACCGGCAGTCGCTGGATCGCCACGTCATGGACGACCTGATCATAAGCGCGCTGCAGGAATGTTGAATAGATCGCCGCAAAAGGTTTCAGGCCCTCTGTTGCCATGCCCGCCGCAAAGGTGACCGCATGCTGCTCCGCGATCCCGACATCAAATGTGCGATCGGGGAATGTCTTAGCGAACTGCCCGAGGCCAGTGCCATCCGGCATGGCCGCTGTCACAGCAACAATCTTGTCATCCTTCTCTGCATGCGCCAGCAGAGATTTTGCAAACACGCTCGTGTAGCTCGGCGCATTGGCGGGTGGCTTGGACTGGGTGCCGGTGATCACATCGAACTTGCTGACACCATGATATTTGTCCGCAGAGGCTTCGGCCGGAGCGTAGCCTTTACCTTTTTGCGTCACCACATGAATGAGGATCGGGCCTTCGTCGGCGTCGCGCACATTGCGCAGAACCGGCAGGAGATGATCTAGATTGTGACCGTCGATCGGCCCAACATAGTAGAAGCCCATTTCTTCAAAGAGCGTGCCACCGGTCGCCATGCCGCGGGCATATTCTTCGGCGCGGCGCGCGCGCTCTTCCAATGACTTTGGAAACATCTCCGCGATCTGTTTTGCAAAGTTGCGGAAGCCACGATAGGTGCCCCCGGAAATGAGCCGCGCCAGATATGCACTCATGGCGCCCACAGGGGGCGCAATGGACATGTCATTGTCGTTCAGGATGACAATGAGACGGCTGTCCATGGAGCCTGCATTGTTCATGGCTTCATAGGCCATGCCCGCACTCATGGCACCATCACCGATGACAGAAATGACATTGTTCTTCGCGCCCTTCAGGTCGCGTCCCACTGCCATGCCAAGTCCGGCTGAAATAGAGGTCGAAGAATGCGCCGTGCCAAACGGGTCATATTCGCTCTCTGCACGTTTGGTGAAACCTGACAGGCCACCAGCCTGACGCAGCGTGCGGATGCGATCACGGCGCCCCGTGAGGATCTTATGGGGATAGGCCTGATGGCCTACATCCCAGATGATGCGATCTTCCGGGGTGTTGAAAACATAGTGCAACGCCACGGTGAGTTCGACCACACCCAAGCCAGCACCCAAATGCCCACCGGTAATGGAAACAGCCTCAATCAGTTCCTGACGCAACTCATCTGTGATTTGTGGCAGGTCATCATCATCATGCGCGCGCAGATCTGCCGGAACTTTGATCCGGTCTAGCAACGGCGTCTTACTCTTGGTGGTCACTCTCGTCCTTCTCCGGCGCTATACGGACAGGGTCTCTTCGTCCGCGATTGCAACGCCTCATCTTCTCTTCAGCGTAGGGCGAATTCAGGGCTCAGGTAAGGCCACATTGCGCCGCACCCCTTTACGCACTTCGGTTTATAACGAAGCTTGTTGCACTGCGCAAAGAATCTGCCTTTTCATCAAACAAATCAAGGTGTTGAATGGCCTGGTCCGCCAGCATGCCCGCCTGCTCCCGGGCCCGCTCCGGCCCTAGAATTGTGGCAAAAGTGGCTTTGCCCCTCATTCTATCCTTACCTGCGGTCTTGCCCAGCGTCGCGCTGTCGCCCTCTTCATCCAGCAAATCGTCGATAATCTGATAGGCCAGACCCAGATCATGGGCATAGGCATGAAGCGCATGATGGGCGTCTTTGGACGCTTTGCCCAAAATTGCGCCAGATTCACACGCAAATGCGATCAGCGCCCCGGTTTTGAGCTGCTGCAGGCGGGTGAGTGCCCCAATGTCCAAAATGGAGCCTTCGCTTGCCATATCGATCATCTGCCCGCCGACCATGCCGTGGGTACCGACAGCCTTGGCGAGCCCCACGACCAGATCACACCGGACCCGGTAATCGTCGTGGGTGTCGGCCTCTCCCAAAATCTCGAACGCAAAGGACAGAAGGGCGTCGCCCGCCAGAACGGCGGTTGCTTCATCAAAGGCCTTATGGGTCGATGGCCGCCCGCGGCGCAGATCATCATCGTCCATGCAAGGCAGATCGTCATGGACCAGCGAATAGGTGTGGACACATTCAATTGCCGCCGCCGTGCGCAGCGCCCTGTCTTCACTCACTGTGAACAATTTGGCGGCTTCACAGGCGAGATAAGGCCGGAAGCGCTTTCCGCCGCCCAGTGTCGCGTAGCGCATGGCTTCGGCAACCCGGCCCTCGGGACCTTCTGGCAAAGGCAATAGACGATCGAGAAGCAGCTCCACGTCAGCGGCGGTGTCTTCCATTGCTTGTTTCAGGCTTTGCTCGGCCATGGGTCACTCAATGTTTGCGGGTTCAGTTCCAACGTCACCACTGGCGGACAGGGTAATTTTCTCGACCTTCGCCTGTGCCGCCTGTAGTCTGGCTTCGCAGTGGGCTTTCAGATAATTCCCGCGCTCATAAAGCTCGATGGATTTTTCGAGTTCCGCTTCGCCGGATTCCAGCTGGCGAACAATCTCTTCCAGCTCTGCCAGTGCGGCCTCAAAGCTCATTTTTGCAATATCGGCTGGTGCCGCTGTTTTACTGGCCGCCATCGCGTCCTCCGACTTGAATACCTAAACTGCTACTAACGCCCCATCAGCGTTGCCACATGGGCGCTGGCGCTGCGAGCGAGTGCACCCAAGTCATAGCCTCCCTCAAGCGTGGAAACAATGCGACCGTCACACGCAATGTCTGCAATGTGCATCAACTCCTTGGTCGCCCAGACATAATCAGCCTCCGTGAGGTTGAGACCCGCCAAGGGATCGTCCGCATGGCCGTCAAAGCCTGCTGAAATAAAGAGAATATTTGGTTCAAATGCCCGCAATGCCGGGAGAATCACAGTCTCAAAGGCGGCTTTGAAGGCAACGCTGTCGGAGCCCTCGCCAAGGGGCACATTGACGATATTACCCACTCCGGTCTCGCTGGCGTCTCCGGTTCCCGGATAGAGCGGAGATTGGTGCGTGGAGGCATAGAAGAGGTTCTCATCGGCCTCGAACATGGCTTGAGTGCCGTTGCCATGATGCACGTCGAAGTCGATCACGGCGGCTCTCGTCAGGCCGTATTTCTCCCGCGCATAAAGAGCACCAACCGCGACATTGTTGAAGAGGCAAAAGCCCATCGGGGTTTCAGGCTCTGCATGGTGCCCGGGGGGACGAACGGCGCAGAAGGCGTTTTGGACTTTTCCGGTCGCGACGTGATCCACAGCGCGGGTCACAGCGCCAGCCGCTCTCAAGGCTGCCTCGCCAGACCCAGGCGACATGGCCGTATCTGCGTCTATGCGCGCAAAGCCGACTGCGGGCACCGCGGATAACAATGCCTCGACATGTCCGCGCGGGTGAACACGGGCAATGTCATCAAGTTCTGCAACAGGCGCCTCTTCGCGCGACAGTGCCTCAAACGGTGTATCGTCTAACGCGTTCAGCACAGCGCGCAGCCGCGCTGGGCTTTCAGGGTGTCCTGATGGTGTTTCGTGATCCAGGCAAGCGCTATGGCTAATGAGAAGTGTTGTCATGGCCTAAGTGTCGCGCCGACGCGGCTTCGTTTCAAGCGGTCGCGGTCAAGCAGCTGAACGAACGTACCAATCAACACCGTTTTCATCGCGGCTCACGGTCGCATCGCCACGTGTCACGAGGCAGGACAGGTGCGCCAGGCTTTCGCCGGTTGCCATGAAGAACACGTCCGACCCGATTTTGCGTTTGAAGAGGGCGGGAAACACATCAATGGCGCGCTTGGGTTCTTCCAGCATCTCCAAAAGCTTCCGGAGACCTTCCTCGTGGCCCTCAACCAACGCATCGAGGCGGTTGTGGAGCCCATAAAAAGGTTCGTTGTGCGCGGGCAGAACCAGCGCATCTTCGGGAAGGGCCGCTTTCAGCTTTTTGCAGCTGTCGATCCATTCCTGCAGCGGGTCTGCATGGGCTTCGGTTGGGTGGAGACTTACATTCGAGGAGATACGGGGCAGAACCTGATCTCCCGAAATCAACACGTTCAGTTCTTCGCAGAAAAGGCAGACATGTTCTGGCGCGTGGCCGGAGCCCACAATGACACGCCATGTGCGACCGCCCATGGTAAGCGTGTCTCCCTCTTTCAGCCGCTTGAAGACATCAGGCATGCGCGACACGCGCTGACCAAAGCCGCCAAAGCGTTTGGTGTAGCTGGCCACACCCTTTTCTGAAAATCCCGCAGCGCGGTAAAAATCGCGGGCATCCTGCGGGGCTTCCTTCCCCGTGTCCGCCACAAGTGCGCGGCACATGAGATAATCGGTGCGGGACATTTCCAGCGTCACGCCAAACTTGCGGCTGATCCAGCCTGCGAGCCCCACATGGTCTGGGTGGAGATGGGTCACGATCAGACGCTTCACCGGCTTGCCGCCGAGTTTCTGAGTGAAAATCTCGCGCCAGGATGCTTTTGTGACGTCGTCATTGACGCCCGTGTCGACCACGATCCAGCCATCCCCGTCATCGATAAGCCAGAGATTGATGTGATCGAGTGCAAAGGGAAGCGTCATGCGCACCCAGTAGATGCCGGGAGCCGCTTCCAGAATGTCCCCTGCTTCGGGAATAGTCTCAATCGGGTAGCTCAGACCCTTCGCATCAACCTCAGCTAAAGACACGTCACTCATAGGAATTTGTTCCCAAAATTACTGTTGGGCGGAGTGTGCCGAGTGCGGGACCTGGCGTCAAACACCTGAAGATTGGCTCAAGCGCCCAATTGTTGCTCATCCAACGCGAAAAGCGAGGCCGCCCCTGCCGTTGCCGGTGTCACAAGACCGGCACACGTTGGCAGGGTATTTTCCGCGAAAAAGCGCGCTGTGGCCTTTTTTGACGCCAGATACGAATCGTCGGGGCTGTCGCCTGCTGCAAGTGCCGCTTTGGTGAGATAGAGACCGCCTGCGACATTTCCGAAAAGCATCGCATAGGGTGTCGCCCCTGCCAGACAATCGTCAGGGCTGCTCTTCCCGGTCTCCAGCATCCAGTCTGTCGCCTCTTCCAGAGCGTCGAGCGCGTCGGCCAATGCGTGTCCTGAAATATTGAGGTCTGCATCATTGTGGGCTGCAGCTGCTTCTGCTGTCTCTCTGATTTCTGCGAGATAGGCTTTCACCACCTTGCCATCGCCGAGTGGCAATTTGCGGAGCACCAGATCAATGGCCTGAATACCGTTCGTGCCTTCATAGATCGGCGTGATGCGCGCATCCCGGTAATGCTGGGCGGCGCCTGTTTCTTCAATGAAGCCCATGCCGCCATGGATCTGCACACCAATCGAGGCGACGTCGACACCAATATCTGTGCTCCAGGCTTTGGCAATCGGGGTCAGCAAATCCGCCCGTGCTTTGCCTGCCGCCCTGGCCGCATCATCAGCGCCTGCGTGGGCTGTATCAATGGCGACGGCATTGGCATAACAGACGGCGCGGGCCGCCTCTGTCAGAGACTTCATCGTCATCAGATTGCGGCGCACGTCCGGGTGACCGATGATCGCCCCCATCTCACCGGCAGGAATATCCATGCTGGCCGGGCGTCCCTGCTTCCGATCCAATGCATAGGCCAGCGCTTGCTGATAGGCGCGTTCGGCGATAGCGACCCCTTGAACGCCCACAAGAAGACGCGCGTTGTTCATCATGGTGAACATGCAGGCGAGACCCTTGTTCTCCTGACCGATCAGATATCCAACCGCACCACCTGCTTCGCCATAGGACATGACGCAGGTTGGACTGCCATGGATGCCGAGTTTTTCTTCCAGTCCAATACATTTGGCATCGTTGCGCTCGCCCAACGACCCGTCTTCCTTCACAAAGAATTTGGGGACGAGAAACAATGAAATACCGCGGGTACCTGCTGGCGCATCGGGCAGACGTGCCAAGACCAAATGAACAATATTTTCTGTCAGATCGTGGTCACCATAGGTGATGAAAATCTTTGTGCCGGTGATGAGATATGTGCCGTCATCTTGCGGCTCTGCCTTCGCCTTTAGCGCGTTCAGGTCTGAGCCCGCCTGGGGCTCTGTCAGGTTCATCGTCCCGGTCCATTCGCCTGAGACCAATTTGGGAAGATAGGTCGCACGTTGCTCATCTGTGCCATGAGCCGTGAGCGCCTCGATTACCCCTTGGGACAGGATCGGGCAGAGGCCAAATGAGAGACAAGCCGCGTTCCACATTTCCTGCAACGCCGCTGAGAGAGCAAGCGGCAGGCCCTGACCACCAAACTCCGGGTTGGCAGCAATTGAGCCCCATCCGCCTTCGACCCACTGCTTATACGCGTCTGCATATCCAGGCGGGGTTGTCACGCCCGCCTCGCCCAGAGCCGCATGGGTTTTCTCGCCCGCCTGATTGATCGGGGCGATGACATCGGCTGCGAGTTTGGCCGCTTCCTCCAGCACCGCGTCGATCAGATCATCGCTCAGATCCGGAAACGCCCCCCCCGCCTGCAGGTCGCGCAATCCAGCGAGGGATTTCAGCGTGAAGGCCATGTCTTGAACGGGCGCGCGATAGGTCATCATTCTCTCCGATATGGGCTGCTCAGGTGGGCAGAGAGCCACGTTTTACTGTATTCTTAGGCGAAGGCTAACCGCCTCAAAGATAAAATGGCGTAAAAGACCGCCTCGTCCAGTAACGTGACCCAGAATTCATGCAAAAAAGCGTTTCCTCACCCCGTGCCACCTGACCTTTTGACCCCCACAGCCGATAATCTTGACCACGCGGCAGCCGCTCTGCGCGCCGGACGCCTTGTCGCGTTCCCGACGGAGACCGTCTATGGCTTGGGGGCTGATGCTTTGAGCGATCAGGCAGTGGCCGCCATTTTTGCTGCCAAAAAGCGTCCCACCTTCAATCCACTGATTGTTCATGTCAGAGACCTTGCTGAAGCACAAACCTATTCAGAGATTGATGCCGTGGGACAGAAACTCGCCGAGCATTTCTGGCCGGGCGGGCTGACACTGGTGGTTCCTCGCCGCGCTGACTGTCCGCTGTCATTGCTGGTGAGTGCCGGCCTCGACACAGTGGCGCTCCGCGTGCCCGCCCATGCCGTTGCTCAAAACCTTCTCGCGGCGACACAGCGCCCGCTGGCTGCTCCCTCGGCGAACCCGTCTGGAAGGCTCAGCCCGACCGAGGCTGCCCATGTCATCGAAGGCCTGGGAGAAGAAGACGCCCTGGCCTATGTGCTGGAAGGAGGCGCTTGCGCGCTCGGTCTGGAATCCACGGTTATCGGGCTCCCCAAAGACGGACCGCCGACGCTGCTCAGGCCCGGAGCCATTGCACGCAGCGACATTGAAGCGGTTCTTGGGTCTCCTCTCGCAGACCCGGACGCACCCGGCGGTGAAGAGGGGCGCTCATCGCCCGGCATGCTCGCCAGTCACTATGCGCCAAACGCTTCTCTGCGGCTCAACGCAACTGCGTGTGGCGACGATGAAGTGCTGCTTGGATTTGGTGACGTTGAATGCGCACTCAACCTAAGCCCCAGGGGCGACGTGAGCGAAGCCGCCGCCAATCTCTTCTCCATGCTGCGTAGGCTTGACGCGCAAACAAACGGCAAGAGTCTCGCTGTGAGCCCTATTCCCCATGACGGCCTTGGCGAAGCGATCAATGACCGGCTAGAGCGCGCCGCTGCGCCCCGCTCATAAAATCGGGAGACTAAAACCCAAAATCTTCAAAACTCCGGGTCTTGTCCAATGAGCAACGTCGGAATGCCATGGGTTTCCGGCTTCACCGTCGCGACCAAAGTTCCCTTTTTCCGACCGATACGAACGTCCGACACATCAACGCCAGAGGCCTTCAGCCGCTCCTGCATCTGGCTAAGATCCGGACAGCGGTAGGCCATCCCCCATAATTCATTTTTCTTGGGACTGTCTTTCTCGGGCTGCTTATCTTTGGCCGTGGGTGTGACGACTTCCAGAGTCAGATTGCCAATGCGGAAAAAGAGCTGGCGCACGCCCCATTTCTCGATGGTGTGATCCAGCGCCAAACGAATGCCCAACTGTCCCTCAAAAAAGGCGATCAGGTCATCCGGGCGGGGCGTGTTGACCACCACATGGTCGATGGCATCGACTGCCGCACGTCCGTTCACGCCTTCTGAGACCGGTGACAGGGGAATGGCCAGTCGATCTTCCTGCTCAATCACAAAGAGAAAAAGTCCGCCTGTCTCTTCGGGTGCCAGCATAACATTGCGCCAGGACCGTTCATTGCCGTTCGCGTCGGTCGCGCCACCGGCCTGCGGATCTGTGGGATTGAGCCCGGCGGCCTTGAGGTGGCGCACGCAGGCATCCGCATTCACGGTGCCAAAGGCCAGCCCCATCAGGCCTTCCCCCTCATCCTCCAGCTTTTTCCGGATCATGTCCGCGAACATGCCCTCGCCGGTGGCCTGAACGAACTCCAGATAGGTGTTGCGCAACCGGTAGATAAGGTTGGAGGAGCCGAGCCCCGGATGCTCACCTTCCCAAGTGGGTTCGCGCCCCAGAATGCGGGTATAGGTGCGTTTCGTGGCGGCCAGGTCGCGCACGGCGATGCTAATGTGGTCAAGAATGTCAATCATGGGCAGAGCCTACCGACCCATCGGCACCCGGCCAAGCGTGCATTTCTGCGACGAAGCTTGCGCATGTGTTAACGTCAGAAAACCACCTGGAGTATCGACCCTAAATGTCTGTTGCCGACGCCACGACCCCCTCCATAGATCTGCAGGATTTTGCAGGGCTCATCCAGCACTTTCATGTGCCGGGTGCGGGCATGGCTGTGTGGCACGATGGCGCGCTCACGGAAACAGCTGCCGGCGTGGTCAATCTCAATACGGGTGTCGAGACCACATCGGATACGCTCTTCCAGATCGGCTCTATCACCAAGCTCTACACAACCGCACTTGTGTTGCAGCTGGTCGAAGAAGGCCTGCTCACCCTCGACGATCCGATACGCACCTGGCTGCCCGATTTCAAGGTTGGGGACGCGACGACCAGCGCGCAGGTCACGCTGCGGCATCTGCTCACTCACACAAGCGGCATTGACGGCGACTATTTTGTCGATGCGGGGCGGGGCGAAGACCGGATTGAGAGGTTCGTTTCTCTGTTGGGTGATCTGCCGTCACTCTCACCTCTTGGTCACATGTTTGCCTATTGCAATGTGGGCTTTGTGATCGCCGGCCGGGTGATTGAAAAAGTCACCGGGCTTACGTGGGACAAGGCGATGCGCACCCGCATCGTCAAGAACATCGGCACGCCGTCATTCTCCACGCTGCCCGAACAAGCGATGCGGCACCGGACCGCAATCGGACATCTGGGCAATCCGGAAACGGGATTGATGGTGACGCCGCTTGCCTACCTCGCACAATCAAACGCACCGGCTGGGTCCACGCCCATGGCGCGCGCGGCTGACATAGTGACCTTTGGCCGTGCGTTGATGGACAATGGTGTTGCGCCCAATGGACACAGACTGATGACGCCGGAAAGCGCTGCGCTCTACCAACGCGAGCATCGGCCCTGCCCGCCTGGCGGCTCTCTGGACGGGATTGGCCTGGGAGCCTTCCTCTGGAACTGGGGTGGCGCATCGACTGGGGGGGGCTATGACGTGTTTGGGCATGACGGCTCCACCATCGGGCAAGCGGCCTTCCTGCGCATTCATCCAAAAAGTGGCACGGTCGTAGCTCTCCTGACGAACGGGGGCGACGGCAAAGGACTGGCGCAAACGCTGATGACGCGGATATTTGCAGCAACAGCAGGTGTCGCACCACCAGCGAAACCCGCGCCCGTCGAAACGGGTGAACCGCTCGAGGCCTATGTTGGTAGATATGGGAAAACCAGCGAAACAGCTCATGTGAGCTTGCGAGACGGCTCCCTTTATGTCGCCATCCACCCGAGTGAAAATTATGGGGTGATTGGCAGTAATGGGGACGTTCGCTTGTCGCCTGTCGGCAAAGGCCGGTTTATGGGCACAAATCCGGGTATGACGCTGCCGGTCAATTTCAATTTCCTCGAGCCTGATGAGAGCGGGCGTCCGCGCTATCTCTATTCCGGTGCACGAGCTTTCACCCGTGTGGACGGCTGATATGGGGATGACTGACATGGGCCCGGCGCTTCTTCAAAAACTACGCGACATTGTTGGCGATGAAGCCGTCACAACAAACGTCACTGATATGGCGCCCTATCTTGAGGAGCGACGCGGGCTTTACGTCGGTAAGGCGGCGGCCATTGTCCGTCCAGGGTCAACGGCTGAAGTTGCCGCCGTGATGAAGCTCGCCCATGCAACCGATACAATTGTTGTGCCTCAAGGAGGCAATACCGGTCTCGTTGGCGGACAGACGCCGGATCAAAGCGGCGAGGCGATTGTGCTGAACCTCAGTCGCATGAATAGCGTGCGCACGATCGACACTCAGAACAATACACTCAGCGTGGATGCAGGCGTGACGCTTGCCGCAGCCCAGGACGCGGCAGCGGCCACGGATCGCCTGTTCCCCCTCAGTCTCGCGTCGGAAGGCACCTGCCAAATAGGCGGGAACCTTGCTACCAATGCAGGTGGGACAGCGGTGCTTCACTATGGCAATGCCCGCGATCTGGTTCTTGGACTGGAAATTGTGCTCGCAGACGGCCGCATCTGGGACGGGATGCGGAGCCTTCGCAAAGACAATACGGGATATGATCTCAAGCAGCTCTTCTTAGGCTCGGAAGGAACCCTCGGGATCATCACCGGGGCCGTGCTAAAACTCTTTCCCGCCCCAAAATCAAAAGCGACGGCCCTTGCGGCAGTGCCTGGACCGGCTGAAGCGGTGTCGCTTCTCCGGCACATCGAGACTGACAGCGGTGGTGCCATCACGAGTTTTGAACTGATGCCCCGCATTGGCATTGAGATGGTGACAAAACATGTGCCCGGCACCCGCGACCCTCTCACTACGCCCTCACCCTGGTATGTGCTTGCCGAACTGTCATCGGGCAGCGAGGGCGCGCACGTCAAAGCGCTGCTTGAAGCCTCGCTGGCTGCTGCGATGGAGAAAGACTGGGTCAGTGATGCCGCTGTCGCGCAATCAGACACTCAAGCAGCTGCGTTCTGGCAGTTGCGGGAGGCCATGTCTGATGCGCAGCGCCATGAGGGGGGGAGCATCAAGCATGATGTATCGGTCCCGATTTCCAATATCACCCTCTTCTTAGAACGGGCGCTGCAGGCCGTGCATGCGGAACTCCCCAACATCCGCCCCGTTCCCTTTGGACATCTTGGCGACGGGAATATTCACTTCAATCTCAGCCAGCCCATAGGCATGGACACAGACGCGTTCCTCAAACAATGGACCCATTTCAACCATCTGGTGCATGGTATTGCGCTCGGACTTGGGGGGTCTATCAGTGCCGAACACGGGATCGGCCAGTTGAAGCGGGATGAGATGGCGGCCCTTAAATCAGACGTCGAACTGGACCTTATGCGCACGCTCAAACGCACTCTTGATCCCAAGGGCATTTTGAACCCGGGCAAAGTCGTGAGTGTCTAAGCGACATGACTTCTGTTGCGTTTCGTCAGAGCCAAATAGAACGCGACACGCCCTGGCTGGATCAGGCCTTAGCAGCTTCTGCTTCATTCATGAGCATGGAGCTATCCACCGGTTCCCCCCCGGAGCCACCTGAGAGAAAATCTCCAATTGGCAGATTCTGGGCTGGCACGATCAGGATCTTGTCGACCCGAGGACCATCCATGTCAGCCACTTCGAAGCGATAGCCATTCCAGGCGAAATAGTCACCTTCTGTCGGCAACCGTTCAAACCAATGGAGCATCACGCCGGCTACGGTGTTGACCTCGGTGGTCTTATCGCCGGGCAGACTTGTCAGCATGAGCAGGCGCTTCACCTCATCAACAGAGACCACGCCGTCGACCAGATAGGAGCCGTCTTCGCGCCGCACGATCGATGCGTTGTTCTGCGTCGCGTTGGCAGATGTATCGCCCACCATGGCAAAGAAAATCTCAGCCATGGTCAAGGTGCCCACAATGTCCCCATATTCATCAACGATGAAGCACATGAACTTGTTTTCTGCCTGTAGGAGGCTGAGTGCCTTCAACACTGTTGATGTGCGCGGTATATAAAGAGGCGGCGTCATGCGCGCGAACAGTGCTTCGTTGGTTGCTGCTTCAATATTCGAAAACAGATCTTCCATGCGAACCATGCCAACGGTCGGTCCATCCGACCCTTTGCGGACGGGGTAGCGTTGATTCTCATTCGAGCGAATGGTGATCATGTTTTCTTCAAAACTTGCCTGCGTGTCGAGCCACACAAGTTGCGTTCTCGGTCTCATCACTTCACCGACCCGCGTGTCGCCCAGACCAAGTACCCGGTTCACGATGTCCCGTTCGACACTTTCGACAGCGCCTGTCGCGACACCTTCCTCAACGAGATGTTTGATTTCTTCTTCCGTCACTTCGACGACGTCCTGTCCGGTCGCGCCATAGGCTTTCAGGACAGACTCTGTCGAGTAGGACAGAAGGGACACAGCGGGTGACAGAGCCCGGGTCACAGCCACCATGGGCCGGGCTATTTTGATCGCAATCCGCTCCGGATTAGACAAAGCCACACGCTTGGGCACCAGTTCGCCAATGATGAGCGAGAAATAGGTGATCGCAACCACGACCAGACCGAAGGCGATGGGCTCACCATATTCTCCGACATATTCCACTTGGCCGATCATCGCCCCCAGAGGGGTTGCCAGTGTGGCACCACCAAAGGCACCGGCAAAAACGCCGACCAATGTGATGCCGATCTGGACAGCAGACAGGAACCGACTTGGGTCCCGGTTCAGCTCAATAGCGAGTTCGATACCACCCGTGCTGCTCTTACCCTCGGCCTGCTGTCTGGTCAGCAGACCGCGCAGACGTCCCTGCCTTGAAGAGACGATTGCCATCTCAGACAAGGAGAAAAAGCCATTCAAAAGAATAAGAACGGCGAGAATAACGATGTCGACTGCCATAACGTCTCCAGACTCGGGTAAATAGTATACCTCACCTGGCTTTCAAGCGGAATCGCCTGAACCGAGATTTATTGCCTCACGTCAATTATGTCACGGCGGCCGTCCATGAGCTTCCTGCCCAACGCAGGCGCGGGAAAAGAGAAAACCCCTACACCTCAAGCGGCCATCCGCGTTTAAAGCAGGTTCAGCTGATCATCGTCATTCTTGCCGGGCTTTGCTTTTTTCCCGATCTCGGACCCGACTTCCGGGTCCACGACCGTCGTCAGGTCTGAATCGTCTTCACTGATTTTATTGACCCGAGTGCTGACAGGAAGCGCTTCCATCACCTCATCGGATGTCGCCTTCAGGAGTTGAGTGGCTTCCTTTGCGGATGTGCCGTCGGTGTCAAGCCAGGCATCCCAATCTTTGGGATCCAGGATTACCGGCATCCGGTGATGGATCGACTTTAACCGATCATTCGCTGCTGTTGTGACGATGGCGCAGGTTTCAAGCTCAGACCCATCAGCACTCAACCAATCATCCCAAATCCCTGCCATTGCAAAAGGAGCATCGTCAGCTCTGCGTATCATGTGCGGTTGTTTCTGCCGCCCGTCGCGGGTCTGCCACTCATAGAAGCCGTCTGCGGGAATAAGACAGCGCCGATGCCGGAAACCTCCTTTGAAGGAAGGTTTTTCGTCGATGGTCTCTGCGCGCGCATTGATCAGGACGGATTTCGGCATCTCCTGCATCCAGGAAGGCACCAGTCCCCAGCGGACCAACTGAAAATGCCGCTTGCCTGCGATGACCCGAACGATCGGCACAGGCTGTGTCGGCGCGATGTTAAAGCGCGGCGGAAAATTGGGATGCTCTTCAAAGTTGAAGAAAGCCCGTAGCATTTCCGGTGTCGTTTCGATTTTGTACCGGCCGCACATGACCTTCTACTTCTTCTCGACTGTTTCAGTCGGATTGCTCGCTTCGCACCAGTCGGTAAATCCGCCGCGCATATGGCTCACATTTTTCAGGCCCACATCATGGGCGGCTTTGCCTGCAAGAGCCGACCGCCACCCTTTGTTGCAATAAAATATGAACTGGCGATCCTCCGCCAAGAACATGTCCTTGAAATAGGGGCTGGTTTGGTCCACCCAAAACTCGGTCATGCCGCGCGGCATATGATAGGCGCCGGGAATGCGCCCCTCGCGCCAGATCGCCCGAATATCCCGGACATCGATCATTGTGACATTGGCCTCGTGATAGAGCGCTTTGGTCTCCTCCACACTCAAACAGCGGATTTGGCTCTCAGCGGCCTCAACAAGGTCAAGAATGGTCGGCATCAGGCAGTCCTCAATTTCGCGAATTAGGCGACCTAACCTACCACGTCTTTGCCGATTCCCAGATGCACGGTCCCTGTTGGCGCGCGGCGTGGCAATGAGATAGGGTGCGCCGTTTTCCACTAGACGGACCTCAGTCTCATGGCTGGCCAAACCTTGATCGAGCTTCGTGATGTCTCTGTCCGCCTTGGTGGACGGGAGGTCGTCACGCATGTTGACCTGAAGGTTCACCGCGGAGAGATCCTGACCCTCATTGGCCCGAATGGTGCGGGCAAAACGACCCTCGCACGCACGTTGCTGGGTATTCTCAAACCGTCTACGGGAACCGTCTTGGCAGATACCGGCGCACGCATTGGCTATGTCCCCCAGCGGATGCAGATTGAGGCGGCGCTCCCGTTGACTGTCCGAAAGCTCCTGTCGCTCACTCGTGCGCACCGTGAAGAAGAGATGATCCAGAGCCTTGCAGAGGTGGGTGCCGCCCATTTGCTCGACCGGCAGGCCGCTGAGCTTTCAGGTGGCGAATATCAACGGGTGCTGCTCGCCCGCGCGCTTTTGGGAACACCAGACCTTCTCATCCTCGATGAACCCACCCGTGGGATCGACTTTGCTGGTCAGAGCGCGCTCTACGATCTGCTCGCGACCATTCGCCGGGACCGGGGGTGTGCGATCTTGCTCATCTCCCACGATCTGCACGTGGTGATGGCGGCATCTGACCGCGTGATTTGCGTCAACGGCCACGTGTGCTGCGAAGGCGCGCCAGAAGCGGTCACCAGCGATCCCGCCTATGTCGCCTTGTTCGGTCCAGGACATGCAGAGTCCCTTGCCGTCTTCAAGCACCATCATGACCATGTTCATGATGTTTCCGGTCATGTGCATGGAGAGGATGGCTCCCATGTTTGAGGAATTTTTTCTCCGGGCGCTTCTGGGTGGCATGGGCGTTGCTCTTGTCGCCGGACCTCTTGGCTGCTTTGTTGTCTGGCGTCGGATGGCCTATTTCGGCGATGCGCTTGCCCACTCCGCCCTACTGGGCGTCGCTCTGGGTTTGCTGCTCTCCATAGAGCCAGCCCTTGGTGTACTTGTAGCCGGAGCCCTTCTCGCCATCGTCTTCACATTTTTGCAGAACCAGCAGCGCTTTGCGGCAGACACCATGCTGGGTCTTCTGGCACATTCAGCTCTAGCACTCGGCCTCGTGGCGCTCGGCTTCCTCGACCATCTGCGCATCGACCTTCTGGGCTATCTATTTGGCGATGTGCTCGCTCTTTCCTGGAACGATGTTGTGCTGATTTATGTAGGCGCAGGGCTCGTGCTCACCGGTCTCCTGATCATCTGGCGGAGATTGCTGGCGGTGACTGTCGAGCCTGAACTTGCTCAGGCCGACGGAATCAACCCGCTCGTCATTCGCCTTCTTTTTAGCCTGCTTCTGGCTGTCGTTGTCGCTTTTGCGATGCAGGTTGTCGGCGTGCTGCTGATCACCGCCCTTTTGATCATTCCAGCAGCTGCCGCGCGGCGCTTTTCATCCACGCCTGAGCAGATGGCGGTGTTCGCGGCTCTCGTCGGCGCTGCCTCCGTCGCACTGGGCCTTGGCGGGTCCTTTGCCTTCGATACGGCCTCTGGCCCCTCCATTGTAGTCGCGGCTCTTGTCTTCTTTCTGGCCGCTAATGGGACAGCAGCGGTTCTCGGAAAAATCCGAAAATAGCCCTAAACGGCGAAAAACAGCTCTTTTGTGGGGTTTTTACCGCCCGTCTTGAAACAACCAAATATCAAGACCTCGCCTCTAAGTTAATCCCTAAGTATAGGAGATTTTTGGCTGCGCACTGCGCAGGACAAAGGTTCACGGGGCATATGACGAGCGACGTTGAGACATTCAGAGACGATATTGAACGTCCAGCTGGCGGCATCGGGTTTCCGCGCACGCTGCGCCGTCTTGTTCAGGGCAAAAACATCCATCAGGACACGCTGCTTGCCACAGACTATCTGAACCATTTCAACGAAATCGCCATGCTTTTGGAGCTGGTCGCTGACATGCCTGACTGCCTGGAAGACGCCATGGCATGGGCGCCGAAAAGTTATGAAGATCATTTTTCACAATCGAGCTTTCAGGATAAAGCTCTTGCCATTCTGGCTTACGAGAACGCGCCACGACGATACCGCGAGCCTTTCGATCAATTGGTCGCCCAAATGGATACGATGGTCGTCAATGCGTTGCAGCGCCTGGGTGCCGCCGCGGCAGATACAGACCCCGAGCAGGTAAGATTGTTCACCACACAGGTCACGATGAAGCTTCAAAGATTTGTGGACGTCGCCAGCGCCGTCATTCACGGGCGTGTCGAAACATCAGGTCAGGAAGAAATCGACACATTGTTGAGCGAAATCGAAGAAAATGATGAGGCACCGGTCCTGGAGACATCCGCGTCTTTGCCGCCTGCAGCCTTAGGAGCCGATGAAAACCCTACGTCGCAGGCTGATGTGGACGCGCTCTTCGACTGACTGCTTGCTTCCTCCACCTTCCCCCATTGATGAGGGTCCAATGTACCCTCGTTCTCCCGCGTGTGAGTGCTATAGTGCCGCCCATTATCATACGTGAGAACAAAACGATTTTGGGGAGACGCACATGACTTACAAACCTTTTGACCTGACGGGCAAAGTTGCGCTTGTGACCGGTGGCAATGGCGGTATCGGCCTTGGCATGGCGGCAGCCATGGCCGCCAGCGGAGCTGACGTGGCCATCTGGGGCACGAATGAAGAGAAGAACGCAAAGGCGGCCGACACGTTGAAAGTCCATGGGACAAAAGTTGCTGTGCGGCGGGTGGATGTTTCAAATGAGCAAGAAGTTATTGATGGCGTTGATGCCACCGTTGCTGAACTCGGCCGCATTGACACTGTCGTTGCAAATGCAGGGATCGGTTTTGGGTCGCCTTCTTTCGTCGACATGACAACAGAAATCTACCGGAAGACCCTGGCCGTCAATTTGGACGGCGTCTTTTTTACCTTGCGAGAATCCGCACGCCACATGGTTGAACGCTCCAAAGATGGCGACAAGGGCGGTTCACTCGTGGGAATTGCAAGTCTTGCGGCTATTGAAGGTGCGGCCCGCAACCAGGCCTATGCAGCCACAAAGGGCGGCGTCATCTCCATGATCAAAGCCTGTGCGTCGGAGTATGGCCGCTACAACATCCGGGCGAATGCGATCCTGCCGGGCTGGATCGCTACGGACATGACAGCGCAAGCGCAGGCTGCTCCGGCATTTGCGGAAAAAGTGATCCCTCGGGTGCCAATCCGTCGTTGGGGCGAACCAGAAGATTTCGGCGGCATGGCCGTTTATCTCGCCAGCGACGCATCGACCTATACCACTGGCACAACCATGATCATTGATGGCGGCTACTCAATGTTCTGAATACTGCGAACATCAGATGTTCAAGGAAGGCCTGAACGGAGACGTTCGGGCCTTTCTGCTTAGGTCTGCGTGAAAACCGGCGCGGTTCCTGCAGTTCTTCGGACATGATGTTAGATTATGTACGAAATCGGCAGCAACGCCTGCTTGACGTGTCTCAATTTGGGACAAAAACGGTCGCGCGTCCTGCAATGGGCCTCGCGGCACTTCTCATCGTGTATCTGATCTTTGCGGGCACCGCCTTTGGCGAGGGCCGGAGTGGGGCCAGTGAAGGCGAACTGGTGCGGCTTTCCGAGATTTTGGGGGCCGTCCATCATTTGCGCGAAGTGTGTAACGCCAACGAAGGCCAGCTTTGGCGCATGAAGATGCAGGACCTTCTCAAGCATGAGAAGCCTTCACCGGACATGAAGGAACTGATGGTGGCGCGCTTCAACCGTGCCTATCACCAGCATCGCCAAGCATATCCGCGTTGCACGGGACAGGCGCGCACAGATGCTGCCCGTTTCCTCGACGAAGGGTCGGGGCTCGCTCAACGCCTCGCCGCCCGAACCCGGGGTTGAGCTTCCGAATTCATTGCAATATCGCGACTTTCTCATCCACTTGTTAACCTTTGGATCAACTTGTGGCGGGACAAACGGGACACATGTGTTAAAAGAGGTTCGCTTCTTTGTTCCAAATCGGCACAGAGCTAAACATGTTCCCATAAGCAGCGACAAAAGCTGCCCGTTTCAAGAAAGGCCGCCGCCTGATATGGCCGACTCTCGCGACACTGCTACTGATGATTTGCTTCACGATGATGAAGATTTTGATTTCCCGTTGCCAAACGATGATGAGCAGCGCCGCATTGCATTGCAGATTTTTCTGGATGCGTGGGATGACGCGCTCGCCGAAGGCGTAGACCCTGATGTGTTGGCCAGCACCGCAATTTTCGCGGCCTTTAGCGACATGGTGGAAACCTATGGCGAAGAAGCTGTCAGTGAAATGGCCGATGGCATGAAAAACCGTGTGCAGCAGGGTGAGTTCACGCTGAACCAGACCCGCCACTAGGTAAGCATTATTCTGCAAAAAAGGCGCTTTACTACTCAGTGGAGCGCCTTTTTGTTTGTCCCGATTTCCTGTTTATCTCAATTTGGGTGCCCCGGCCCCGTCAGACCACCGCTTCAATAAGATGCGGGCCCTTCTCTCTCATGCAGGCCGCAAACTGACCTGCAAACTCTTCTGCGGTTTCGGCGCGCATGGCGTTCACACCCATGCCTTGCGCAAGCTGCACCCAGTCAAGCTCCGGATTGTGGAGGTCGAGCATGGAGAGCGCCTTGGGTCCCGGGTTCTCTGCCCCAACCCGCATAAGCTCCACATTCAAAATAGCGTAAGAGCGGTTCGCGAAGATGACTGTCGTTACGTCCAGTTTTTCCCGTGCCTGTGTCCAGAGAGACTGGAGCGTGTACATCGCGCCCCCGTCCCCGTGCAAACAAACGACCTTCCGGTCTGGACAGGCAACGGCTGCCCCAGTTGCGACCGGCAGGCCCTGCCCGATTGCACCGCCCGTAAGGGAGAGATGGTCGTGGGGCGCAGCACTTGCCGTATAAATCGCCGGCCCAATGCCGCTGGTTGCGGCTTCGTCTGACACGATGGCCCCTTCGGGCAGATAATGCGCAATCACCTGACCCGCCGTGAAACTGTCGAGCTTTCCGGTCGGCAGGTCCGGGCGTTCCAGCTTTGCAACATTGATCGGATCGACCGGTGCGCCGACTGCCTCTGCCAATGCTTCCAATCCACCCGTCCCATCCTCATGAGCGTGGGCCAGCACGTTAATCTCGCAGCCCTCCGGCGTCATCCAACTGGCTTTGCCGGGATAGGCAAAGAACGAGACCGGCGGGTTTGCCCCAACCAGTACCAATTGTTCTGTTCCGGCCAGATCTTCTTCAATCTGCTCAGAGAAATAAGGCATGCGGTCGACCATCACCCGACCTGCGCCGCGCTGTATGCGCGCCGTGAACGTGTCACACATGAGCCGCGCGCCGGTTTTTGCCGCAATGCGCCCGGCGGCCAGAAGGCCTTCTTCCTTGAGCGCCGCTCCGCGAATGAGGATGGTGGTCTTTTTGCCATTTTTTAAAAGCGCTGCTGTGCGATCAACCGCGCTGCCATGAACCGCTGCGGGTCCCAAAATATCAAGCGGCGGTGCTGCGCCTTCAGCATCCAGCCAGGCCGTATCTGCCGGGAGTACAAGTGTCGCGATTTGCCCGGGCGCCGACATTGCCGCCTGCACGGCGCGGGCGCCATCGGCCGCCACCGTTTTTGGCGAGGGTGATGAGTGGTACCAACCAGAAACCGGCGACGCGAAGCCCTTCAGGTCTGATGCCAAAGGAGCATCATATTGCGCATGATAGGTCGCATGATCACCGACAATGTTGACGAGCGGCGTTGCTGCGCGGCGGGCGTTGTGAAGGTTGGCAAGCCCGTTTGCAAGGCCTGGCCCCAAATGCAGGAGGGTCGCCGCTGGTTTTTCTGCCATGCGGCCATAGCCGTCCGCTGCGCCTGTCACCACCCCTTCAAACAAAGCGAGAATGGCGCGCATGCCCTCGACCTTGTCGAGTGCCGCCACGAAATGCATTTCAGATGTTCCAGGATTTGTAAAACAGACATCAACGCCGCTATCGACGAGTGTCCGGACCAAACTTTCTGCACCGTTCATGGATTTTCTCCCTGAGAGTTTTGCTACTGGATCTTACAGAAATGCCCAGCCGATTTGCCTTGATGATACACAGATCACATCTGGGAACGCTAGAGAGACAGCCAATGTCTGAGGAAATGTGGCCGCTATGTTCAGACCCATTGCGCCCAAATGAGGCGAACCAAAATAGCGCCCCCAAACACCACAATAATCACAGCGGAGATTTTATTCAGCGTTGCCAAGCCATTGTCGGTCATCTTGTCCCGGAACAGCGAGACAAACCCCGTAATCGCCGCCCACCACAGAACGGAGCCCGCAATCACCGACGCGACCAGAAGGCCAGCCCGCATGTAGTTTTCGGTGCCAATTGTAAAATCTGCCACTCCGCCAAAAATCGCAATAAAGCCCAGCATGGTCGCGGGATTGGTGATTGTGAGAAAAAACGTCACCGAGATTACCGGCAGCAGGTCGCCCAGACTGCCCTCCGGCAGCTTGTCATCGAGATGGGGGTGGTCAAACCAGGTCCTTACACCAAGCCCCAGTAGGAATACGCCCCCGACCAGTTGCAGCCATCCGGAATAGGCCGCCACAAATGTGATGACGGCTGTGACGCCAAATGCCGCAATGATCGCAAAAACGCCATCGCCGACCGCCGCGCCTGCCCCGGACACGAATCCGTTCAGCATGCCGTATTTCAATGTGCGGCGAATGCAAATGAGATTGACCGGGCCGATGGGTGCTGCCACCGCAACACCGATCACTAGACCGCTCAAAATCAGGATCAAGATGTCCATAGGCTATCCGTGCCGATCAGTCCTTTACAGGACCACTACATCATTGCCAGGCGTCTCTGCGTAGAGTTTCAGAACAAGATCGTCCCGACGCGCCAGTGCCGTTGACTGGTTGATGTAGCCCTTGTCCGTGAGCTCACCTTTATCAACGCTGGGTGGTTCCACCATCAGCAGGGCTCTCTTGATGCGGGTGCTTGAACCAGGATTTCCCTGATTGTGAGACCGCAGGCCTTCCGCCAGGGTTTCCAGAACTTTTGGATGACGAACAAGCTCTTCAACACTGAGCCCCTGCTCATTGGCACACGCCTGACAGGCGGCAATGTTGGGGAAGCCCAGAATGCCGACATAGGCCCGGTCCAGACCGGCGACCAATGCGTCTTGCAACAAGCCATTGGAGCTTTCCACCGTCTGCACGCGCAACCGCCCGGCACTCACCCATGTGCCCGTGGAGAGTTTGAAGTCCTCCACGACGCGTCCATCAAAGACGAGACCTTCTGCAGGATTTTCGGGGTCCACGAATTTCGCGGCATCACCCAGCTTGTAGAAACCTTCGTCATCAAAGGCATCAGCCGTCTTTTCCGGGTTTTTGTAATAGCCCGTGGTGATGCATTCGCCTTTCACCCGCACTTCCTGTTTGGAGCCGGTGGGCACGAGCTTGATGTCAACGCCAGGCAGCGGCAGACCCAGAAGACCCATGCGCTCTGTGGCCCAGTGTACGTTCATAATGGTCGGCGCTGTTTCCGTCGCGCCATATCCCGACGACAAGATCATGCGTTCGCCAATGGTGCGGATTGAGACCTTTTGCAGACGGTCATAGAGATCCTGCGCCAAAGCAGCACCGCCATAAGACAGAAACTTTACCCGCGAGAAGAAGTTTTTCGCGAGCGCCTCATCTTCTTCCAGAGCGGAAATCAACAGACCGTAGGCTGCAGGCACGTTGGAATAGGTTGTTGGCGCGATCTCGCGGAGGTTTTGAAGCGTTTCGTCAAAGCCACCAGGGACCGGACGTCCGCCATCAATGTATAGCGTGCCGCCGGAGGTCAGAAGATTGTTCAAGATTGCATTGCCGCCAAAGCAATGGTTCCACGGCAACCAGTTCAACAAGACCGGCGGTTCTTCATCCTCCTCTTTGAGAATGAGGTTCTCCGCCATCACGGAGTTCATGCACATCATGCGGTGGGTTGTGATCACCGCTTTTGGCATGCCCGTCGAGCCAGACGTGAAGAGATATTTCGCCACCATATCCCAGTTAAGGCGCGCATAGCTGTCGTCTACGGCCTGCGTCGGGTCGGTCGCAACAAAATCATCATAGGTGATGTCGCAGGGGCCTTCGCACGCCACAATGGGGATGCCGTTCAAATCGAGTGCAGAGAGAGCACCTTCGAAGGGACGCGTATCCTGCACGAAAATCATTTTCGGCTGGATCAGGTCGACCACATATTTGAGCTTTTCGTGATCGGAACTCATCAACGAATAAGACGGCGATACAGGCACGGCAGGTGCACCGGCAAGGATTGCGGCATATGTCATGAGCGCATGCTCAATCGAATTGCCCGACAGGATCATCAGCGGCGCATCAGGCCCCAACCCACGGGCCAGCATGCCTTCCGCCAGTGCATTCACCCGCGCATTGGCTTGTGAATAAGTCACTGTCTCCCAATCGCCAAACTTCTGACCTGCCTGCGGGGCCATGCGTTTGCCCAACCACACGTGGTCGGCACGTTCGCCTGCCCATTTCCGCAAAGGTTCGATCAGATTGGCAGCCGCATCCCCCACGGGGTGGGGATTGCGCAACACAATGCTGCCATCTGCCCGCTTATCAATATCAACGCGGCGCTCCGCATAGTTCACGTGCCGGTATGCAGGCAAATCCTTTGCAGGCAGGTCCATGGGGTTTCCTCCTCAAAACTCAGCTTCGAATGTGCTTTCAGTGCCTCAGGCGTTGACGTCAACGACGATGCGTCCCCGCACCTGACCGGCAAGGATTTTGGGTGCCACTGTTGCAACGTCTGCGAGCCCAACCGTCTCTGTCATTGCGTCGAGCTTCGCCATATCAAGATCTGTCGCAAGGCGGTTCCAGGCTTCCTGACGCTTGGCAAGTGGTGCCATCACGGAATCAATGCCGATCAGTTGCACCCCGCGCAAAATAAACGGCATGACGGAAGAAGGAAGATCCATGCCCTGGGCCAGACCACACGCCGTGACGACCCCACCATATTTTGTCATGGAGAGAACATTTGCGAGTGTCTTGCTGCCAACTGCATCAACGGCACCGGCCCAGCGTTCCTTACCCATCGGGCGTCCATCACCGGAAAGCTCTTCCCGGTCGATGATTTCTGCAGCGCCCAAGCCTTTCAGGTAATCAACTTCAGATGTACGACCGGTTGAGGCAATAACGCGGTAGCCAAGTTTTGCCAGCAGGGCGATGGCGACAGAGCCAACACCACCTGCAGCACCCGTCACAAGAATATCTCCTGCGTCTGGCGTCACACCCTGACGCTCAAGACCCAATACGCTGAGCATTGAGGTGTAGCCCGCTGTGCCAATCGCCATGGCACGTTCTGGAGAAATGCCGTCTGGAAGGGCGACCAGCCAGTCGCCTTTCACCCGAGCGCGCTGGGAGTAGCCACCGAAATGGGTTTCGCCCACACCCCATCCGTTGAGCACAACTTTGTCGCCAGCCTTCCAGCCTGCATGCTCGGACTTAGTGACAGTGCCGACGAAATCGATGCCAGGAATGATCGGCCAGGTGCGCACAACAGGTGCCGCGCCGGTCATCGCCAGGCCGTCTTTATAATTGATTGTTGAGTGGGTGACTTCGACGGTCACGTCCCCGTCCATGAGATCATTTTCGGTCAGATCAACAATGTTAGCGGCCTGGCCGTCATCGGTTTTGGTGAGCTGGATGGCGCGGAAGGTGTCACTCATGAAATTTCCCTATTTCGTGGGGCAGCGTGGTTCTGGCTCACGTGAGCCCCGGCCGCCAATTGTTGATTTTGTTGGGCACAACCCACCTGAAAATCGGGCCGTGGTCAAGCCATGGTCCTGAATGGCACTCGAAAAACCGCGGAATACGGCGTAAACTTGCCAAATGCGCCCCGCCTTCACTCATATCGCTCTGCATGTCGCGAATCTGGATCAATCCATTCGCTTTTATGAGGCGTTTTGCGGGCTCGAAACGGTGCATCTGCGCGACGACCCAGAGGGCGCGAAAGTGGCCTGGCTGGCAGAACCCGGCAAAGGGGATCAATTCGTCATTGTGATGATCGACCAGGGAAAGCCCCTGCCCCAACCGGACGGCGATTTCAGTCATTTAGGTTTTGCGCTGGAAAGCCGGGAAGCAGTCGATGATGTTGCGGCCCGTGGCGGAGACCTGCTGGCATGGCCGCCAAGGCAGGCGCCCTACCCGGTCGGGTATTATTGCGCGCTGAAAGACCCGGATGGACGCTTCATCGAATTTTCCTATGGCCAACCCTTGGGTCCGGGCAGCGAAGGTCCAGATACTGAGAGCCTTGGCCCCTAGCCGCCTTAAAGAACCTCGGTGAACCTGATCGGCTCGCCTTGCGCGGCACCCAGAATTTCATCATCCCACATGACCTGACGTCCCCGGATCACCGTGCCAATAGGCCAGCCGGTCATTTTCTGCCCGCTGAATGCACTCCATTTGGAAACGGATGCAATCCACTCATCTTCAATCGTGCGCTGCTTCTTCATGTCCACAATGGTGAGGTCTGCATCATAGCCAACGGCAATGCGGCCTTTGCGCGCGATGCCAAACACCCGGTTGGGGCCATGGGACGTGAGGTCCACCAAACGCTCAAGGCTCAACTTACCCTCATTCACATAGTTCAACATGACCGGCACAAAGGTTTGGACGCCGGGCATGCCTGAGGGGGCCTTTGGATAAGTCTGTGCTTTTTCTTCCAGGGTATGCGGTGAGTGGTCAGTCGCCACGATATCGACAATCCCGGCGGCGATGCCTGCCCAAAGGCCGGCCCGGTGCTCGGCTGTCCGAATAGGCGGGTTCATCAACGCCCTGGTTCCGATCTCCTGATAGCAATCTGGTGCTGCGAACGTGAGGTGCTGTGGCGTGACCTCAACTGTCGCGATGTCTTTGTTGGCGGCAAGGATCGGCATTTCATCAGCTGTTGTGATGTGGAGCACGTGGATGCGTGCGCCCTCTTCCCGCGCCAGTCTCAACAGCCGTTCTGTACATTTGACGGCGGTCTCAACATCGCGCCAGACAGGATGGGTTTCGGGTTTGCCAAGCTCAGCCAGCTCACGGCGTTCGCGCAGGCGGTATTCGTCCTCGGAGTGGACCGCACAGCGGCGGTTGATGGCCTTCAATACAGCGCGAACATGGTCATCATCTGGCACGAGCAGATTGCCGGTGGACGAACCCATGAAGATTTTGATGCCACAGCAGCCAGGTTCACGTTCCAGGTCTGCCAGAATGTCCGCATTTTCGGTGGTCGCGCCGGCGTAAAAAGCAAAGTCACACTGCATCCTGTGGCGCGCGCGGCTGACTTTGTCCGCCAGGGCATCTGAATTGGTGGTTGGCGGCTTGGTGTTCGGCATTTCAAACACACCTGTCACACCTCCCAGCACCGCAGCGTTGCCGCCTGCTTCCAAATCTTCTTTGTGCTCATTGCCCGGCTCGCGCATGTGAACCTGGGTGTCGATGACGCCGGGCAGCACGTGCAGCCCCGTCACATCAATTCTCTCGCCCGCATCTGCTTTGGAGAGATCGCCAATGGCGGCAAAACGTCCATCGCGAATGCCCACATCTGCGATCCCCGTCCCATCCTGATTGATGACGGTGCCGCCGGAATAAATGACATCGTAGGTGTTGGGGAACGCTTCAGCCACGGAGGCCTCCTTGGTTATTTGGTTGCGACGCGATCGAGTAGGTCGCTTGCCGCCTGAACAGTCTGATCCACGCTCAGATCTGTCATCGCACTGTCCGGGCTATCAAAATCATATTCCGGGTCGGACACGATTTCATCACAGGTCCGGTCCCCTCGTATATAGGCACTATTGTCACCCCAGGGCGCATAGAGATCATCGCGGGTGGGCCCAAATAGTCCAAGTGTCGGCGCGCCAGAGGCAGCTGCCAGATGCATGAGACCGGAATCATTCCCCACGAAAAGAGAAACTCTCTCAAACTGGGCGTAGGCATCGATAAGATCAGCGCCGATTTGATCGATCAATCTCTCCGCAGGAACCGCCTCATACAGGGCCTTGACCTGCTCCTGCTCACCCGGACCGCCAGTCAAAAGAACATGGGCCCCTTCCAGCCTGCCACCAGGGCCGGTCATGGCATGCACCAATTCCGCATAGCGTTCTGCAGGCCACATCTTCTTTGGCCAGTTGGCGGTTGGCCCTACCGCGAGAATGGGCTTGTTTGAGGGCAGAAGGGCTGCCGCGCGGGCGCGGGTCACGTCATCAGGCCAAAGCCTTGGAGACGGAGGCGGGTTTAAACCCAACACTCCCCCAATATGCTCGACCCTTGGCTTCATATGATCGGGTTTCAGCACATACCGGCGCCCCGCCCGCAATGCATAGGCTGTTGCAGAGCCGCGTATATCGACGATCACATCCCATTTTGTCCCAAAGGTCTGGCGCAGAAGCCGCAGCCAGTGGAGGGAATATTTCTCCTTACGCATCACATGGACATGGGTGACCCCAGGCGCGCCCGCAAACAGGGGAGCGGCCACGGGCCCGCAAGCGACCGTGATGTCTGGATCGTCTAAGGTCTCCATTAAATGGCCCAAAACGCCCGTGGAGAGGATGGCGTCTCCAATCCGATTTGAGGTGATGAAAAGAAGGCGCATGATTGATCCGTCCGGTTGTTCCCCCGGTTATACGGGGCGCATGTTCGTCTGCCAAGACGCCGGGGCGCACTCAGGCAGACAGGGGACGCTTGCAGGTCTCGCCGCTGGGACTTACATCTTAGGCACCGTCTTTCCGGCGGTTTTGAGACAAAGGTGGTCCCGTGACAAAAGTGAGCCTCCTGCCCGACCGGGTGGTGTGTAAAATTGGCGGCGCAGAAGCGCAAGATTTCCTGCAAAACCTGCTGACGAACAATCTTGATCGGGTGTCACCGACACAAGCGATCTACACCCTGCTGCAAACGGCCCAGGGCAAATATCTGTTCGATTTTTTTATCGTCGAATATGAAGGACATTACCTCATCGATTGTGATCGGACGGCAGCGCCTGACCTGTTGAAACGCTTGATGTTCTACAAGTTGCGCGCAGATGTGACGCTTGCAAGCTGTGAAGACGATTGGGTCGTGGGCGCCCTTTGGGACACAGACGCTGCCGGAGAACCAGGGGCGGCGGAACCGTTGCTCGGTGGTGTCCGGTTTCAAGACCCGCGGCTTGCCCTGCTTGGTTCACGCTTTCTCGTTCCCGCAGGCAATGCTGACGCTGCTCTGAGCAGCAAGGATACCCGGACAGCTGAAGACTATGACGATCATCGCATTGCGCATGGCGTGCCGGGGAGTGCTGACCTCATCTCCGACAAAACATTTCCCATGGAAGCCAATCTCGACCTTCTCAATGCCATTGATTTTCAAAAGGGGTGTTTTGTGGGTCAGGAAGTCACGTCGCGTACACACCGCAAAGGTCAGGTACGTAAACGCATTCTTCCCGTCACTGCGTCCAGCGCGCTCCCTGCCGCCCATACGGCCGTGATGGCAGGAGATCGACAGGCGGGCGAATTGCTCTCCTCCCATGGAAAGCAGGGCCTTGCCCTCTTGCGCCTGGACAGGCTCAGCGAAGGACTGGTTGCAGAAGACATTGAGCTGACACCCATCTTCCCTGACTGGATGCCAGATGAGCTGAAAGACGCATCAGCGTCATGAGCGTTCAGCGCTGTTCCTGGCCAAGCCCTGACGATCCTGTCTATGTCGCTTATCACGATGAAGAATGGGGGGTGCCGGAGTGGGATGATCGCGCCCTGTTTGAAAAACTTCAGCTGGATGGATTCCAAGCGGGCCTTTCATGGATCACGATCCTGAAAAAACGGGATAATTTCCGAAAAGCGTTTGACGGGTTCGAGCCTGAGAAAATCGCACGCTACACACCCAAGAAAGTGGACCGGCTGCTTCAGGATGCCGGCATCATTCGCCATCGCGGCAAGATTGAAGCAACCATCGGTAATGCCAGGGCGTACCTCAAGATCATGGAGACGCAAGGCAGCTTCGCTGACTTCCTATGGGACTTTGTTGATGGTGCGCCGCTGCAAAATACGTTCAAGACGATGAAGTCTGTGCCGACTGAAACAGAAATGAGCCGCAAGCTCTCAAAGGAACTCAAGAAGCGCGGCTTCAAGTTTTGCGGTCCCACCATCGTCTATGCGTTTGCAGAAGCCGTTGGTATGGTGAACGATCACACCACAAATTGCTTTCGACACACGGAATGCGCGGCGCTGGCGAAGCGGTAGCGCGCCACTACCAGTTCTCCCCAAAAGGTCGGATGACAACATCAGACGACCAGGTTGAGCGCGCCTGGTGGGCAACGCGGAAACACTCTTCGGCAATGTCGACTGGCTTTGCGAAAAAATCGTCCGGCTGATCGGGCATGGCTTCGCGCGCCCAGGGCACATCGATCACCGCATCAATGGCGACATAGGCGGCATGCACGCCTTGTGGCCCTGCATGGCGTGCGATGCTTTCCAGCAGAATGCGCTGGGCTGCTTTGGTTGGTGCGAAGGCGGCAAAATTCGCCTTGCCACGATAGGCCGATGTATTTCCCGTTCCCAAAACCACCCCATGCCCCTTTTCAATCATCGCGGGAACAGTGGCCTGCGCCAAATGCAGAAGAGCCATCGTGTTGATCTGGAAATTGCGCTCAAGAAGTTTGGCGTCAACATCAAGGAAACTCCCAAACGCGCCACCGACCGCGTTGTGTACAACGATCTCCGGCGCACCCAAATCTGTCTGAATATGTTTCACCGTCTCTTTCAGCGCGTCTGCGTCAGACACGTCGCAGGGGAAGGCGTGCACATCACTCAATGTGTCGCGGAGTGCAGCAAGACGTTCCTCGTTCCTGGCGATCATCGCGACCGAATATCCCCCCTCCGCGAACCGCCTCACGAGAGCGGAGCCCGTCCCGGGGCCCACGCCGGTAATCAGACAAATCTTTTTCGTTTCACTCATGCCGCTTTTGTCTCCAATAGGTTCACATTGCGATATAGGCAGTGTTCTGCTGATTTCCGCAAAAAAATGGCGGGATGAGCGCTAGGGCGCCCGCCACGTACCGACCCAGGCCCCGCCCTGAAAGGCAAATGTCGCGCGGCGATTTCCCGCCGGTGAGAGGAAGAGCCAGTCGATTCGGTCAAATATCAGCCGGAGGGCTGCAAAATTAGGGCGGCCTTCACTCACTCTTTCCTCGGAGGGAACTTTCCCTTCCACATCCAGCGGCAGGCCTGAGATCGGCTCCTCTGAGACAGATCCCGGGGACACATCCGCCAGATAGGCCCGCCTGCTGGAGGCAGGAGCGCCGGCCCACGCAGCATCCGCAAATGCATCGTTCCGGTGGGTGGTGGCTTTGCCGCTCACCTGGAGCTGAACCTCCTGGCTGGCATCATAAAATGTCAGTATAACGTCGGGGTTTGCTTCTATTTCTACGACTTTTCCGGAACGCGCATCTGTGTGGAGCCGGATTGATCTCTCCGCAAAATCAACGTCTCGCAGAATGATGACCCGCGCCTTTGGTCGCCCGTCTGTCCCCAAGGTCGATAAAACGGGCTTTTTGAATGGGTGGCCTCGCTCCTGACAACCAGCTTGCAGCAGTGCCTTCCATGTCTCTTCAACCGCGCTTAGGTCCCTATAGTGGGCAGGTAAATCGGCGCTCTTAGGCATAGGCGGTAACCACTCTCTGAAATCCCTCGCCAAAACCTATAGCCAGCCCGTGTCTGCTGCACTATTTTTGGGACAACGAGCCAATTTTAAATAAGCCGTTGGGCCCTGACACAGAAGCATCCGCTTTTGTCTCGGGTCTTTAATATGGCAATTTCTTCGGGTGGGAAGCGTGGCAAAAGTCGTCATTAGTGGCACCGGGGTGTTTACGCCCCCCAATTCAATCAGCAATGAAGAACTCGTCGAGTCCTTCAATGCCTATGTCGAGAAGTTCAACACAGAGAATAAAGACGCCATTGAGCGCGGTGAGGTGGACGCTCTCAATCCGTCCAGTGCTGAATTCATTTACAAAGCATCGGGCATTGAAAACCGATATGTGATGAACAAAGACGGCATTTTGGACATCAATGTGATGCACCCTCTTCTGCCCGAGCGCCCCAATTCTGAGCCCTCGATCCTGGCGGAAATGTCTGTCATCGCCGCAAAAGAAGCGATGGCGCGGGCGAACAAAAAGCCTGAGGACATTGATGCCGTTCTGGTGGCTTGCTCAAACCTGCAACGTGCCTACCCCGCCATCTCCGTTGAAGTGCAGGACCTGCTGGGTATTGAAGGCTTCGGCTTTGACATGAACGTCGCCTGTTCATCTGCCACGTTCGGCCTGAAAGCGGCGCACGACATGGTCATTAGCGGCGGCGCAGATTGCGTCCTGGTGATTGACCCCGAAATCTGCACCGGCCACCTCAACTTCCGCGACCGCGACAGTCACTTCATCTTTGGCGATGTCTGCACGGCCATTGTTATCGAACGTGATGACACCTGCACCGTCAATGGTGCCTGGGAAGTATTGGGAACGCGGCTTACCACTCAGTTCTCCAACAATATCCGAAATAATTTTGGGTTCCTCAACCGGACGGCCCCAGAAACGGCGCAGGACGCGGACAAGCTCTTCGTTCAGGAAGGCCGGAAAGTCTTCAAAGAAGTCGTGCCGATGGTATCCAAACTCATCATCGCCCACGCAACCGACGAAGGCCTGGACCCGACAGCCCTCAAGCGCCTCTGGCTGCACCAGGCCAACAAGGGCATGAATGACTTTATCGGCAAAAAGGTGCTGGGCCGCGAACCCACCGTGGACGAGTCACCCAACATTTTGAAGGACTATGCCAATACCAGCTCTGCGGGGTCGATCGTCGCCTTCAACAAGTTCAGTGATGACCTGAGCGAAGGCGATGTCGGTGTTATCTGCAGTTTCGGGGCAGGTTATTCGGCCGGCAGTGTCATTGTCCGCAAGCGCGCATAAACATTCTTCGACACGCATTCGGACGGAAATCCGCATGCACGTATCCTGCATGCGCTATCACGCCTACTTCTTGAGATAAGGCTGCACCGCAACGATGTGGAAGGTGCGCATCTCTCCATCATCTTCCCTGACGGAGAGATATTCCCCGACACTGATCAGGTGCTTATCAAGCTTGAAGAAGGGCTCATCGCCTGCTGCGGTCGTTGGATCATAATCAATGGTCCACCCTTTGCCGATATGGCGGAGCAGGCCCCGCTCATCTGGTTCCCCATTGCTGAAGCGCCGCACCACGCAATCATGTTTGTGGGCTTTCCACGCATCCGGGTCCAGGTGGCTGTCTGCATCCAACGGCGCCACAAAATCATAGCCGTGCTTGTCACTGCCTTCGGGGAATTCTTCGCTGCGCGCAGCGTTCATGTGAATACGATATAGGGTCATGGCTGCCCTCCTCTTTTAAACAGATAGGTGCTGATGCATATCTAGGCGACTAGTGCGCCATGAGAACGGGAACACTGGTGTGCGCGCGAACATGCTGTGTCGCCCCGCCGAAGAGAAACTCCCGGAGACGGCTGTGTCCATATCCGCCCATCACAAGAAGATCTGCTCCCGCACTTGCGGCTTCTTCCAGCAGAATTTCGCCAATCGGACGGCCATCTGCTTTCACAAATCGTGTTGTCGCGGCGGCTCCGTGGAGCGCCAGATAATTCTCAAGAACGCTATTGGGCACGCCGTCATTGTCGCCTTCATCGATACAGAGAACGGTGACTTTGCCCGCTTTCTCGATGAAAGGAATGGCGGCGGTAACCGCAGCTGACGCCTGCAAACTCCCATCCCATCCGACAAGAATATTGTCCCCGATGGAGGCGATTGTTGTTTTGGGTGCAATCAAGACTGGACGGTCCGCGCTCATAAGCGCGCCTTCCAGCGCGTCGCCACCTGCAATCCCGTCATCAGCTTCTGATCCTGAAAACATCACGAGGTCAGAAAGCCTGCTCTCTTCTGCCACCACAAGATCGCGACGCCCCGTAGCCTCGCCAAAACGGGCGGAGGGAAGCGTCCCTGTGTCCGTGACAACAGGAACACCTGCTGCGGCCGCCTCCGCTTCCACATTCTGTTTGGCAGCTGCCACTGCTGCGTCTGCACCCTCTTTGGCTGCCTGCAGCAAATCCTCGATCACCTGCCCGGAAACGCCATCGCCGAGATAAGGCAATGCCTCGCTTGGGTCTGGACGCACGAAGAGCACTTTCGCCTGAGCGCCAAACTTTTTTGCCACCAGTAGAGCAGCACTTAAAACAGGTTTGTCTGATGCGGTTCCATGAACAGGAACAAGAATTTTTCGAATAGGCATTGCCGACCTCCTTGATGCCATCTCATAAGCTCACTTTAAGCCTAGACCATGGACGCCCTCATGACACAGATCAAAGATACAAATTATTTATCAGTGGTGATGTCCCGCTCTGAGCCCAGAAGCAGGACGGGGCACCCGACAGCCATAGAAAAGGCAGTCGCATCGCCGTCTTTTGCGAAGAATTTTGACTGGGCGCTTGCCACAACCAGGCTTGCGCCCATTTGCCGAACAGTCTCTGCCAGGTCTGTTAGCTGGACATCTGCACCGCGCACGGGCAGACAGGTCATCCCCGCTTTGGAGGCTAGAATGCCTGCCGCATGGGCGCAAAACTCGCCCTGACTGGTCATGTCATCCAACACGACCATGGGGGCATCCCCGGCGCCGATGCCGCGCCGCGCACTGGTCAGAAGAACATCTGCATGCACGTCCGCAGTTGCCGCCCGCAGGGCGCGGCCAATATCACTCAGGGACGTCAGATGATTGCCGGTGTTCATCACAAGCACATCTTCACGCACAGCGTTTTCAATGATGGCAAAGAGGGGTTGGCCCCGCTTCACATCGAATGACCATTCAAGACCCATCTCAGTGGCGGCAGCGGCAAAGGCTGCTTTGGCTTGTCCTGCCTGCGCGCCCCATTCGCGGATTAGGCGCTCGCTTTCCAACGGCCGGACAATCCCGCTAAAGGATACTTCTGAGGCAAAAGGAAGCTCTGCCAGATCCATCAGAGCCTGATTCTCCACAAAACAGCCGACCAATTGCGCCCCGATGGGGTCGCCCATGCGCTTTGCAAAGGAAATGGCTTCTGCTTGCGGCACGGCGGAGTCAATTTCGATCAGGATTTTGTGCAGGCCTGGCTGGGTTGTTTCCTTCGGATCTGAGTTCATGACGTCGCCTCTGTGCTATCTGCCTTACCGAAGGATGCTTTGGCTTCTGCAAATTCTGCCAACCGTTGGTCAACACGGCTGAACACAGTCCCCGGTTGAAACTCATTTTCTTCATCTCTGAGACCGGCATGAATGCCGGTCATCACCGTCACGGCATCCTCGATGGTCTCTGCAGGGTAGATGGAGAAGACGCCCCGCTCGACCGCATCGATGACATCTCGGCGCAACATCAAATGTTTCACATTCGCATGAGGAATGACGACACCCTGGTCGCCCGTTAGTCCACGGCGTACACAAATATCGAAAAAGCCTTCAATTTTTTCATTCACGCCGCCGATGGCCTGGATTTGACCCAATTGATTGAGGGAGCCCGTGATTGCCAGACCTTGATTGATGGGGACTTGCGCAAGAGATGAAATCAACGCGACCAGTTCTGCCGCCGAGGCGCTATCGCCATCAACACCGCCATAGCTTTGTTCAAAGACAAGGGTCGCCGCAAGCGACAGAGGAGTGGCCACCGCAAAGTGGGCGCTCAAAAACCCTGTCAGAATGAGAACACCTTTTGAATGCAGTGCGCCGCCCAGATCCACTTCTCTCTCAATGTCGACAACATGTCCCTGTCCCATACGGGTGCGCGCGGTTATCCGCGTTGGACGACCAAAGCTCGCCTGACCGAGGCTCAGAACAGACAGGCCATTGATCTGGCCGACAACCCCGCCCTCCGTATCGATCATGATGACGTCGCGGGTGATCGCTTCAAGGCTGCGTTCTCTCAGCCGGTCTGACCGGTGAACACGCTCATCAACCGCACGTTGAATGTGGCTCACGTCAATTGCGTCTGCGGCCCCCTCTCGCGCATAAAGGTCCGCTTCCTGCATCAGGTCGGTCACATTGCCGACTTCAAGCGAGAGTTTTTCTGCGTCTTCGGCGAAGCGAGAGCTTTCTTCGATGACACGCCCAACAGCTGCGGCGCTTAAAGGCAGCAGGTCATTTTCTCGGCAGAGCGTTGCTATCATCTCGGCGTAGAGCATGTCCGTCTCGCCGTCCCGGTCTATCTGATCATCGAAGTCCGCAGAGACTTTGAAAAGGTCACGAAACTCAGGGTCGTTTTCGGCCAGCATGTAATAGAGCAACCTGTCCCCAAACAAGATCACCTTTGTGTCCAGCGGGATTGGGTCTGGTTCCAGCGCCACAGTACTGACAAGGCTTAGATAGTCACCCGGCGATTCCAGCACGATGCGTCTGGTTCGCAGGGCGCGTTTCAAACCATCCCAAGCGAGAGGTTCGCGCAACAGACGAAGGGCATCAATCAGGAGATAGCCACCATTTGCGCGGTGGAGCGAACCTGCTTTGATCAGACTGAAATCTGTCACCAGCGCGCCCATGTGTGACATGTGCTCGACGCGCCCGATCAAATTGGCGAAGGCGGGATGTTCTTCCGTGATAATCGGCGCCCCGCCGCCAATAAAACCCCCATTGCTGTTTCCCGCTGTGGGCTCCGGGGCTGCATCCGGTCCGTTTTCAACAATGATGTTGACTGTGTAGCGGCGAAAAACGTCGGCGCCGAGTGGGCCCATCGTCGTTGCCTGCAACTCGCGGTCCTCGGCGGTGAACAGTCCAATATTGTCGACGAGATCTGTTTCCAGTTCGACAAGCCATGCGGCGACTTTCTCATTGCCTTCGAACATCGCAGTCAGATCATGGATGGAATGTCCCACCGCATTGGTGGCAACTTCCCGGTTCAGTTCATGCACTTGATCCCGGCGTTCTTTCTCCCAACCCGGCACATGCTGAAAGATTGCCGCAAGCTCTTGCTCCAGCTCGCCAACGGTTTTCTTGATTTTGTCCCGCTCTTCTTCAGGCAGCTCGTTGAAGGTTTCCGGCTTCATCACCTGGCCTTCGCGCTGCGGCGCAAATGCAAAACCCGATGGTGTTGAAAGAAGCGTGATGTTTTTGGCTTCTGCTCTGATGCGCAGCGCTTCAAAAGCCTCGCCTTGATGCTGGGTGTAGTTCGCGTCAATCGCTGCCAGTCGCTTTTTATACTCCTCACTTTCGAGGATCGCAGGAATGGAGCCCCGCAAGTCCTGAATCAGATCAGCAACACCGCTTCTGAGTGCTTCCGCCCTGCCTGCGGTTGTTCGGAGCGCTATCGGTTTGTTGGGATTGGTGAAATTATTCACATAAACCCAATCACTGGGCACCGGTCGCTGGCCACTGATGGATTGCAAATGCCGGATCACACCGTCACGCATGCCGGCGCCATGAGGCCCCAGAGCGAAAATATTATAGCCGCTGGTCTCCATCCGGGTGCCAAAGCGGATCGCGTCGAGCGCCCGGTCCTGGCCGACAAGGCCTTTGGCGTCAGAAAGTTCTGCCGTTGTTTCGAAAGCAAATTGCGACACGTCGCATTCGCTGTACAGGAGATCGGGGCTCAAGGGTTCTGGAAGCACGGCACGGGTCTTTGTTTTTGGTCTTCGTTAAAATCAGTAGATCGGACTCTAGGCTCTATGACGTTCTGCAACAATGCGTCACCCACATCGACACGACAATTCAGACAGATTAGTGTCTGGCGCCCTTCCTCATGTGGACCCAATCATGGCTACCCCGAAAACCTCCCCAAAAGCTTCCTCAAAACCGTCCCAAAGAACATTATCGTCGAAACGGGGCAAAACAGCCCGCGCCTGGCAACGTATGTTGAGCGGACGTCGCCTAGACCTTCTGGACCCCTCTCCCTTTGATGTCGAAATCGAGGATATTGCCCACGGGCTTGCCAGGGTGGCGCGCTGGAACGGGCAGACGACTGGGGATGAACCGTTTTCTGTCGCCGAGCATAGTGTCCTGGTCGAACAGATTTGCCACCAACTTCGACCGGGTTGGCCTGCCAAGTGGCGGCTTGCAGCCCTTCTTCATGATGCGCCTGAATATGTGATCGGTGACATGATCAGCCCTTTCAAGGCCGCTCTTGGACTTGACTATAAAAGCTTCGAGCACCGGCTGGAGAGCGCCATTCATATGCGGTTTGGCCTGCCAGCAGATCTCCCCAAAACGGTAGAGACCCTTATCAAGCGTGCTGACCATGTGTCTGCTTTTCTTGAGGCGACCCAATTGGCTGGCTTTTCAGATGAGGAGGCGGCTGCCATTTTTGGCCGCCCCCGCGGGATTGTCCCTATCAAACTGAAGCCGCTCAATCCCAGCGCCGCACAGGCCCTGTTCCTAAAGAGATTTCAGTCTCTGTTGAAATTAACCGAGCGGAACCGCTAGTCGACAATAGGCGCGCAGAATCACGTAGACTGGCAATCATCCCTTCGCCGTCCCGGAGATCCCTGACGATGGCCCCAGTACCCAAGGTCCGCGTGCCACCGAAAAAGCAAAACAACCCTGTTGTCATCGACCTGAATGCAGCGATTGTGCAGGTTGCCGATGGGTTGCCGCAAATCGTGGTCGTCAGGCCAGAAAACAGCGATCTGGAGATCTGGGATGCGCTGCCATTTGGTCCCTTTGATCCTCTCACACACCGCACGATGGAAATTGGCCTTCGATCCTGGGTACAGGAACAGACGCATATTGGTCTGGGCTATGTTGAGCAGCTCTACACATTTGGCGACAGGGGGCGACATGCGCTGGAAGTGTTGGAGGAAACCGACCACATTGTTTCCGTCGGTTATCTTGCGCTGACCCGTGGTGGTGAAGAACGTGCCGGGGTGAGCTGGCGCAGCTGGTATCAGTATTTTCCCTGGGAAGACTGGCGTGACGGACGTCCTGCCATTCTCGACAAAGCGATCCTGCCTTTACTGCAGGAATGGGCAGCTGACACGTCCGGTTCCAAAAGCGACGAACTGGTTCGCGGTCGTCGCCTTGACCGTGCCCGCCTCACCTTCGGACTGGACGGCGGGGCGTGGGATGAAGAAAACGTTCTTGAACGCTATGAACTTTTGTACGAAGCAGGGCTTGTGCGCGAAGCGCTGAGAGATGGCCGTCCCAACGCCGTCGGATTAGAAAAAGCGGACGCCGCCCAGCTTGGTCTTCCCATGCAGTATGATCATCGCCGGATCCTTGCGACAGCGATCAGCCGTCTTCGCTCGAAACTCAAATATCGCCCGGTTGTGTTCGAGCTGATGCCGGACACGTTCACGCTCTATGAATTGCAACGCACGAGTGAAGCTCTTCTTGGGCTCCATGTTCACAAGCAAAACTTTCGCCGGTTGGTGGAAAAAGCAGGGTTGGTCGAACGCACCGGGCGGATGAGCACCCACACTGGCGGACGTCCGGCTGAGCTGTTCCGGTTCCGCCGCGAAATTTTCAATGAACGCCCCGCACCCGGTCTTCGCCTTGCCCGTTCCCGGACGCGCGCCAATACGTGAGATAAATCTTCTTGACAGCACTAATACTCAAATGTAGTATAAGTGTGTGGCCGGTTCTGCCGGTGTCTTTTTAGCCCCTGCTTATGCTCATATTGAGTAAATGTAGATGACAGAGGGAGGCGAGTATGACCGCCGATCTTCAAGTCCAAGAGCCTGCAGTTAACAATGCAGCTGTAATCGCGCCCAAGTTTAAGCCGCTTGAGATGCCGGAGTTGGAATATACGCCCGGACTCGCGAAAGAAATGGCGCCGATTTATGAACGCGTCAAAAACGTCATCCCCTCTATCGAATGGCCCTTCTTTGCGCCTTACGTGAAGGCGATCAACGATCTGAAAAAGGAACGCGGCGCGGTTGTGCTGGCCCACAATTACATGACACCGGAAATCTTCCATTGTGTCGGTGATATTGTTGGCGACAGTCTGCAGCTTGCGCGGGAAGCCGCGAATGCGGACGCGGACGTGATTGTTCAGTGTGGCGTTCACTTCATGGCAGAAACAGCGAAACTGTTGAGCCCGGAAAAGACCGTTCTTATTCCCGATGAAAAGGCAGGCTGTTCGCTCGCCTCTTCTATTACAGGGGCAGACATCCGCCGCCTGCGTCAAGAATATCCAGGTGTGCCTGTCGTGACCTATGTGAACACATCTGCTGATGTGAAGGCAGAGACGGATATTTGTTGCACGTCCTCTAATGCAGTGCAGGTGGTTGAGAGTCTGGGTGTGCCAGAAGTGCTGTGCCTGCCAGATGAATATCTGGCGCAAAACATTGCGCGCCAGACCAATGTGAAAATCATCACCTATGCGGGTCATTGCGAAGTGCATGAGCGCTTTACACCAGGAGAGCTGCAGGAATATCGCGCGGCGCATCCGGGGATTCAGATCATTGCCCACCCTGAGTGCCCACCTGAGGTTGTCGACGAGGCCGACTTCTCCGGCTCAACGGCGGGCATGATCAAATGGGTGAAAGATAACCGCCCAGACAAGGTCATGATGGTGACTGAGTGCTCCATGAGCGACAATGTGGCTGCAGAAGTGCCAGAGACAGATTTCATTCGTCCCTGCAACCTCTGCCCGCACATGAAGCGGATCACGCTGCCGAAAATTCTCGAGAGCCTTGTCTATATGAAAGACGAAGTGATTGTTGATCCCGCCATCGCTCCGCGCGCACGCGCCGCAGTGGAACGCATGATCAACCTGCCGCTCTAGGCATATATCGGGGAGCTGTGTCATGAGCACACCAACGCTGACAGGCGGCCATATTGTCAATGCAGGCGACGTTCTGATCGTCGGCGCTGGCTTGGCGGGGCTGTTTACAGCCCTGAAGCTGAGCCCGCGCCCGGTGACGGTGCTCGCGGCCGCCCCCATTGGCGATGGCGCTTCTTCCGCCTGGGCGCAGGGCGGCATCGCTGCTGCGATTTCCGAAGGCGACACACCCGAAGAGCATGCGGCCGACACGATCACTGCTGGGGCTGGTATTGTTGATGCTAACGCCGCCCATCTCATCGCCTCAGAAGCACGCGCACGCATTGAAGACCTTCTCTCTCTCGGTGTTCCCTTCGATAGGGATCTGGAAGGCAAACTGACAGTGGGTCTGGAAGCCGCCCACAGCCGCCACCGGATCGTGCATGTTCAAGGTGACCGTGCAGGCCATGCCATCATGGAAGCGTTGATCGCAGCTGTGCGCAAGACACCTTCCATTCGCATTCTGGAAGGCTTTTCCGCCTATGAGCTGGCGATGGAAGAAGGTCAGGTTGCCGGTGTCTTTGTGCAACCGACAGGCGACATGGACCCCTCACCCCTTTTGTTGCGGGCACGGTCGGTTGTGCTGGCAAGCGGCGGTGCCGGTGGCCTCTATCAGGTCACGACAAATCCCTTGAGTTCGCGCGGTGACGGGTTTGCGATGGCGGCTCGTGCAGGTGCAGTCATTGCTGATCCCGAATTTGTGCAGTTTCACCCTACTGCCATAGCGGGACCACGTGACCCTGCGCCGCTGGCGACAGAAGCTTTGCGCGGTGCTGGCGCAACCCTCATTGACGACAATGGCATCCGCTTCATGAAGGCCATCCACAAGGACGCGGAGCTTGGTCCGCGCGACGTGGTCGCCAGATCCATCGCGCGGGTGATTGCAGAGGGTGGCAAAGCCTATCTCGATGCGCGCACCGCGGTTGGGGCCAATTTCGCGCAAGCCTTTCCGACTGTTTATGAGAACTGCCAGCGCATGGGGCTTGACCCCGTAACACAGCCCATCCCGGTTGCCCCGGCCATGCACTATCACATGGGCGGCATCAGCGTAGATTCGGATGGCCGGTCTTCCCTGCCCGGCCTTTGGGCGTGTGGTGAAGTGGCCTCAACCGGCGCTCATGGGGCGAACCGGCTGGCGAGTAACTCTCTTTTGGAAGCGGTCGTCTATGGCGCGCGCATTGCCGAAGACATTTTGGGATCGTTTGATACCGGCCCCGCTGCAACAGCGGCCATCCCTGCCTTGCGGCCGCGCCGTTCCCATCCGCTCGCAATCGTTCAGGAGCTGCGGGACCTGATGACCCAGCATGTCGGCGTTGTCCGCACGCAAGAAGGTCTCACGCGCGCCCTGCAAGATATTGTGCGTATTGAACGCGCTGCGGGGTCTTCTCCAGCTCTGGTGAATATGGTGACGGCTGCGAAACTCATCGCAGCCGCCGCATATTTGCGGACAGAAAGCCGCGGCGGGCATTTCCGCCTTGATCATCCTCAGGCGGTTGCCCCCTGGCAGCACCGAACCTTTATCACGCTGGATGAGGCGAACGCCATCGCCGAGACAGTGGCGAGCTCCACCGTGGCGGTGCCGGCCCGCCAGCCTGAACCATTAACCAGGTCCATTACTTGACCGCACTGAACACCCGCCATAGGGTGCCCGCAAACGTAATTCGAGGGGATTCACCAATGCACGTTCTGCATATTTTCACGGCCAGTGCCGTTGCCTTTGTCATGGGGGGCTGTTCATCCATCACTCAAGGTACAACCCAAGAGATTTTCGTTAACACAACTCCTGCCGCAGCGAGTTGCACCCTGAACCGCAACGGTGTCGAGCTCAATCGCGTAGCCAAAACGCCTGGCGCTGTGACGGTCGATAAGACCAAGCACGACATCCTCATCAAGTGCAATAAGACGGGCTACCAGGAGGCGACTTTCTACAACAACAGTGGGTGGGAGGCAGGCTCCGGCGCGGCTGGGATCGCGCTGGACGTGATCTTGACCCTTGGCGTAAGTAGCGCCATCGATTCAGCGACGGGCGCGGACAACAAGTACCAGAGCCCCGTCAACATCACTCTGGTGCCCGAGGAAAGAGACTAATCCACAATCTACCAGACGTTGAACTGCCTCGGCCCCTCAGAGGACCGGACCAGACCTATATCCCGGTTACCTCGCAGGGCCCCGCCGCCGCGCTTGACGATCAACTCCAGCGCGACGTCGCGACCAAGGATTCCGCGTCCAAGATAGGTTGCCGTAGCTCTGTGTGTTTGCGCTCGACCACACCCGATATACAGGTGCGGAGCTTGGTCATGCCAAGGCGACATGATCTGCCATGGGGCGAGAAAATGACGTAAAATTAATTCGGTGGCTTGGTGTGCTTGCTACCTAATGCCGAAAGTTGCGATAGAGCCCATGACCGACCTGCATCCCCTCCCCTCCTGTCTGGTGGAAGAAAAAGTCAGCGCCGCACTTGCCGAAGATCTGGGTGATGCTGGCGACATTACGAGCCAATCGACCGTGCCTGCGGACACACGTTCCCGCGTTGTCCTTCGCGCCCGCGAACATGGATGTATTGCCGGTCTTGATGCAGCACGTACTGCGTTCCGGCAAATGGACGCCAATTTACAGATCGCCGTACAGACGCCGGACGGCTCTGTCGTTGCGCCAGGAGATGTGATCGCGGCGATTGAAGGAAATGCGCGCGCTATCGTCACAGGCGAGCGGGTCGCCCTCAACTTCCTGGGGCACCTCTCAGGCATTGCGTCTGCGACGCGGAAATTTGTCGATGCGGTTTCGGGCACCAACACACGCATTTGCTGTACACGGAAAACAACGCCTGGCCTGCGCGCCTTTGAGAAATACGCCGTGCGTGCGGGTGGCGGGGTCAATCATCGTTTCGGGCTCTATGACGCTATTCTGATCAAAGATAATCACATCGCCATGGCAGGTGGCATTGCAGAGGCCATCAATGGCGCGCGCGCCAAAGCCGGGCATATGGTGCGGATCGAGATCGAGGTAGACACGCTGGAGCAACTGTCCCAAGCGCTTGATATCGGCGTGGAGGCTGTCCTCCTCGACAATATGCCCCCAAAAGTTCTGGCCCAGGCCGTTGAGATCAACAAGGGCCGCGCCGCGCTTGAAGCATCCGGCGGAATAACGCTCGACACTGCCGCGAGCGTCGCTGCCACGGGCGTCGATTATATTTCCGTCGGGTGGATCACGCATTCTGCGCCCTGCCTTGATATTGGCCTCGACTATGAGGCCGCCGCCAACTAAGGCGCCACAAACCTCACCTCGACTTGCTCCCAGACTGCGGCTTAAGATACGCCAACAAAAACATTCATCAGGGGGGCTCTCTCATGGCACACGCCGGAGACAGAAAATCTATTTTCATCACAGGTGCTGCCAGCGGCATGGGGCTCGAAACGGCCCGGCTCTTTTCGCAAGGCGGGTGGTTCGTGGGTGGCTATGACGTCAATGCAGACGGTCTCGCCGCTCTAAAAAAAGAATTGGGATCAGACAATTGCATTGTGCGCTCCCTCGACGTGACCGACCGTGCCGACTACAAAAAAGCGCTGTCTGAGTTCGCAGAGGCAACCGGCGGCACACTGGACCTGTTGTTCAATAATGCCGGCATTGGCAAAGGCGGCTTTTTCGATGAGATGCCGTTCGAAGATGTCATGGCTGTGGTCAACATCAACTTTGTTGGCGTCTTGAACGGCATTCACCTCGCCGTCGATCTGTTGAAGGCAACGCCCAACTCGCTCTGCTTCACGACCTCTTCCTCCTCTGCAACCTATGGCATGCCAGGGATCGCCGTCTATTCAGCCACGAAACATGCGGTCAAAGGGCTGACAGAAGCTCTCTCTGTCGAGCTGAGCCGCTTCGGCATTCGGGTTGCTGACACGCTGCCCGGCTTGATCGATACGCCCTTGCTGCCGGACGAAGCCAAGGAAAACGCGCCGAAAGAAGGCATGTTCCGGCTCGTGCCTGCTCTTGATGTCGCGAAGGCCGTCTGGGCGTCCTATCATGATGATCCAAAGCGGCTGCATTGGTTTGTTCCAGAAGAGATTGGCGATCTGGACAAGGCATCTGCTCTTGATCCAGAAGGCACCCGCGACAGCATCGCGTCTGGCGGTCCGATTGGTGCGGCCATTGAAGCAGCACAAGCGGCGGCGGCTGGCAAATAGAGGCACGGGATGAGCGACAAACGTAGCATCATTATCACCGGGGCGGCGGCTGGCATTGGTCGCGCCACGGCCCGCCACTTTGCCAGGCGGGACTGGTTCGTTGGGCTCTACGATATTGATGGCGTGGGTGTCGCCCAGCTTGCTGAAGAGCTCCGCGCGGTGCATGGCGCGACAAGCATCACCACTGGTGAACTGGACGTCACAGACCCGGATCAATTCAACGATGCGGTGCAAGCCTTTATCGCTGTTTCTGGCGGACGTTTGGACGTGCTCTTCAACAATGCCGGCATTTTGAAGATGGGGAATTTCGATCAGGTCGATCCCGCTCTTCAGCGCAAAACAATTGATGTGAACGTGAACGGCGTCATTAACGGTGTCGCTGCGGGGTTGGATGCGCTCAAAGCCACAGCAGCGGCCCATGGGGATGCCCGGATCATCAACACAGCCTCAGCGTCTGCGGTCTACGGCATTCCTGAGCTTACCGTCTATTCAGCGTCCAAACACGCGGTGCGGGCAATGACGGAAGGGTTTTCAATTGAGTTTGAACCTTACGGCATTCACGTGAGCGACGTGCTGCCCTCCTATGTCGATACCGGCATGGTCAAGAATCAGGAGCACCAGACAGAAGGGTTCAAAGCCTCAGGCATCGCCCATACACCCGACGATATTGCAAAGATCGTCTGGCGCGCGGCGCACGGCGAGGAGATCCATTATTTCGGGAACAAGCAGCTCAGTCGTATGGACAAGCTCGCGCGTCTCTTTCCCGGCTATGTCCGGCGTCAGATCAAGCAATCATCCGGGTTTGAATAGAAGATGCCCGCGCCGTCAGTCTCGGGGGGATTGTGATGACGGACAAAGACTGGTCCTCGGGGTGGTCGGCCGATGAGAACCTGCCTAATGCAACCATCAAGCGCCTCCGCCGTCATCCAGATTGAGAATAACGCAGGCGCCAAATAGTCACATTGATCTGCGTCAACGGTTCGCAGAAACACTGGCCTTTTTTGCGTAGCTGAAGGTTTAGGAGCGTGAGCGCGTGCGCGAGTAGAAAATGTGGCGGCCAATTTTTGCCACCCGGTAGAGCCGCGTCGCCCAACCGGGCTCTACATAGTCTGCGTGGTAGTGCAGCACGTTTTCGGCAACCTGACGCTGCCGGTCATCGCGCATGGTGACCATGTTCGCGACATGCTGGGCTTTCCGCCAAGGTTTCAGGTCCCGAGGACGGTCGGACTCTCCGTCACAGGTGAAGGAGAACTGGCAGCCGGTCTGACGATAAGAGCCCTGGAAAACCACACCGCAAATGGTGTTGGGATAATCCTTAGAGGCCACCCGGTTCATGATGACGTCCGCCACAGCAACCTGTCCGCTCTTCGTCTCGCCACGGGCCTCGAAATAGATGCCAACAGCCAAACAGCGGCGTTCCTGCTCCAGACGACGCGCCCGGTCGCCAAGCGCCCTAACAGGGCTCACAGCAGCACTTGCCCGATGAACAAGCGTAGGTGAAGCCGGGGTCAGGTCGGTCAGCCGTGTTGGCCGGTCGAGAAGCTGCGGATCGCTCAAGCTGGAGAGAACCAGACGATTGCCATCGCGTCCTGAAATCGGATCAATGTTGGTGGTTGCGAGGTTTGACCAGAAAACCGAGGCGACAATCACACACATCGCCAGGCCGCCCGCAACATGTGCAGGTTCCCGGACGTAGTGTCCTATATCGAGCCATTGAGCGAGCTTATTCATCGCTTCGGTCCGTTCTCGTCCCGGTTTGGGCCCTATGCCCCAACCTTGGTTGGCATTCTTGTCTCAGTTTGACCGCGTCCCAGCTTTGGAGCGCGATCTCCCTTTGTACTCAGCAACGCCTGTGCCACCTGAACCGGCTACTGAACCAATTGGGGCACCTCAACTCTCATTTACACCCTGATAACCATCAGCAGGGTTGGCGGGGAATATCATAAACCTTTGAGGCAGGCAATAACGCCCCGGTTACAGGTGCGAAATAAGCCTAAGCGTTTGTTTTTCAATAGGAATAGGGAATCACAACCATGGTAAACAAGAGCTTAACAGGGGCCGTCATGGTTAACAGCGGGCCCTGTGTGACAGACTTTATTTACCATAATTGAGTCACGAAGTGCCTGAATCTGCACGGTTTTTCAGACTCCCACCCGCCCGATTTCCACGTGAAAAAAGTCAGATCGACACGTGCGATCACGACGCCGTGTGGCTGCTCGCCACACCCTCATTTTAGAAAGAGGTGCCTAATTCGGGCGACTCATCTGGCCCCAAGCCGGGAACTAGCTGGAGGCCTTCTGAGCGGCCTGAGCAGCGGCCAGGCGGGCAATAGGCACACGGTAAGGAGAACAAGAAACGTAGTGTAGCCCTGCCCCTTCACAGAAATGGATAGAGGCTGGGTCGCCCCCATGCTCCCCGCAAATGCCCAGTTTGATGTCTGGGCGGGTCGCACGGCCCCGCTCAGCGGCGATTTGGACCAATTCGCCCACCCCTTCCTGATCAAGGGACACAAAGGGGTCAGCGGGCACAATGCCCTTGCCCAGATAATCCTTCAGGAAATTGGCAGAATCATCCCGGCTGATGCCGTAGGTGGTCTGGGTCAGGTCATTGGTGCCAAAGGAGAAGAACTCGGCTGCATCTGCGATCTCCCCTGCCCGAAGCGCCGCACGGGGCAATTCGATCATGGTGCCGACCTGATAGGCCAGCGGCTTGTCTTTTTCCGCCGCCACAGCGTCTGCCACTGCAATGATCCGCTCTTTCAGATATTCCAGCTCTGCCTTGGTTGCGACCAGCGGCACCATGACTTCTGGAATGACAGCTGCGCCGGTTTCTTCTGCTGCGACAAGAGCCGCTTCAAAAATTGCGCGGGCCTGCATCTCGTAGATCTCTGGATAGGTAATGCCCAGCCGACAGCCGCGATGGCCAAGCATGGGATTGGATTCGGTCAGTTCTGCAAGGCGGCGGCGCATCTTATCGGCAGAGAGGCCTGCTGCTTCGGCCACTTCGGCGATTTCCTCATCGCTGTGGGGCAGGAATTCGTGCAGTGGCGGGTCCAGCAGACGGATGGTGACCGGGAGCCCCGACATAATCGTGAAGAGCTGGCGGAAATCTTCGCGCTGCATCGGCAGGATTTTTTCCAGTGCCTTGCGGCGTCCCGCCTGATCGTCGGCAATGATCATCTCGCGCATCGCCAAAATACGATCATCAGAGAAGAACATATGTTCTGTGCGGCAGAGGCCAATGCCTTCTGCGCCAAACTCCCGCGCCACCCGCGCATCCTCAGGTGTTTCTGCATTGGCACGTACAGTCATACGACGCACTTCATCCGCCCAACTCATGAGCGTTCCAAAATCACCAGAGAGTTCCGGCTGCAACATAGGCATGGAGCCGCGCATGATCTGACCTGTCGAGCCATCCACTGTGATGATGTCGCCCTTGCCAAATTTCTCGCCCAGGCTCGACATGGTTTCTGCTGCATAGTCGATCTTCACTGTGCCTGCACCCGACACGCAGGGCTTGCCCATGCCACGCGCCACAACGGCCGCGTGGCTCGTCATGCCGCCGCGTGTGGTGAGGATGGCGACAGAGGAATGCATGCCATTAATGTCTTCCGGGCTTGTTTCTGCGCGCACCAGGACAACATCACGACCTTGCGCTTTGAGCGCGGCCGCCTCTTCTGATGAGAAAACAATTTCACCCGACGCAGCCCCTGGAGAGGCTGGCAGGCCGGTGGCCACAACGTCACGGGCGGCACCCGGATCAATGGTTGGGTGCAGCAATTGGTCCAGAGAGGCCGGATCCACACGGCTGACTGCTTCTTCGCGCGTAATCAGGCCTTCTGCAGCCATATCGACGGCGATTTTGATGGCTGCCTTCGCGGTGCGCTTGCCACCCCTTGTTTGCAGCATCCAGAGCTTGCCTTCCTGGACGGTAAATTCCAGGTCCTGCATGTCGCGATAATGGCTTTCGAGCTTCTGATAGACCTCGACCAGCTCGCCAAAGACTGGCGGCATCACTTCTTCCATGGAGAGGGCTGTCTCGCCGCTTTCTTCGCGGGCCAGTTTCGTGAGGTGCTGAGGTGTACGAATACCAGCCACAACATCCTCGCCCTGGGCGTTCACCAGGAACTCTCCGTAGAAGGCTTTGTCGCCGGTGGACGGGTTGCGCGTGAAGGCAACGCCCGTTGCCGATGTATCGCCCATATTGCCAAAGACCATGGCCTGAATATTGACGGCAGTGCCCCAGGCATCTGGAATATTGTGAAGGCGACGGTATGTGGCCGCGCGGGTGTTCTGCCAGGAGCCAAAGACTGCATCAACCGCTCCCCAGAGCTGCTCATTCACATCCTGCGGGAAAGGCTCGTCCAACTCTTCTTCGACCAGCGCCTTGTAGCGGCCAATGACATCTTTCCAGTCGGCAGCGTCCAGGTCTGTGTCGAGATAGTACTCATTCTCTTCTTTGTAGATGTCGAGGATTTCCTCGAAATTATGATGCTCTACGCCGAGCACCACATCTGAATACATCTGGATGAAGCGGCGGTAGCTGTCATAGGCGAAGCGCTCGTCATTTGCCTTGGCGGCCAGACCCGCAACGGTTGCGTCGTTCAGGCCAAGATTAAGCACGGTGTCCATCATGCCGGGCATGGATGCGCGCCCCCCGGACCGCACAGAAACAAGGAGCGGGTTTTCGGGATTGCCGAAGTCAGCCCCCACAACTTTGGCAACGCCTGAGAGTGCTGTCTCGACCTGGGCTTTCATGCCGTCTGGATAGGTCCGGTCATTATCATAGAAAGCGGTGCAGACTTCCGTGGTGATGGTGAAGCCCGGGGGCACAGGGAGCCCTAAGTTTGCCATCTCAGCGAGATTGGCGCCCTTGCCGCCGAGAAGTTCGCGCAAAGTAGCGTCCCCCTCCGCGCTGCCGCCGCCAAATCCATACACCCACTTTGTCGAACCGGACATTGCTTACTGCTTTCCATTTGGCCTCCTTTTTAGAGGCCTGAGAGGTCCCTCAAAGGATGCGCGAAAAAGCTTCGCAGATCACCCTTCGATTTTAGAAAAGTCTGCCACACCGTGAAGTGCGGTTCTGATTTCCGCGAGAAGTTTCAAGCGGTTTTCCCGGACGTTTACATCTTCCGCATTCACCGTGACTTTTTCGAAGAAGGCATCCACGGGTCCGCGCAACTTTGCGAGGGCTGCCATGGCGCCCGCGAAATCTTCTTGCGCGACAGCATTTGCCGCTGCGTCGCGGGCGACATTGATTTCAGCCGCAAGGGTCTTTTCCTCATCCGATTCGAAGAGAGCAGTGTCCGGTGCGCCGGAATAAGTCGCTTTATCCTTCTTCTCTTCTATACGGAGGATGTTGGCGGCACGCTTAGCACCCGCCAGCAGGTTTGCACCATCATCCGTGCCGAGGAAATCCGCCAGCGCTTCCACGCGGCGCACGACGAGCAAGAGATCATCCTGACCCTCTAAAGCGAAGACCGCATCAACCAAGTCATGTTTGACCCCCTTGTCGCGCAAATAGACTTTCAACCGGTCTGCGAAGAAAGAGAGAAGATCACTTGCCCGCTCGACCTCCCACTTCTGGAGAGGCACTGAGAAAGACGCCGGGTCCGATAGCAGTCCAGAAGTCTTGTCGGATATCTCAATTAGCCGCTTCACGACACTTTCATCTTTAAGTTCTTCAATGCCAAACGGTGCCATCTTACGAGCAGCATGTTCTGCCGACCGCGCAAGCATCGCCCCCATTACGCGCCTGCCATGCACCGCTGCTGCGGCAAAAAGAGGGACCCTGAGCTCGCCTTCAAGTGCAATGCGTATAATTCCCAGAGCCGCGCGGCGCAGCGCGAAGGGATCTTTGGAGCCTGTTGGTTTTTCATTGATAGCCCAGAAACTCACCAGCGTGTCGAGCTTGTCTGCGAGAGCTACAGCCTGAGCGACGGGTCCTTCCGGCACATCATCCGAGGGGCCCTGAGGCTGATAGTGCTGGGCAATGGCGTCCGCCACGTCCGCACCCAGACCATCGGCTTCAGCATAATAACGGCCCATAGTGCCTTGCAGGTCTGGAAACTCATAAACCATGCCGGAGACGAGATCTGCTTTGGAGAGGCGCCCCGCCTGTTCCGCTTTTTCTTTGTCAGCGCCGGTCACACTAGCAAACTCACCTGCGAAGATAGCTACTCGGTTTGCCTTTGCCGCAACCGTTCCGACTTCTGCGTGGAAAACAACTTGGTCGAGCTTCTTCGCGAAATCTTCGAGCGTTTGTTTCTTGTCCTGATCCCAGAGGAAGCGCGCGTCAGCAAAACGAGCACGCAGCACACGCTCATTGCCGTTAATGACAGCGGCACCGCCGTCGGCGGGTTCAATGTTGGAGACCACGATGAAACGCGGGGCGAGATTGCCGGTCTTGGGATCTTTCAGTGCCAAATATTTCTGGTTCGCCCGCATGGTGGAGGTCAGCACCTCTTGCGGGATTTCCATGAACTCATCATCAATGGCACCCATGAACGCGGTCGGCCATTCAACAAGGCCTGCCACTTCGTGCAGCAGCGCTTCGTCGTCGATCAGCTCCAGGTTCTGAGCGTGGGCGAGGTTCTTTGCATCTTCCAGAATGTGAGCGGCGCGTTCTTCCGGGTCGAGCATCACCTTTTGACGTTTGAGCTTTTCCTCATAATCGTCAAAGTGCGAGACCTTGATGGCGTCAGGCCCCATGAAGCGATGGCCGTAGGTCACATCGCCTGACTTGATGCCTTCAATCTCAAACGGCACGACTTCACCCTCAAGCGTGCAGAGGATGGAATGTAGCGGACGCACCCAGCGCAGCGAACCTGTGCCCCAGCGCATGGATTTGGGCCAGGGGAAATTGCGGATCACATCGGGCACGATTTCGGCGATCAGCTCTGCGGTTGTGCGGCCCGTCTTTTCAATCACGGCGACATAAAATTCGCCCTTCTTGTCTTCGCGGGTCTCGCATTGATCAAGGGTGAGGCCCGTAGACTTCAAAAACCCTTCCATCGCTTTTTCAGGGGCACCGACACGGGGGCCTTTGCGTTCTTCTTTACGGTCCTGCTGACGCGCAGGCAGACCGGAAAGGGCCAGCGTCAGACGGCGCGGTGTGGCGAAAGCTCTTGCCCCATCGCCAAAGACTTCTTCTTTGGCCAGCGCGTCGGTCACCAGTTTTTGTAAATCTTCCGACGCCCGTTTTTGCATGCGGGCAGGAATTTCTTCGGAGAAAAGTTCAAGCAGGAGATCGGCCATGATTACGCCTCCCCTTCTGCAGGAACGCCTGCTTGAGGCGTCTTCAAATATGCCTCGCAACAGGCTTTCGCCAGGTTGCGTACCCGGCCGATATAGGCCTGGCGTTCTGTCACTGAAATCACGCCGCGTGCATCCAGCAGATTGAACGCATGGCTTGCCTTGATGCATTGGTCATAGGCGGGTTGTGCCAGTGGCGGATCATACTCTAGCAGCGCCGCACACTCTTTCTCCGCATCCTCAAAATGCCGAAACAGAATGTCGGTGTTTGCGGCATTGAAGTTGTAGTGAGAGAATTGAACTTCGTTTTGGTGATAGACGTCGCCCCAGGTGACTTTTTTGTCGCCTTCCTGGCCGTTGAAATTCAGATCATAGCCATTGTCGACGCCCTGCACATACATGGCGAGACGCTCCAACCCGTAGGTGAGCTCGCCCGCGACAGGGGAACATTCAATGCCGCCGACCTGCTGGAAATAGGTGAACTGGGACACTTCCATGCCATCACACCAGACCTCCCAGCCAAGACCCCAGGCCCCCAGCGTCGGGCTTTCCCAATCATCTTCGACAAAGCGAATGTCATGGTTCTTTGGATCAATGCCGAGTGCATAGAGGCTTTCGAGATAGAGCTCCTGAATGTTCTCCGGGCTCGGCTTTAACATCACCTGAAACTGATAGTAATGCTGGAAGCGGTTTGGATTGTCCCCATAGCGCCCATCGGTCGGGCGTCTGGACGGCTGCACATAGGCGGCGTTCCAGGGCTTAGGCCCGAGCGAGCGGAGCGTCGTGGCCGGGTGAAAGGTGCCCGCGCCCATTTCCACATCATAAGGCTGCAGGATCACGCAGCCATAGTCGGCCCAATAGTTCTGCAGGGTCAGAATAAGCGACTGGAAAGACGTGTTCCGGGTCTTGTCGGCGGAACCGGCTGGGCTGGACATGACATACTCTCAGAAAATGGCGGTGAAATGTTGCCACTTCACCTGGAAACGCTCTAACTCTTTTCGCTGGCGCATTCCCGGACGGCGACGTCATACAACTTCGCCTGGGACTGCTGTAACCCCCAGAATCTAAAGGAAAACTCTGGAAGCGGGCGCAAAGTAACCGGGGCGGGCTCACCCGGTCAAGCTGAGGCCTGTTGGAGGGATGAAATCACACTTTTGCCAAATCAGATCAATGTTGTGCCCCCATCAACGGTGATAATTTCGCCAGTGATGAATCCGCCTGCTCGGCTGGCGAGCAGCAGGGCAATCCCCATAATATCCTCATCATGTCCCCAGCGATGAAGCGGGATCATTTTGATTTCAGCGTCATAGACTTCTTTGTTGTTTTCAAAGACTTCCGTCATCTTGGAATGGAAACGACCGGGCGCAATCGCGTTGACCCGAATTTTGTCGTTCGCCAGCGCAAAGGCCATATTGCGGGTGAGCTGATGGACGGCTGCTTTGGAAGTCGCATAGCTAAACGTATTCAACGAATCTCCCTTTATGCCCGCGATTGATCCGGTATTGATCACCGAGGCGTCCCCGCCTGCTGATGCGGCAGCTTTGAGCAAGGGCAGAAGTTTCTGGGTCAGGAAAAAGGGGGTTTTGGCGTTCAGGTCCATCACCTTATCCCAGCCCTGCTCTGGAAACTGCTCAAGCGGCGCTTCCCAGGCCTTGCCTGCATTGTTGACGAGCACATGGATGGCCTGTTCGCGCTCGGCGATGGTATCTGCAAACCGAGCAATCTCTTCAGACACGCTCAAGTCACAGGGAATAGCGATACAGTCGCCCTGGTCGGTGAGGCCTGAGAGTTCTGCCGCAGCCTGCTCACAGGCGTCGGCCTTGCGGGCAGTAATGTAAATGCGGGCAGCACCTGCTTTCAGATACGCCTCCGCCATGGCGCGCCCCAACCCTCTGGACCCTCCGGTCACGACACACACTTTGTCTTTCATCGAAAACAGATTTTCTAACATTCGACCTCCTCACCAAACATTGGACATTTACAAATAGAAAAAGCCCTAACCGGGCTTATGGAAAAACTATCTCGCGTGGGTAGGCATAAGGTTTTGCGGCCTGGCGGCGCGCGCAACTCCCTGCGACATCACTTAGTGGGATTGCTCCGGAACAAAACTACCATCGGGGGCTCTTTCCAGCACACCGAGGTCACGCGGCTCTGCAGGCTCCGGGGGCCGCATCTGCTCTTCGATGCGCGCGCGGGCCTTCTCGCGGTATTTCTTCACAAGCTTGGAGATGCCATAGGCCCCCGCCATGATGAGCCCTGTGAATACAATATCGTTCATCTTGATCCCATTTATCGCTCTGCCACCCCAGCCGAACGAGGGCTATTAAAGCCCGAAACGGGACCAAAGGGAACGGTCTTCCACCGCTCCCAACAGATCTGTCGCAAAATTGCCCATATCGGGCAGCTTGCCCTCAATGCCCGGGCGACGGCGCCACCAGGGCCGGGGTCCGCCGATCACGCGCAGCCGCACTTTTTCGCCGAACTTCTCCCGTGTCACAGCACGCAGATCGCCAATACCATCTATCAGGCCATATTGGATGCCCTGGGTCGCAACCCAAAACTCACCGGAGAAGAGCTGTTTTTCATCGCCCTCAAGCTTGTCGCCCCGGGCTTTCTTCACCAGATCTTTGAAGCCTTTATGGACTTCTTCCTGAAGGGCGACGAGTCGCGCCACTTCGTCGGGATCTTCGGGCTTGAACGGGTCGAGCATGGCTTTGCTCTCGCCCGCCGTGTGCACACGGCGTTCGACGCCCAGTTTTTCGATCAGCTTTGCAAAACCAAAACCGGCACTTACCACACCGATGGAGCCCACAACGGAATGCTCGTCGGCGTAAATCTCATCTGCCGCGCAGGCGATCATATATCCCCCCGAGGCTGCGACATCTTCCACGAAGGCATAGACCGGAAGCTCGTGCTCTGCCGCCAGCGCCCTAATCCGCTTAAAGATGAGCGAGGACTGGACGGGCGAGCCGCCGGGCGAATTAATCACAAGCGCCACCGCTTTGGCATCTGGCGTCTTGAACGCTGTTTCCAGGTCTCCCGCAACGCCCGAGAGATTGAGCCCCTCTCTCAAGGGGGCAGATGAGGCAATGACGCCGGTCAGCCGGACGACAGGCACAACAGCCACCTCAGGATCAATCCGGTCGAGCAGACGTTCACGAAGACCTTTGAGGGGGATAGCATTGATAAGTGTTTTCTTGACCATGGGCTTTACATAAGACTTTTTCGGGGTTTCTCAAGCAGAACTGAGCAGAAGAGCCTGCCCTTCCCGCAATATTGCCTCTGCGCTTGCGGTAAAGCCGCCTCCTTCTTCATGAAGAACAAGGCCCGCTGCCAGCACAAACGGGGCACGCGATCCTTTTGTTCCCTGGAGCAAAATTCGGTTTGCCCCCTGACCGGTGGTAGGCCAGAGCGGGAATGCGATCAGATTCCCCAATTTCCCCTCAACACCCCGCAACAGCTCGGGCAGTGCATCGGCGCGGTGAACAATCGTGACGGTGCCTTTGGGCTTTGCCATCGCACAGGCCACCCGGAGCCACTCATCCAAGGCCACATTGTCCAACGCATGCGCGGTCGCCTTGCTCTCATTGGGTGACCCCCACACTTTGCCCGTCTCATAAAACGGCGGATTGCTCATCACGTGATCAAAGCTGCCATAGGCAGCGCCTTTGTCCTTGAGCGTGGCGGCTCTCTCCGTGACAGAGCCTTCGATGACAGCAACCTGCGCCTCTAGCCCATTGCGCCGGGCATTGTCTGCCGCGATGGCCGCAAGCTCAGACTGGATTTCGAGGCCAGAGACTTGGACACCGGCGCACCGCGCGGCAAGACAGAGGGAAGCGACGCCCACCCCGGCCCCCAAGTCGAGGACATGCTCACCCTCCATTGCGGGCACAGAGGCTGCGAGCATGACCGCATCAATTCCTGCCCGGTAGCCCTTTTCAGGTTGAAGAACCTTCAAGCGGTTGCCCAGAAAACCATCATCTGTGAGGGTCATGCGATTTTCGTCCTACTCAATCCGTGATCAAAGACGCCCATCGCGAGGAACAAAGAGACTTGTTGCAGGACAGTCTTGTTGCGCATGAGGAATGTATGATTGACCGGCAGGGTCAAATGATCGGCCATGCCCTCAACCTTGGTGTTTTCCACGGTGACTTTTCCATCATTTGGACCTGTCAGGATGAGAGATGAGATCGGGTCAATGGAAGTCGTTCCGGCGATGACCCCCAGTGGAAAATCAACAGCGCCAAATGCTTCATTACCTGTCTTCAAGTCCTCACCGGCGGGGCCATAGATCATTTTGAACAGGAAGTTGCCCGACAAGAAATCAGCGACCTCACTGCCCTGATTTGGGGGTGCCAACATCACCACTCGACCAAAATTCTCAGGTCGGGACTGCTTGACGAGCTCCCGCACAAGCAAGCCGCCCATGGAATGGGTGACAAAGTGGAGTTTTGAGAAGCTCGAAGTTCCTTCGCACAGAAGCTGTCGATGAAGCCCGGCGGCCAAGTCTGCAATTGATTGCGACCTGGAGGGATAATCCACATTGAAAACCGCGTAGCCCTGATCCGCAAGGTGGGCCGCAACGGCCTTCATGGAGCCGCTTGTGCGGCCAATGCCGTGCAGCAGCACCACCATTTCATCAGAACCTGGAGTTTGAGTGCCCACCTTAGTCCCCTCAGATCACGCTGAAGGATCTGAGGCGCAGTCGTCGGCCTCTTTGAGGGCGGTTTTCACAACCGCTTCTGCCCTCTCGAAATCTTCATCAACAACCATCAAGCGGCGCGGCAGGACGCCTAAAGACCCTTCAACAACACTAGCATTCATGTCCAATTGGAATGACTTGATACCCTCGCCCTCAAGTCGCGCTTCCAAAAAAGACAGAATAACCACATCATTTGTACGTAGAAGTTCTTTCAAAATACCGTTCCTACCGTTGTGTCTGGCATTGTCTTGTCCATCACTCTTCAGGGAGCGGCGGTGGGCCGCACTTGCTGCACTGCCTCATGCCTCCTATTGTGGCATGAATGTTAAGGCAATTGAGCTGTTTGGCGGACCTTTATAGGCCGTTTTCTCGGCCGAATTTGAGAACTGGGGATCCTGTTGGGTGTTGTCGTCCCGCTCGAAGGTGAGCGTAAAAACAGTGAAGAAGCCGTTCGGGTCCTTCAGCGGCTTGTCGCTGAGGATATGGAATCAGTCAACGAGATCATCCGGGACCGGATGGGATCAGATGTTGACATGATCCCCGAGCTTGCGAACCATCTCATCGATTCAGGCGGGAAGCGGCTGCGGCCCATGCTGACCCTCACCTGCGCGCGCATGTGCGGCTATGGCGGCAGTGACCATGTCCGTCTGGCAGCCTCGGTTGAGTTTATGCACACTGCAACCCTACTCCATGACGACGTAGTCGACGAGAGCGACATGCGCCGCGGCCAGACCACGGCCCGGCTCATATGGGGCAATCAGGCCAGCGTACTGGTGGGAGACTTCCTGCTTGGGCGGGCCTTTAAGCTGATGGTGGAAACCAAGTCTCTGCGCGCGCTGGAGATCTTGAGTGAAGCTGCGTCGGTGATTGCTGAAGGCGAGGTCATGCAGTTGGCGACAGCCAAGGACACCAGCACAACAGAAGATGCCTATCTCAAAGTGATCAGCGCGAAGACTGCTGCACTCTTTGCTGCAGCAACGGAAATTGGGGCTGTGGTTGCCAGCCAAAATGGCGAGCAAGCAGCTGCCCTTGAGTCCTATGGCCGCAATCTGGGCATTGCCTTCCAACTTGTGGACGATGCGCTCGACTATAATGGCAAGGCAGCAACGCTCGGCAAAAATGTCGGGGATGATTTCCGCGAAGGCAAGATCACCCTGCCGGTCGTGCTCGCCTTTCGGCGTGGCGATGATGAGGAACGCGCCTTTTGGCGGCGGACCCTGCAAGATGGCGATCAGAAGGAAGGTGACCTGGAAACCGCCTTTGATATTATGAGCAAGCACAAGGCCATTGAAGATACCGTCACCCGTGCCCGCCACTATGGCGAAATGGCCCGTGATGCGCTTGGTATTTTTCCTGCGTCTGAACGCCGGGAAGCGCTTAGCGGTCTTGTCGATTTCTGCATCAGCAGAGCGTATTAAGGCCCAACGCCTCAGCTACCGCGAAATTTGGTTGCCTCTACCCACCAATGGCTATGCGCTTTTGAAAGGGCGGCAGCGGCCTCTGCTGCATCAAACGGGTTGTCATAGAGCGCAAAGCAGGTTGCGCCACTGCCGCTCATCCGAGCGAGACGGCAGCCTGTCGTTTCTCTGAGTTCCGTCAGAACAGTACCGATCATTGGTTCGATTGCCATTGCCGGTGTTTCCAGATCGTTCCCATTCTCGCGCAACCAGGCAAGCAACAGATCCAGCGTTTCAACGCCGGGCAGCAGCGGCAGGCGATCGGGCCCCTCTATGGGTCCAGCCTGCAGACGCTCAAAGACCGCGGCTGTTGAAACGGAGACACCGGGGTTTGCAAGGACCGCGTTGATTTCAGGCAAACGCGGTACGGTGCGGAGATTTTCTCCAACACCCGTCATAAAACTCGGTCGCTTTCGCATGCAGACAGGCACGTCGGCCCCAAGCTCAAGTGCCATGTTGAGAATTGACCCTGGCGGGTCTCCCCACAGGCGCATCATGGCGCGAAGGGCTGCGGCCGCATCCGCTGACCCCCCGCCAATGCCCGAGGCAATCGGCAAGTTCTTTTTCAGCTCAAAGGCAAAGGTAGGCTCGCGCCCAAGTGCCGCCGCACACACACGCGCCGCTCTCAAGATCAGATTGTCGTCATCGCTCGCCAGGTTTTCCGCAAAGGGACCAGAGATTTCGAGCGCAAGCTCGTCTGCGTCTTTGCAAATCACCCGATCAGCAACATCTGCAAAAACCACCAGACTTTCAAGTTGATGATAGCCATCCGGCTGGCGTCCTCTGACCTTCAGGGACAGATTGACCTTGGCGTTGGCGACTTCGAGGATGCCCGTCGACATCAGGACCCAGCGTCGGCGCTCAGTTCGAGCTCGGTGTCTTCCAACCCGTTCTCCAGTTTTTCTTTGATCGCCAAAGCCTGCTCCGTTTCGGGCTCAAGCTCAAGGGCGTGTTGCCACTGGAACCGCGCTTCGATGCGACGGCCAACGCGCCAGAAAGCGTCGCCGAGATGATCGTTGATCGTTGGATCATCGGGCTGCAATTGAACTGCGCGCTCAAGATGCACGACGGCATTTTCGTAGTCGCCAAGCGTGAAGTAGGCCCAGCCAAGACTGTCAACTATGTATCCGTCATCGGGACGAAGTTCGACGGCCCTGCGGATCATCTCCATCGCCTGTTCAAGATTTGCGTTCTGCTCAATCCAGGAATAGCCAAGATAGTTCAGGACCAGCGGATGATCGCCAGAAAGCTCCAGTGCGAGACTCAAGTCTTTTTCAGCGCTTGGCCAAAGTTTCAAGCGTTCGTAACACATGCCGCGGGCATAAAAGATCGTCCAGTAGCGTGCGTTAGGTTCCCCGCTCAGCTCAATCGCTTTGGTATATTCCTTTTCCGCTGCTGCATACTCTTTGCGGCCTCGCAAGAGATCTCCAAGCGCCGTCAATGGCTCAATAGCTTGCGGAAATTGCCTCGTCAGCGTGCGCAAACGTGCGACTGCTTCCTTTGATTTCTCCAAGCGTTCCAAATCGACGGCGATCTGGATTTGGGCGTTTTGGTAGAGCGGAGAATTCCGCGGAATCCGTCCATAGGCGGAAATGGCGTCTTCCAAACGATCCCCGCGCTCGAAAAGATCTGCAAGCAAGGTACGGGCAACATCGAAGTCAGGACGCAGATAGAGGGCGAGCTGCGAGTAGAGGATCGAAATATCAATGCCGCTCTCCTGGGCAAGCGCGGAGGCCAAACCATAGAGAGCTTCAGACAGTCCTTCGGCGGGCGTCTTCACCAAGCGCGCGGGTGCGACGCCCCTTGCCAATCGTTTCAGCGCACTTTCGATAATCGGGTGATCCGGCGCCAGGCGGCCATAGCTGTTGTAAACCTCTCGCGCCAATTGCTCGTCGCCCTGGGTTTCCAAAAATCTGCCATAGGCTTGAACAATGCGCAGGCTCGCGCCGCCGCTTGCATCTTGTGCCGCGATGTATGCGGTTCTCGCCCGAGCGACGTCGCCCAGATAGTCCGCGATCAGGGCTTCATGCAGAATCCTGAAAAGATCAAAGGCTGGACGGTCCCGAAAACTATCCAGGGCCGCATAGGCCTGGTCACCCTCTTGCTTGCCGGCCAATGCCCATGCTTTGGCAAGCGTGCCGACAAGAGCCGTAAAAGGTCCCGGTGCAGCCGCATCCATTTCGCTGATCGTGCGATCATAATCCTTCGCCTTCAGCGCAGAGAGAGCGCGGACGAGCCTTGCGGTGCGATTGTCCGGGTCCCGCTCAATAATGTCTGAGGTAAGATTGAGACTCTCTGAGACATTGCCCGCTGTGACAGACAGCAGGAACGCGCGCTCGACAATAACCGGGTTGCCCGGATCTTCCGCAAGCGCCTGCGCATAATAGGTCGCCGCAGCGTCCATATCGCGCACCGTGCCCGCATGGCGTGCCGCGAGGTAGTTTCCGTATAAAGAATCTGGATTTCGTTGGCTCAGCCCAAAACCTGAACCAGCACAAGCGCCAAGCGTCGCAGCCAAAGCAACAACACCCAGTCCACGTGTCAATAACCGCACACTCACCGAGGCAACTACCCTTCTGTGAAAAAGCCGACTCAGAAAAATAGGGTCGACCGTTTGAAGGGTCGACCCTACCTGAATTTTTCAGTCTTTGCCTTGTAAAGACTGCGCAAAAACGGGTCAGAGACCCGGAAATCAGCCCAAAAAGTGCTTCGGCCCGATCACATGTTCGGGTAGTTGGGCCCGCCGCCGCCTTCAGGCACCGTCCAGTTGATGTTCTGGGTCGGGTCTTTGATGTCACATGTTTTACAATGCACGCAGTTTTGCGCATTGATGACAAAGCGCGGATTGGACCCGTCGTCTTCCCGCATCACCTCATAAACCCCGGCTGGACAGTAGCGCTGAGCGGGCTCATCAAAGACAGGGAGATTGTGGGCGATCGGCACCGTGTCGTCGGTCAGGCGAAGATGAACCGGTTGGTCTTCCTCATGATTTGTCGCTGACATAAACACAGACGACAAACGGTCGAATGAAATTTTTCCATCGGGTTTTGGATACTCGATAGGCTTGTGCTTGCTCGCAGGCTCTGTGCATGCGTGGTCTGGCTTGCCGTGCTTCAACGTGAAGGGCAGACCGATCCCCAGCTGGTTCATCCACATATCGATGCCGCCAAGGCCGACACCAAAGATCGTGCCGAGCTTAGACCAGAGCGGCTTCACGTTGCGAACGCGCTTCAGGTCTTTATGGACATGGCTGCCATCATAGGCTTCGTCATACGCGCTCAGCACATCAGACTGGCGTCCATCTTTCACGGCTTCAAATGCAGCCTCTGCCGCCATCATGCCGGTGGCCATCGCATTGTGGCTGCCTTTGATGCGCGGCACGTTCACGAAGCCTGCGGAACAGCCGATCAGCGCGCCACCTGGGAAGGAGAGTTTTGGCACAGACTGGAAGCCGCCTTCCGTGATGGCACGTGCGCCATAGGAAATGCGTTTGCCGCCTTCAAAAACCTCGCGGATAGAAGGATGGGTTTTGAAGCGCTGGAACTCCTCAAACGGCGAGATGTGGGGATTTTTGTAGTTCAGATGCAGCACAAAGCCGACAGACACGAGATTGTCGTCGAAATGGTAGAGGAACGAGCCACCACCAACGGAGGCTTTAAGCGGCCAGCCGAACGAGTGCTGGATCAGGCCCTTTTTGTGCTTCTTGGGATCAATTTCCCAAAGCTCTTTAATACCGATACCGAATTTTTGCGGATCACGGTCTTCATCGAGATTGAATTTGCGGATCAGTTCTTTTGAGAGCGAGCCCCGCACCCCTTCACCAAAGAGAGTGTACTTACCGCGCAGTTCCATGCCGCGCATGTAGGTGTCTTTGTGCTCACCTTCTTTGCCGACGCCCATGTCGCCTGTCGCAACACCACGGACAGAGCCATCAGGGTTATAGAGAACTTCAGTACCGGCAAAGCCTGGATAGATTTCGACACCCATCTCTTCAGCGATACCCGCAAGCCACCGGCAGACATTGCCCAGGCTCCCAATATAGTTGCCATGATTGCTCATGAGCGGCGGCATAATGAAGTTTGGAATACGAATGCTTCCGGACGGCCCCAGGAAAAGGAAATGGTCCTTCTCAACTTCTGTGTTGAGCGGCGCATCGCGCTCTTTCCAGTCTGGCAGCAGCTCATCGAGCGCGATGGGGTCGATCACAGCGCCGGAGAGAATGTGCGCGCCGATTTCTGACCCTTTTTCGATCACGCAGACGGAGAGATCAAAATCTTCTTCTGTTGCGAGTTGGCGGAGCCGGATTGCAGCAGATAGGCCTGCCGGGCCGCCGCCAACGATGACGACGTCATATTCCATATATTCGCGCTCAGCCAGCGCTCCGGTATCTTCGCTCATTCTTGATCTCCTCATCCGACGTGGCATGGTCTAAAACCCACGACAGACTAATTGGCCTCAGACGCCCAGCGACCCGCTAAAAGGCTCCACCTAGGCTCATAATTTCGGCCCCCCTTATGGTGTTTTGACGAAGGGAGGTCAACCAATGTGACACAGCACCCATTGGGCGCCTATCGGGGGACCACCGGAATCAGGTGACGTGCGAACACGAAGGGGGCAAAATAGAACCACACTCCAGAGTCTAGTGGGATCGAGCGGGCAATCAATGCCCCAAAGGTCACACTTGCCGCAGGGGAAGTGCCGTTTTTCCTGAAATGAGCCGAAAAGTAGCCATTGTGAACGCTTTAGATGACATGAGCGCCTTTGAGGCGGCTGCCCTGCTTCGCTTCTATGTGGAAGCCGGTGCCAGCGATGGACTGTCAGATGAGCCCATTGACCGCTATTTGCTGGCGGCAAAAGCGGCCTTACCGACAAGTGCCGCAGCCCCTTCGCCCGGCCCCCGAACAATACCTGGCGAGCGGCCCACTTTTGCCGCAACCCCACCGGCACAGACAACATCTTCGCCCGCCGCGATTCCCCTCGAGGCGATGCAGCAGGCGGGCGACGCCAAAGCCATTGCCGCTTCATGCAACACACTTGATGAGCTGAAGGCGGCGCTTGAGGCCTTTGACGCCTGTCCGTTGAAACACACCGCCAAGAATCTGGTTTTCGCAGACGGGAACCCGGAAGCCGACATCATGCTGGTCGGGGAAGCCCCCGGTCGGGATGAGGATATTCAGGGGCTGCCGTTTGTCGGGAGATCTGGCCAATTGCTGGACCGGATGCTCGCAAGCATCGGCCTTGATCGAACCAATGTCTACATTACGAATGTGCTGCCCTGGCGTCCTCCGGGAAATCGGCAGCCGACGCCGGTTGAACAAGCCATGTGTGCGCCTTTCATTGAACGGCATATTGAACTGGTCGGACCAAAGCATCTCATGCTTGTGGGGGGTGTTTCAGCGAAGCAAATGCTCGACACCACATCGGGCATCATGAAATTGCGCGGCAAATGGGGCACTGTCCAAGTAGGAGAGACGGGCATCCCCGCCCTGCCGATCTTTCATCCGGCCTATCTGCTGCGCCAACCCGCGCAAAAACGGCTGGCCTGGCGCGACCTCCTGGCCTTCAAAGCAAAAACCCAGGCTTCCTGAATACCCGTTAACCAGATCGGCATTCGCCTCCTAAATCCCGATACTTCAACTTGTTGGCAGGCTTTGTCCGTGTAGAATGCTGCTTGGTTGGGGGATTTGTGTGCGTAAGCAGTTGAAATCTTTGAGACAAATTTTTGCGTCGGGCGTGCTGGGCTGCATTCTCGTGGTCAGCATCGCTATGTCTGGTCTCCAGGCGGCGGATCTTACCAACGCGCGCGCCTCTTCTTCTCTGGCTGTCTCTTATCTCAGCGAAAGTGACAAGGACCGCTACACGCGCATTTTCTCCGTGCAGACCCGGGGCGATTGGCGTGCTGCCGATCGGTTGATCGCCAAGCTCGAGAATGACGTTTTGATGGGCCACGTGCTCTACCAACGCTACATGCACCCGACTGCTTATCGCTCGCGCTATCATGAGTTGCGCGATTGGCTGGCGGCTTACGCAGATCATCCAGAAGCTGCCAAAGTTCATAAACTGGCTCTTCGCCGCAGGCCTTCTGGTGCCGCTGCACCAAGATCACCTGTCCCACGCTCATACCGGGCCATCAGTCACCGGCAATATGCCGTTGCCGAAGGACCGCGCCGCGACTTCTCCCGGACTTTCCGAAATGCCGCACGCAAAGTGCGCTCGCTTTTACGCCGAGAGCGCCCGACGCAAGCGCTCAACCATATTTCGCAATCGTCGATCCGTCGCAGCTTGAAAGCCGTTGAGTTCGACACGCTGCTCTCCCGGATCGCCGTCTCCTATTATATCGAGCACCGGGATGACCGGGCGCTTGAAGAAGCCAGCCGTGCCGCAAGGCGCAGCCGGGTTGGCGTCCCGCTCGCCGACTGGACGGCAGGACTGTCGGCCTGGCGCCTTGGCAAATTTGCGCTCGCCGCTGAGCATTTCTCCTATCTCGCTGCCGCGCCCAATGCGAGCGACTGGACACGGGCTGCGGGCGGCTTCTGGGCCGCGCGGTCTTACATTGCGGATCGCAGGCCGGATCATGCAGCGCCCATGCTTGAGCTGGCAGCCGACACAGGCGCCACCTTCTATGGACTGCTGGCCGCTGAACAGCTCGGCCGCGAGATTGATTTCCAATGGGTGCAGCCACCGCTCGATCGGGCTGGCCTCAGTCTGTTGCTCGCCAATGACACGGTTGCCCGCGCCATCGCCCTGACCGAAATCGGTCGCCGCGACTTGGCGGAAGGGGAACTCACGCGCGGTCATGGCCGCATCGACCCTTCGCTTGATCATGCACTGATTGCCCTTGCAGAACGGCTCGACCTGCCCGCGACACAGATGCAGGTGGCGAATGCAGCCTATGTGCCCTCAAGCTATGGTCCCGAACGCTATGTGATGAATGCGGGCCTCTTCCCTGTGCCCGATTACACACCGCAGGACGGGTTCCGGGTCGACAGGGCGCTGGTCTTTGCCTTCATGCGCCAGGAAAGCAAGTTCAAACCCTTAGCGCGCTCCAGAGCCGGAGCGCGGGGCCTGATGCAGATCATGCCCGCCACGGCCAGCCACATTACCCGCGACCGGTCTCTACGCCGAACCGGTGCAAGCGGGCGTGATCGTCTGTTTGATCCCGCGTTTAATCTCAAGCTCGGTCAGCAATATATTGAAGAGCTGATGGGAAGCGGTGAGCCCTATGGCAATCTCTATCAGCTGATGGTTGCCTATAATGGTGGGCCGGGAAATCTGAACCGCTGGCTGCGCAATACCGACTATCGCAATGATCCGCTCTTGTTCATCGAGAGCATTCCAGCGCCCGAAACCCGTGGCTATATCGAGCGGGTGCTCACCAATTTCTGGATCTATCGGGACCGGCTTGGACAAGATGCGCCTTCGCTTGGACGGGCGGCAACGGGCGATTGGCCCGTCTATCAGTCTCTTGAGCGCGGCGACTCGCTGGCTCAGCGGTAACTTCTCATATTCGGCCTTCTTTATTGGTCGCGGATTCGGAAAACGAAAACCGTCTACACTTTTCGTGAATCCGCTCTGGACATCCGCCCTGCTATCCCCAAGTGTTCCCCTCAAAAGTTGAGGAGAGCCCATGCCCGGTATTGATGAAACACGCACCTTCGTTCCCATCCGCATTGCGGTGATGACTGTCTCTGACACGCGCGAGCTAGCCGATGATAGGTCCGGCGACACGCTTGTGGCGCGCGTCAAAGAAGCAGGGCACGCGCTTGCAGACCGGGTGATCGTGAAGGACGACGTGACCAGCATTACCGGTCAGTTGGCAGAGTGGATCGCCGACAAAGAGATCGACGTGGTCATTTCCACTGGCGGCACCGGCCTCACCGGCCGCGACGTGACGCCGGAAGCATTCCATTCCGTTTATGAAAAAGAGATTGAAGGCTTTGCCGCGCTTTTTCATCAGGTGAGTTTTGCCAAGATCGGCACCTCCACCATTCAGTCCCGCGCCACAGCGGGTGTGGCTGGCGGGACCTACCTCTTTGCCTTGCCCGGCTCAACAGGTGCGGTGAAAGACGGGTGGGATGAAATCCTGAAGTTCCAGTTGGATATTCGCTATCGGCCCTGCAATTTCGTGGAAATCATGCCACGCCTTGAAGAACATAAACGGAAGTAGGAATGCGCATCTTCCAGGTCGAAACTGACACCCATAGTTTTGCAATTGATCAAGAGGAACTAACTGAACTTGGCCGCCCGGAAAACACCGAAGCAGCCTACCACCTGTTTGTTTGGGACAAAAAGGATCCGGAAAAATCGCGGGATTATTTGGAGTCCTCGGTTCAGCTGGCTATGGAGATAGCGGAAGAAGATTTCGGCCTTAAGCATGAAGCGTGGATCGAAGTCACTGAAGAGTAGAGTGCTCAAAATCCAAACGAGAGAGAAGCAGCCATGCGCTCAAGCCTCCGCCAGAAAATCATTGAGGTCTGCGACAAGAAAATCGCGGCCAAGGGCACCGATGTGGGCCTCTCCTTCTACGCTTTCTTCGCCAACAAAAATGACGATCCTGAGCTTTTGATGGAAGCAGCCACCTGGTGGATCGAAACTCATCAGCTCGATCACTTCGAGAAGGCTGTGAAGATCAGGCAGATGGTGGAGGGGTAAAACGCCTTCCCTACCCCAAGACTGTCATTGCCGGACTTGTTCCGGCAATCCAGGGTTCCATTCTGAAGCCTGCGCTTGTAGCCCCTGGATGCCCGGAACAAGTCCGGGCATGACGGTAGTGCGTGAATAGAGCCCAGTGTGACGTTACCCACTCTTCCGCAGTACATAAAACACATACCCATAGTCTGAGGCGTGGCGCTCATAGAGGCGGATTTCGGTTTCTTCTTCGTCGAGCATGGCCGTAACGCCCGCGTCGCCTGCATGAGCTTCGCGGGCTTCTGCAATCAGTGGAATGAGTGGCTGATAATACTCCGTCCACCAATCTTCTTCCGGCAGCACGCGAGTCCCAAGCAGTTCGAACCCGGCATGTTTCGCCCGCTCGGTGTTTTCTGCGAGCGTGCCCATTGTCGGATAGCCCTTCTCCCAGAAGAGACGGGCTTCAACGCTGGGTGTGTCGGTGAGCCAGGTTGCATCTGAGACGACGGCGAGGCCACTTGGTTTGAGATACTTTCCCCAAGCGCTCAGCCCCTCTTCAAAGCCCAGCGTGTAGATCGCCCCTTCTGACCAGAGGAGATCGAATATTCCTTCTGGCAGGTCCAGCGCCTCAAAGTCCGAACAGACCGTGCGCAGGCGCTCGCCAGAAATGCCTGCGGCTTCTGCCTTTACTTCGAGCTTTGCCAGGAAGGGCTGCAACATGTCGACGGCGGTGGCACGGCCTTTGGAGCGGCGCAGCAGTTCCATAACTTCAGATCCCTGCCCGCAGCCCATAGCCAGTATTTCCGGTTCTTCGGGCAGTCCCTTCAGGCTCTCGAACATAGCGCGGGTCATGGCGTCGCTGCCCGGCGCATTGCGGGTGAGCTTCACCTGCATTTCCAGAAAGACGCGGAACGGATCAGCTTCCATGAGAAAGTTTCCATCGCGCATAGTCTGCGCCTGTATCAATGTCAGGCAGCGTGTCGAGCAGGGCCACGCGAGCACCCTTCAGGTTTGCCCGTGTATCAGCCAGTGCATGTTGCGTTGACCAGCGCACATTCTCAAAAATCGACGGCACGCGAGGAAATCGCTTCAGCCCCACCAGCCAATAGCCGCCATCTTCCGCCGGACCAAAAACCGCGTCATGATTGCCAAGGGCTTTAAACGCGGCGGCAATGCGTGTGTCTGTGACGTTTGGGATGTCGCAACCGATGAGCACAACAGGGCCCGCAGGCATTGTTTGCATTACGCGGTCCATGCGCGCGCCCAGATCACCGCCGCCTTGAGGAACCCTTGGCATCTCATCCGGCCAAAAGCCCGCATCTTCTGTTGCAACATCAGGTGCTGCAGCAATGACGGTCGTCCAGCGGGGGTCGCGTCCCACATTCCGCAAAAGGTGCCCCGTGTTGGTTTTGTAAAAGCGCAATGCCTCGGTGGCACCAATGTCGCGGGCAAGCCGTGTCTTCACATTGCCCATGCGCGGTGCCTTGGACATCACCACCAGCCAGTTGCTCCGGCCATTTTCGGCGCTCATCCGTATATCCGGGCAAGAATGCGGGGTGGGACCCGCAAAAAATAAAGTGAGAGGAGCCCGAGATTTGACAGCGAGCGTTTGAGGTAGCCATCGCGATGATAGCGGGCGGGGCTCGTCACGGCTTCAGAGCGCAGAAGCACCATGCGTCGCCAGCCAATGCGACGGACAAGGTTCACATCTTCCATCAAGGGCGCATCGGAATAGCCACCGAGTTTCTTGTAGAAATTCTTGTGGATGAGCAGACCCTGATCCCCATAGGGCAGACGGAAGACCGCACAGCGCAGGCTCACCATCCATTCCAGCCACCGGGCCGCCGGGCCAAAATCATCCAGGGCAAAGCGGAACGCTGCGGCCACTTCCTGGCCCTGAAAACGCCCCCGGCTCACTTGTTCCAGGAATTTCTCGACCTCATCTTCCCAGCCCGCCTGCAAAACCGTGTCTGCGTGGAGGAAAAGCAGCCAATCGCTCCTGGCACGTGACGCGCCTGCCTGCAGCTGGGTGCCCCGGCCCTTCTCTGCGACCAGAAAAGTCGCCCCGGACGCCTCACAGATTTCCGCTGTCGCGTCCGTTGAGCCACCGTCCGTAATCACCACGTCGCGCACGAGGCCACGCACGGTTGCCTGGATCAGTGCAGACAGGCAGCTCGGCAGGCCTTTTTCGGCATTTAAGGTGGGAATGATCACGCTCAACATGGGGGCATTCTATACCGGTTGAAAATAAATGTGGCGAGAGCGCATAAATGTTCTTGTTTTGTTCTGAATAAATTCCTATCTTAGTTTTCATGGACATTCACTTCGAAAACGCGCGCCCGGTCGAACAAAGTTCGACCTCTCCTTCCAAAGAGAGGGCGCGTATTCAGAAGGGAATAGCGCGCCCCGGCCCTTCCGCTTCCCCCCGAGCGGTTTCCCGGCCTCCAATGCCCAAGGCGGCACCACTCACCAGGACACCGGATGCCCCCTCGTCCCCCGTGTCCTCTGTGGTGCCCCCATCTGGCCGGCGTGGCCGGGGCGCGCGCTCCAATTCCTCAGGGCGGTTTGAGCCCCTCTCCTATGCCAGTTTCGATGATGGCTGGGAGACGATAGAGGAACAATCTGCCCTCAAGACGGAGGTAACCGATGAAACGGCTCGCAAGATCATCACGCGCAATCAATCGCCTGACATTCCTTTTGATCGTTCGATCAATCCTTACCGGGGTTGCGAACATGGCTGTGTCTATTGTTTCGCGCGGCCGACCCACGCCTATATGGGCCTCTCCCCCGGCCTTGATTTTGAGAGCAAGCTTTTTGCCAAACCCAATGCGACGACGCTTCTGGAGCGGGAGCTTTCCAAGTCCGGCTATCAGGTTAAGCCGATTGCGATCGGCACCAACACAGACCCCTATCAGCCCATAGAAAAGCGCTACCGGATCATGCGGCAAGTGCTTGAGGTGCTCGACAGATATAACCACCCGGTAACCATCGTTACCAAGTCAGCCCTCATCACGCGGGATATCGATATTCTGTCATCGATGGCGAAACGGAACCTTGTGCGGGTGGCGCTGTCCATCACCACGCTGGACAGAAAATTGTCTCGCGCCATGGAACCACGTGCCAGTGCGCCCACCCGGCGTATGGCCACTCTTGAGACGCTCTCTGCTGCGGGCATTCCCACGGGCGTGATGGTGGCACCGATTATTCCGGGCCTCAATGATCATGAGATCGAACGCATTTTGCGCGGTGCCCATTATGCGGGTGTGGAGCAGGCAGGCTTCATTCTGCTGCGGCTTCCCCTGGAGATTAAAGACCTGTTCCAGGAATGGCTGGGAGACACAGTCCCCGACAAAGCAAAGAAGGTCATGAAGCTCATCCGCGATACGCGCGGCGGCAAAGACTATGACGCGGAGTGGGGCAAGCGGATGCGCGGCGACGGGCCCTATGCCTGGACAATCAAGCGCCGCTTTGACCTGGCGGCGGAAAAGCTTGGCATCCGCACAAGTCCGAGTTCTCACACCCATGCGCTGAATGGGGGGCTGGATTGCTCCGCCTTCCAGGTGCCTGAAAAAGTGGGCGATCAGCTGGCTTTGTTCTAAGCAGGTTTGTCTCAAGTCTCCTGCCGGTGCAGACTGGCTGCTATGAGTGACAAAACTTCTCTTTTTGGTGGACCCGATTTCAGTCTGGAACGGGCGGCGGGCGCGCCCAAACTCCGTATAGCTGGCATTGATGAAGCCGGGCGTGGTGCCTGGGCAGGACCGGTTGTGGCGGCTGCCGTGATCCTCGACCCCAAACACATTCCTGACGGGCTGGATGACAGCAAAAAGCTCTCGCCCAAGAAACGTGACGCGCTTTACGACATCATTCTGGAACATGCTGACGTTGGCGTCGGCTATGGCAGCGTTGAGCAAGTGGAAGTGCGCAATGTGCTCAACGCTACGCTGGACGCCATGCGTGATGCGGTCGCCGACCTCAGCACCCAACCCGATATCGCTCTGGTGGATGGCAATAAGACGCCGCTCCTGCCCTGCAAGGCAGAAGCGGTGATTGGCGGGGACGGTCGGTCTGTCTCTATCGCGGCCGCTTCCATCATTGCGAAGGTCACCCGGGACCGATTGATGCAGGCGCTGGACAAAAAATTCCCCGGATATGGCTGGGAGACCAATGTTGGCTATGGCACGGCTGTGCATAAGTCAGGCATTGAGCGCCTGGGCATTAACATCCACCACCGGCGCTCCTACAAACCGATACGCAACATGTTGGGGAAGACGCCCGGCGACTGACTCTATCTTGTGTGTCGCCCGCTAAGCCGTTGATTCATAAAATGATTCACCCAAGTTAATTGACCGTTAACCATGCAGGACTCATGATCGCGCTCTCTTTTCATGAGTTTACTTGAGCCGCGCCGACCTATCGGACGCGCTCAATTTGGGGGCGTATAGCGTGGGGCGTAAAGGTCAAATGAGCCGGTTACCGGCCAACGAAATTCTTCAGGGCGATTGCATTGAATTGATGAATGCGATGCCGGAAAAATCTGTCGATCTCATCTTTGCTGACCCGCCTTACAATCTTCAGCTTCAGGGAGAGCTTACGCGTCCGGACCAAAGCAAAGTCGATGGGGTCACAGACAAGTGGGACCAGTTTGCGAGCTTTGAGACCTATGACAAATTTACGCATGAGTGGATGACCGCCGCCCGGCGCGTCCTGAAAGACAGTGGCGCGATCTGGGTGATCGGCTCCTATCACAATATCTTCCGGGTTGGCGCAAAGCTGCAGGATCTGGGTTTCTGGATCATGAATGATGTGGTCTGGCGCAAAACAAACCCGATGCCGAATTTTCGCGGCACCCGCTTCACCAACGCTCATGAAACGCTGATCTGGGCATCGAAAAGCGAGAAGTCCAAATACACGTTCAACTATGACGCCATGAAGGCGCTGAACGAAGACGTTCAGATGCGCTCTGACTGGGTGCTGCCGATCTGCACCGGCGGGGAGCGGCTGAAGGGCGATGATGGTGCGAAAGCGCATCCAACCCAGAAACCTGAATCGCTGCTGCACCGGGTGCTGCTCTCGACAACCAATCCTGGCGACATTGTGCTCGATCCCTTCTTTGGAACCGGCACCACTGGCGCTGTTGCCAAGAAGCTTGGCCGGAACTTTATCGGCCTGGAACGCGAGACATCTTACATCGATGCTGCCAAGAAACGGCTGAAAGCGACCAAGTCCGGTACGGCAGAAAATATTGAAGTTACCCAGTCCAAGAAGTCCGAGCCACGGGTGCCGTTTGGCACGATTGTGGAACGCGGCCTCCTGTCACCTGGTACCGTTCTTTATGATCCAGCCAGCCGTCACGCCGCGCGGGTGCGCGCCGACGGTACGCTTGCGTGTAAAGATGCGACCGGCTCCATCCACAAGATTGGTGCCCATGTGCAAGGCGCAGCTGCGTGCAATGGCTGGACGTTCTGGCACTATAAGCTGCGGGGCAAATTGCAGCCCATCGACCTGCTTCGCCAGAAGGTGCGCAAAGAGATTTACGCAAGCTGATCTCTTTCAGAAATCGATACTACTTACGCCGGGTTGCTTTAAAGAGTGGCCCGGCGTTTTCGTTTTCATCCTGTAGTGCCAGCGCCACGACCTTCTTCATGACGGTTGGCAATGCGTGGTCACCTAAATCTTCGGGCAGCACCCATTCACCGTCAGCCTTTGTCTTTAAGGATATGCTGGCTTCATAAAGCTCCAGCACCAGATGGAAATGCGTGAAAGTGTGACGCACTTCGCCGATGCGTTTTTTCCATTTGGCTTTTGCAAGCGGGGCTTGGGCCAAATGTTCCGTTTCGTCCCTGCTCTCCTCAACCCATTCCGTCGACGGAACTTCCATCATGCCGCCGAGCAGTCCTTTGGGGACGCGCTTGCGGATCAACACTGCGCCATCTTTCCGCACCGCCCAGAAGGCCGCGCCCTTGCGGGTGGGTTTCACTTTCTTTGGCGCTTTTACCGGCAGGGTTTCCTGGTCGCCGGCTTTCCGCGCCTTGCACGACTTCGTCCAGGGACAGCGATCACAAGACGGACGGCGCGGCGTGCAAATTGTGGCGCCCAAATCCATCATGGCCTGAGCAAAATCACCGGGGCGTATTTTGGGCGTCAAAGTCGCCGTCATTTCTTTGATGGGCTTTTTGGCGCCGGGCAATGCTTCGCGAATATCAAAGATCCGCGCAATCACCCTTTCCACATTGCCATCGACAACGACGGCCTGTCGGTCAAAGGCGATTGAGGCGACGGCGGCGGCTGTATAGGGCCCGATGCCTGGAAGTGCTGCGAGGCCTTCTTCATCGTCTGGAAAAATGCCGCCATGGTCCGTTGCCACCTGTTTGGCACAGGCGTGGAGATTGCGCGCCCGGCTGTAATAGCCAAGCCCCGCCCAGGCATGCATCACCTCATCTATGTCTGCGGCGGCCAGATCGCCGACCGTTGGCCATTTCAGCAGGAATTTCTGGAAGTAAGGCCCCACGGTCGCAACGGTTGTCTGCTGCAGCATGATTTCCGAGAGCCACACGGCGTAGGGATCAGACAGTTCGCCCGGCAGGGCGCGCCAGGGCAGACGCCTCGCATGAGCGTCATACCAGGTCAGCAGCTCTGACGCTTTTGGCGGCTTCATGTCTTCTTTCCTTACCTTCGTACAATCAGGACAGATGGTCCCATCGCCTTGCCCCAAAAAATGGGGCACACTGCCCCCATGTCTACCTCTCGTCACCCCCGCCGCGCCAGAGTGCCGTTGCCGATCGCAAAACAGATCGCCGCAACCGCGCGCGCTGTCTTCAAAGCACGCGGGTTTCAGCAGGACCATATTGTGCGGCACTGGCCGGAGATTGTGGGCGGCTCCCTGTCTGAAATGTCTATGCCCGAAAAGCTCGCGTTTCCAAGGACCAAGGCAAATGAGAGCCCCCGGCGATCAGAAGGGGCGACGCTGACGGTTCGGGTGGATGGACCGGGCGCCCTGGAGTTTGCCCACCAGGAGCCGCAGATTCTTGAGCGGATCAACTCCTATTATGGCTATCAGGCGGTCACGCGGATGAAACTCATCCAGGCACCACTGCCGATGCCAAAACCCGACCACAAGCGCCGCATCGCCACATTGTCGCCTTTAGAGGAAGAGACGCTTCGCGCTGAAACGGCCTCCATCCAGTCGGATACGCTCAGAGCGTCCCTGGAACAGCTCGGGCGCCGGGTGCTTGGCTCGCAGAAGCGACCGGATCGATCTGGCCGTCCTGGTAAGTCCAGCCGCTAAACGTCGATTCTCTGCCAGTTGCAAGCGAAAGGATCGGTTGAGAGACCGGGCAAGAAGCCTATAATCACGCAACATCTAGTAGGGATATTGAAAAGTGGAACAAAATAAGCGCAATTTGATGATTGGCGGCGGAGCCCTGCTCGTCCTCATTCTGGTGGTCGTGGGCTACATGAACTCCAATGGCAGCCCCGCTGGCGCTGCAGCGACGGCAGACCCTGAAATCGCCGATGCACTGAGCGTTGCAGGCCCGATGGGCGATTATGCACTCGGCTCACCAGACGCACCGGTGACGGTTTATGAATATGCCTCGCTCACCTGCAATCATTGCGCGGCGTTTCACCTGCAGAGTTTCCCAGAGATCAAAGAGAAATATATCGAGACCGGCAAGGTGCGCTGGGTGATCCGGGCCTTCCCGTTTGATCCTGCGGCAACGGCGGCGGTGATGCTGGCACGCTGCTCTGGCGAAAGCCGCTATTACAAGTTCCTGGATGTTCTTTTTGAACAACAGCCCCAGTGGGCGTTCCAGGGAAATCCTGGCGAGAACCTCGAAGCCATCGCCAAACAAGGTGGTTTTTCAAGTGAGGCCTACCAGGCCTGCATCAAGGATGAAGAAATTTTCGCACATGTTCGCGACGTGCAGACCCGTGGCCAGGAAGTTCACGGCGTGCGCTCCACACCGAGCTTCTTCGTGAACGGTGAAAAAGTTGAAGGGGCATTGCCCTTCGCTGAATTCGAAGAGGTTTTGCTTAAGTACCTACCCGAATCGTGATCCATTGCTTTGAGTTTCTGACCAACCTGGGGACCCCGCATGCTGAATTTGTGGGGAAAATTGTTGGTCAGAACCCAAAAGGGCTTAAACCACTAATTTATCGGACACTCTCTTGAAGTTCTCACGCCTGCGTCTTTCTGGATTTAAATCATTTGTCGATACAACAGATCTGTTGATCGAACCTGGCCTTACGGGCGTTGTTGGCCCCAACGGGTGCGGCAAGTCCAATCTGTTGGAAGCCATGCGTTGGGTCATGGGCGAGAACTCGTTCAAGAACATGCGCGGGTCGGGCATGGAAGACGTGATCTTCGCGGGGACTGCCGGTCGTCCGGCACGTAACAATGCAGAAGTCGTGCTCACCATCGACAATGCAGAGCGCACAGCGCCCGCAGCCTATAATGAATCCGATACGTTGGAAGTTTCCCGCCGCATTGAAAAAGATGCAGGCTCCCAATATCGCATTAATGGCAAAGAAGTACGGGCGCGCGATGTGCAGCTTCTGTTTGCGGATGCCTCTACCGGCTCCCATTCCCCTGCCCTGGTGCGCCAAGGCCAGATTGGGCAGCTGATCTCTTCTAAACCGGTGAACAGACGCCGTATTCTGGAAGAAGCTGCGGGCATTACGGGTCTCTATACACGCCGTCATGAAGCAGAACTTCGCCTCAAAGCGGCGGAAACCAACCTGACGCGTCTTGATGATGTGGTTGTGCAGATTGAAACGCAGCTTACGGGCCTGAAGCGCCAGGCGCGGCAAGCCACACGCTATCGCAATCTGTCCGGACATATTCGCCGGGCAGAAGCGACTGTACTTCATATGAAGTGGTCGAACGCGACGGAGACTCTGGGGCAAGAAGAGCAACGCCTGACAGAAACCGATGCGCGGGTGGCGGAGCTCACTCAGTTGGCAGCAGCGGCCTCAACGGCACAGGCGCAAGCGTCGGAAAAACTCCCTGAGCTGCGTGACGCGGAAGCTCATGCGGCGGCGGGCCTTCACAGGCTAACGGTGGCGCGGGAAAATCTCGACGCAGAAGAAGCGCGTGCCAAAGAACAAGCAGCGCAGCTCACCGCCCGCCTTGAACAGATCACACAAGACATTGCCCGCGAACGTGAGCTCATGAGCGACACGCGTGATGCTCTGGAGAAACTTTCAGGCGAAGAAGCCGAACTTAAATCTCAAGATGCGTCGCAAGTAGAAGCGCATGAAACAGCACGCGCGCTCGTTTCTGAGACAAGTGAAGCACTGCAAACACGCGAGAACGAACTCGACACGCTCTCGCAAGAAGCAGCGGCGCTGGCCGCCGAACGTCAAAGCCTTGAACGCTCAATTCAACAAGCAGAGCAACGCATTGCCAAACTCGCCTCGCAGCTGAGCGACATTGCAACTGAGCGCGCCACACTCGCAGACGCAGAAGAGAAGAAAGCAGCTATCGCCCAGCAAGGTGCTGAGCTTGAAGGCGCTATGACGCGGGCTGAAGAAGCCGAGCGTGTTGCGCTGGCGGCCGAAGAAACACTGCGCGCTGCGCGGGCTGATGAAGCTGAAAAGCGTGGTCCGTTGCAAGGTGCGGAGCGGGAGCTTGAAGGTCTTGCCGCTCAGGCGAAGACACTTGCTGACATGTTGGCTGTAGATGAAGGCGGCCTGTGGCCACCGCTCATTGATGCGGTCACGGTTGAACCCGGCTATGAAAAAGCACTGGGTGCCGCCCTTGGCGATGATCTTTCTGTGCCAACGGACAGTGCGGCACCGATCCACTGGGATCTGGTTGAAGCACAAGGTGACGCAAGTCTGCCCGACGCTGCCCGTCCTCTTTCCTCCGTCGTGCAGGGGCCTGCGGCGTTTGCCCGCCGTCTTGGACAAATTGGATTGGTCTCGCCAGAACAAGGCAAAGCTCTGCAAGCACAGTTGAAGCCTGGCCAACGTCTGGTTTCTGTGGCGGGTGATTTGTGGCGCTGGGATGGATATACGGCTGCTGCCGATGCGCCAACTTCTGCGGCCAAACGCCTTGAACAACGCAATCGCCTTTCTGATCTGGAAGCAGAGATTGAAACCGCGCGCGCCAGAATGCGGGATCTGCGGGATGCGTTTGAAGCCTCACGTGTGAAGGTTGAAGAAGCCGCGGGCAACGAGCGGGAGCTGCGTCAGGCCCTTCGGGAAGCGCAATCTGGGGAAGCTAATCTCCGCAAAGCGCTGAGCGATGCAGAACGTCAGGCATCAGCCCAGCTCAGCCGTCTTGCCGCTCTTACAGAAGCAGAAGAACGCCTCTCGGGCGATCTCACAGATGCGAAACGCAGCCTGGAAGAAAGCCGCGCCTCTTATGAAGGCTTGAAGCCCGGTGACGAGCTGCAAGCGCGGGTGAATAAGGCGCGCGAAGATGTCGGCGTGCTCCGCCTTTCCCTTTCTGAAGCACGTGCTGCCCTTGAGGGTCTTAATCGCGACGCCCAAACCCGTCAGAGGCGGCTGCAGGCGATTGGAGAAGAGCGGGCAGCCTGGGAACTTCGGTCCACCAACGCCACGCGCCAAATCGAGACGTTGGAAACGCGCAATACAGAGACCGCGAGCCAGCTTGAAGAGCTGAAAAAGGTTCCCGCTCTTATCGAAGAAAAACGCGGTGCCCTTCTCACGCAGATTGCGGAAGCTGAAACCACCCGGACGCAGGCAGCGGACGCTCTGGCGACATCTGAAAACAATCTCGCTGAATGCGACAAGATTGCCCGCGAGACGCAAAACGCCCTGTCTGGCGCACGCGAAGACCGGGCACGCATTGACGGCCTTGTTGATGGGGCACGTGAGCGCAAAGCGGATTCTGAGGCACGCATTCGTGAAGTGCTGGAATGCGCTCCGGAAGAGGCGCTTGCCCTGATCGAATTGAAAGAGGGCGAAAACCTGCCCGTGCTTGAGCAGATTGAAACCAAGCTCGAAAAGCTGAAACGCGAGCGGGAGAATCTGGGTGGCGTCAATCTTCGCGCTGACGAGGAAGCTCAGGAACTTACCGAGCAACTCGACACGATGACGCGGGAACGCGAAGATCTGGAAAGTGCGATCGCGAAGCTTCGCCAGGGCATTTCCAGCCTCAATAAAGAAGGTCGTCAGCGTATGCTGGAAGCCTTCGAGACGGTGAATGCGAACTTTACCCGGCTCTTTACCCATCTCTTTGGTGGTGGCACCGCGCACCTGAAGCTCACAGAATCAGATGATCCCCTGGAAGCGGGCCTTGAAATCATGGCGCGCCCTCCCGGGAAACGCCTTCAGGTCATGTCGCTCCTCTCTGGTGGTGAGCAGGCATTGACGGCCATGTCGCTGATTTTCGCGGTGTTCCTGACCAATCCTTCGCCGATCTGCGTCCTCGATGAGGTCGACGCGCCTTTGGATGACGCAAATGTGGAGCGTTTCTGCGATTTGATGGAAGAAATGGTCCGCACGACGGATACGCGCTTCCTGATCATCACGCACCATGCGCTCTCTATGGCGCGGATGAGCCGCCTCTTTGGGGTGACGATGCAGGAGCGCGGCGTTTCAACTCTCGTGTCGGTTGATCTGGAAGCAGCTGAGCGCATTCGCGAGGCTGTTTAACGGCCTCCATCCGGGCCTGGCTCCCTCTCATCGTTCTTTCATCGTTCGAGGGAATCAGTGATCTTTGGAGGCCATTTGACGCACCTGCGAAAAGCTCTGATTTGTCCATGTTTTTCAATCACTTGGGTCCCGCCCAGACTGCCTTGACAGGGTTGGGGTGCGCAAGTAGTGTGCGCCCGGCTTGAGGCGAAATTCTGCAGTTTTGCAGGGGTTTCGCGAGGAACGCGGAGGTTCTGATCGGTTCAATGAAGATCCCGACAGAACATGACAGCGACACAGGCGAGGAGAGATCCGCTGACAAAGCTGATCTTGCCGCGCTCGACGCTAAAATCCGCGCCCACGCGAAAGCCCATCGGCAGAAAAACCCCGAGCCGGCTGAGACTGGAAGACGAAGTACCGCGATCGGTATGGCTTTCCGACTATCGACTGAGCTTGTTGCCGGTCTGGTCGCTGGAGGCATTATCGGATGGATCGTGGATGATCAGTTGGGCACAAAGCCTTGGGGCTTGCTCATCTTCTTCTTCTTAGGGATGGCCGCAGGTATTTTGAATGTGTTCCGCACGGCGCAAAAATTAGCAGCCGACGCGGCGGCGCAGGTGGGCAAGCCAGACAATCTGTCTGGCGACAAGTAAGGGCAAAAACGTGTCAGCAGCAGACCAAGAGAGCGGCGGCCTCGGCATCGATCCGATGCACCAGTTCGAAGTGCACGCGATCATTCCAATCAATATCGGTGGCATTGACGCGTCCTTCACCAACGCCTCCATGTGGATGGTGTTTGCAGCTGTCGGCATTATCGGCCTGACAGTCTTTGCGATGGGTGGCCGCGCGATGGTGCCTGGACGCTGGCAGTCGATTGCGGAAATGTCTTACGAGTTCGTCGCCAACATGGTGCGCGACAATGTCGGCAGCGCCGGTCAGAACTACTTCCCGTTTATTTTCACCCTTTTCATGTTCGTTCTCTTCTCAAACATGCTGGGTATGCTGCCCTACTCCTTCACAACCACCAGCCACATCATTGTGACGTTTGCACTTGCGCTCTTCATCTTCCTGGGCGTGACAATTATTGGTGTTGTCAAGCATGGCTTCCATTTTCTCTCCCTCTTCGTTCCCAAGGGTCTTCCGGCAGTGCTGCTCCCGCTCATTGTCGTGATTGAGTTGATTTCCTACTTCTCCCGCCCCATCAGCCTCTCTGTGCGTCTGTTTGCCAACATGATGGCCGGACACACCATGCTGAAAGTGTTTGCGGGATTTGTGATCGGCTTTCTTGGCGCCGGTGGCCTCTATACAGGTCTTGCGATTGCGCCGATTGCCTTCATGGTGGCCTTCACGGGCCTCGAAATTCTGGTGGCATTCCTGCAGGCCTATGTGTTTGCCATCCTTACCTGCATCTATCTCAACGACGCGCTACACCTTCACTAGGGCTTAGCGCCTATTTGATCTAAACGGGGCTTTCGCGCCCTAAGGACTAACTGAAAGAGGGCCGGGACAATCCGGACCCGCATTACTGGAGACACGGACATGGAACCTGAAGCAGCAAAGCTCATTGGCGCTGGTATCGCTTGTATCGCCCTTGCAGGCGCTGGCGTTGGCATCGGCCACATTTTCGGCAACTACCTTGCAGGCGCGCTGCGCAATCCTGCAGCAGCAGCTGGACAGTTCCCAAACCTGCTGTTGGGCTTCGCCCTTGCTGAAGCAACAGGCCTTTTCGGTCTTGTTGTTGCACTGATCCTGCTCTTCGTTCTTTAAGCAGAACTCGAAGACAGTCCTCTTTCGCTTCACATTGGCAGTCCTGGGTGTGACCTTGGACTGCCGGTGTTGGCGAAACGCCTCAGCGTTTTTCCCATTTGGGGACGACTGAGTCTCAGGAGACAGGCATATGCCTCAGTTAGATTTTGCCACCTTCGCGCCTCAGCTGATTTGGCTGACGCTCGTCTTTGGCGTTCTCTACCTCGTCATGGCGCGGGTCGCCCTGCCGCGGATCGCGACCGTTATTGAAGAACGCCGTGATCGGATTGCAGACGATCTCGATACAGCCGCCCAGCTGAAAAGCGATACGGATGACGCGATTGCGTCCTACGAAACCGCTCTGGCTGAAGCGCGCACCAAGGCTCATACGATCGCGCAGGAAACGCGGGATCGATTGACAGCTGAAACCGATGCCCACCGGGCGGACCTGGAAGGTCAGCTTGCGGCGCGCATTGCAGATGCTGAAAAACGGATCACAGCCACAAAAGACAAAGCGCTGACCAGCGTTCGGGATGTGGCCGTGGATGTTGCAGACGCCATCACGCAGCAATTGCTGGGCGATAGTGATCGGGCGGCCGCTGAACGCGCCGTCGACAGCGAACTCGCTTAAGGGGATCTAGATAGATGCTACAAGATGCAAATTTCTGGGTTCTGGTGAGCTTCAGCCTTTTCGTTGGCTTGCTCTTCTATTTTGGCGTCCCCGGCATGATCGTCGCCGCTCTCGACAAGCGGGCAGACGACATCAAGACCGAGCTGGAGGAAGCCCGCAAGCTGCGCGAAGAAGCCCAGCAAGTGCTGGCGAGCTACCAGCGCAAGCAGCGGGACGCGGAAAAAGAAGCCGAAGCCATTGTCGAACAGGCACGGGCAGAAGCAGAACGGCTTGCCATTGAGACCAAGGAAAACCTGGCTCAGCAGGTTGAACGCCGCACACAGCTGGCTGAAGAGAAAATTGGCCGGGCAGAAACTCAAGCCCTTGACGAAGTGCGCGCCATTGCCGCCGATATCGCCGTTTCCGCCGCGCGTAAGATCATCGAAGAAAAGCTCGACGGTGGTCGCGCTGCTCAGTTGGTCGACAAGTCGATTGCGGAAGTAAAAGACAAGCTGCACTAAGCCTGCCTTACAAATTCAGAAAAACCCGCGTGACTTTATGTCCTGCGGGTTTTTTTGTGGCTGCTAGACTGCCTCAATTGTGAGTTCTGGCCAGAACTTCTGCCAGCGGGCGCATTTCTCGTTGTAGCGCTCTTTCACAAAATTCCCTGCCCTGTTGGGCCGGATGCGCATCGCGGCCATGTCTTCAAGGCCCGGCACATAGAACCGTCTCTCGTCGCCCGTGAGCGGCTGAATGGCGACCATGTTGCCAATGGCAAGGAAACGGTCAATGCCCTCGCACGACGTCTTCAGGGGCGGATAGGAGATATCGTGTTTCTCTTCGTACCAAAGATGGACGCGGGCCTGGTTTTTCAGCTCAATCTCAATGCCCAGATCTGCATACAGGTCGGCCGCCTGCTTGATCACAGCGTCTTCTGCTTCCCAGGAGGTGTCCGGGTCGAAATAGAAGATGTCGTAATCTTTGATGCCGTGGGTCAAAGCCCGGTCAGTGAGCACATTCCAAACGGTCTGAAAAAGGCTGCCGGAGACAAGCCAGGCATCACTCAAACCGAGTTCGGGAAGGCGCTCAAGGATCGCCTTGTTGCTCCCGTTCCGGCAGGAAATCTCCAGGAACTCAGCTTCCGTCATCGGACCCCCACGAAAAAGGCACCTCCCGGAGATGAGAGGTGCCTGATCCAGGTTATGCGATTCGGAGCGGACGGTTACAGCATTTGTGTCGTCGCATTTCCGAACCACAAAAGTCTGCAACTTTTGTTGGAAATGCTCTAGAGCTGATCCGCAATCGCCCGGAAAAACTCCAACGTCTCCATCTCACGATAGGCGCTCTCATCCAGCGACGTCGCGTAGTCACTGTTGGCGGAGAGTTTCACGATCACCACGTTGCGTGTCGGATTGACGTAGATGAACTGATTGTAGACGCCAATGGCGGCGTACTCGCCTTGCGTGCTGGCTGGCACCCACCATTGGTAGCCATACCCCACCGGGAAAGGGTCTTCCTCGGCGATCTTTGTTTCTGGCAGCAAATGTGGCGCATCCGGTGTCACTGAAGCCCGCACCCAGTCAGCTGGCACGACTTGCGTCCCATTCCAACTGCCGCCCAGGCGGTAAAGCTCTCCCAGTTTGGCATAGTCACGGGCGGTCGCGTTCAGGCCGCCAAAGGCCATTTCCATTCCCTCGCTGTCGATCAGCCAATAAGCATCTGATTCCATGCCCAAGGGTTTCCAGAGCTTCTCTTCCATATAATCGGCAATCGTGCGCCCGGTTGCGTTGACCAGCAGCATGCCCAGAACCTGCGTATCGGTTGAGTTGTAATGGTTGTGGGTTCCAGGTTCGCGCTCTGGCTTCAGTGTCGCCGCGAACGCGTTGAAGGACCCGCCAAGGGCCATGATCCGACCGAAGCGATTAATGTCAGACTCGGGGTCATTGTAGTCTTCGTTCCAAGCGGCACCCGATGACATCTGCAAAATGTCTTTAATGCGCACACCGTCATAGGCGGACCCCGCCAAAGACGGGGTATATTTGGTAATCGGCTCTTCAATGCTGGTGATGTGGCCTTCTTCTATCGCGATACCGATTGCAGCGGACACGAAGCTTTTGGCAACCGACATGGAGAGCCAGTTCACGTCCCGTCCCCCTGTGAGCATGTAGCGCTCAGTGCGGACAACGCCCTCCTTGATGACCAAAACAGCGCTCGTGTCCGTTTCCGACAGAAAGCTTTCTGTATCAACGGTGACGCCCTTATATGAGAAGCTCGCTGGCAATGCCGTGGCGGTTCCATCTGGGAAATCAAAGGGGGCCTCAGATGCCGTCATCGTGTTGACGGGATAAAGATCTGCCAGCCGGTTGAAGTTTTCATATTGCTCTGAGCCGTTGAACAGCCCCGCTGCGAAGGCCGCACGATCGATCTCTCGTTTGAAATAGAGACCGGTCCCGATCACCGCCACAACGACAAAGGCTAATCCGCCCAACAGGATCTTCTTCATGGCATTTTCTCCCTGAAACACATGTCAGCTTTCAAGGGGACGTGACGCCCTGCCCTGTAACGATGACAAAATTGGCATATGAAAAAGGCCCGAGAGACCGGGCCTTTTCGTTTGGGTTTATTCCGCAGCCTGGGCAGGTGCGGGGGGGGACCAGGTGAGAATGGGCTTCCTGGCCGCTTGCGTTTCATCGAGCCGTCTCATAGGGGCAAGATAAGGCGCGCCGGAGAACCGGTCCACGTCGCCCTGCTTTGCGCTTTTGGCGAGATCCGCCAGCGTGTCGATGAAGAGATCAAGGCTCGCCTTGGATTCACTCTCGGTCGGTTCCACCAGCATAGCCCCATGCACAACCAGCGGGAAGTACATGGTCATGGGGTGATAGCCCTCATCGATCATTGCCTTGGCAAAGTCGAGCGTCTCAACGCCGGTATCTTTCAAGAACCGGTCATCGAAAAGGGCTTCATGCATGCACGGGCCTTCAAATGGGGCAGACATCGTGTCTTTGAGTGAGGCCAATACATAATTGGCAGACAAGACCGCATCTTCTGCTGCCTGGCGCAGCCCGTCAGAGCCATGGCTCATCATGTAGGCAGCCGCCCTCACAAACATGCCCATTTGCCCATGGAAGGCTGTCATCCGCCCAAAGGCTTTGCCGCCGACCTCTTCAACCTGCTCTGGCACTTCTGCAAATTTCAAGCGGCCATTGCGTTCAACAATCCAGGGAAGCGGGGCAAACGGCGCCAATGCGTCTGAGAGCACAACGGGTCCGGCCCCCGGGCCTCCGCCGCCATGAGGCGTGGAGAAAGTTTTGTGGAGATTGATGTGCATGGCATCGACACCCAGATCGCCCGGACGCACCCGGCCAACGATGGCGTTGAAGTTCGCCCCGTCACAATAGAAGTACCCCCCAACTGCATGGAGTGCGTCAGCGATCTCTTTGATGTCCTTCTCAAAGAGGCCACAGGTATTTGGATTGGTCAGCATGATGGCCGCTACATCCGGCCCCAGCTTTTCCTTAAATGCGGCAACATCTACGCGGCCATCTTCGGTTGCGGGGATCGAATCCACTTTGTACCCCAGCAACGCTGCCGTTGCCGGATTGGTGCCATGGGCACTTTCGGGCACCAGGACGCGGGTGCGGGTCTTGCCTTCGCCGCGTGCTTCAAGTGCTGCGTGAATGGCCATCATGCCGCAGAGTTCCCCATGGGCCCCCGCCTTAGGTGACATGGCCACTGCTGGCATGCCGGTCAGCACTTTCAGCCAATGGGCCACAAGTTCAATCAGCTCCAGCGCACCCTGGGTTGTTTTGGTGGGTTGCAGCGGATGAACGTCTGCAAAACCCGGCAGGCGCGCAATCTTCTCATTCAGGCGCGGATTGTGCTTCATGGTGCACGATCCCAGCGGATAGAGCCCTGCATCAATCGCATAGTTCTTTTGTGACAGACGCACATAGTGGCGCATCACATCGGGCTCAGAGAGCCCTGGCAGGCCAACAGGCGTGCTTCGCCGGTTGCCACCCAGTCGGTCTTCAAACGCCTCGGGCTCGTCAAAATCAACGCCGCAGGCACCACTGTCGCGTTCAAAGATCAGAAGCTCTTCCTGTGCAAGTCCGCGATTGCCCGTAAATGTCTTGCGACCCGCTTCTCCCAGCTCACCAACGCCGGTTGGACGTCCCTGATTGTTCATGCCGCTCATGACAGCACCTCCTTCAGCGCTGCGCCAAAGGCGGCGCGATCATTTTCCGTGTTGATTTCGGTGGAGGCGACCACCACCAGATCATCAAGCGCGTTTTCACCCGGCCAGAGCCGTGAAACCCGCACGCCGGCCAACACGCCTTTGTCTGCCATCTCGTCGATCAGATCGCGGGCATTCTTGGGGGTGCGAATGGTGAACTCGTTAAAGAAGGTCGGTGTAACAACATCCACACCGTCAATTGCCTGCAGTTGGTCAGCAAGCTTCACGGCGTTGGCGTGATTGATCCGCGCCAGGCGCCCAAAGCCCTCTTCGCCCAAGAGCGAGAGGTGAATGGTGAAGGCCAAACAGCAGAGGCCTGAGTTTGTGCAGATGTTGCTGGTGGCTTTTTCGCGGCGAATATGCTGTTCGCGCGTTGAGAGCGTGAGCACGAAGCCGCGCTTGCCTTCAGCATCCACCGTTTCGCCACACAGGCGGCCCGGCATTTGGCGTACATATTTTTGCTTGGCGGCAAAGAGCCCCACATACGGCCCACCAAAATTGAGCGCATTGCCAATAGACTGACCTTCGCCCACGACAATGTCGGCCCCCATCTCGCCTGGTGGCGTTATCAATCCCAAGGAGACGACTTCTGTGAAAGCCACAATCAGCAGCGCCTTCTTTGCGTGTGCCGCATCCGCGATGGCGCGCAGGTCGCGCACATTGCCAAAGAAGTCCGGGTTTTGAACCACAACGCAGGACGTCTCATCGTCAATGCGCGAGATAATATCTTCCGTGCCATCAATCACGGGGGCCCCGGGATCGACTTCATAACCTGCAAACTCCGACAGATTTTCAACCACTGCCCGGTAGTGCGGGTGAAGGGCGCCGGAGAGAACTGCCTTTTTCTTACGCGTGATGCGGTGTGCCATCAGCACAGCCTCGCCGCACGCGGTCGAGCCGTCATACATGGAGGCGTTTGCCACATCCATGCCGGTCAGCATGGCGACCTGGGTTTGGAACTCAAAAAGATATTGCAGCGTGCCTTGTGAAATCTCCGGCTGATACGGCGTATAGGCCGTGAGAAATTCTGAGCGCTGAATGAGATGATCAACCGTTGCCGGCACATGGTGCTTATAGGCGCCGCCGCCAACGAAAAACGGAACGGACCCCGCAGGCGTGTTTTTGGCGGCGAGTGCGCCCAAGAGACGCTCTACTTCCAACTCGCCTTTGCGCGTTGGAAGGTCCACGAGACCGTCACGACGCGCCTCTTCAGGCACATCAACAAAGAGATCATCTATAGAGCCCGCACCGATGCGGCCCAGCATGGCCTGGCGGTCGGGCTCTGTCAGCGGCAGATAGCGCATAGGTTCAGTCCAATCCTGCAGTGAATGTGGCGTAGGCGGCTTCGTCCATCAGCTCGTTCAATTCGCTGGCGTCGCTCAATTTCATTTTGACGAACCAGCCATCCCCTTGCGCATCTTCGTTCACCTTGGCCGGTGTCTCGTCGAGCACACCATTGATCTCAACAATTTCACCGGAGACCGGGGCATAGACTTCGCTTGCTGCCTTTACCGATTCAACAACGGCGGCTTCATCACCCTTGGCCAGTTCTTTGCCAACGTCTGGAAGCTCGACAAAAACAACATCTCCTAGCTGCTCCTGCGCGTAATTGCTGATGCCGATCGTGGCGACATCACCCTCGACCAAGACCCATTCATGTTCTTCTGTGAATTTAACTGTGCTCATAATCCTAAATCCCCGTTCTCACGTCTCTAATCTGTCTGCGCTGCCTTTAACAAACCTCGGGCAGCGCCTATTTGCGATAGCGTTTTTCAATGAAAGGCATGGAGGCCACTTCGGCAGGTCTTGGTTTTCCCCGCACCATCAAGGTGAGAGGCGTTCCCACCTTTGCAAACTCCCTGGCCACATAGCCCATGGCGACCGGCGCATTGGCCGTTGGTCCAAAACCCCCACTGGTGACGACCCCGATGACGTTCCCCTCGCCATCGACGATTTCTGTTCCTTCGCGCGCCGGGCCTTTTCCTTCAGGTTGGATGCCGACCCGCTTGCGCGATGCTCCATTGGCGATCTGGCCCAGAATTTTCTCCGCTCCGGGGAACCCGCCTTCTTCGCGGCGACGTTTGCCGACCGACCAGGTCAGCGCAGCCTCGACCGGGGTCGTTGTCTCATCAATATCGTGACCATAAAGACAGAGGCCGGCCTCAAGCCGCAGAGAATCCCGCGCGCCAAGACCGATTGGTTCGACGCCCTCATCGGAGAGAAGCATCCGGGCCATCTCCTCGGCCTTATCGGCAGCCATGGATATTTCGCAGCCATCTTCGCCGGTATAGCCAGAGCGGCTTATGTGACAGGGAATAGTGTCAAAGAAGGTCGAAACCCCGGTCATGAAGGCAAGGTCAGCCGCCTCCGGGCACCAGTTTGCAAGGATCTCGACTGCAGCAGGCCCCTGAAGCGCCAGAAGGGCCAACTCACCGCGTATCCGCAACGACACACTCTTGGGCAAGTTCGCTTGCAGAAAAGCGTAGTCGCCGTCCTTGCAGGCCGCATTAACGACGACGAGAAGTTTTCCGTCATCGCTCGCGTCAGCCGGACGGGTCACCATCAAATCATCCAGTATGCCGCCTTCCGTGTTGAGCAGCTGGGTATAGCGCATGCATCCGCGCTCAAGCCCGACAAGATCAGCGGCGACGATTGTCTCCAATGCGCGGGCCGTCGTTTCATGGTCAGGCCCTTCAATGACGGCCTGCCCCATATGAGACACATCAAACAGTCCGGCCTTTTCCCGTGTGTGCAAATGCTCGCCGAGCACACCCAGCTTGTACTGCACAGGCATGTCATACCCGGCAAAAGGCACCATTTTGGCGCCGAGTTCCACATGAAGGCCGTGTAACGGCGTCTTCAGCAATTCTTCTGTTGTTTGGGTCCCCATGGACACTTTCATTCAACACGATTCGACAGCGGCCAGCCGGCGCTAAATGCACCGCTCGCGCCCCCTCTGTCGTGTGAACCTGAGAGATTTCACCTGGGCCAAGATGTTTGGCTGGCTTATCCCCTTGGGTGAGACCCGCATCGCTGCGCGCCTACTTTCCAGAGTGTCCTCGTCTCGCGGTCCGGTTGCCTGAGAGTTTCCGGGGCGGTTGCTCCTTCGGCGTCGGGCAAGCATTGCTGCGTCCCGCACTCTCCCGCGAGGGTCGTTGGTGGTAGGGATAATAGGTTGGGGAAAGTGAGAGTCAATCACCAGACCCGCCCCAAATTACGCCCCTTAGCGCCCTATTTTCTCCATAGATTTCAATTAGATAAGAAAGAAACCGCGTTAGCGATCCCGATTATTGTACGCCAGCTCTTCCGGTGTCAGCTGAAATCCGACGAGAATCTCATAGGCCGACCCGTCAATCCGCGCGATGTAAGGCACTTTCGTTTCCTCAATCGTGTGGATGAAATTGGTTGTTCGCTGGTTGCCTTCGAACGTCACGGGAAGGAGGAACGTATCTTTCCGCAAAACCCGCGAATTTATCTCAGTGAGCGCGATAAACATGGGCACCATGACTTCGCGACTCGTCGCCGCAGGACCAATCTCCGCAGCACCGCGCAAAGCCAGGTCGACATAAATAATGCCATCGTCAATGTCATACTCACACCGGCTCACCACCCGCTCCAGCTCTGCAGTGATGGCAATGTCGGTAATGTCATTTCCAGCGCCTGAGAAAGATGTCAGGTTTTCAGCACCGCCCAATATCCCCACTCCTGGACACGGCAGGGCCCGCTCCAGCTCTGTCTGCGCTTCCGATGCACAGGCAGACAACAGTCCGAGCATAAGCGCACTGACTATGAACATTTTCAGCCGATAGGAAATTTCTTGTGTGGCCCGCATCATTTTATTCGACTGCTCCCGACATGGCGGAGGAACCCCAAAACGGCCTCCTTCTTGACTTTATGAAGCCCGCCCCTTCTATTATCGGCTAACCGATGGATGCGTGCCTCATCCCCAGAATCCCTTGAAATCAAAGGGTTGTGGGTTGTTTGGCACTCTAACGAACCGCCTGCGTGGCCACAAGCGCCGCCTCTCGAGAAAGCTGACGATAGACGTGAGTGCTACCCCTGACATCCCCCGCCCGCCTATGACGGTGCTCCTTGCGGAGCCTCGCGGCTTTTGTGCAGGTGTGGACCGGGCCATTCAGATTGTTGAGCGGACGCTGGAGAAATATGGGGCACCGGTTTATGTGCGGCACGAAATTGTTCATAACCGCTTTGTTGTTGAAAATCTGGAAGCCCAGGGCGCGATTTTTGTCGAAGAGCTGGATGAGGTGCCTGACGACGCTCACGTGATTTTCTCTGCGCATGGTGTTCCAAAATCAGTCCCGTCAAATGCCGAGACCAGAGGCCTTGCCTATTTTGATGCGACCTGTCCCCTTGTTTCAAAGGTGCATGTAGAAGCTGAGCGACACTTTGAGGCAAACCGCGAAATTCTGCTCATTGGACACGCTGGCCATCCTGAAGTTATTGGCACGATGGGCCAGTTGCCGGATGGAGCTGTGACGCTCATTGAGACTGTCGCAGATGCTGAAACGCTGACCCCTGAGAACCCCGACAATCTTGCTTTCATCACCCAGACGACATTGTCGGTTGATGATACGGCAGACATCGTCGCAGTGCTGGGTCAACGGTTTCCAACAATCGCGGGACCGCACAAAGAAGATATTTGTTATGCGACGACCAATCGGCAGGCCGCTGTCAAAGCCATCGCGCCTGACAGTGACGCTGTGATCGTTATCGGTGCGCCCAATTCATCGAACTCCATGCGCCTTGTTGAGGTCGCCGAGCGGGCGGGCTGCCCACGCGCCTTCCTTGTGCAGCGTGCCGACGATATTGACTGGTCGGCGTTTGAGGGCATATCCAGCGTCGGTATTACGGCGGGTGCCTCTGCGCCAGAAATTCTGGTGGATGAAGTGATCGACGCCTTCAAAGCCCGTTATGCGGTGACGGTCAAGCCCGTCATGGTGAGCCGCGAACGCGTGCAGTTCAAACTGCCCCGCGCGCTGATTGAACAGGCATAGGTTATGGCTGTTTACACGGAAGTTGATGACCAGGCGCTCAGCGCATTTCTCACCCTCTATGATATTGGCGGGCTGCTTTCCTTTAAGGGCATTGCCGAAGGTGTCGAGAACTCGAACTACCTGCTGCATACAGAGGCAGGGAGTTACATCCTGACGCTTTACGAGAAGCGGACGAATGCCGCAGACCTCCCCTTCTTTCTGGGGTTGATGAACCATCTGGCCGACAAAGGGTTCCCCTGCCCGACCCCGATTTGCCAATCCTCCGGCGCAATGTTGGGCGCGCTCGCTGGACGGCCTGCGGCCATCGTGTCTTTCCTCGACGGTGTCTGGCCGCGCAAACCCCAGCCCAAACACTGCGCTGAACTGGGTGCCGGCCTTGCCAAGATGCATCTTGCCGGCGCTGACTTTGATTTCACCCGCGAGAATGCGCTCTCCGTCTCCGGCTGGCGGCCGCTCTATGAGACCTGCAATGGTCGGGCTGATGAAGCTATTCCCGGGCTTGGTTCGGTGATCGAACGGGAACTGGACTTTTTCGACACAAACTGGCCGACGGGCTTGCCGTCTGGGGTAATCCACGCCGACCTTTTTCCCGACAATGTGTTTTTTATCCAAAACCAATTGTCCGGCTTTATCGATTTCTACTTTGCCTGCAACGACGCCTTTGTCTACGATCTGGCGATCTGCTTAAACGCCTGGTGCTTTGAAGTGGATGGCGCGTTCAATATTTCAAAAGCCCGGGCGATGCTGCAATCCTATACGCGCGTGCGTCCGCTCAATGCAGATGAGCTTACAGCTTTGCCTCTTATGGCGCGGGGCAGCGCGTTGCGCTTTCTCCTCACACGCACCTATGACTGGATCAATACGCCGGTAGGTGCGCTGGTTCGTCCGAAAAACCCAAAGGAATGTTTGACACAGATGCGGTTCCATCAAGATATCACGTCGCCCGCTGCTTACGGGCTTGACGTTTAGCAGCCATGACCAATCCAACAGCAATCGATATCTATACAGACGGTGCGTGTTCAGGAAACCCAGGCCCTGGGGGCTGGGGGGCCCTGATGATGTGGAATGGGGAAGAGAAAGAGCTCTCGGGTGGCGAAAGTGAAACCACAAACAACCGCATGGAAATGCTCGCGGCGATCGAGGCCATAAAGGCGGTGAAGAGGCCGACGAAAATCCGCCTCCACACAGACTCAACCTATTTGAAAGACGGCATCACCAAGTGGATCACCAATTGGAAGCGCAATGGGTGGCGAACTGCGTCCAAGAAGCCCGTCAAGAATGCTGATCTCTGGCAACTTCTTGAAGAAGTCATCGAGTCCCACGATGTTGAGTGGCACTGGGTCAAAGGTCATTCCGGTCATCCAGAGAATGAACGCGCTGACGAGCTCGCCCGCCAGGGCATGGCGCCCTACAAACCCTGAATACTGGTTGCGCACAAAAAAGCCGCTGGTTACCCAGCGGCTTTTTCAATTCGGATCATGTCGCAGAGCGCTTAGATGAGCGTCAGCATATGGTCTGCACCTGATACTTTCGCTTCGCCTGGATTTTCTTCCTGGTTGAGCGATTTCAGCACACCGTCTTCGATCAGCATCGAATATCGCAAGCTGCGGGTGCCCATGCCAAAGCCGGAGCCATCAAAACCAAGACCGACAGCTTTTGTGAAGTCGCCATTGCCGTCACCAAGCATCAGAACCTTGTCATCAACACCTTGAGACTTTCCCCAAGCGTCCATGACAAATGCATCATTCACAGACAGACACGCAATGAGATCAACGCCTTTGCTGGCAAGATCACCGGCCTTTTGAACAAAGCCAGGAAGGTGCTGATTTGAACATGTTGGCGTGAAAGCGCCGGGCAATGCAAAGAGCACAACCTTTTTGCCCGCAAAGAGCTCTGATGTCTTAACGGGCGTTGGGCCCTTGTCGGTCATGTGCATAAGGGTCGCGTCGGGCAGCTTATCGCCTACGTTGATTGTCATAATATCTCCCGCTGTCAGGTTTGATGAGTGGGCCCTCTTCGCCCGATATTGTTATTGGGTATTAAAGCGCGGCAACGCCTGGAGCGCCAGCGCCTGTGTGGACTCATTCAATGAAAAAGGTGCCTTCAATGCCCGGCTTTCCCAGGTCATAGAGGAATAGGAGATCGAGGGGCTTGCCCTTGAGGGTTTCGGGGGCTTCCGCCTCTAGCTGCAGATTAAACCCTTCTTCCCCTTGCGGGTGTGAGGCGCCCAGATAAACGCCCACCAGGCCCGACGCTATAACCATCTCGGGGCTACGGTCTGGATCGCTGAGAGCGATGTCCAAGGTAGCGCGATGACGTTTCACATCCGTCAAACGGACTGTCACTTCGATGTTCTCGTCTTGCGCCCGTTTGGGCACCTGCGCGAGAGCGGCGTCGATAAGGTCAGCATGGGCCGTCCTTTCTGACTCTCCCGCAGGCACGCCCAAATTGCTCTGGATGCTGGTCGGGATGCAAACATCCGCGCAGACACCAAGATCCAATTTGAGAGACAATTGCAAAGGCAACTCGGGATCATTCGCTATAACCCGCAGCGGCCAGATCACCTCGCCCTTATATCCATAAAAGCGCTCTCCCAGTTCGTCGAACGCGCGGGGCGTTGGCCATAGCAGCTCGATCGATTGCACGTTTAGGGAGCCCGACCAGTCAAATTTGGGCGCCAGACCACTATCGCCGGGCATTCGCCAATAGGTCTTCCATCCCGGTTCCAAAACCATATGGAGCGCCATGGTCACACGGCCTTCGCCCACACCGGTTTGGGCGCTCTCCAACCGGGTCTCAAGCGACACGCCTTCATGCCAGGGGTTTGCGAGATTTGGCAGTGGACCGTCAGGTGTTTGAAGCGCCCAATAGAGCAAGGCACCCACGAGCCCCAAAAAGGCCAGTGTTCCTGTCGCAATCCATGCAGATCGCTTCTGCAAGTTCTCAACTCCTGCTCATGGGTTGGTCTTCAACAATTCTTGTCATCATACCGATCAACGGCGTCTCAGATAGGGGCTTCATAGGCACACTCCCAGACACTTTAGCGTGACTGACCGTTGGTTTCCTGAAGACTCAATAGTTCCTTGAGCCTATAGGGCCGATACAAGTAGCATTGTCCCATGACATCCAACACTGACACTTTTGGCGACACACCCGGTGGCGTCTCTGACGCCGATCAATATCTTGAAGGCAAGATGCTGATCGCGATGCCAACGATGGGCGATGACCGGTTCGCGCGCACCCTGATCTATATGTGTGCCCATAGCGACGAAGGGGCCATGGGACTGGTGGTCAACAAGATCGCGCCGTCCATCCGGTTTCCGGAGCTTTTGGAACAGTTGGAGATTCCGACCCCCTTTGCGCCACAAGGAGAAGGCGGCGTGCCTCCACTCGTCCCTGTGCTTCAAGGAGGGCCGGTTGAGGCTGGTCGGGGTTTCGTCCTGCACAGCCAAGACTACCATCAGGACAATGCAACGCTGCCGATCTCCGAGAATGTCTCCATGACTGCTACCGTCGATGTACTGAAAGCCATTGCCCACGGTACCGGCCCTGATAAAGCCATGCTGGCGTTGGGCTATGCCGGGTGGGCACCTGGCCAACTTGAGCATGAAATCCAGGCAAACGGCTGGCTCCATTGCGACGCGGATGATGATCTTGTTTTCGGTATCAATCTTGATCGCAAATATGATCAAGCCTTAGCAAAGCTCGGGATCGACGTTTCATTTCTCTCCGGCGATGCAGGCCACGCCTGAGCACACATTAATCCTGCCAGTGATGGGCGATAAACTCGAGCGTGTCTTCTGCGGTCATCGGCTGTCCAAAGACATAGCCTTGTCCATAATCGCAGCCCATCTGCTTCAGCTCCTCGACCTGCTCCAGCGTCTCAGCACCTTCAGCCACCACCATTTTTCCCAGGTCCTGCGACATGGTGACAATGGAGCGCACGATCACAGGCGGTTCTTCTCCCTTGCCCATGTCGTCCACAAAACTCTTGTCGATCTTGATCGTGTCGACGGGGAATTGCCGCAGGTAAGAGAGGCTTGAGTGGCCTGTTCCGAAATCATCCAGCGAGATACCTGCTCCCAAATCCCGGATCCGCATCAAAATGCGCGAAGCGAGTTCAGGGTTTGCCATGACGAGAGATTCTGTGACTTCAAGCTTCAGAGAGCCCGGCGCAATATCTGTGTCACTCAAGGCGCGCTCCACATCATCGATCAGATCGTGACGCAAGAGCTGGCGGCTTGAAACATTGACGCTGGCAAAAAGCGGTTTGCGTAACGGGAACAAGTTCTGCCAAACCGCAAGGTTCTCAGCAGCTGTTGTCAGGGCAAAGCGTCCGAGTAGAACAATGAGTTCGGATTCTTCTGCCAGCGGGATAAAAGTGTCTGGCGTCAGGAAACCTTTTTCTGGATGTTCCCAACGCAGCAATGCTTCGAAGCCAGCGACCCGCCCGTCTTTCAAAGACATGATGGGTTGATAGAAGAGTTTCAGCTCATCGCGTTCGATCGCGCGGCGCAGATCTGATTCAATCGGCAATCGGTCATCTGTGTCCTGACGCATCGCGGGCTCAAAGATTTCCACCCGCGCCTTGCCTGAGCGTTTCGCGCGATACATGGCAATTTCGGCTTCTTTCAGCAGATCGTTGGGTCGCTCGTGACTGTCCTCGCAAATGGAGACACCGGTGCTGGCAGATGGAAAGACTTCCTGTCCGCCGATATCGACAGGTTGGGAGAGGATATCGTTGATCGCAGACGCCATGGCTCTGACGTCATCAGGCTCTGTCTTCTCGGTCAACAAGATCGAAAACTCATCCCCGCCGAGACGTGCAACGGTTTCTTCCCGCGGCACAACTTGCTCCAGACGGCGCGCAATGGCGGTGAGAAGCGCATCACCAGCAGCATGCCCCAAACTGTCATTCACCGCTTTGAAGCGATCCATATCAATCATCATCAGCGCAGCGCGCGGGCGGCCCTGGGGCGCTGGCCGTGCGATTGCGCGCTCAAGCCGGTCAAGCAGCAGCGCCCTGTTTGGGAGGCCCGTCAGGCTGTCGTGAACCGTGTCATGCAGCAGACGTTCTTCTGAGTGTTTGCGGTCCGTGATATCGCGCACCACCCCCACACAGCGCACGGCAAACCCTTCATCTCCCCCCAGGCAACTCGCGCGCAAATTGAACCAGCGATAGGAGGTGTCATTGTGCTGAAGGCGGAATTCAAGGGCGAAGGAAATCGTTCCCCGGCCGATATAGGCATTTAAAGCCGTCCGGTAGGTCTCCCTGTCGGCCGGGTGCATGCGCTCGCGCCAGTTCACTTCGGCGCCACAGACCTCACCGACAGATAGCCCCAGCGATGCTTCCAGGAGGGGTGAGACATAAAGCCGGTCTTGCAGAATGTCCCAATCCCATATGGCTTGTTGCGCTCCCGCCAATGCAAAGGCGTGCCGCTGTTCGCGGCGCAGCGCATCCACATTTGTGCTGGCTGCTGCCATCTGAACCTGGCGCGTCACAACCAACGCAATCATCACAAGCGCAATAAGCAATAAGGCCGAGATCACGACGGGCGCGGTAAGTGTGCCGGCCCCATTTCCGGTGACGGTTAAAAGGCTCACGATGGCGGTTGCGGCAATGATGATGGCGGGCGCAAGGTGGCGCGCTGCCAATCTTCCGCCGCGCACTGCCAGAACAATCGTTGCTCCCAGACCAATCGTGACAGACGCCGCAGTGATGATGTTCAGCAGGAACCCTGAGAATGAATGGCTCAGCACCCCCAATAGGCCTGCCGCGATTGCCCCGTAGGACAACATCACAGCCATATCGCCGAGCTGTGGCAGCACACGCTCTGGTTCAATTGCCCTCTGCCAATAGTGCAGGCCTGCGGCAAGGGTCGCGCCATAGAAAATGAGCGCGAAGGCGCCACTCCAATGGGCGCTCAGGCCGATATTTCCCGCAAACACCACCTGCATTGAGAGGATGCTGAAAAAGCCTGCAACGGAGAAAAAAAATGCCAGTTTGCACAACTCAGCACGGCTGAGCATATAGAGCCCCGCGAGATAAATGCAGAGCAGTGCCATTGCGCCCACAAGGATGCCTGTGATGAGAGACCTGCGCTCCGTGTACTGCGCGTAGGCCTCCTGCTCCCACAGAACCACGGTATGCGGCCCGCCCGATGGCAGACGGACAGCCAGAGTGACCTCCGTTTTGGGCGGCAATGTCAGCGAAAACACGTTTCGGCCATCGGCCAACATGCGCAAGGGGACGGGAGCCCCCGCTGACAGAACACGGTCTACCGGGGCAGCTGTTGCGGCTGGCCAGAAGAGCCCCTTCGCCTCCATGCCGGACGTCAATGTCAGAACGCGCGGGAGTGGAATATTCGCTTCGTTCTTGAGTGCCAGCACGGCCCATAGAGCGTCAGTGTCTTCGGTGACGTCAAACAACACCATCTCAGTGGTTTCATCACCGTCGCCCTCGTCAATTTCCAGTGCCAGGCGCCCGGCGTGCTCCGGCAATAAAAGTACGAGATTTGATAAGTCCAGACGATCTGACGTCAGGTCGACAAGTGCTGCATCCAGAGCCCAGGCTTTAGGGGCACTTAATGTGAGCAAGAACATTGCCGCAATACACCAGGCGACGTTTCTCAACGCAAATGTCCTCATGAGCGGGGATCGCCGGTCAGCAATCCAAAGACAACATGGTCGCGCCACGCACCATTGATCCGCAGATAGCCGCGGGCAATTCCCTCATTGGTGAAACCACATTTTTTCAAGACGGCCTGAGACCTTTCATTTTCCGGGAGACACGCAGCCTGAATTCGATGCATTTGAAGCTCATCAAATATGAAGCTGGCCACAGCGCGAACAGCTGCTGTTGTATAACCGTTGCCGGAATAAATCTCACCTGCCCAATAGCCGAGTGTGCAACTTTGCTGAACCCCCCGATGGACATTTGAGATGGTCATTCCCCCGACAAGCGCGTCATCACCTTCCCGAAAGACAAAAAACGGATAGGCGAGATCTTCTCGTACGTCGCGCATGTAGCGTCGCAAACGACGGCGAAAGGCCGCCCTCGTGAGATCGTCTGGCGGCCAGGTCGGTTCCCACGGCGTAAGGTAGGCACGGCTGCGGGTTCGCAATTCCGCCCATTCGCCATAGTCTCCCATTGTCGGGCCACGCAGATAGACTCCGTCGCCAATGACGAGTGGCGCCACTTCTGGACGTGTTATTGAGCGCAGAAACGCCATAGAACCCCGCTTGTCCCTGTGATCACTTTCGGGCGGGTCTTACATTAAAAGCCGCCCAAATCACTTAGGTGAATCTTGCCGCGATCTGGTCATGAGTTTCAAGGCCGCTGAGGGGTCCAACCGCTGCAATTGCCGGTTTAGAGCCCGTAATTCGTGTGGCAAAGCGCCTGAGCGCTGCGGCATCCACCGCATCGACCCGCTCTGTGATTTCTTCGACACTCATGGGGCGCCCGAAAATCATCTGCTGACGGGCAATTTGCTCGACCCGGGAGGCCGACGATTCGAGGCCCATGAGCATGCCTGCCTTCAGCTGGGTCCGGGCTCTGGCAGCCTCTTCATCGGACGCATCGACTGCCAACCGGTTGATCTCATCAGCCATTACAGGCACCAGCTCGGCCACATCTTCTTCTGCTGTTCCCGCATAGATGCCAAAGAGGCCCGTATCGTCAAAGGACCAGTTGAACGAATAGACAGAATAGCAAAGGCCCCGTTTTTCGCGGACTTCCTGGAAGAGACGCGAGGACATGCCCCCCCCAAGGATCGAGGAAAACACCTGGGCGGTGTAGAAATCCGGGTCGCCATAGTCCACGCCTTCAAAGGCCAAGGTCACATGCACCTGTTCAAGGTCTTTGTCTTCCCGGCGATCTGTCGCGGCAAACTGTGCCCGCACCATCTCGTGCGGCTGGGTGGGGGGCAGTGCCTGAAAGAGTGTCTCCCCCATTTCCTGGAGCGCTCCATGCTCGATCGCACCGGCACCGGCCAGGACCAATTGGGACCCTGCATATTTCGACGACATGTAATTTTTGAGCCGCGAGCCATCAAAAGATCGCACAGAGTCCGGCGTGCCCAAAATGGACCGCCCCAAAGGCTGATCAGGGAAAGAGGCTTCAAGCAGGAGATCGAACACCAGATCGTCGGGCGTGTCTGCTGCCTGACCAATCTCCTGTACGATCACGCCCTGCTCGCGCTCGACTTCGTCGGGCTCAAAGGTCGAGAACTGCAAAATGTCCGCGAGAATATCAGCGGCAAGAGGCACGTCATCCTTCAGGATGCGTACGTAGTAGGCGGTTGTTTCGTGGGTCGTGTGAGCGTTCAGGTGTCCACCAACCGCCTCGATTTCTTCCACAATGGCCCGTGCCGACCGGCGCTCCGTGCCTTTGAATGCCATATGCTCCAGCATATGAGAGATGCCATTGTCTGCAATCGCCTCATGACGGGAGCCTGCATTGACCCACACCCCTACCGACGCGCTCTGCAGGTGCGACATGGCATCACTTACGACAGTCATGCCATTGGAAAGCTTGGAAACGGTGGCTGTCATTAATCAGGCCGCCGTTGCGCGACTGCGCACCCGGATAAAGTCTTCAACCGCCTGTAGATCATTTGCACATTCGTCCAATCGTTCTTCCCGTTCAAACAGGTCTGCCATTCGTGCGGGAAGTCCCGGCGCGATGCCACATGCCGCTTCAACGGCGGCGGGAAATTTCGCCGGATGAGCTGTCGATAGCGTCACCATCGGGATGGCAGGATCGCCCCGGTGCTTTGAGGCCACACAAAGCCCAACAGCTGTATGGGGGTCAATCAACTCACCCATCTCATTATACGCCTTTTGTATCATCGCCGCTGTTTCTGCCTCATCCGCGCGATCTGCAGAAAAACAGGCACGGGCTTTCTTTAGCGCCTTTTCTTTGATGCCAAAGCCCCCTGACTGCTGAAGCTGCTGCATCATGCGCTCAACAGCCGCGCCATCCCGGTCGCACACGTCGAAGAGCAGGCGCTCAAAATTGCTCGACACCTGAATGTCCATACTGGGGCTGATGGTCGGGGTCACTGTGCCCACATCATAGCGGCCTGTGTTTAGCGCACGTGCCAGAATGTCGTTCACATTGGTCGCGACCAGCAGCTGCTCAATGGGCAGACCCATTTCGCGCGACACGTAGCCTGCAAATATGTCGCCAAAATTTCCCGTTGGCACGGAATAGCTGATGGGCCTTGCCGGACCGCCAAGTGCTACAGCTGACGTGAAATAGTAGACAATCTGAGCCATAACCCGGCCCCAATTGATGGAGTTCACACCGGCAAGCCCGATCTCGTCGCGGAAGTGCATGTCGTTGAACATTGCTTTCACCAGCGCCTGGCAATCATCGAAACTGCCTTCAACGGCAATGTTGTGGACATTGGCGTCGAGCACGGTCGTCATCTGACGGCGTTGAACTTCTGACACACGCCCCTTGGGATGCAGAATGAAAATGTCGATGGCGTCCCGGCCCCTGAAGGCCTCAATGGCCGCAGACCCGGTATCGCCCGACGTTGCGCCAACAATCGTGAGGCGCCGCCCCTTGCCCTTCAACGCGTGATCAAACAGCCGCGCCAGGATCTGCATGGCGACATCTTTAAAGGCAAGCGTGGGACCATGGAACAGCTCCAGGATCCAGTCATTGTCGCCCATCTGACGAAGCGGCGTGACCGCCTGATGGCCAAAGGAAGCATAGGCCTCTTCCAACATGACCCGAAGACTGGCTGGAGCGATTGCACCTTCGACGAAAGGCATCATCACGGCTTCTGCGACTTCGACGTAAGACTTTCCCGCGAACCCGGCTATCTCTTCGTGGCTCAGCCGGGGCCAGGACGCGGGCACGTAAAGACCACCGTCCCGGGCGAGCCCGGTCAGCAATGCTTCTTCAAATTCAAGTTCGGGTGCCTGCCCCCTGGTGCTCACATATTTCACGCTACTCTCCTGGATTTCGCGCACACCCTATCTGGGGCTGCTACGCGCCACAAGTCACTCTAGAGGACGCCCCAAACGACCTTGGGAACGGTGAAAAACGAGGTAAATCACCAGCAAGACCACGGCGAGCCCATACCAGGTGAGCGCATAGTCCAGATGGTTGTTCACGAGCCTCACCCTGGCAGCACCTGGTTTCGGCCAAACGTCTTCCGGCACCTCCCCTACCAACTCAAGGTAGACTGGCAAATAGTCATCACCCCCTGCCGACTCGGCCATGGCAACCGTATCTCTGGTGAACCAGATATTGGCGGCGACATCATTGGTCGCATCAAGCGCCCCAGGCTGTTCTGGCACACGCGCGATGGCTTCAAACGCCGCTGCGCCGCCGGGGCGATCCTCAACAACGTCTTTCAAGGATGCTGGAACATAGCCACGATTGACGATCACACGGCGTCCATCAGAAAGTTCCAACGGGCTGAAAACCAGATACCCAATGCCATAAGTGTCGGACGTCGTGAGCCAGTGAAATTCTTCACCTGCCAGAAAAACACCTAAAACGCTGTAGCGGCGAAATTCATCCGCAGCGCCCGGTGTCTCGCCGACGATATCAATCGCAGGCGCATCCACCCGTGCTTCCATCTGACTTGTCAGCGTCAGTTTCCATTCAAGGCGTTGGAGTTGCCAGGTGCCAAGCCACAACAAAATTGGCAGGGAGGCGATCAGAAACAGGGTCGGCCACAGGAGCGGTCGGAAATAGGGGTTGGTGGTGAGAATGCTCACGTGATCAATCCTCCAACCTGCCCTCGCGGGCCTTGTGGCGATATTGCTGGGCCGCAAGCCAGGCCTTCAATACCGGAAGGAGAATGAGGGGCAACACAACGGACAAAGGCAACCAGAGAACCAGGTGAACCCAATAGTCGGGCCGATAGGCGACCTCTACATACAGCACCAATCCCACGATGATGAAGCCTGCAATCATAATGATGAAGACAGCGGGGCCGTCGCCAGAATCAATTTCTGAAAAGTCGAGGTCACAGCGATCGCATTTGTCGGCAATCTTGAGAAAGCTCTTATAGAGCTTGCCCTCACCGCACCGAGGGCAGCGGCGCCTCAACCCAACCGTGACAGACGATTTTTGTGGATAGTAGCGATCATCCATGCGCGTTTTTCCTGGTTCAAACCCAATTCTCTCAAACCGAAAGGAGGGTCCCAAAACTGAAAGAGGCGGCCACCGAAAATCGGAGCCGCCCCTTTGAAACTTGTCTGTCTAAGTTTTAGTGCGCGGCAGGTGCGCCAGCGCCCCAAACATAGATCGAGATGAAGAGGAACAGCCACACAACGTCCACAAAGTGCCAGTACCAGGCAGCTGCTTCGAAGCCAAAATGGTGTTTCTCAGTGAAATGGCCTCGGTAAACGCGACCGAGACAAACGGCCAGGAAGATCGTGCCGATGATCACATGGAAACCATGGAACCCGGTGGCCATGAAGAACGTCGCCCCATAAATGCTGCCGGAGAAACCGAACGCTGCATGCGAATATTCATATGCCTGCAATGCCGTGAAGATCATCCCCAGGATCACTGTCAGCCAGAGACCCTGTTTCAGGCCTTTGCGGTCGCCGTGCTGCAGCGCATGGTGTGCCCATGTTGCTGTCGTGCCCGATGTCAGCAGAATGACCGTGTTAATGAAGGGCAGATGCCAGGGATCAAATGTCTCGATACCAACTGGCGGCCAAACACCACCGGTGACCTCGGCACGCTGCCACATGATGTCATTGCCTGGAAAAAGGCTTACATCAAAATAGGCCCAAAACCATGCTACGAAGAACATCACTTCTGAGGCGATGAACATGATCATGCCGTACCGTAGATGAAGCTGAACGACGGGCGTATGGTCACCCCCTTCTGCTTCAATGATGACGTCACGCCACCAACCGGCCATCGTATAGGCGATGCCAACGAAGCCGATGATCATGACCCAAGGCGCCAGTTGGCCGTGCATCCAGTAAATTGCACCGACAGCTGTCACAAAAGCAAAAACTGAGCCAATGACCGGCCACGGGCTTGGATTGACCAAGTGGTAGTCGTGTTGTGGTGCGTGGGCGTCTGCCATGTCCCCTCATCCTCATTGTTCGAAAGGCCGCAGCCCTTCTATCGGTTAGTTCGCCGCGCTTGCGACGTCCCGTTTGGGATAAAATGTATAGGACAATGTGATGGTCGTCACATGATCCAGGTTCTTATCGTCTTCAATCTCAGGATCGACAAAATAGGTTACGGGCATGTCAACGACCTCACCTGGGCGCAAAACCTGCTCGGTAAAACAGAAGCAATCGATCTTGTTAAAATAGTAGCCCGCCGCCTGCGGGGTCACATTGTAGGTCGCGGTACCGACCAGCGTTTCATTGGTCAGGTTGCGGGCCTGAAAAAATGCGAGACCCGACTCGCCAACTTTAATTTCCTGGCTCACCTGAACGGGTTTGAATTCCCACGCGAGGTCGGAATTGATATTGCTGTCAAAGCGGATCGTCATCTGACGATCAATCACAGTCGCTGGCGCGGCGTCCGCCGTATTTGTCGTGCCGCCATAGCCGGTAACGCGACAGAAAATCTCATAAAGCGGCACGGAGGCGTACGCCAAACCGATCATGCCCACAACAAGGCCAGCGAGCAGAAGCGCGACAGTCCGGTGCTGGCGCTGTTGCATGTCGCTCGATGTGGTTGGGGCAAGGCTCATCTGTTCAGATCCTTACAAAGGCCGGTCGAGTACATTGGCGCCGAGCTTCACCAATGTGACAGCGAAAACCAGAACCATGAAGCCGGCCAGTGCCCAAGCCATCGCCCGAGCGCGCGCGCGACGCTGCTTCAGCATGTCTTCCGACCAAACTGGCGTTTCGATATCGTGGCGTGATTTTTCGTCCATATGAGCTAGAGCCATTGGTTAGATCACGGGCATGTAGAGGCCAGGCACCCGTTCCACAAGGAACAGTGCGAAGATCAGGAAGAGATAGAAGATCGAGAACAGAAAGAGACGCTTTGCGCGGACATCGCTCAGGGCTTCGTCCCCTTGAGAGCCAGCCTGCCAGACCTGCCAGGCAAAGCCTAAGAACAGGACACCAAGGGACGCTGTCACGGCGCCGTAGATTGCACCGGCAAACCCCAACGCAACAGGAGCCAGCGTAACGGGCACAAGCAGAATTGAATAAATCAGGATCTGTTTGCGTGTCTCGCGCTTGCCCGCAACGACGGGCAGCATGGGCACGCCTACACCTTCATAGTCGCTCTTGCGGTAGAGGGCGAGTGCCCAGAAGTGCGGCGGCGTCCACATGAAAATGATGGCAAACAGGACAATGGATTCCAGCGACACAGATCCGGTCACAGCAGCCCACCCGATCATGGGAGGAAATGCCCCTGCAGCACCCCCAATGACGATGTTCTGTGGTGTCCGGCGCTTCAGCCACATAGTGTAGATGAAGAGATAAAACGCGATGGTGATGCCCAGCAGCGCTGCCGCTGTGTAATTCACAAACAGGCCCATCGCCACAACGGAGATAACGGAAAGAGTGGCGCCAAAGCCCAGCGCTTCTCCCGCTGTTATCTTGCCTTGCGGAATAGGCCGATCCGCCGTGCGCGTCATGCGCGCATCAATGTCAGCGTCGTACCACATGTTGAGCGCACCAGAGGCACCAGCTCCCACAGCGATACAGAGCAGCGCCATAAATCCCAGAACGGGATGGATGGACCCAGGAGCAACTGCCATGCCGACAAATCCGGTGAACACCACAAGCGACATCACCCGTGGCTTGAGAAGCGCAAAAAAGTCACGCGCCGTTCCAACCTGAAGCTGGTCAGCGCCGAAGCCAGTATTTGGGGCTTTTGCCGTCTCGATGGAAATGTCAGACATAATTGTTACTCAGAAAATTGGAAGACTGGCGCCTGGAAATCCAAGCGCCAGTCCACCCGCAGATTATTTAACCCGCGGAAGTTCGTTGAATTGGTGGAATGGCGGCGGAGATGGAAGTGTCCATTCCAACGTCGTTGCACCTTCGCCCCATGGATTGTCCGCTGCCTTTTCGCGACGAATGAACGCCATTGCGAGACCGAGCAGGAAGACAAGAACAGAGACTGCTGTGAGGTATGACCCCCAAGACGCAACCGCATTCCAGCCCGCGAACGCATCAGGATAGTCAACATACCGGCGTGGCATGCCCTGACGGCCCAGGAAGTGCATTGGGAAGAACACAAGGTTCACACCAACAAACATCATCCAGAAGTGCAGCTTCGCGATAAATTCCGAATACATGTAGCCGGAGATTTTTGGGAACCAGTAGTACCAGGCTCCAAAGATCGCGAACACAGCGCCCAGCGAGAGCACGTAGTGGAAGTGAGCCACAACGTAATAGGTGTCGTGATACGCCCGGTCGACGCCTGCATTGGCAAGCACAACACCGGTTACCCCACCCACCGTGAAGAGGAAGATGAAGCCGATTGCCCAAAGCATCGGTGCCTTAAACTCAATCGATCCGCCCCACATGGTGGCGATCCACGAGAAGATCTTCACCCCTGTCGGTACCGCGATCACCATGGTGGCCGCCAAGAAATAGGCCTGCGTGTCAACATCCAGACCGACTGTGTACATGTGGTGAGCCCACACAACAAAGCCGACGGCGCCAATGGCGACCATGGCATATGCCATGCCGAGATAGCCAAACACCTGTTTCTTCGAGAAGGTCGAGATGATGTGACTGACGATGCCGAAACCGGGCAAGATCAGGATGTACACTTCAGGGTGACCGAAGAACCAGAACAGATGCTGGAAGAGGATCGGGTCCCCCCCGCCTGCTGGATCAAAGAAGGTCGTTCCAAAATTACGGTCTGTCAGCAGCATGGTGATGCCGCCTGCAAGAACAGGCATAGACAGCAGCAACAGGAAAGCCGTCACAAGCACGGACCACACAAAGAGTGGCATTTTGTGAAGCGTCATGCCTGGCGCACGCATGTTCAAGATCGTGGTGATGAAGTTAATCGCGCCCAAGATCGAAGAAGCACCCGCCAAGTGAATGGAGAGAATGGCAAAATCCATCGCAGGACCGGCTTGCCCCGTCGTCGACAATGGCGCGTAGATCGTCCAACCGCCCCCGACACCGTTGGAGCCCGGAGGCCCCTCAACAAACATTGACCAGATAAGCAGGGAGATCGACGCTGGCAGCAGCCAGAACGAAATATTGTTCATCCGCGGGAACGCCATATCCGGCGCGCCAATTTGCAGTGGAACAAACCAGTTTCCGTAGCCGCCAATCATTGCAGGCATCACCATGAAGAAGATCATGATGAGCGCATGCGCTGTTGTGAACACGTTGAACGTGTGCGGATTGGAAAAAATCTGCATGCCGGGCTCATGGAGCTCCATACGCATGCCGATTGAGAGTGCGCCACCCAAAAGACCCATAAGGATTGCAAAGACGAGATACATCGTCCCGATATCTTTATGGTTGGTGGAATAGACGTATCTTTTCCAACCAGTTGGATGATGGTCGTGATCGGCGTGAGCGCCTGCAGCTTCTCCGGCCATATCTCTTCCCCTTATTCTCTAACGTCGTTTCTCAAAAATATTCAGCGGTCTCGAACGCGTTAGCGCTGAGCGTCCGCCACATTGTAGGCAGATGGTGCTGCCGCATATTCTTCTTTGGCCCACAAAAGCCATTCGTCATATTCTTCCTGGGTCACGACTTTCACCGTGATCGGCATGAAGGCATGACGGATACCGCAAAGCTCTGAACACTGGCCGTAATAGGTGCCAACTTCGGTCGCTTTGAACCATGTCTCATTCAACCGGCCTGGCACCGCGTCCATCTTCACGCCAAAGGACGGGATGGCCCAAGCGTGGATCACGTCTTCAGCTGTGATCTGCATGCGCACGACCTTGTTCACGGGCACAACAACTTCTGTGTCCGTTGCGAGCAGTCGTGGCTGGCCTTCTTCAAGCTCATCGTCTTCAAGCATCAGAGCTTCAAATTCAAGGCCATCATCTGGATATTCGTAACCCCAGTACCATTGGTACCCGATTGCTTTGATGGTGAGGTCAGCTTCTGGAATTTCCATCTGCTTGTAGAGGAGACGGAAGGACGGCACAGCGATCATGACCAGGATCATGATGGGTGCGACAGTCCAGATCACTTCGATCAGCGTGTTGTGCGTTGTCTTTGACGGCACCGGGTTCTTCTTCGCATTGAAGCGAACCATGATGATCAACAGAAGGATGAGGACGAAGACCGAAATCACCGTAATGAGCACGAGCAAAATATTGTCGAACCAGATCAGGTCATCCATCACAGGACTGGCGGAGTCTTGGAACCCCATTGCCCAATCTGTTGGCTGACCTGCTGCGGCAAAGGCCAAATCTGCTGATCCGGTTGCAACGCCTGCAACCAAAGCCGCGACTGTCGCCGCCAAAAGTGTCATCACCCGCATTTCTGTGCCTCGCTCTTCACATCAAATTCTGATGGCGCCATTTTAGCCTCTTAGGCCAATTCAGCTGCCCCCTCCACGAAGCCACATCGCCCGCTTCTGTCGGGCCATCGACTTTATGGTCAATCTCTCGCGTCAAAAACCACAATCGGCCGCAGGTCGCAAGCCGTTGTACAAGAAAAAAGAGGAAATCCGCCGCTTTGCGGCTCCAGAGCTGAACCTCCAGGCTCGCCTTGGTCTTCCTCTCTTCTCATTCAACGGTCGCAGCTCCGCTGGCCCCGAATCTGGGTCCTGAGTCGTTCTACAAGTATAGACCGCCAATGGCGTCAGGCGACAGGGCGGAAACCCGCGCGACTCTTTGCCACGGCTGCTTTGCCCTCCCTCTCCCCTCGACGCTATCTACTGGAAATTGCGACTAATTCTCATGGCGCCCCGTATTCTTCTTAGCGGGGTTGGCAAATCACTCTAATATAAGAAAGAGCAACGGAGGTCGGCCATGCGCGATGAGGCGCTTATCCATTTTCACTACGGGCGACACATCTCATCCGGGGTGCATTTGCACACCAATGGCGGGGCCGCGCCGGAGCTAATCAGTGAAGCCGCCCCCTATCTGGACCCGAAAGCGCCGGGACGGTGCGTTGTCGGCTTTTGCGCCGCCCACCCGTCGGCGGTTGATGACATTACCGACGCCCCGCCTGCAGGCTGGCAGGAGTGGACGTTTCGGGAGTGGGATGACTGGTTTGGCCGGATAAATGGCGTTTTTCTGGTGGATCTGGCTCAACTTCAGGTGACCCAGTATCCCCTTTATAGTTGTAGCCCCCATATAGTGCGGTGTGACCTCACGGGCCTGCCCGGTCGGCTCACCCCTGTTGCTGACTGGTTGCCAAGCTAAGCTCTTTGGCGACCACCCCTTTTTCCTCCTTTGGAGACTTGAATACTCATGAGTGCTTCTTCAGACGATCTCTTCTTTGAACCTGCTGGCCTTGACCGCTCCCGTGTGGAGCGTCTGGTCGATGACACGCTGGCGGACGCTGACGATGGAGAGCTCTATCTGGAATATAAGCTCTCAGAAGCGCTTGCTTTTGACGATGGACGGCTGAAAACAGCCACTTATGACACCCAACAGGGATTTGGGCTGCGATGTGTCGCAGACGAGAGCACCGGCTACGCTCATTCGTCCGACATGTCAGAAGCCTCCCTCATGCGGGCATCCGATGCCGTTCAGGCGGTGAAATCCGGCCATTCCGGCACGCTGGCAGATGGCCCAGCGCGCACCAACGCGGCCCTCTATGGGGACGAAAATCCGCTTGGCGATCAGACATTTGAGCAAAAGGCAGCGCTGCTTCAGGAAATTGATGCTTATGCCCGGGCAAAAGACCCCCGCGTGCGTCAGGTGACCGCCTCCATGGCGGGTGAATGGCAGGCGGTGGAGATCATCCGCGCAGGCGGACAGGTGGTGCGCGACATCCGCCCGCTCGTGCGCGTCAATGTCTCCGTCGTCGTCGGTGAAGGCGACCGGCAGGAAAGCGGTTCCTATGGTGTGGGCGGACGCGAAGGCTATAGCGCATGGATCAGCCCGGACCAGTGGCAGGGCCAGGTGGACGAAGCACTGAGACAAGCGCTTGTGAACCTCGACAGCGTTCCAGCACCCGCGGGTGAGATGGAAGTCGTGCTTGGCAATGGCTGGCCCGGCATTCTGCTTCATGAAGCCATCGGCCACGGGCTGGAAGGTGATTTCAACCGCAAGAAGACAAGTGCCTTTGCAGGTCTCTTGGGCGAGCGGGTGGCGTCTCCCGGCGTGACTGTTGTGGATGACGGCACGATTGCGAAACGTCGCGGTTCGCTCTCTGTGGATGATGAAGGCACACCGACGTCGAACACGGTGCTGATCGAAGACGGCATCCTCAAAGGCTATATGCAGGACCGCATGAATGCGCGGCTCATGGGCATGGACCCAACTGGCAATGGACGGCGCGAAAGCTTTGCCCATCAACCTATGCCGCGCATGACCAACACCTACATGCTGGATGGCGACAAAGACCCGGAAGAAATTTTGAAGAGCGTGAAGAACGGTCTCTATGCGGTTTCCTTTGGCGGCGGACAGGTGGACATCACGTCGGGCAAGTTCGTCTTCACCGTGACCGAAGCCTACATGATTGAGAACGGCAAAGTGGGTGCGCCCGTGAAAGGTGCCACACTCATTGGCAATGGTCCGGATGTGCTCACCAAAGTCTCCATGATCGGCAATGACATGAAGCTCGACCCCGGCATTGGCACTTGCGGCAAAGCTGGGCAAGGCGTGCCTGTCGGTGTCGGCCAGCCTACACTGAAACTCAGTGGACTGACGGTGGGTGGGACTGCTGCTTAGATCTAAATTAGGAGAATGGGTCTGAGCAACCGCGTCAATAAGAGAGTCAGGAAACTTCCTCGCGTGAAGGAAATGAAACCACGTTACTCTTACTTTCGTGCTCTTTCCCTTCGAAAGGAAAGTCATCTCCAACTAGACGCGCAAAAAAATCCGGCTCAACACCCAAGCGTTCCATCAAATCTGGAATCGCGTTAGCCGATTGCGACTTAAGAAGTTCCAAGCACTGAGGTAGCACTTCAGACACCTCCAACTCTACGGTGTTATCGCCCGGCTCACTCGTTCGGTGTCCGTCTTTACTTGTTCGTATATTGATACGCCGATATTGAGCAGAGTCGATAATTCTCATTTCGTGAAGACGATGATGGATCGCCGCTGCAGAGACACCCATTCTAAATTTGAATTTGTAGACACGCTCACGTGTCACCAAGTTACGGTGCGGAAATTCAGCTAATATCATCTCGCGGGGCATTAGAAACGCGCTAGCAAACTTGTTTGCTTGCGCCTCGGTAGCTCGATCACCAGTTTCAACCCCTGAGTGCATGACTAGGTGACCAAGCTCATGAGCCAAATCGAAACGTTGTCGAAAAACACTCTGCTTGCCCGTGGCCCGGACAACGATTGGTCGAGCGCGATGAACAGAAAGTGCATCTACCTTTCTACCTTCTGTAGCAAAACTCACGACCAGAGCACCCGCTCGCTCAAGAACTCTTGTCATGCTACTCACTGGCCTATCGACAGAAAGGCCCATAGACAGTCTGCACTGCTCCGCAATCCGATCAATTGCAGCATCTGAAGTTGGGATGTGCTCTGGGATATCGACAGTCGGCAATTTCAAAACATCGTCGAGCTGGTTTGCCAATTGTTCAAAGAGAGTAGCGAACGCAAGCATCTGCCTCCTTTCAGAAACAGGTGTGGTTCTCAGCTTTCTAAAATGAGCTTGTTCAGGTTGCACTTGTCTGCCACCCGGTAGAGAGAAAAACTTGGGTTTAACCCCCAACGAAACAGCCAATGCTCGCATCATCAATTCGTTCGGAAGCTTCGCACCAGTTTCGAGTTGGTGAATGTACTGCCGAGATGCACTCACTCGTCTTCCGACCTCTTCCAAGGGAATCCCGAGGAACAGGCGTGCAAGCCTAAGCTTTTCGCCGTCAAAAACCATGCTTCATCCTCGCTCATGCCGCCAGTTTGCCAGGCGATCTATTGTTATATTTGGCAAGCGTACTCAGCGATCGCCATCTTGCTCCTCATCATCCTCACTATCATTGAAATCAACGGAAGGCTTCCCAATTTGGTCGCCATCAACAGAGAAACTCGGTTTTGGAAGAATACCTGGACCGTCTTCACCGGCAAGTGGTCCATCAGCGACAACCGAGATAGCATCTGACGCATCCGGTGCTTCCCATACAGAAACTGCGGAACAAGTGTCTAGGTCATAACCGGCGAAATAGATTGCGCTAACTTCAAATGGATCGATCTTTTCCACGACAAACCGCCATATCAAATCTGTACTCTTGTAGCCAGTGCCAGCCAGATCCAAACTAGGCTGTAAGAACTCCGCAAACGTCTGTCGCGCTGTTCGTTTGTGGGGTTTATCGTGATCACCAGAGAAAAACCGAACTGGTACGGCTCCAATTCGAAACACAAATTCATTGTTGCCGCTGACAATCCCTAACCATGGGTGTTTCTCCGAAACTACCAATTTTTCAATGGCAGTCTTTTGCCAACTGAATGCCCGAGTCCCGATGGCATATCCGTCATCACCCATCTCTGGCTCACGTCGCTCTAGTACAGCTTCTATAGCTTCACGGATCGTATTAGCTACTATGCTCAAACGATCAAATGACAAGTCTGGATTAAAGTCCCAGGGATCTTTCACGGTAGGTACCTCACTTGCGAACAGATTCGGCGTATTCGTGAATATGTCAACCAACGCACCCGTTTGTCAACCGTAATTCTTCCGGATCCATTTCATGGATTCACGCGCCAGCTTTTCGAGCACCTTCATGTCGATGTCTTCGAGCTTCTTCACATAGAGACAGGATTTGCCGGTTTTGTATTTGCCAAGCTTACCCATCAGATCTTCATAAGCACTGAAGCCCTGCATTATGTAGATGGTCAGCGCCTGCTTGCGGGGGCTGACGCCGGTCACAAACCAGGTGCCGCTGCGCCCAGACTCATAGGTGTAGTCGTAGCTATCAAACCCGATGATGCTGGTGCCCCACATTTTGGGTGGGTGGCCGGTGACCCGCTCTAGCATCTCCATGACGGTGCGCGTATCGGCCTTGCGTTTCTCGTCGCTCACCGTGTCGAGGAACGCTTCGACGCTCGCGTCATTCTCTTTGGTTTTCAGTTCGGCCATAAGTCCACCCTTCCCTGAGAGGGCAAGTGAACCGTACAAGTCCCTTGAGATCAATCGGTCTTTGGGCTGATGCTCTCCAGAAAGGCGCGGGTTTTAGGCCCAGCGGGTTAGATGGTCAAGGCGCTAAAACGCATACTCGTCATAGATGGGGTCGATGGTGCTGCCCCAGCGACCATTATACGCGTCGAGCTGTTCGTCGGCGCGGGTCTTGCCCTTGTCGAGAATTTCTTCAAGCGTCGAGAGGAAGATGGTTTCATCCGCGCCCACACCATCCGTCTGGCCACGGGCCTTCAGACCAGCACGGCTCATGTCGACCATTTCACGGGCAATGTCCATCACATTGACGCCCGCCACTTTTGTGGCGAGAGCGGTTTTGGGGACTTCCCAACGCAGTTCTTCACGTGTGTCCGGCGTCCACTTCTTCACCATGTCCCAGGCGGCATCCAGCACGCCGCCATCATAGAGAAGCCCAACCCAAATGGCGGGCAGTGCACAGATGGAATTCCACGGGCCGCTGTCGGCACCGCGCATTTCCATAAACTTCTTGATGCGCACTTCCGGGAAAATGGTGGTGAGGTGGTTCGACCAATCGCCAATGGTGGGCATCTCACCTTCAAAGCCTTCAAGCTTGCCTGCCATGAAATCGCGGAAACTCTTGCCCGTCACATCGTGATAGGTGCCATCGCGATAGACAAAATACATGGGCACATCAAGGGCGTAGTCCACATAACGCTCATAGGAGAAACCGTCTTCAAAGACGAAAGGCAACATGCCTGTGCGTGCCTTGTCCGTGTCGGTCCAGATCTGGCTGCGGAACGAGGTGAAGCCGTTGGGCTTGCCTTCCGTGAAAGGTGAATTGGCGAAGAGTGCTGTCGCAATTGGCTGCAAGGCGAGTGCTGTGCGGAACTTTTTCACCATGTCGCCCTCGGTCGACCAGTCCAGATTCACCTGAACCGTGCAGGAGCGGTACATCATGTCGAGACCGTAGGAGCCGACCTTCTTCATGTATTCCGTCATGATGCCATAGCGGCCCTTGGGCATGACGGGAATGTCTTCGCGTGCCCAATCCGGTGTGAAGCCGGTGCCCAGAAAACAGATGTCCAGTTCGCCGCCGACTTCCTTCACTTGTGCCAAATGGTCATGCACTTCTGAACAGGTCTGATGCAGCATCTCAAGGGGCGCACCCGACAGCTCAAACTGCCCGCCGGGCTCCAGCGACACATTCGCCATGCTGTCAGGACAGGTGAGGCCGATAATGTGCTCGCCCTCAAGGACCGGTTGCCAGCCAAAGCGTGTCATGCCTTCGAGCATGGCGCGGATGCCGTTCGGCCCGTCATAGGGAATGGGGGTGCGGGTCTTGCTGCGGAAGGGGAACTTCTCGTGCTCGGTACCAATGCGCCAGTCGGCCTTCGGCTTTTCACCTTCCTCAATGTAAGAGACAAGGTCTTCGTAGCCTGCAATGGGATCAGCTCCCGCCACCAGAATGCTCATGCTCCCAGCCTTCCTGCCTTTTTCAGGCCACTTCTTCCCGGTGCTTGGTCCGGGTGTCGCGCAATGCTTGACGCCTGCGTCACTCTTAAGGTCTTCCCGATGTAAGGGGCGACCTTACCGCGCACAAGGTCTTTTCTGGAGCCTTTTTGGTTTTGACCAAATCAAAACCAGGCTCCACACTTTTTTTGTCGCATTTTCGGACGGATAAGTGCTTCAACTTATCCTGAAAATGCTTTGGAGCTTTGGCGAAAACCGGGACATTGTGAGGGCATTAGCCCCGCCAATCCCCCAGAACCAGTTGGATGGCTGCCAGAGCCGCCACGGCTGCGGTGTCTGCCCGCATGATGCGCGGCCCCAGAGAAATGGCGAAGGTGTCCTCACGGGCCAGCAGGTGCTCGCGCTCGGCAGGCGAAAAGCCGCCCTCCGGTCCAATGAGAACCGCAAGCGGGCCTGCCTCCCCGAGTTGCTGAAGACCTTCCAGGGCGCTGGCTGCTGGCGCTGCTTCATCGCAAAAGATGATCCTGCGCCCTGGCGCCACCTCAGACCAGCTGCTCAACAGCCGCTCAAAATTCTGAGGGGATTCCACTTCCGGCACGGCGAGCAAGCCACATTGCTCTGCGGCCTCAACGGCGTTGGCGCGCATTCGGTCTTCTTTGATCCTGGCGACATTGGTGCGGGCCGTATTGACGGGCAAAAGCCGCCCTGCCCCCATCTCAACGGCCTTTTGAACCATAAAATCGAGACGGGCGCGTTTGATTGGCGCAAACAGCAGCCAGATGTCCGGGAGCGTGCCCTGAGGTCTGGTCTGTTCATCCAGCGCGATCAGGCAGGAGCGTTTCTTCACCTCATCCAAACGGCCCAACCATTCGCCGTCACGCCCATTGAACAGGCGCACATGCTCGCCCGCCCCCATGCGCATGACGTTCAGCAAATAGTGGGTCTGGTCCCGGTCGGGCACCACGCCCAGCCCCGCGCCCAAATCCGCCTCAACAAACAGGCGTACTTTACCGGTCGCGCAGTTATCGGTGTGTTTTTCGGCATCACTGTCGCGCATATGTTCATCTCGCGTGTTCATCTCTCCCTTGTTATAGAGGATGAGAGCCGTCACATAAGCCCCAAATATCTTGACCCAAGGCACGCCTCTATGACCGACCCTCATCGTCAACCCAATGACTCGCGTGTTGCTGACGCGCAGTTTGACAATTGGGTGGATTTCTACGCACCAGAGATCACAAAGCCCTATCTGCGATTGATGCGGGCGGACCGTCCCATTGGGACCTGGTTATTGCTCTGGCCCTGCCTCTGGTCCATTGCCCTTGCCGCTCCGCTTGGAGAGGGCTGGTCGGTCCTCGCGCTCCTCTACCTTCCGGAGCCCGGCACGATGCTGCTCTTTGCGCTCGGCGCCTTTGTCATGCGGGGTGCGGGCTGCACTATCAACGACATTATTGATCATGAATTTGACGCCAAGGTTGCGCGCACGCGCTCGCGCCCCATTCCTTCTGGTGCGGTGAGCGTTCGCCAGGCCTGGGTCTTTTTGATCGCACTCTGTCTGGTCGGACTTGCCATTCTCGTTCAGTTCAACCTCTTCACGATCCTGTTGGGCGCTGCCTCCCTACTTCTTGTGGGGTCCTATCCGTTTGCCAAACGTTTCACTTATTGGCCCCAAGTCATGCTGGGTCTCACCTTCAACTGGGGCGCCCTTCTCGGTTGGGCCGCTGTCACAGGCAGTCTAAGTCTGCCACCGGTGCTGCTTTATATTGGCTGCATCTGCTGGACGGTGGGCTATGACACGATTTACGCCCATCAGGACAAAGAGGATGACGCTCTCTTAGGGCTAAAATCGACCGCCCTGCGTTTTGGCGACGCCACAAAGACATGGCTCTTTGTCTTCTATGGCGCTGCTTTGGTGTTCTTTGGGCTTGCTGGCGTGGCCGCTGCGATCGGGTGGATATATTATCTGGGTCTTGCCATTGGCGGCTGGCACCTGATGCGACAGGTAACCCGCACAAAGATTGACGCCCCCGCCCGCTGCCTTGCGATCTTCAAATCAAACAGAGATTTTGGGGCAATCCTTTTCGCCGCGATCCTCGCAGGGACCCTGGGCTCCGGGCTGCACTAAACGCATTAACCCTGGACGCAGATGTCGCACTCAAACGCCTTGAAACACGGTGCATCGCAGCATATATCATGCACTGCAGCATAACTGTGCTTCCCGGCAATTCCGACGCGTAGGTGCAGTTAAACATCAAGGAGTGAACCAATGTTCAAGCAATGGTTCCATGGTGCAGCGATCGCAGCGAGCTTTTTTTCCGGCATGCCCTATTGGCGTGACGAAGCAGCGCGCTCTTCGGGACGCTCATCTGTCCCGGCTGGAACGGCGCACTAAACGCCGTTCTCAGCCAAAAACCCAAAGATCAAACCCCGGTTCATTTCTATGACCCGGGGTTTTGTCTGGCAAAAAAATGAATCTATATTCATTTCTACTTCCAAACCCCTTGATTTGATATAATGAATCTGTTTTCATATGTATCCATGGGAGACAATCGAAAACTGAATTGGGTTTCACTGCATTGGCCTATCGACAGACAGAAGGCGTCGCTCAGCGACTAGAGGAAAACCGGCGGCGGATTTTGGCAGCTGCGCGCGAGCTCGTTGCAGAAGGTGGCTTTGCCAAAGCCCAGATCACGGCTGTCGCCAAACGTGCCAACCTCGCGACAGGCACGCTGTATCGCTACTTCCCGTCAAAAGATGATCTCTGCCGCCAGGTGTTCCGGGAAGTCTCCTCCCGGGAAATGAACGTGCTTGCAGGCATTGCTGCTTCTGACCAACCCGCGCTGGCCCGGTTTGAGATTGTGCTTCGAACGTTTGCCGGACGCGCACTCAAGAGCCGCAGATTGGCCTATGCCCTTTTGGCCGAGCCTGTAGATGTCGCGCTTGCAGAAGAACGTACCCGGTTCCGCAAAACCCATGCGGCGATTTTTTCCCGTATCATTGACGATGCCATTGCCGAGGGAACTTTGCTGCCTTGCGACACGAAACTTGTCGCGGCCTGCATTGCGGGCGCCATCCCAACAGCCCTGGTCGGGCCCCTTGCCCCGGAGACGGATGCGCAGGGTAGCGAGGATATTCTCAACTCTATCGTGCGGTTTTGTTTCGGTGCCTTGGGCACCTCGGCCCCACAGCAGGCAAAAAATCAATCATTGGAGAGCCGGGTATGAATAAGATCAAGACACAGGATCTCCTCACCGACGCGCAGATTGCAGTCGTCCGCGAGCGCTCCGACCTGCGCGGCCTCTGGCTCGCCTTGCATGCCTGGGGCATCTGCTTTGCGGCTATGGCGATGTTTGTCTATTTTCCAAACCCGCTCACCTTCCTTCTCGCTGTCGCCATTATCGGCGGACGCCAGCTCGGACTCGCTATCTTGATGCATGACGCCGCCCATGGCGTTTTGTGCAAGTCGCCAAAGCTCAATGAATTTGTTGGCCAATGGCTGTGCGGCTACCCGATGCTCGCGGAGACCTGGGCCTATCGACGCTATCATCTCAAGCACCACAATAATACGCAGCAACCAGAAGACCCTGACCTGATCTTGTCGGCGCCCTTTCCCATTACGAAGAAAAGTTTCAGACGGAAGATGTGGCGGGATTTTTCAGGACAGACAGGGTATCAGCAGCGCAAAGCACAATTCAAAAATGCCATTGGCCCGGCCGGCACGCCATTTGGCGAGCGGCTGGGGATCTATTGGTCAAAGCTTGGGCGCGCGACGGTCACCCATGTCATTCTGTTTGCAGGTATCGCCGCGACCGGCCACTGGTATCTCTATTTCGCCCTTTGGCTGCTTCCATTCCTGACCTGGCATCAGGTCATCACGCGTATTCGCAACATTGCTGAACATGCCATGGTGCCTGATGGTAATGATCTCTTTCGCTCCTCACGCACAACACTTCTCAGTCTCTGGGAGCGGGCGTTCGTCGGCCCTTATTGGGTGAACTATCATGTGGAACATCATCTGATGATGTGGATCCCCTGTTATAATTTGCCGAAGGCCCAAAAATTTCTCATCGCTAACGGGCATTGGGACCGAATGGAAACCAAACGGGGATACTGGAACGTGCTGAAGATGGCGACGTCCAAGCCGGACGATCAGGACCGTCCCGGTGAAGTGATCCACAACACCCGTCGCCGGGTAGCCGGCATCGTGTCGGAAGGGTTTGAAACTGCCAACTGATCTCGCCGTCGACGTTCTTTGCGATCCCATCGACTTCATCAAGACGCACACGGCTCTTCACGAGCCGCCGCTCGTGCCAGAGCTCCGACTGTATCTGGCCACAGAGGGGGACACTCTGTGGGAGATGGGCGAAGCGGAATTGGAGGCGACGGGTCTGCCTGCCCCTTTTTGGGCGTTCGCGTGGGCAGGTGGACAGGCGCTTGCGCGCTACATTCTCGATACCCCGACCATTGTGCGTGACAAGCATGTGCTCGATTTCGGGTCTGGGTCAGGCCTTGTGGGTCTTGCGGCGCTGCAAGCCGGGGCTGCCTCTGCGCTTTGCGCGGACATTGACAGATTTGCCTGTGCAGCAGCGACGCTGAACGCGGAAGCCAACTCGCTGACCCTCTCTGCAAGTGATCAGGATCTTGTGGGCAAAGACGGTCCCTGGGATGTGATCCTTGTAGGTGACATGTGCTACGAGCAACCGCTCGCAGGCGAGGTGGAGGCCTGGTTGCGTGATCAATCTTCCAAGCGAGTGTCTGTGCTGATCGGTGATCCCGGGCGTACCTATTTGCCAAAAGACCGCCTGGAGAAGCTCGTCTCCTACAGCGTAAAAACGTCCCGTGCGCTTGAAGACACGGATGTCCGAAATACCTCTGTCTGGCAGTTTGTTTCAAGTTCATAGACACATCGCAGGGGCGCTGCCTCTGCGCTAAATATCACATGTCGCGTAAGGATTTTTCAGGCGCTCCGCCAGGAAATCCATGACCGCGCGCACGCGCTTGTTGTAACGAACATCAGCATGACAGGCGAGCCACAGGTCGAGGCCAGGCAGTGCCAGATCAGGTAACACCCGGGTCACGCCCTCCCACCGCTCAGCCAGACCCAAATGCGTCACGCCAATTCCTGCACCAGACCGGATGGCCCAGATATGGGACAGAATATTGTCGGTGCGAAGTTTGAAATCGCTTGGGGTGAAATCAGCGCCCATCATTCGCGCGGCCTCGATCAGCGACGGATCGCGATCATAGCCAACCGTTACAAAATTTCGCAGATCCTCAAACGAGGCTGGGTCAGGTCGGTTGGCGAGGTAGCTTTGGTGTGCAAAGAGCCCCAGTGGCAATTGGGTAATCTTGCGGGCAATCAGGTCGTTCTGAGTCGGGCGGAACATGCGAATGGCGACATCGGCATCGCGCTTTGACAGGTTTGATGCATCATTGCTGACCACCAGTTCAACATCAACGCTGGGATTGGCAGCGATGAACTCGCCGATCAGCCCCGGCAGGATGAGCACGCCGAATATGTCGTTCGCTGAAATGCGGACGGTACCCGCAATCCCCTCATCCAGTCCGCCCGCAAGGCGTTCAAATACGGCTGCCGTTTCACCCACCTCTTGGGCAGCGGCGAACAGGTCTACACCCTTCTGCGTTAGAGCCATGCCATCGCGGCTGCGGGTGAAGAGCGGTACTTTCAGTTCCGCTTCCAACAAATCGATATGGCGCCCCACAGTCGGCTGTGTCAGGCCCTGACGCCGGGATGCCGCCGACAGGCTGCCGGTTTCGGCAACTGCGTGAAAGCTTCGGATCAGGTCCCAGGAGTACCGCATCTTCTTGATATAGAATTTTCTATATCTATAATCAAGTTTTGACTGATTTATAAACTATTTCGAATGTCCTAAATTTTGTCCGTCGCCCCGGAGAGGGCCGAACAATCCGTGAAAGGACAAGACGATGTTCATTGGTCACTTTGCTATGGGCGCCATGGTCAAACCGGTTGCGCCGACACTTCCGATCTGGGCGCTGGTCGCTGCGCCACAATTGATGGACTTGCTCTTCCTGCCGCTGGTTGCAGTGGGTATCGAGGGCTACACGCCAGGTCCCTTTGGACACTCTGAAATCGATGCGCTCTATACTCATTCACTCGTCGGAGCGACGCTCATCGCAGGGCTGGCCTACTGGATTGGCGTTACCTTCTGGAAGACCCGAGCGGCTGGCGCGATCCTGGCAGCCTTGAGCTTTTCCCATTGGATTATCGACATTTTTGTCCATCACAGCGATATGCCCTGGTTGCCCGGCAATTTGGGCGGCTACCCCCTCTTAGGCTTCGGATTGTGGGACTACGAATATGCAATCTTCGGCACTGAAGTCCTTTTGGCCGTCATCGGAACGGCGCTCTACTTCCGCTGGGCAAAGGCGGCAAAACCGACGCGGTTCTGGTTCGCCGGCCCAACCATCCTCGCGGCACTGTTCCTGTTGCTGGCAGCCGGGGACATCACAACACTGCCGATGTTTTTGGGATCATAGCTCTCATTATTTACGCTGGTTGGCTTCAAAAAGCTTGCGCCTGAGCCATTTAGTTCATATATGAACTAAATGGCTCAAACCCCCCGCATATTTCATTTGATGCAGTTGGCGCATCGAGCGCTTTTTCGTGCAGCCGACCAAAGGCTACACGAAGCCCTTGGGATCACCGCTGTTCAACAAGGTGCGCTATTCGTCATTGCACAACAGGAACCGTGCCAACCCTCCAAGATCGCCAAAGCGCTCGATATGAATAAGTCCGCTGTCTCAACACTTGTCGCCCGGCTTGAGACAGCCGGTTTCATTCAACGTGTTGCCGATCAGGCCGACGGGCGAGCGCAACGCATCAGCCTTACGCCGAAAGGCAAAGACGCCGTCCGCAGATCAGTCCCTCTCACAAAGCAAGCGAATGACGCGCTGCTTGAAGGTTTTGATGTGCACGAAGTGGCAGTGATTGAGCGGTTTCTAACCCAAGTCATTTCGACATCTGCCCGCGCTGCCTCGCTGGCTGGCGCGGATGCCCCCAACGAAAGTAAAAGGAGTTTTTCATGACCACAACATCAGATCATATTCTTGTTAACCGCGCTGCAGGCGTTCTGACGCTCACCATGAACCGCCCGGAAAAGAAAAATGCACTGACCCAGGATATGTATGCAGCCCTTGCCGACAATGTCGTCGCGGCTCAAAGCGATCCCGACATCCGCGTCATCCTGCTTACCGGTACAGGCGATTCCTTTACTGCGGGAAACGATATGGGTGACTTTGCCAGCGCTGGTAATGGACCGCGCGGTGAAAACGAACTGCCACCCGTCGGGCGCTACCTTCAGGCGATCTTGAAATCTGAAAAACCAATCATCGCTGCCGTAAACGGCCTTGCCATTGGCGTTGGTGTCACCATGCTGCTGCACTGTGATCTGGTCTACGCCTCACCCAATGCGACGTTCAAAACCCCCTTTGTTGATCTGGGTCTTGTTCCAGAAGCCGGGTCCAGCCTGCTGCTCCCGAAACTAATCGGCACGCAGAAGGCCAACGACATGTTCCTGCTCGGGACCAAAGTCAGTGCAGAAGATGCAGAAAAAATGGGGCTCGTCTGTTCCATCTTCACCGAAGACACATTGCTGGAAGAAGTCGCCACCCGGGCCAAAGCATTGGCGGCAAAAGCTCCCAATGCCGTGTTGCTCACCAAGAGTCTGGTGCGTCAGGACCGCGGGGACGTTGCCCAGCAAATGGCTGATGAGAGTGTGCATTTTTCTGCACAGCTCAAGACAGCAGAATTTGCGGAAGCGGCAAGCGCATTTGCAGAACGCAGAGCGCCTGACTTTTCAAATATCTAAGTTCAGTAAGCGTGCGGCCGGGATGGAGACACCCGGTCGCTCCATTGCCTTGGTCTGCCCGTATATCCAAAGCTCAATGGGCGGCGCATGGTAAGGGGACTAGCGCCCCGATGCGGCTGTGGTGGTTGCGTTGTGAGCGCCCCCAAATGCTCTGATGTCTCGCGCACTTCGCCAGACCTGTCTTCCACGAGAAGCGGCAGGCTTAACACACTCGCCCATGAGCGCCATCTGGCGCCCGCGTCCGCACCGTCAAATGATGCATGCACGACCACGCTTTTGCCGGGATCAGCGTGACGAAGCTCAATCAGGATGACAGGCTCATCGCGATTGCGGCCCTTATAAGCGACCGCCATGACGACACCGTCAAAGTCGGAAATGGGGGCTTCCCATTCCCAGACACCAAGCGGTGGTGAACTGTCTTGGACCACAACCTGATCTCTATAAACCGTCACATACCGAATAAATCCGACTGCGCGGTGCCAAAAAGATTGGGACGGCACCTGCACGCTTGCTGGCAGACGATAGGGATCGGCATCAAACCCCGGTGACGCCCAACGTCTCCGAAAATGATCCGCATCCTTTTTGTCAGCCCAAAGCGGCATCCGCACTCCTCGCCCCCTACCGGGGTCAGGGGCAAAATTGCCCCAATACGGGACAATTTAGCTGACGCGAGCTTTCTATCTCTTTAACACCTGGGTTTATATTTCGATCTTGGGGGCAATCCTGGGCTCGATGCATCGTGATCTCCGAGGCCATTCGATTTGCACGGGCTTCATGATAGATTTTCAGCGCACGGTCGAATCACACGCCAAATCAAGAGGCAACCCAGGGGTTCAACACCGTGGGAACGGTCCAGGGGAAAAACAGACATGATCGACAATCCACTTCAAATGGTCGGTCTCTATATCGCGATCAATCTGCTTCTAAACCTCGGGCTGGCCTACCGGGTGTCTGCAACGCGGGTCAAGGCGAGCGTCATGACCGGCACCGGAGACCATGACTCTCTCTACAAATCGTCCCGCGCGCACATTGTGAACAGTGAATACACGCCCATTGGCCTGATCGGTCTGATGGGACTTTTCATCTTGTCCGGGTCCATTTGGATCATCCATGCTGCCGGTATCGCCCTGACTTTGGGCCGTGTCCTCCACGCAGTGGGGCTCTACATATCTGCTGACAGCACACGTCCGCGGCTCTGGGGCACCTTGCTCACCTGGCTCGGCCAGCTCATCACCGGCATCGGATGCCTTTATTATGCGCTCACCTATACTGTCTGATATGTCTGTTCTCTAGATCTCTCATAATTTGAGGGTTTGGGCGACATTTTCAGTCGATCTGCTATAAGAACTCCCACTCATGGCCCGGTTTCCGGCCAGGTGTTTTTTTGTCCTCAACGACAAAGAGACATGCTCATCCCCTTGTCACGGACTTTGCTTTTATGGCTCAAAATCAAGACCGAACTGAATTGCTTCATGACCTTATTGCGCAAGCCAAAAAGGGCGGCGCTGACACAGCAGACGCCTTGATGGTGGAAAGCACGTCGTTTGGGGCCAGCTATCGGCTCGGAAGCCTTGAAGATATTGAGCGCTCAGAAACGCAAGATCTCGGACTGCGCGTCATGGTCGGGAAACGCCAGGCGGTGGTCTCAACCACCGATGTCAGCCCCCGCGCACTGGCGCCACTGGTTGAACGGGTGATCGCCATGGCTAAAGTTGCCCCCGAAGATCCCTATTGCGGTCTTGCCGATCCGTCTCTGCTCGCCAGCGATTTTGCTGACCTTGAACTTGATGATGGCAGCGACCCCAAAGCAGACGACCTGGTCGCGCGCGCAAAGGAAGCGGAAGAAGCCGCGTTGGCGATTTCCGGCGTCACGAACTCTGGCGGTGCCGGGGCGAGTTTTGGACGTGCCGCCATTTCACTTGTGACAAGCGACGGGTTCGCCGGTCACTATGGAGGCAGTACCCATTCTGTCTCGTGCTCCGTCCTTGCCGGTGAAGGCACCGACATGGAACGGGACTATGACTACTCAACAGCGCGGCATTTTTCTGATCTTGAAAATCCTGCAAAGATTGGGCGAGAAGCAGGCGAAAAAGCCGTCCGACGTCTTGGCGCACGCAAAGTCGAAAGCTGTCAGGTTCCCATTATTTATGATCCGCGTGTCTCGGGCGGACTTGTCGGACATTTTGCAGGCTCCATTTCAGGGGCCTCGGTTGCACGAGGAACCAGCTTCCTCAAAGACTGCATGGGCGAGCAGCTCTTTGCAGAAGGTGTGCGCATTACCGACGACCCTTTGAAAAAACGCGGGCGCGGATCAAAACCTTTTGATGGCGAAGGGGTGCGCACAGGCCCCCTCACCCTGATTGATGATGGTCGGCTCACCACCTGGCTGCTCGACACATCGACCGCCAAGCAGTTGGGCCTTGTGAGCAATGGCCGCGCGGCGCGGGGAACGGGGGGCTCTCCCTCCCCATCCACCACGAACCTGACGCTCGAAGCAGGCACGCTCACGCCGGAAGAGCTCATGGCCGACATCACGTCGGGTCTCTATGTCACCGAGATGATCGGCATGGGTGTCAACGGTGTGACCGGCGACTATTCGCGGGGCGCATCCGGATTCTGGATTGAAAATGGACAGCTCACCTATCCCGTCAGCGAGATTACGATTGCCGGCAATTTGAAAGATATGTTCGCGCACCTTACGCCAGCCAATGATCTGGAATTCAAAGCTGCTACCAACGCCCCGACTGTTCGGATTGAAGGGATGACCCTTGCCGGAACTTGATCCCTCTTCCCTTCCTTCCCTGCAAACAGACCATCAGCTTCTCTGCGCTGCCGTGCGCGAAGCCGGTGCACTCGCGCTGACCTATTACCAACGCGACATTAAACAATGGGACAAGAGCGACGACACGCCGGTGAGCGAAGCCGACCATGCGGTCAATACCCTGTTACACGAAAAGCTGCAGGGTGGACGGCCAGACTATGGCTGGCTCTCTGAGGAAACAGATGATGATCCTGTCCGCCTGGAGCGTGATTTCGTGTGGGTTGTTGATCCCATTGACGGTACCCGTGCCTTCCTCAAGGGTCGTCCGCATTTCACCATCTGTGTTGCTCTGGTTTACAAAGGCGAACCGATTGCAGCGGCGGTGTTCAACCCGGCATCTGACGAGTTTTTTGAAGCCCATCTGGGCGGTGGGGCGCTTTTGAACGGTGCGCCGATCTCACCCAGCACACGGCGCGAAGTATCGGGCTGCCGCATGGCGGCCTTCGCGCCCATGTTTAAGCATCCCGCATGGCCTGAACCCTGGCCTGAGATGGAGATGATCAGTCGCAACTCGGTCGCCTACCGTCTGGTTCTGGTGGCGAATGGGTTTGTTGATGCATCCATGGCGCTCAACAGCAAAAGTGACTGGGATCTGGCCGCCGCCGACCTCATCGTCCGCGAGTCTGGTGGGCGCATGACCACCCATGACGGCAAGCCGTTCGTCTATAACAAGAGCTTCACGAAACATCGCAGCCTCGTCGCTGCAGGGCCAGACCTCTACGACGCCCTCTTTGAGCGCGTGGGCGGGCTAACGCTCCCTTAAGGTCAATTATTGTATCCTCACAGCCGAATGACTGGAAAAGCCCTAATCATTCGATGTTTTACTGCAATTTGGAGCAATAGTGATGGCCGACGAGCAGCTTCTGCACCTTGTTTTTGGTGGTGAACTTGAAGATCTAGAAGGCGTAAACTTCCGTGATCTGGACGGATTGGATGTTGTTGGGATTTTTCCAAGCTTTGCAACTGCGGAGGCCGCGTGGCGTCAAGCGTCCCAGCGAACCGTCGACAATGCCCAAACACGGTACTTCATCGTGCACCTTCACCGTCTGATGCATCCAGAAGATGAGCTTGAGCACACTCACTAAGCTGCGAAGAAGAGCCAAAAGAGCTTTCATATCCGCTGGTTAAGGGGTTGCCCCAAGGTGACGCGCCCTATCGCGCGTGATAGTATCCGGCCAACTTCCCGGTAACCTATTGGCGAACGAAAGCCCAGCTGTTGAGCGTAGATTTAGGCAATCCAAAATTTGAAGAAGCCGCTGGGGATGTGCCAGCATCTCCTGCCACGCCCAGTCGACTGCCCGCTGTCGCGGGAATGAACGTGTCGTTGGGCACGCTCACGGCTGTAAAGCGGATTATTGGCGGCTATCTTCGGCCCCACGCCGCCCTCATCATTTTTGCCATCGCGGCCAACCTTGTCGTTGCCAGCACGACAAGTGTCCTGCCTTATCTCATCCAGCAAACCGGTGACCTGATTTTCGACCAGAAGCGCGAAGATTTGGTGATATGGATTGCCCTTGCTGCTTTAGGCACTCAGATCGTCAGAGCATTTGCGACCTATGCGTCAAACGTGGTCATGAACTATGTCGGTCAACGCATGGTTGCGACGATCCAAACCCAACTTTTTTCAAAACTGATGACGGCGGATCTTGGATGGATTCAGCAGACCCATTCCGGTCGCTTCATCTCGACATTTATGACGGATGTTATTCGTCTTCGTGACACCACCTCCCAGTCCATTGTGAACCTGACCCGGCACCTGGTCGTTCTCGTTCTGCTTGTCGGGTACATGTACTATCTTGATTGGCTGATGGCGGTGATGGCCACTGCGGTCATTCCGATTGCTGCTATTTTCATGCGACGGCTGGGCCGCAAGACCCGCAAAGCGACCAATAAGGGTCTTGAGGAAACGGGTTCACTGTCTACGCTTATTCTTGAAGCGCTCGGCGGCATTCGCGTTGTGAAAGCCTATGGCCGCGAAGAAAGCGAGATCAACCGTGCGTCCAAAACCATTGGCCTTGTCCTTGATCACACGATGAGCTCCGTGCGCGCGAAAGCAGCAGCGGGGCCGATCACTGAAGCCCTGACGGGTGTCGGCATCGCCGCTGTTATCGGGTACGCGGGCATGCAGGCAACCAGCGGATCAATGACGTTGGGGGCTTTCATCGGCTTCATGGCGGCCGTCATGCTCGCCTACCAGCCTTTGAAAGCCGTCGCGAACCAGCAAACGGTCCTCCAAGAGGGCGTTTCAGCTGCATCCAGGCTTTTTCCCGTTCTGGATGTGGAGGCAACAGTCGTTGACGGGCCGAATGCGCAGGACCTTGCGGTCAGCGATGGCGCCATTCGTTTGGAGCATGTGAGTTTTCATTATGATGACGGTACGAAAGCGCTCGATGATGTGTCGATAAACGTCCCTGCAGGACAGACTGTTGCGCTTGTTGGACCAAGCGGCGCGGGAAAAAGCACCATCTTGAATTTGGTCCCCCGGTTTTATGACGTGAGCAGCGGCACTGTCTCCATTGATGGTCAGGATCTGACATCAGTGACACTGTCTTCATTGCGCAAAGCCAGTGCGCTGGTTACACAGGAACCGTTTCTGTTTGACGATACGATCCGCGCCAATATTGCCTATGGCAGTCCCGATGCCACTCAGGAGGAAATTGCAGCAGCGGCACGCAATGCAGCAGCCCATGACTTTATCCTGCAACTTTCACACGGCTATGACACTCCCGTTGGAGAATCCGGTCTGAAGCTTTCGGGCGGACAGCGTCAACGCATCGCCATTGCGCGCGCCATGTTGAAAAACGCGCCCATTCTTTTGCTGGATGAAGCCACATCATCGCTTGATACCGCCTCAGAACTGCAAGTGCAGAAAGCGCTTCAGAAACTCATGCAGGGACGGACAACGCTGGTGATTGCGCACCGTCTTTCGACCATCATGCATGCAGACAATATTTACGTTATCGATCATGGCCGTGTCATCGAGCAGGGGCGCCATGGGGATCTGGTCGCCCAAGGTGGTGTCTATGCAGAGCTCTCTCGGTCGCAATTTGACCGTGCAGACGATGCAGCACCCGCCCTTGTCGGCGAATGATGGACATATAAATCATAATGCCGCGCTTCAAAACACTGACCAAAGACATTCTGAGAAGCAACGTCGTGCAAAGCGCGTTGGCACTCTCGATTGCGAGCTATGTAAAGCTGGTCCATTTAACCTGTCGCTTCAACCAAAGACGAGCCGACATTCCTGAACGGTTTTGGGCTGACGATGAAACATTCATCTGCGCAACCTGGCATGGGCAAAATATTATCCTTCCGCCCTTCTGGCACAATTGGCGCACGCTGAAAGTTCTTGTGTCGAAGCATGGTGATGGGGAAATCATCGCCCGGCTCTGTGGCTATCTGGGCCTCAGCACCATTCGAGGGTCTGGCGCGCCAAAGGACAAAGTAGAAAAGTCGAAGGAAAAAGGAGGAGCGGCGGCTCTTAGAGCCATGGTTCGCGCGTTGCAACATGGCGCCTCCATCGGCCTTACGGCAGACATGCCCCCTGGACCGCACCGGGTTGCGGGGCTTGGTATCGTGACCATCGCCCGGCTATCTGGGCGCCCCATTGTCCCCATCGCTGCAACTACGCGCGCCCGTCTGGTGCTCGGGAATACATGGGATAAGTTTAAAATTCCGCTGCCTTTCAATCGCGGGGCTGTGGTTTGGGGCGATCCGATTTATGTGCCGCGCGATGTGGATGCTGAGACGCTGGAGGGCTATCGGCAACAAGTAGAAGACGCGCTCAATCAGCTCGCACGCGAGGCTGATGCCATGGTAGGCAGACGCACCCCGGCGACATCTAACGAGACAGAAACTCTTCCAGACACTCGAGAAGCAGGGTAGTTCCTTGACGCCCTCTGCTCCGATGACCTTCGGTTTACGTGCCTATCGACGCCTTGCGGCTGGTGCTGGCCCCCTGGTCAATTTGCTTTTGCGGCGCCGCCTCGTGCAAGGAAAAGAAGACCCGGCTCGTGTCAGGGAGAAACAAGGCTTTCCTTCAGAGCCTCGCCCTGATGGGCCTATGATTTGGTTGCATGGCGCGAGCGTTGGCGAGGCCTTGTCCATGCTCCCGCTCATCTCCACCCTTTCTCTCGCCCGCCCGGACCTGAAATTTCTGGTGACCACCGGCACTCTCACCTCTGCACAGCTCATGGCGGAGCGTCTGCCCCCTGCCGCGCGCCACCAATTCGCGCCCCTGGACCACCCTGCCTATTGGCAGCGCTTCTATGCACATTGGCGCCCTGATCTCGGTGTGATTTTTGAGTCTGAGATTTGGCCGAACATGATCATGAGCGCGCGTGACCATCGCATTCCGCTGGTGCTTGCCAATGCACGGCTGTCGGAAAAATCTGCCAAGGGATGGACCCGCGTCAAAAATTCCATTGGGCACTTGTTGGGACGTTTTTGTTTGGTGCTCGCCCAAGATGAGCTCTCCGCCGCCCGGTTAAGGGCACTGGGGGCAGAGTTTGTGAGTGTGCCAGGCAATCTCAAAATGGATGCCGCGCCTCTTGTTGCCAATGCCGGAGACCTCGAGGCGATCAGCGCACAAATTGGCGAGCGCCCCTGCTGGGTGGCCGTCAGCACTCATGAGGGCGAAGAAGCGCTGGTTGGCCGCGTGCACAGGGAACTCAAGAAACGCTTTCCCGATCTGCTAACGATCATCGCCCCGCGCCATCCTGTCCGCGGTGCCTCTATTGCCCGCGAACTGGCCGCTCAACGGATCAACGTGGCACAAAGGTCAGCGCGTGATGCGATCACAGCGACGACAGACATTTATCTTGCCGATACGCTAGGTGAGATGGGACTGGTCTTTGGCCTTGCTCCCATTGCCTTTATCGGCGGGTCCTTTGTCGAAGTTGGCGGACATAATCCGTTGGAAGCTGCCCGCTTGAACACCGCCCTTTTGTTTGGACCTCACATGTTCAATTTCGCAGATGCTGCACAAGACCTGATCGATGCAAACGCCGCTCACCAGGTTCATTTGGAGAGTGAGCTGTTGGAGACCCTCTCCCTTTGGCTCTCAACACCTTCTATGGCCATGCAAGCAGCCGCACATGGCAAAGAGACTGTTGCTGTGTCTACAGGTGCTGCTGAGCGCGTCGCGCAAGAACTCCTTCCGCTTCTGCCACCCGCTCACACTGATGTTGGGGCCTAAGATGCGTAGCCCGTCCTTCTGGTATCCCTCGTCAACGCCGACATTCGGCCAACGTGCATTGCGTTTCGTTTTAACACCATTGGCAAGCTGCTATGCGGCTGGCGCACATCTGCGCCAGCGGATGACGGTGCCTGAGCGCGCCAGTGTGCCAGTGATTTGTATCGGCAATTTTACAGCTGGAGGGGCGGGCAAAACGCCCACCGCGATTGCACTTGCCCGGCGGTTGGTGCAGTTGGGCGAAACACCCCACTTTGTCAGTCGAGGTTATGGAGGCCATGAAACAGGGCCGCTGCGCGTAGACCCGAGCTGCCATACATCACAAGATGTCGGGGACGAACCCCTTCTTCTCAACCAATACGGACCTGTCTGGGTTGCGCAAGACCGGGTTGCCGGGGCGCTTTCTGCGGAGACTGCAGGGGCGAGCGTCATTCTTTTGGACGATGGATTTCAAAACCCTGCCCTTCACAAGGATCTTTCGCTTCTCGTCGTCGATACAGGTGCGGGTGTTGGCAATGGCGCGGTGTTGCCTGCGGGCCCCTTGCGAGAACCGCTAGCGGCCGCGATCAAACGAACACATGGTCTGATCGCGCTTGGGTCAGCAGCACTCCCTGACAGCCTGACACGCCTTGCCCATGGGTCAGCCGTCCCCGTTTTTACCGCCCGACTAAAACCAGAAGCAGAGGCTCATCTCGCGGGACAAAAGCTCCTCGCCTTCGCGGGAATTGGCCGCCCGGAAAAATTCTTTACGACACTCCAGGAGCTTGGCGCCAAGATCATCGGCACAAAACCTTTCCCGGATCATCACCCGTTCACCGAAGATGACGCACAAGGCCTGCTTGATCTTTCCGCGAAAATGGAGGCACCGCTCATCACCACGGAGAAAGACATGGTACGGCTTCGTGCGCTCACCGGACCTGCAGGGGTAAGGTTGCGAGACACCACGACCGTGTTGCCTGTCTCTGCAATCTTTGACGAGCTTACCAAGCTGGACACGCTGCTGGTTCAGCACTTGAAAGCCGCTCGTGCGAGCCACACCTATGCTCCGCCGGGTTCCGGGCGGGATACACAAGCCCATTGACCTGCTATAAGCACTATAGTCTTCCTTTCCCGGGACCTGTTTCTTGAAAAATAAAGCGTTCAGATATCGGCTTGAAGCTGCCGCCGCCATTCTCCCCCTAGGCCTCTTTAGGCTTCTCGGTCTTGAGCGTGCGTCTGCTTTCAGCGGATGGTTGCTTGGGACCATTGGGCCTCATGTCGGTGTGACACGCAGGGCGCGCAAGAACATTGAGCGGACGATGCCGGAGCTTACGAGCGAGGAAGTCGATCAGATTATTCGCGATATGTGGGAGAATGTCGGGCGGACCATCGCTGAATATGCTCACTTGGATAAATTCAGAGAACCAGCCCACCGGTCGCGCGTCACCGTAAAGGGCCTCGACCGTGTTCAGGCTTTGAAAGACCAGGGAGCCATGCTTGTTTCCGGGCATTTCGCGAATTGGGAATTGATGCCTCTCGCGGTTCATCTGAACGGTTTCGAAGGTGGCGAGATTTATCGCCACGCCAACAACCCGACCGTCAACACCTGGATCACTGAACTACGCGCAAGAGCCATTCATCCGGTTCAAATTCCCAAGGGCCCGAAAGGCGCGCGGGATGTCATTCGCATCGTTCGCAAAAAGGGTTTCATCTGCATGCTGGTTGACCAGAAGATGAATGATGGGATTGAGGCGACGTTTTTTGGTCTCAAAGCCATGACACCCTCAACACCGGGGAGCATGGCAACCCGCTATGGCATTCCCATTGTACCCGCCACGATCCGGCGGACTGGGGGCGTTCACTTTGAGCAAGAGTTTCACGCGCCAATTTTCGCTAACCCTGACGCCGATCCTCACGAAGAAACAGCCCGAATTACCCAGGTATTGAATGACTTTCTGGAAGCGGAGATCCGAGCAAACCCGGCCCAGTGGCTCTGGATGCACAATCGCTGGCCAGCAGACGCCTGATCGCTTCCGCTAAGGATTTGCGTTGGGTCGTTGCAGCGGTTTTGGGGCTGGCATGTCGCCGACCAGCAGAGCTGGATCCACATGTGCCCGGCGCCAGTACATGCGCCAATCAAGATGTGGACCTGTTACACGACCGGTCGCACCTACCGCCCCGATAATATCGCCCTGCGCTACCTGCTGACCCACCTCAACATCCACGCGGCTCAGATGCATCATGACGCTGATCATGCCGTGCCCGTGATCTAGAAAAATCGCGCCGCCTTCAAAATACAGCTCGGGCTCTGCCAGCCGCACAATGCCGGGTGCAGGGGCCGCGACAGGCGTGCCCGTTGGGGCTGCAACGTCGACACCATAATGCGGACGCCGAGGCTCTCCATTAAAATAACGCTGCAGGCCGAATGTGCCGGTGATGGTGCCTTTGACTGGCCAGATAAAGTCCTCTGCGAACCAATCATGCGCTGTATCGGTCGGACGCGCTGTTCGTTTCAACTCGCGGTCACGGGCGATCTGTGCGAGCTGCTCAGCCGACGGACTCACATATTTTGACGCAACACCTTCGATACGCTGCACATCATATTCGCGGGTCGCGACATCAATGGACAGGCTCTCGCGTTCATCGTCAGGATATTCGACGTCCAGATGCGCGGTGCCTTTGTGATCCCGGTCGAATGCAAATAGAAAATTCCCGCGTTCAGAAACCATCAAAGGCTCGCCATTGAGGATCACCTTCGTCCCGGGTTCTGTTGCGCCGATGATAATGCCGCCTTGCACGGCTTCTCCGGTCAATTCGACGCGGGTGTTCGCCCATGCCGGAAGCGCAAAGAGCAGGGCGCCCAGCGCACAAAGGAACCCGCGGAAATAAGTTGTGCTCATTGGCTCCCTCGCAGTTCAAGCTCACGCTTCAACGCTGCTGCCGCGTCCACATAGGCTTCCTGGCGGTCTGCATGCCAATAGCGCAGATCTTCCAGCAGGATTTTGTCGCCTGTCACCGCGCAGACAACAAAGGTCCCTTTGCGCACCACGTGGTATTCGCCGTCCCCATAGACCAATTCTGCTTTGCTTCCACCGAAGCCATTTTCATGTCGATTCATGCCCTCAACCTACCCTCGCAGGCGCTGCCTGTCATCGCCGCAGTGTGAATATGGTTTCTCGCGGGAAAGGACGTAGACATCAAAATAGCTGGCCTTGGCCACCGCTCGCCGTCGGTTTCTTTTTTGAAACTGTACGTTTAGCTTTGGGGGCAGCTGATGATGGCTCCGTCGCGGCACTCTCCGCGGCAACCACGGGGAGTTTGTCGCTGCCTGCAAATTCGAGCTCCAGGGCCGCGCCTTGGGTTATTCCCGCAGATCCGCGCACTGGTTTCCCCTCCTCGTCCCTGACCAGCGCAAACCCCCGGGCCAGAACACCTTGATAGCTCAAGCTGTCGAGAAGGCGCCCTGCCTGGCCCAGACGACCGGCAAGATCACCCAGATGGCGCTTTTCGGCCCGCTCCGCCCGCGCTGCAAGATCCTGGGTCCGTCGGCGCCCATTGCTGAGCCCCACGGAAAGAGACTGAGCCGAGAGACGCCCCGCCACCCGCTCAAACCGGGCGCGTTTTGCGGCGGCGGCGGCGCTCAGCCCGAGACCCAAGCGCTGGCTCGCATGGTCCAGGCGCTGGCCTGGAAGCGCGAAGAGATCATCGGCCTTCGGGAGACCGCGGGCGAGACCTTCAAGCCGGGTGCCGAGTTCCGTCACCTTGCGGGTCTCCGCGCGCACCAGCCTGCGGGTATTGTCCAGAATACGGGCAATAAGATCTGCGCGGACAGGCACGGCCATTTCGGCAGCAGCGGTTGGTGTCGGTGCGCGCTGGTCTGAGGCGAAATCGATCAGCGTCGTATCGGTTTCATGGCCAACGGCGGAAATGAGCGGGATCTCACTCGCGGCTGCTGCCCGCACGACGGCCTCCTCGTTGAACGACCAGAGGTCCTCCAGTGATCCGCCCCCACGGGCAACGATTAAGAGGTCAGGCCTTGGCACCGCACCGCCGGGTTTCAGATTGTTGAAGCCTTTGATGGCGGCGGTGACCTCGTCTGACGACTGTTCGCCCTGGACGCGCACAGGCCAGACAAGAACGTGGCGCGGAAAGCGATCCCGGAGCCGGTGCAAAATATCCCGGATCACGGCGCCAGACGGGCTCGTCACCACACCAATGGTTTCTGGCAGAAAAGGCAGTGGTTTCTTTTTTGCCGGGTCGAACAGGCCTTCTGCGGCAAGCGCCTTTTTGCGTTGCTCCAGCAAGGCCATCAGCGCGCCAACGCCGGCCAGCTCCATGCTTTCAATGACGATCTGATAGCGGGACTGCCCCGGAAAGGTTGTGAGTTTGCCCGTGCAAACCACCTCAAGTCCCTGTTCAGGCTTTACCTTCAACCGTGAGGCGACCCCCTTCCAGACCACCCCATTGAGAACCGATTTGTCATCTTTGAGGTCGAGGTAGAGATGCCCGGACGCCGGTCTGCTCACACGGCCAAGCTCGCCCCGCACGCGCACATACCCAAAATTATCCTCCACAGTGCGCTTGAGCGCCATGGAGAGCTCACTCACTGAGAATTCATAGGCGTTGCCCTCAGTGCTTTGGGGCGTACTCTCGTCAGCCATTGATACGGGGTCTCTTTCTCTAAGCCTTTGAAGTAACTATGTTTTCACCAGACACACCGACTTTGAGCAGCGGTTTGCCGGAATCGCTCTGCATGATACAAGGAATGGCCGGGATCGACACAACGGTCCAGTATTTGAATTCAGAGATCGGGGTCGAATGAACGTTCTGATAATTGGCTCAGGCGGGCGCGAACACGCCCTCGCATGGGCAATTTCATCTAGTCCACTGCTTGGCGAACTCTATTGCGCACCGGGTAATGCCGGGATCGCGGACGTGGCGACCTGCGTCGACGTGGATGTGAATGATTTCGATGGGATCATCGCCCTTTGCGGTGAAAAGGCCATCGACTTTGTTGTCGTTGGTCCTGAGGACCCGCTAGTTGGTGGCATCGTTGATCGGCTTGATGAGGCCGGGATCAAGAGCTTTGGTCCCAACGCAGCGGCGGCGCAATTGGAAGGCTCCAAGGGTTTCACCAAGGACCTCTGCGCAGATTATGACATTCCAACAGCTGCCTATGGTCGGTTTGCTGATGCAGCCGAGGCGAATGCCTATCTCGACAAACACGCCGCCCCCATTGTCATCAAAGCTGACGGCCTTGCTGCGGGTAAAGGCGTCATCATGGCGGAAACCGACGAAGAGGCCCTTGCGGCCGTTGACGAGATTTTTGGGGGCAAGTTTGGTGGTGCTGGCGCAGAGCTTGTGATCGAAGAATGGCTGGAAGGCGAGGAAGCGAGCTTCTTTGCACTCTGCGATGGCAAGACCGCGGTGCCGCTTGCCGGTGCGCAGGATCATAAGCGTGTCGGCGATGGGGATGTCGGTCTCAATACAGGCGGCATGGGTGCTTACTCCCCTGCCCCTGTGCTTTCCATGAGCATGCAATTTGCGTTGATGGACCGGATCGTCAATCCAACGCTTGCCGCCATGGCTGAGAAGGGCATGCCGTTCAAAGGCGTTTTATTCGTCGGCCTGATGATCACGAAAGATGGCCCCAAGCTCATTGAATTCAATGTGCGCTTTGGCGATCCGGAATGTCAGGTATTGATGATGCGGCTTATGTCCGACATTCTTCCGGCGCTGGTTGCCTGCCATGATGGCACGCTGGACCAGATTGAGCTTGAGTGGAACGATGACGCTGCGCTCAGTGTCGTTATGGCGACGGAGGGGTATCCAGAGGCTTACAAAAAGGGCTCGGAGATCAAAAACCTCGGACCGGCTGCCGCCGACGACCACATCGAAATCTTTCATGCAGGCACAAAGCGTGACGGCAAAAAAATTACCGCCCACGGAGGCCGCGTTCTTGCGGTAACCGCGCTTGGCAAGTCTGTCGCCGCCGCTCAGTCCCGCGCCTACAAGGCTGTTGGCGCAGTGGACTGGCCAGAAGGCTTCTGCCGCCGCGACATTGGCTATCGCGCCGTGGCCCGTGAAAAACAATCTGCATAATCAACAAAAAAAGATGAGGGAGATAGGCCCATGAGTGAGCCTGAATCAAGTGGCAAACAGGAGCAATTCTCTGGCACCCAAACGGTACTGGATCAGCATCGTTTTGATGAAAAAAAGCTAGAAGACTATCTCGCGGCAAATGTTGAGGGCTTTCAAGGACCGCTGGAAGTGCGCGAGTTTAAAGGGGGACAGTCCAACCCGACCTATCAACTTGTAACACCCAACAAAAAATATGTTCTCCGACGCAAGCCGCCCGGGAAACTGCTCCCGTCTGCCCATGCTGTCGACAGAGAATATAAAGTCATCACAGCACTTGGCACCGTCGACTATCCTGTGGCCAAGACCTATTGCATGTGCATGGATGAGAGCATCATCGGCACGATTTTTTATGTCATGGACATGGTTGAGGGTCGTATTCTTTGGGAACCGCTGCTGCCTGGTTATGAGCCAGCACAACGGCGCGCAATCTTTGAAGCCAAGAACAAGGCGATGGCGCAGCTTCATATGATTGACTACGAGGCCATCGGCCTTGGCGACTTTGGCAAGCCCGGTAATTATTTCGCGCGGCAGATCTCTCGCTGGTCGAAGCAGTATGTGGCGTCGGAAACAGAGTCGATCAGCGAAATGGACAAGCTGATGGATTGGCTGCCAGGGAATATTCCAGAAGATGATGCCGTGAGTATTGTTCACGGTGACTATCGGCTCGACAATATGGTGTTGCACCCGACGCAAGACCGGGTGCTTGCGGTGCTCGATTGGGAACTCTCAACTCTTGGTCACCCGCTAGGCGATTTCACCTATCACATGATGCAATGGATCATGCCCAATCTTGGTAGTACGCCTGGAACCCAAACACTTGGCGACGCCGACCTGCCTGCACTTGGTATTCCGACACTTGATGAGTACGTCAAAATGTATTGCGACCAGACCGGGCGTACAGGCATAGACAATCTAGACTATTACTTTGCCTACAACCTTTTCCGCCTGGGTGGCATTTTGCAGGGCATTATCGGCAGGGTGCGCGATGGTACTGCGGCAAGCGAACATGCTGTGCAGACCGCCTCACAGGTTCGTCCGCTCGCTGAACTTGGCTGGCACTATGCGCAAAAAGCGGGCGCGGTTTAAACCCCACAGGCATTGAAGAAAGCCGGGGTCCCGCTAGCGGGATTACCCGGCTTTTTCATGCCCTTTGCATGCGTTGCCATCCCTTGCTATCCCTATCCCAACGACATTTGGGAGAAGAACATGGCCAACGCCACCAACCAAGACGCAGAAACCATTGATATTCGCGAGGCCCACCGATTTGACGTTGGGCATTTGGAGGATTTTTGTCGCGCAAACGTCGACGGCTATTCCGGCGATCTGGAGGTTCGACAATTCTCCGGCGGACAATCAAACCCTACATTCCTGCTCACCGCTGGTGGTAAGCGCTATGTGATGCGCAAAAAGCCTCCAGGGACCCTGCTTGCCAGCGCCCACCAAGTGGATCGGGAATATCGTGTCATGAAAGCTCTGGCCGAGACAGATGTGCCTGTCCCCACGATGCGTGCCCTGTGCACCGATCCAGAGATTATCGGCACTGATTTCTACATCATGGACCATCTGGATGGCCGCGTACTGAGGGACCCTCAACTTCCCGGCTTCAGTGCTGCTGAGCGAACAGCCATTTATGATCAGATGAACGAGGGGCTCGCGCGTCTTCACAAGGTCGACTACAAGTCGATTGGCCTGGAAGATTATGGTCGCCCTGGCAATTATTACGACCGACAGATCGGGCGCTGGATCAAACAGTACCGTGCAGCGGAGACCGAAACCGTCGAGCCAATGGAAGATTTGATCTCCTATCTTCCCGATCACATTCCTGCAGATGATGCGACAAGCATTGCGCATGGCGACTATCGCCTTGAGAACACGATGTTCCACGCCACCGAACCCAAGATGATTGCCGTGCTTGATTGGGAATTGTCCACGATTGGCCACCCGCTGGCCGACCTTGCCTATAATTGCATGCTCTACCACTTCAACAGCCCCAGCCAGGGCACGATCATGGACCTGGACTATGCCACTACGGGCATTCCGTCTGAGGACGCCTATGTCGCGGCTTATTGTAAGCGCACTGGGCGCGAAAGCATTGAAGGGTGGGATTTTTACCTCTCTTTCTCCATCTTCCGGCTCGCCTCCATCACACAGGGCGTCTACAAGCGCGGGCTTGATGGCAATGCAAGCTCCGAAAAAGCCACAGAGTATGGCGAAATGTGCCGTCGTCTGGCCGAAACCGCGTGGGCAGTGGCACAAAGGAACCGTTAACCTCGCCTGGCGCTCTTAACGCTTCTTTACCCCCGCTTCGGTATCCTCCGTCCCAAGAGAACCCGACCTTTGCCGGGCAAACGACGTTGGGGGTACGTCCGGTGACGGACCGAACAGAACCACGAGAGAAAGCGAAAACTAACTCTGCACACATGCGGAGCGAAAAGTTTTTTGAAGCTTTGCTCGCGAACTCTGGTGATGTGCTGACACTCCTTGATGACACGGGCCAATGCATCTATCACAGCGCCGCTATCAAAGAGACAATGGGCATTGAACCCACAGAGTCACTTGGCATGTTTGCGGCAGATCTCGTCCACCCAGATGATAGAGAGCGTGTCGCCGAGCAGATCCGACATTGTCTCGCCACTCCTGATTGTCGCTTGAGTGAAAACTTTCGTCTGCCCCATGCAGACGGTTCATGGCGTTGGATTGAAGCTGATGTCCGCAACCTGCTGGACGACCCTGGCATTGGCGGCGTACTGGTTGTCAGCCGCGACGTCACCTCGCGTCGGCGTATCGAAGACCATTTTTCGCTCGCCGAAAGCACCGCGGGATTTGGTACCTACCGTTGGGACAAGGGACATGATGCCCCAACAATCTCACGTGCAATGGTTCAAATGCTAGATTTGCCGGAGGACTGGAAACAGCTTCCCAAGGAAACTCTGTCTGCGATCATGCACCCAGATGATGCCGAGCGTGTTGAAACAACCCTCTCTTCGCTGAATGAAGACCCCAAACCATTTTCGCTTAGTATGCGTCTGAAACGAGGGGACGGTGTCTATCGTCACTTTGTTTCCCATGGCTTTCCTGAGCTTGATGGAAACAATGAGGTCACCAGCATTGTTGGCGTCCTTGATGACGTAACAGACGACCTGAACGCCGAGCGCACTCTCAAACGGACTGAGGCGCAATATAAGCTCATTGCAGAGCACGCCTACGACATGTTCGCCCGCCACTCACCAGATGGGGTCCTTACATTCGTTTCCCCTGCTGTGAAAAAGGTTATGGGGGCGAACCCGGAAGACGTTGTTGGCCTGAACATTGTTGAGATGATGCATCGAGATGATCAGCCGGATGCACACAGAAAACTCGATCTCCTTAATGCCGGCGAAGAAAGTGTGCGGATGACTTTCCGTTTGCCCAACATCAAGGGCGAGTTTATCTGGCTCGAAAGCACGGTCCACCCGATCCATGATGATTCCACCGGCGAAATGATTGAGGCAATCGCCATTACCCGCGATATTTCTGAGCACAAGGAATATGAGCAACAGCTGGTTGACGCACGGGAGAAGGCCGAAACGGCAAACCGCACAAAATCGACTTTCCTCGCCAATATGAGCCACGAGCTTCGCACGCCACTTAACGCTGTGATCGGGTTTTCTGAGATCCTCAAGCGCCAGATGTTTGGACCTCTGGGCAACGAAGCCTATGACGAATATGCAGGCCTTATCTACGAATCCGGTACGCACCTTCTCGACCTCATCAACGACATTCTGGACATGTCGAAAATCGAGGCCGGCAAAATGGAAATCATGCCAGAGCCGCTTGATATGGGCGACATTGCAGAGACATGCATTCGCTTTGTCGAAGCCAGATCGACCGCTAAAAATCAGACTGTCATGCTGAATATTTCAGACTCCGATGAACACAATATCGGATACGGCGATGTTCGCGCGACCAAACAGATTATGATCAATCTTCTCTCCAATGCCGTGAAGTTCACCGGCGAAGGAGGGCTGATCTCCGTTGATATTCATTCTCTTGATCGGAGTTTGGAGATTGTTGTCAGCGACAATGGGATTGGCATTGATCCTGCTGATATTCCACGCCTGTTGAAACCGTTTGAACAGACTGCCGATAAATCGACTCAAGCAGAAGAAGGCTCAGGGTTAGGGCTCGCTCTCACCAAATCCTTTTGCGAGATGCAGGGCGGAACTTTTTATCTAGATAGCGAAAAAGGAAAAGGGACGCGGGCTATCGTGACCCTGCCCAAAGTACAGAGCACGGGTCAAGCCAGCGCAGAGACAGCATAGACAAACGCGTGCTTCGCATTATGCCTGACTTGCGATCCAGAGTGATTCAAACAAGGTTTTCTGCACATTTGTATAGCCGGCGCTTTCAATAATCAGCCCATAATTCTCTTGCTCAGACGAGATAATGGCGACCTGATCATCGTATATGAACGTGGTCATCATGAGGGGTGAAGATGTCGGTGTATACCGCACTTCCCTCCGCTCTTTGGCGCTTGTGCCCCAGATGTCGTCCACTTCCTCGCTAGCCGAACGAATGACGCGCAGGGTTTTCTCAACCTCAACGCGTTTGACGATGAACCGGGCAAGCTCTTCCTCACCTGGAAAGCACAGAAGTTCTCTCATGGAGAGCATGCCGCAGAGCGTGTCGGCTTGGGCCAGAAGTATAGTGTTCAGGACAGTTCGAATTCCTTCCGCTCCCTCATACAGACGAAACCGCGGCCCCTTTTGTCCTCCCGAATAGACTGAGCGGAGCTCTGGCAACAGGTCAGTCAGCGCCGTGCGCCTATCATCCAAGTTACGGAGCAACACGTCAGGGTTTTCCGCTACCACATGTGTGCGTCCGTCCTTCTGGAGTTGAGTGACCAAGCCGTCATCAGACAATTTCTCCATAAGCGAATAGGCGGTAGTGCGCGTAATGCCACAATGCCGTGCGATTTCCTGAACGCTTGCCTGCCCCAATTGCAGGGCGGCGAGATAAAATCGCGCGCGCTTCCCTACAATGCCGATGCTGGCGAGCCCCGCTTCCATATTGTCTATATTTTTCGACACAATTATTCCTCCGACACACATTGACTCAATACCTGCCTTGAATCTAATAGATATAGGCACCCTTCTCATACGCAGGGAAAGAGTTTTTGTCTTTTTTTTTCGACAACGGAGAGTCTAAATGCGGGATTTGCTTGTAACGTCCGGCCTGATCCAGGTGACCTTTGGCGTGCTACTGGGCTGGGTTCTCGTCGGACTCCATGCCGGCAAGGAAAAGATCGGCCCGCTTGTGAATGCGCGCCGTGTCTTGCAGTGTCACCTAGACAATATTTTCATGGGAATACTACAGATGATCATCGCAACCATCTTCCCGGAACTCCCGATGATCGCGGGATGGTTGCTACTTGTTGGGTCCTGGGCGAACCCTCAGCTTTTTATGTATCAGGCAACAGTCAAAGGACCAGGACAAGACTTGCCGGGTATTCGTGCGATAGCGGCCATCTCGTTCACCGTGATCACGGTCGCCTATCTCTGGCTCGTTGTGGCTTGGATCATCCGCTAGACGTGGTGCGCACGAAGGGCCCGAAAATGGAGCTATTCCGCAGGTTGTTTCTGCGGTTCTGTCTTAGGTCCCATCATTTTCGCGAATGCCTCTTCCAACTCTTGAAGAACACGGCCCACTGCCGGGTCATCCAATGTGTTGGTGAAATAGTTGTGCACCACTGGTGTTTCGCACAACATACATTCACGCCCAAAAAGTGGCGTGATGTTTGAGGAAAAGAAGAGCATCGGGATCAGCGCACAATCTGCGAGAGAGAGCTTATCGCCCACCGCGTATTTTGATCCATCAACATAATGCGCAAGCCACCCCATCGCCTTATCAAGCTCGCCAAACATATATTGGACCAGTTTGGGATCTCGGCCCTGGGGGTTCACCTGACCAAACAGCTTGCCCAATGGCATCATGAGGTACAGGTCGCCGATCCGCGCCAGAAGGCGTACGCGGGCGCGCTCTTCAGCAGTCGCTGGCATCAGTGGAATATCTGTCTCAACTTCTTCGAGATATTCCGCAATAACCTGAGATTCCGGCAAGATAAGCCCGTCGGCATCCAATGCCGGGACCTTTTTCAGGGGAGTCAGATTTGCAAACTCTTCCGGACTGAGCTTGTCAAAGACGCTAATCGCCTCAAATTCGAGACCTTTTGCGTACATTTGCATGCGACATCGCGCCGAATAGGGCGATAGAGCCGCACCGTAAAGTTTATATGCCATTTTTTCCTCCCATCCCCGTCTGCCAAATAACCCGGGGTGCTAATGAAAAAGGCGACCGTACCTCCATGTGGAGCCGATCGCCTGATTCTTCAAGGGTTTAAAGACATTTGTGAACTGCCGATTATTCGGCAGCTGCCTTTAATTGTTCCTTGTGCTTGCGAAATTCCAATTTCGCGATGGTCCGGGCATGGACTTCATCGGGACCATCCGCCAGACGCAGCGTGCGCTGACCGGAGTACATTTTGGCCAGACCAAAGTCAGACGTCACACCGCCGCCACCATGGGCCTGGATGGCATCGTCAATGATGCGCAGGGCCATGTTCGGTGCCTGGATCTTGATCATCGCAATCTCAGCACGCGCAATTTTGTTGCCGACTGTATCCATCATGTAGGCCGCTTTCAGCGTCAACAGACGGGAACTTTCAATGTCGATCCGTGCACGGGCAATCCGCTCTTCCCATACAGAATGTTCCGCAATGATTTTGCCGAAGGCTGTGCGTGAGAGAAGACGCTGGCACATTTTTTCGAGGGCAACTTCTGCTGTCCCAATGGTGCGCATGCAGTGGTGAATACGGCCAGGGCCAAGTCGACCTTGTGAAATTTCAAAGCCACGACCTTCGCCAAGAACAATGTTCTCAACGGGGACGCGGACGTCTTTGAGGATCACTTCCGCATGACCGTGTGGGGCATCGTCATAACCAAATACAGGCAGCATACGCACAACTTCGATGCCTGGCGTATCAAGCGGCACAATGACTTGGGACTGCTGACGATAGAGATCTGCCTCTGGGTCTGTCTTACCCATAACGATCGCAACAACACAGCGTGGATCACCCACCCCTGAAGACCACCATTTACGACCATTGATGACGTAGTGATCACCATCGCGTTCAATACGGGTTTCAATGTTGGTTGCGTCTGAAGAGGCGACGAGCGGCTCTGTCATCAAGAAGGCAGAACGAATTTCGCCATTGAGCAACGGCCCGAGGTATTTTTCCTTCAGGCCTTCGCTGGCATAGCGCTCGAACACTTCCATGTTGCCGGTGTCAGGCGCAGAGCAGTTGAAGACTTCAGATGCCCAGCCGACGCGACCCATGATTTCGCAGAGCGGTGCATATTCCAGGTTGGTGAGACCGCCGCCAAGCTCAGATTCCGGCAGGAACAAGTTCCAGAGACCGGCTTCTTTTGCCTTTGGCTTCAGGTCTTCCAGGATCTGCGGCACCTGCCAAGGGTTTCCCTCGGCGCGGAATGCATCCATCTGGTCTTGGTAGACCTTTTCGTTCGGGTGGACGTGGGCATCCATAAACGCCTCCAGGCGGTCAATCAGCTCACGGGTTTTGTCGGAATGGGCAAAATCCATAATGGTTCCCTTTCATGTTCTCGTGTTGTTCTGAGGGAAACCCGGTGGTTGGGCTCCCCAATTCCAATACCAATGGGGGCACATTACCCCTTTGCCGCTGTGGAATCACGCAAAAGAGTCCTCGAAGGAGCCTAACCTGGTGGGATATTTAGTCGCGACGGTCGGCAAAAAACCGCTTGAGAAGGGCGCTGGCGAGGCCTTCTGACAGACCGCCATAAACTTCCGGCCTGTGATGGCAGGTCGGTTGGGAAAAAAACCGGGGCCCATGGTCTACACCGCCGCTCTTTGGGTCTTCCGCGCCGTAATATAGCCGCCGGATCCGGGCGAACGAGATGGCACCTGCGCACATGGCGCAGGGCTCCAGGGTGACGTAGAGATCACACTCAATCAGCCGTTCGCTGCCCAGCGCCATCGCTGCCTGCCGAATTGCCAGGACTTCTGCGTGGGCTGTGGGGTCTTTGAGTTCCAGGGTCCTGTTGCCCGCTTTTGCCAGCAGTTCCCCCTTGGGGCCGACGATCACGGCCCCAACCGGCACTTCGCCCCGGGCAGCGGCGGCTTCTGCTTCCTTCAGCGCAAGGACCATCGGCGCTTTGATTGTCTCAGCTCGTGTCATGGCCGGACCCTGCCGTTTTAGCGGGCGAGCCGTCAAGCTTTCAAGTCTGTCGCTCTGGTGCTATGCACCGTCCATGACAGACGAAACCGCGACAGCAGCAGAACCCCCAAAAGGCGACCGGATTGCCAAAGTACTGGCCCGTGCCGGCGTTTGCTCGCGACGGGACGCGGAGCGGATGATTGAGGCCGGACGCATTTCAGTTAATGGCGTGGTTCTGACAAGTCCTGCGCTTAATGTGACAGCTACGGACAAGATTGTGGTCGACGGCAATCCCCTGCCCTCCAAGGAGCCCACGCGGCTCTGGCGCTACCATAAAGAGCGCGGCAAGGTCACAACAGCTCGCGATCCCGAAGGCCGTCCGACTGTTTTCGATGCGCTTCCCAAAGACCTGCCACGCGTGATCAGCATTGGGCGGCTGGACGTAAATACTGAAGGTCTGCTCTTGCTCACCAATGACGGGGAGCTGGCCCGAAAGCTCGAGCTGCCGGCCACCGGCTGGGCACGGCGATACCGGGTGCGTGCTTACGGGCGGACAGACCAGGCGAAACTGGATGCGCTTCAAAAAGGCATAGAGGTGGACGGCATTCGCTACGGACCGATCCAGGCGCGCCTCGAGCGGGATCAAGGCACCAATGTCTGGATCAATATGACGCTTCGGGAAGGCAAAAACCGGGAGATCAAACGGGTTCTTGAAAAGCTCGGCCTTGAAGTGAACCGCTTGATCCGAACCTCATACGGTCCTTTCCAGCTGGGCGACCTTAAAGAAGGGGTCGTGCAGGAAGTGCCTGAGCGCATCTTGATGGATCAGCTGGGCGAAACAGATCGCGCGCGAAACGCGGACCAAACGGGGCGCGCAAAAAAGAAGCCGACAGATGACAGGCCTGCGCGACGTGACGGCAATAGACCGACTGGAAAAAAGCCGACTGGTAAGAAACCAACTGGCAAAAAGCCGGGCGGCGATAAGCCTGACCGCAACAGTGGTAAGCCTGCGCGCAAAGGTGGTCCGAGCAAGGCCAAAATGACAAAGAAGACAGGAACGGGCAAGAATGCGGATCGTCGGCGGTGACCTGAGGGGGCGGAAGCTCCAGAATCCCACGGATGATCGCGTGCGGCCCACCAGTGACCGGATCCGTGAAGCGCTTTTCAACGTGCTGGCGCATGGCGACTTTGGTGATTTCTCTCTTCAAGACGCCCGGGTGCTCGATCTGTTTGCGGGTACCGGCGCGCTCGGTCTGGAAGCCATTTCGCGTGGTGCCTCGTTTGCTCTTTTTGTGGATGATCACACAGCATCACGCGGGCTCATTCGTACCAATGCTGAGGATCTTGGGGTTACCGGGCGTATCAAGCTTTATAAGCGGGACGCCACCAGGCTTGGGCCGCGTCCAGCAAGCGCAGGTTCTGCCTTCGATTTGGTATTTGCCGACCCGCCTTATGGCAAAGGTCTTGGAGAGCAGGCTCTCACCGCAGCTCTTGAAGGCGATTGGCTTAGCCCGCGCGCACTTGTGGTCCTGGAAGAAGATAAGGATGCCGATATAGCGGTACCGGACGGCCTCGTTGAGGTTGATCGGCGCACCTATGCCACCACCCAGATCATCCTGATGCAACTCTCTCACTGAACTCAGCGTTTAACGACGCCCAAACAGCCGTTCAATGTCTGCGAGCTTCAGCTCGACATAGGTGGGACGGCCATGGTTGCACTGGCCGGAATGAGGTGTTGCTTCCATCTCCCGCAGCAGCGCGTTCATCTCCTCGCCCGTCAGGCGACGCCCCGCGCGCACAGAGCCATGACAGGCGATGGTGCTGCACACATCTTCCAGGCGTTCTTTAAGCGACAGAGCCTCATCAAGCTCCGTCAGATCATCAGCGAGATCTCTCACCAGGCCCGTCACGTTGAGCTTGCCCAGAAGTGCGGGTGTTTCGCGCACCACGACGGCACCCTCGCCAAATTTCTCGAGCACGAAACCCAGTTCTGCCAAATCTTCTGCGCGGCGCGCCAACCGATCCGCCGCGTCGCCTTCCAGTTCCACAACTTCGGGGATCAAAAGCATTTGCCTTGTGAGGCCATTGGCAGCAATTGCTTCTTTCATCCGCTCATAAACAAGCCGCTCATGGGCAGCGTGCTGGTCCACAATGACAATGCCGTCAGTGGTCTGCGCAACAACATAGGTCTCGTGTAATTGACCGCGCGCAACGCCCAACGGACGCGTCTCAAGCTCGGGTGGGTAGGCGTGCTCCGGCTCCACTCTGGCGCTCGCACCAAACTCACCGCCCCAATTGCTCTGTGGAGCGTCCCCACCATGGGGCATCTGTGCTGCGGCATGTGCCTGGAGTGCAGAAGAGGGCGGTCCCCACCCTCGCCCATTCTCCTGCCACCCTGGCTGCGCGGCGGCAGCGCCCTGCGGGTTTTGAGGAAACTCGGGTTGAAGGGCGCCCAGTGCCGTCTCCGCGACGGTGGTTGAGGCCCGATGTCCTGCTTGTGCCAGCGCTTGTCGCAGCGCACCGACAATCAGGCCGCGCACAAGTCCGGCATCACGAAAGCGCACTTCGGTCTTGGCCGGATGCACATTCACATCGACCCATTCTGGATTGACCTCCAGAAAGAGCGCCACAACCGGATGTCGGTTGCGCGCGAGAAAATCCATATAAGCGCCGCGCACGGCCCCGTTCAAAAGCTTGTCGCGAACCGGGCGACCGTTCACAAACAGATATTGATACTGCGCCGTGCCCCGATTGAAGGTTGGCAGGCCCGCATAGCCGGTGAGCTGCAGGCCCTCTCGCTCCGCATCCACCCGCAGTGCGTTGGCAGCGAAATCATTCCCCATGATTGCTGAGAGACGCGAGAGCCGTGCCTCAAACAGATCGCCCGGCGCTGGCGGAAGCCGCAGCAGATTGCGGTCGCCGCTCGTGAGCGAAATACCGACGCTCTCATGGGCCATCGCAAGACGCTTCACCACATCGGAGACCGCCTGGGTCTCCGCCCCCTCCGACTTTAAAAACTTCAACCGAGCCGGTGTCGCAAAGAAGAGATCGCGCACCTCAATACGCGTGCCCTCCGGCCCTGCTGCAGGCTCAATCAGACCAAGCTTGCCGCCTTCAACAGTGAGCTTTGAGGCTGTATCGGCGTCTTTGTGCCGCGTTGTGATGTTAAGGCGCGCAACCGCGCCAATGGAGGGCAGTGCTTCACCTCGAAAGCCCAGCGTATCGATGTCGTGAAGGTCTTCGCGGCCAGTTGAGTCTTGCTTTAGTTTGGACGTGGCGTGGCGCTCAACAGCTGTCAGTAAATCATCCGGCGACATGCCGCAGCCATTGTCGGACACCCGGATGAGATCACGGCCGCCACCGACAACAACAATGTCGATTTGGCTCGATCCCGCATCAATTGCATTTTCAACAAGTTCTTTCACGGCACTCGCCGGGCGTTCTACCACTTCACCGGCAGCTATCCGGTTGATGGTCCCTTCGCTCAAACGACGGATACGGTTCATGCGCCAGTCTCCCGCGCTTCTGCAAGATAGGTGCGCGCCAGAACTTTTCCCTCTTCAACCGCTGGTTGGTCGAAGGGATCTACCCCCAACATGTCGGCGACGAGCACAGTTTCCAACATGAAATGCATCAAGAGGGCACCCAGGTTTTCCTCATCGAGTTTTGGGAGATGCAGGTGACGGACGGGGCGGCCATTTTGGGCGAGTGTCGCGAGGGTCGCGCACTGTTCTGCATCCAGGAGGTCACCCATGGTGGTTCCGGCATAGGCTGCAAGCGCGCCCGTTGCAAAGGCTGCTGAAGGTGTTGTCCCCTCACCCTTCACATCGCGGGTAATGATCGTATGAAGTTTATCGTTCGGGCCCGCCAGATAGAGTTGCAACTGGCTGTGCTGGTCAACCGGGCCGACGCCCGCAAGCGGGGTCAGGCCCTTGCCGCCTTTGCCAAGACTCTCTCCCCAAAGCTGGCGGAACCAAAGCCCGAAGCGTTGTAGACGGTCATCGTAGGAGGTGAGTGCACTCAGGCTCACCCCTTTTTCTTCCAATAATCCGATGGTTGTCGCAGCACATTGGATGACAGGTGCAACCCCGACGGACAAGGTTGTTTCGAGGCAGCTTGCGGCGCCCTCGCGCAGTTTCTCACCCTGGAGCCCTAAGAGCTCGGCTGGAAGAAGGCCGGTATTGCTGAGCACAGAAAAGCGCCCGCCAATATCAGCATGGTCCAATGTCGCGAACCCCAGGGTCTCGGCAACCCGGCGGAGCGGGTTGTCTTTGCCGGGGGCTGTCAGAACTGCAAAGTGCTGCGCCAGATATTTGCCCCCACCGGCAGCTTCAAGGGCCGTCATCGCAGCCAGCATTTGGCTCAGGGGCTCAGCGGTGCCGCCTGACTTGGACACCACCAAAAATCGTGTTGTCCTCAAATCGCAGGATGTGAGGAGACGGTCGAACGTCAGAGCATCGAGGTTTTCTGGCAGGTGTATCTGGGGGTGCCCTTTGGGTGATTGATACCCAGGCAACCCCCAGCCGGTGAGCTGGGCCAGCGTTTGCGCGCCAAGGCTTGATCCGCCAATTCCCAGAATGACAAGGTCCGTCGTGTCCTTCATCAACGTCGCCGCAAAAGGCTTCAGTGCAGCCAGATCTGCCTGCTCGCCAGGAAACTGGGTGAGCACCAGGGTTCCAGCCTTGTGTTGCGCCTTCAAACGCCCTGCAGCAGCCTGCGCCCGCACTAAAGCTGCCTCATAGGCGGAAACCGACAAGCCACCGTCACCAATGCCTGCCTGCAAAGACTTGCTGATGTCACACGTATAGTAGGGATTGGACATGAGAATCGGGCTGAACCGCTTGATTAAAGGATGTCGAGCCTACCCAAATCAGCCGGATCAAACCAGTCGGACATCACAACTCAGTTGGTCTCTAAACCTTCTGGCTGGCCGACAATTGTGACAATCAAATTATCCGGCCCCAAAAGCCGCGCGGCGACGCGTTTGATGTCTTCTTGCGTCACATCCTCAATCAGGCCGTTTCGCCGCGTGATGTAGTCAATGCCGAGGTCTGCCTCCTGGATAGCGATCAACTGCCCAGCGATCTTGTCATTCGTGTCGAACCGCAACGGATAGGACCCGGTGAGGTAGGTCTTGGCATCCGCGAGCTCTTTGTCTGTGACCCCGTCGGCAGCAAGGCGGCTGATTTCACCGCGAATAACGTCGAGTGATTCTGATACGCGCTCATTCTCCGTCGCAACTTGGCCAATGAAAAGGGCCGCATGGCGCAACGGATAGAGATAAGTCGCGACAGAATAGGCAAGGCCACGCTTTTCACGCACTTCCGTCATCAGCCTTGAAGAAAATCCGCCACCGCCCAGAATGTAATTCATCACATAGGCAGGGATAAAATCTTCATCTTCCCGGGCGATCCCAGCATGACCAAAGACGACAACGCTCTGCGGCATGTCTCGTTGGATAATCTCAAGCTGGGCAAGCGGGTTCACCTCCGCCTGCGCCACCTCTGGAAGGGGTGTGGTTTCCGGCAGCGTACCAAAAACCTCGTCCAGCAGTGTCCTCAAAGTGTCGGGGTCAATATCGCCCACCACGGAAATTTTTATGTTGTCCTTCGCCAATAAGCGCGCCTGATGGGCAACGAGATCGTCTCGCGTGAGTGTCGCAATTGTCTCTAACGTGCCCTTTGAGGGGCGCGTATAGGGATGGGCCGCAAGAGCTGTGGCGTACCAGGCATCGGCTGCGATCTTGTCTGGGCTTTCGGCGTCCCTCATGATGGCAACCTTCAACTGTCCACGGATGCGATCAATGGCGTCCTGGTCAAAGCGCGGGTCTGTCAGAGAGAGACGGAGAAGTTCCAGCGCTTCATCTCGATTTTCCGTCAGTGTCTTGAAGGAGAGCGACAGACGGTCCCGGCTTGCACCAAATGAAATGTTCGTTGCCAGCCGCTCCAGCTCCCCTTGGAAAGCCTGACTGTCGAGGTCGCCTGCCCCTTCATTCATGAGGCCTGCCATCATATAGCCAAGCCCGGTCTTCCCAGATGGGTCCTGAAGCGTTCCGCCTTCCCAGGCAGCCTTGATCACGATGAAGGGAAGCGCATGCTCCTCAACGAGCCAGGCGGTAATGCCGCCGGCGCTGGTCACTTCCTGAATCTCTGTGGCGGCCAACGCCTGTTGAGGGTTCAAAAGACCGAATGCGCCTAAGGTGAGAGCGCCAGCCAAGGCGACCCGTCTGGTGAGATGCATGAACATTAAATGTCTCCCGCTGGCTTCAAAATCCCGGTTACGGAGCGGGAGAGATCAAGATATTTTGTTGCGGCCTTCATGACATCTTCTGACGTCACGTTGCGCAGGTTGGCTGGCCAATCAAGAACGTCTTGCACTGTGCCGCCGGTTGTCAGGGCGACACCATAAATGCGCGCCATATCCTGCTGGTCGTCGCGGGCATAAACCGCTTCCGCCAGAAGCAGGTTTACAGCACGGTCCACATCTTCCTGGGTGACACCTTCCTCCAGAAAAGTGGCAATCTCTGCATCGAGCGCTGCTTCAACGTCCTCAATTGTGTGGCCAGGGGCCGGCACCGCATAGACGCCGAAGGTCGCATCATCCAGTGCCGTGCCGGAATACCAGCTGCCTGCACTCGCGGCGACGCCGCTTCCAACCACCAGTTTTCTGTAAAAGCGGCTTGTGGCGCTGCCCCCAAGCAGGGTTGCCAGCACGTCCATCGCCTCACTCTCAAGGCCGGACGCCGTGCGATAGCTGGGCACACGATATTGCCGCTGGACGGTGGCCTGCCGCACTCTTTGATCGGCATGCTCAACCCGCAAGGGCGTTTCAGGCCCTACAGACGTTTCCCGCACACGAGGGGGTGTGTCTGCGCGCCGCTCTATTGCGCCGTAGTATTTTTCCGCCAAGGGTCGCAACTCTGCTGCCGAAATGTCGCCCGCGACAACCAGGATCGCATTATTGGGCGTGTAGAAACGGTCATAAAATGCGATTGCGTTCTCTGTGGAGAGAGCAGCAATCTCACGCTCCCACCCGATGACCGGTGTGCCATAGGGATGGGTAGGGAAAAGTGCCTGGTTGATTTTTTCTGACAAAAGCGACCTGGGGTTATTGTCGACCCGCATGCTTCTCTCTTCGAGAACGACATCACGCTCCGGCAGAACCTCAGCATCGCTCAACACAAGATTAGACATGCGGTCGGCTTCCATCTCCATCACCAGGGGAAGACGATCGATGGCGACGCGCTGAAAGTAGGCCGTAAAATCAGACGATGTGAAGGCGTTGTCCTGGCCACCATTGCGCGCGACGATTTTTGACATTTCGCCAGGCGGAATGGTTTTGGTACCCTTGAACATCAGATGCTCGAGGAAATGAGCCACACCAGACATGCCGTCGGGCTCATCTGCCGCCCCGACCCTGTACCAAACCATGTGGGTGACCACGGGCGCCCGCCGGTCGGGGATCACCACAACCTGCATCCCGTTTGACAGCTCGAATGTCTCTGGAGCACCTGGCCCTTCTCCGTGAAGCACGGGGGCCGTACTCAGAGCCGTTGCTTGTTCTTCTTCCTCAGAGCAAGCGCTGAGCAAAAGAGCAGAAAACAGGATCGCACCCAGTGCGATTTTCGAGTGAGACGAGGACCGATTGAGCAAGCGCTAAAACCTCCAGATAATCTGACCATGACGGACATGACTTAGGCCCATGCCATGGTTCAGGTCCATGGACTAGATCAGCGGGTCCTGATGAACAGGACACCGCATCCTAACAGACCTTTTGTGCCCAAATTGGGGCCTTAGCGCCGTACGGCTTTGGATAGAAACAGAAAACGGCTCTAAGGTTTCATTTTCGCGCGCTTACGGACACGTAAAGGGCTCTACATATTCTGGAAACGCTTCGGCATCTACGGTCAGGGATTTCAAGCCCACGATCAAGTGAAGATCATGTCATGAGGGCGCTCCCCGCGCGAATGTGATGGATCGCGAGGGTAGATCAGTCGTGCTCAAACAGACCTTTATCAATTAAAGAGATAATCGATAAGGCCGCCCTCATCATCGTCATCATAGTCTGGCGTTTCGCCATCTGTGATCGGGCGACCAAGCGCCTCGTTTTCTCTCAGACGCTGCGCTTCACCTGATGCATTGACGACACGGTTGGGTTCTGAAGGTTTCTGCCAAAACAGCACTTCGTTGATAAAGCGCTCATCTTTCTGTTTCAGTGCCCGGGTCTCATCATCAATGAGGTCGCGAACGGCGGGGTCTGCGTTGAGGGCGCCTGCATTGGTCAGCAGAGCCAGTTCACCAGCTGACGGGCCGCCTGCACCTGCGTTCGCGCGGTTCGCCCCTAAAAGAGCTGCCTCAGCCAGCGCGCGCGGAGAGGTCTCCCGCGGGCTTGGCGCGCCGGGCCGGGGGGGGCGGAGCGAATAGTCAGGTGGAATGACGAGAGGCGCCTTCGTGACGATTGCAAACTCATCGGGCGATTCTTTGCCGTAGCCCAGCGTGTCGGACAGAGAGCTGCCGCACGCGGAAAGCGCTATGGCAGAAAGACCCAGAAGAGCCGCCCGTGTGATGTTGCGGGGATTTGAAAGTGTCCTGCTACGCATGCTCATCTTTGCCATCGGCACCTTGTCTCGTCTCGTTGTTACCCACCGGAATGCCCAACGCGTCAGCGTTTGGCCTTGTCCGACCCAGATTGACCAGCTTCGCCCTCTTCTGCAACCGGGAAGAAGGCATCATAAATCATCAACGTCACACCAATCGCAATCCAAATATCGGCGATATTGAAGATATACCAATAATAGCCATAGGCGTGGAGACTAAAAAAGTCAGCAACTGCGCCAAAAGCGATCCTGTCATAAATATTTCCAACAGCCCCCCCAATGATCAGCCCAATAGAGAGGGCCATCAAGGGATGGTGAATGCGCGCGAGCCAGAGCGAGAGCGCGACGGTGACCAGAATGGCAAAACTCGCCAATATGGCGATGCCAAGCCCGGTATCTGCCTGGAACAGTCCGTAGGAAATCCCCCGGTTCCAAACCATGACCACGTCAAAAAAGGGCAGAATCTTTACAATTCCCCGCTCTGTGATGCCAAAAACGTCGATCAGCCACCACTTGGACAGGCGGTCAACCACAAACGCCACGAGTGCGACAGACAGCCCAAATATTGTGAGCGGTCCGCGCAGAGGCATATCCAAAAGATTTTTGATCAGGTGCCCTCCTAAGACGCCAACGACGGTGACGCGCTGTCAAATTCAGCGACGGCGGCTGCATCGCGGGGGGTCAGGTCAGGATATCCCTCGACAGAGCCCACTTCCGGCAGGATTTTCCAGGACCGAACGCATTTATTGCCCTCCGCCCTGCCCGGAACAACAGCAACGCCGCTGACATCTTCGAGGGTAAACGCCCCCTCGGGCGCCGCACCGCTTGTCAGGGTCGCCTGAGACGTGATCGCGATCTCCGCAAGATCAAGATTTGTCATGGCCTCCAGATAGGCTGCATCGGAGACATAGACCGTGGGCGCTGCTTCGAGGCTTGAGCCAATCCGCTTTTCCCGACGCTCAATTTCGAGCGCACCGGTAACCACCCGGCGAAGCTCCCGGACTTTCGCCCATTTGGTCGCCAACGCCTCGTCCTGCCAATCCGATGGCACATCAGGAAAGGTGCGCAAATGCACAGACCCGTCTTCAGACGGGAAGCGCGAGAGCCAGACCTCTTCTGTGGTGAAGCTCATAATGGGTGCGAGCCATGCCGTCAGGCACATAAAAATTTCATCCATCACGGTCTGGCAGGCACGGCGCACAGGGCTCGACAGCGGGTCGCAATAGAGCGCGTCTTTACGGATGTCGAAATAGAGCGCGGATAAGTCCACCGTCATAAAGTTCGACAGGGCGTGGAAGACTTTCTTGAAGTCATAATCCATGTAGGCCTGCCGGACGAGCCCATCCAATTCGCTGAGCTTATGAAGCATGTAGCGCTCGAGTTCGGGCATATCGCCCCGGGCAACGCGGGCTTTCTCGTCAAAGCCTTCAAGATTGCCCAGCAGGAAGCGGAACGTGTTGCGCAACTTCCGGTAAGCATCTGTGTTCGATTTGATCACTTCGGGGCCGACGCGCATGTCTTCGGTAAAGTCTGAGCTGCCAACCCACAAGCGAATGATTTCGGCCCCACTTTGATCTGCGATCTTATCGGGAGAGACGGCGTTCTTGCCGCTCTTGGCCATCTTGACGCCCTTCTCATCCAACAAGAAGCCGTGGGTCACGACCTGCTTATAGGGCGCATGTCCGCGTGTGCCACAGCTTTCCAACAGCGAGGATTGGAACCAGCCGCGGTGCTGGTCAGAGCCTTCCAGATAAAGGTCTGCTGGCGCATGATGGTCATCGCGGGCTTCCAGCACAAAGGCGTGGGTACAGCCTGAGTCAAACCAGACATCGAGAATGTCATCGACCTTCTCATAATCTTCTGCCGCATAATCGTTGCCGAGATAGGTCTGTGGGTCATCTTCAAACCAGGCATCGGCACCGCGTGCGGCAACGGCGTCCACGATGCGCTTGTTCACAGCGTCATCGCGCAAAATCTCACCGGTCTCGTTATGCACGAAGACTGTGAGCGGCACGCCCCAGGCACGCTGGCGGGAGAGAACCCAGTCCGGTCGTCCCTCAACCATAGAACGAATGCGATTGCGGCCAGTCTCGGGAACGAAACGGGTTTTGTCGATTTCGGCCAGCGCTATTTTACGCAGATCGTTTGTCTCCATAGAGACAAACCATTGCGGTGTGTTGCGGAAGATGAGAGGCGCTTTGGAGCGCCAGGAGTGAGGATAGGAATGCTCGAGCTTGCCGCGTGTGAGCAGCTTGCCCGCCTCTTTCAGCGCGTCGATGACCGCATTGTTGGCGTCACCCTCTTTGCCGTTTGGCTTGAGAACCCGTTTGCCAGCGAAAAGCGGCACATCGTCATAATAGACACCTGCTTCGTCCACGGTGAACGGCACCTCAACGCCATGCTTCATACCCAGCAGATAGTCGTCCTGACCATGGCCCGGCGCGATATGCACAAAGCCTGTGCCTGTTTCGTCTGTGACGAAGTCGCCGGGATAGAGGTTCACATCGAAGTCATAGCCCTGCCCGCGGAACGGATGCGCACAGACTGTGCCGGACATGTCTGGGGCATCGCCGACACGGGTCCATTTCACGATGCGCGCATCTTCACGCACCTGATCGGCCAAGCCATCGGCCAGCACCAATGTCTCTCCGGCTTCAGCCCAGCTTTCCTCTTGCGTCTCATCGATCTTGTAAAGCCCATAGGCAATCTTGTCTGAATAGCCGATGGCGCGATTGCCCGGGATCGTCCAGGGCGTCGTCGTCCAGATCACAACTGTTGTCCCGTCCAGCTCCGGCGCACCGCTTACAACCGGGAAGCGGACCCAGATCGTTGGCGAGACGTGATCGTGATATTCGACTTCTGCTTCAGCGAGCGCCGTCTTTTCGACAACAGACCACATGACCGGCTTCGATCCGCGATAGAGGCCCCCGTTCATGACGAATTTCTGGAACTCCGCAACGGTCACTGCTTCTGCGTCGTAGGACATGGTGAGGTACGGATTGTCCCACTCCGCCTGAATACCCAATCGTTTAAAGCCGTCGCGCTGCACATCAACCCACTCGGTTGCAAACTCACGGCATTCCTTTCGGAATTCCAGCACCGATACGCTGTCTTTATCGATACCTTTGGAGCGATACTTTTCTTCGATCTTCCATTCGATGGGCAGACCATGACAGTCCCAGCCGGGCACGAAGAGAGCGTCTTTTCCCATCATCTGCTGGGAGCGCACCGCAATGTCTTTCAGGATGTGATTGAGGGCATGGCCCATGTGGACAGCGCCGTTCGCATAGGGCGGGCCGTTATGGAAGATGAACTTCTCGCGGCCTGCGCTCTCTTTGCGCAGCCGGTCATAAAGGCTGAGCTTTGCCCAGCGCTCCAGCATTTCTGGCTCGCGCTTGGGCAGACCGGCTTTCATGGGAAAATCGGTCTTCGGCAGGCGTAGTGTGTCTCGGTAATCTCTTGCTTCGGTTGTTTGGTCAGCAGACATAGGCGGGGTGACTCTCGCTCAAGGTATTCGGTCAAAGGTGGCGGTTGAAGACCCGGTCCTGTGTGTACGCCTTGGTCCGGGCGTCAGCGACAGGCCGGGACGATAATTCGCATCCCGCAAGCCATTTCGCATTTCTTCGATATGCTCAAAGGCCTACGCCCTCTGTCTGTCCACTCGGTCATCATGATGCCGTCTTGTACCAGTGAGGAGGAACCCCGTCCAGCGGATCACCCTAATTCAGCTCACCAGGGCTCTGTTACCTTTTTGAGGCGTTCTCGCGCTTGGTCGATGTCGAGAGCAATTTGCGCCTTCAGGCTGTCCAACCCATCAAATTTGTGCTCTGGACGCAGATATTCAACGAAAAAGACGGCGGCGTGGGCGCCGTAGAGATCTCCTTCAAAATCGAAGAGATGGGCCTCCAGCAGCACGTCGGATTTGTTAAATGTAGGTCTGCGGCCAATATTGGCGACGCCTTTGTGGGACCCCTTATGGGGTCCATCCTCTATTTCGATCAGGACCGCATAGACGCCGAGCGCTGGTTCCACATGCTCCTCAAGGGGCAGATTGATTGTTGGGAAGCCAATTGTGCGCCCGCGTTGATCGCCGGTGACGATATGCGTCTCCACCGACCACCAGTGCCCCAAAAGCCTTGCAGCGCCCTGCGGATCGCCCGCGTGCAGGCACTCGCGAATACGGGTTGATGAGTATGTTTCGCCGCCATCTGTCACTTCTTCGACAATGGTCACGCCAAACCCCAGCTCACTCCCCATTTTCTGAAGGAGAGCGCCATCACCGGCGCGGCCCTTGCCAAAGCGAAAATCGTAGCCCACCACGATATGAGATGCGCCCAGCCCCGTGACCAGAATATCTTCGATGAAGCTCTCGGCGGAGCGCTCCGCCATTTTTGCGTCAAATGGCAAGGCGGCCAGCACATCCAGGCCTTGGGCCTCCAGAAGCCGTGTTTTGGCACGAAAGGGGGTCAGCCGGAAAAACGGCTTGTCAGGAAAGAAGAATTGCTGGGGGTGCGGCTCGAAAATCAGCACACCACTTGGCACAGAGTTCTGCGATGCCACACTCGACGCCCGCCCAATGACCTGCTGATGGCCCCGATGCACCCCATCGAAATTTCCGAGGGCAAACGCGCCACCGCGGTCAGCGGTTGCCATATCTTCTGTATGCCGGACGACGTGCATCCTGGGATCGACCTCTCTCAATCGCTCAATAAATAGGCGCTGTGCGCAATATCACCCCGTGGTGATAACCATCCCTCAGGGAACGTCAAGCCTTGGTGCATAACAGAATCTGGGTGATTTCATTGATGAACGCCGCGGTAACCTTTCGCTAACCGAGCCATTTAACCAAAAATTTAAGCCCCTATCGTAAGTTCTATCAGGGGCCAAGAACGGGCGCAGCGCGAAGAGCTGGGTTCACTTTGGTGTAAGGCACACGATTCGGGGCGCAGCCATAAGCGCCCACGACATGGAGAACAACCATGGCAGTAGATCTTTCAATGCCAGTCTTGGTAGTCGATGACTACAAGACGATGATCCGTATTATCCGCAATCTTTTAAAGCAATTGGGGTTCACCAACGTCGATGATGCCGCAGACGGCACAGAGGCTTTGGCAAAGATGCGTGGCAAACGCTATGGCCTGGTCATCTCTGACTGGAACATGGAACCGATGACCGGGTATGAGCTTCTCAAAGAAGTACGAAACGACGAAGGTTTGAAACCAACACCCTTCATCATGATCACCGCTGAATCCAAGACGGAAAATGTCATCGCGGCAAAAAAGGCGGGTGTGAATAATTACATCGTGAAGCCTTTCAACGCAGCGACATTGAAGACGAAGATTACGGCCGTTATCGGCGACTTCTAATCCTCCTTAAAAACGACAGTGGTCACACGCCATGAGTGCGCCTGAAAAAGCAGTAGATACAAGTCTTGACAAGGTTGCGGGTCATATCCGTGACATGAATACGGAGAGCCTTACCCTCCCCGACATTTTGAACCTTGCAGAGATTATGGTTGGCTCTATGAAGGGCTTTTTTGGCCATGTGGACACGGCCATTTACAAAGAACTTACTGATATTTCAGATTTCATCGATACGACGCGCAGTGAAATCGGTCGGCTGCAGCCACGAAATCTGAAAGACAAGCATTTCCCAGAGGCTGGTCTGGAACTGGAGGCTATTGTTCAGTCGACAGAATCTGCAACCAACACCATCATGGAACAGGCTGAGATGATTATGTCAGCCGACCCGGATGACATGCCCGCCTATCACGACACTGTTCAAGCTGCCGTTATGGAAATTTTCCAGGCCTGTTCGTTCCAAGACATTACCGGTCAACGGATCAGCAAGGTTGTCGGCACGCTCGTCCATATTGAGAGCAAAATCAGTTCTCTTGCCGACGCATTGGGTTCTGCCCTGAATGAAGACATTGAAGAGGAAGAGACCGCTGAAGAAAAGCGGAAACGCGAATTGATCCTCAATGGCCCCGCCCTTGACGGAGAAGGCGTTGATCAATCAGGTGTCGATGACATTCTGAACGATGGCTCCAACCAGGACGATATCGACGCTCTTTTCGATTGATCTCCAAAGACTGATCACATCACCAGATAAGGCGCGCCATTGCCCCAATGGCTTTGCCGCCGGTCTCTGACAAAACACGTGTCACTAATTCTGACTGTGGGTTGTCAATCGTTGGACCGCATCGCTCGTGGGCAATGCCACCTGTAACGAAGAGGGCGTCGATGCCTTGATCATTCGCGCCTTTGACGTCAGTCAGCAATCCATCACCGACGGCCAGAATTTGGCTGTCTTGCAGGTCATCCAGTCTGGCGCGTGCCAACTCATAAATCGGGGGGTGGGGTTTCCCAAAATAGTGAGAGCGTCCACCGATCTCTGTGTAGGCAGCCGCGATGGCCCCACCGCAATAGACGCGTCTTTCCCCTCTGTCGACAACGATATCTGGATTGGCGCAGACGAGATCTAAATCACGTTCCTTAATCTGCGCGAGCAACTCCGCATAATCCTCGGGCGTTTCCGTATCATCATCAAAGAGCCCGGTGCACAAAACGAAATCCGCGCTGTCTTGCTCTGCTTGCGCCAATGTCAGCCCCTCAAAGAGCTGCCAGTCGCGTTCTGGACCCATGTGCCAGAAGGTCTGACCAAATTTCCCCGTCGCGATGCTGGCGTGGGTCGCATCTCCAGATGTCAGCACGTCGTCATAGGCTTCGGGCGGAATTCCCATATTCTCAAGCTGTGCGGGAATACCAACGCCACGGCGCGGCGCATTAGAGAGCAGCAACACGCGACCACCTTGCGCACGATACTGCGTCAGGGTTTCCACAATCCCATCATAAGCGGCGACACCATTGTGCAACACGCCCCAGATGTCGCAGAGCAAAGCCTCATATTGCTGGGCAATGGGCTCAAAATGGCCATAGATCGGTACTGGGACAGGCGCTGCCTGAGATGTATCTGTCATGGCGGCCAAATAGGACGTTCAGGGCAGGATCGTCAAGTGTTTGACAGCAGGATCAAGCCACGTGGGCCAAAACCTCGTCGCGTACCGGGCGCGGCGACCCAAACAAATAGCCCTGTCCATAGTCCACATTGAAATCGAGAACGTCGACGACGGCGCGTTCCTTTTCGATCATGTCGACAATAAGGTTTATGCCATAGCGGGCCATAAGATCCTTGATGTCTTCAGGCCTGATGTCGGTAAGACCATCATCTGCCTGGCTGACAAGCACATGGGCTGCGACCTTCACGTAGCGAACGTTCAGATTATGGAGACGACGATAGTCGATATTAATATCGGTCACCTGGTCCATTGAGAAGCGGAAGCCAAGTTTTGACAATGCTTCAAGGCTCGCAACCTCAATAGGGCCACACGCATTGATTGTGGCTTGGGAGAACTCAAAAACAAGCTGATCGGTAAGCGTGGTGTTGTGCTGCATGTATTCAACAAACTGCGGGAAGAAATCGCTGTCGAGTAAAGAGTTCGCAGAGATATTGCAGAACACGCCTGTATCTGAATCCCGCTCGTTGAGTTTGCGCACCACTTGCACACAGCGGAATAAAAGCAGGTTGTCGATGGTCGGCATCATGCCGGCAGGCTCTGCGACACGCATGTAATCGCCGGGCATGATAATCTCGCCGCCGTCACCGCGCAATCGCGTCAATGCCTCATAATATTTCACCTTACGCTGTGGCAGCGTCACGATGGGTTGCAGATAGAGGTCAACACGGTTCTCTGCCAGTGCATGGCGGATCACATCCAACAGATCTGTGTCGTTCATCTGGCCAATCGGCACACTTGGCGCTGCAACGCCAGGCATTGGAACAACTCGGTTGCCCTGCTGCATGCTTGAAGCAATCCGTTTTGCCGGGCGTCGCTCCTCAGCAAGCCGCTTCACAAAGCTCTCAATCACGCGCATCTCTGCCACTATTTCATCTTTTTGACTCTTGGCTTCCGTTTCCAGACGCTCGGTCAACACCTCGATATTCGACTCGGCGCTTTCCAGATCTCGGTTGAGACCCGCAGCAAAAGAATTCACATCCGCAATGCTTTTGACAAACAGTTTGCGTTCACTCGCGCGTGACAGCATGGAATGCGTTTGGGCCACCAGCAGAAAAATCATTCCAGCAACCAACCAAGCTTCCATGTCTTTTAACTCAGCAAAAACAATCAAGCCAAGTGACAGGGCCGCTGCCAAAATGGCCGATGTCATCACAAGCATGATCTTGTTCAAGCGCGACATGGCACTCTTCCTCATCTCTCGTCTGGGTCACTTGTCATGAAGACTTTGGACCGCACATTTCCCACTTTGAGACAGTGGCAGCGAGCCCTTGAGAAAGTGTTAACCATGCAGGCCTCAGCGGGATAAGATGGGTGAAAAGAGCGATCAGGAAGCAATTCAGGGAGACGCCACATGAGCGCACATCAGTTTGCCTTTCAGCATATTTCGGGCGGAGAGCTTGCCCTCTCCGCATTTTCCGGTGGCCCTGTTTTGATTGTGAACACTGCCAGCCAGTGTGGATTTACACCTCAATATCGCGACCTGCAGGGACTTTGGGAGCGGTATGGCGACAAGGGCCTAACGGTGATCGGTGTCCCGTCCAATGATTTCGGCGCACAGGAACCCGGCACCGAGGCTGAGATTGCGAGCTTCTGTGAGGTGAATTATTCCGTCACCTTCCCTATGGTTTCCAAGCAGATTGTCGTCGGCGGTGATGCGCACCCATTTTACAAATGGGTGGTCGCAGAGGCTGGCGAAGGGGCGGCACCTAAATGGAACTTCCATAAATATCTGATCGGACCAGATGGTCAGCTTGTGGGTGCTTTTCCCAGCAAAGTCGGACCGCTGGAGGCCTCCCTTCTTGCTGAGATTGATGCCCTGCTGGCATGAGTTACAAGCCAACAGCCTGCGAAATGGCGCGGTACAATCAATGGCAGAACGCGAAGTTGCTTGGCGTGTGCGACACACTCTCGCTTGCGGACCTTGAGGAAGATCGCGGTCTCTTTTTTGGGTCAATTCTGGCAACGCTCGATCACATTTTGACTGTGGACCAGGCGTTGATCGCAATGGCGACAACCGGCGTCATACCGCCCTTTGACCCCGACCAGCGGATAACCGAGACTTACGACGCTTTCAAGCAGGCGCGCACCGCACAAGATGCGAAAATAATGCATCTATGTGAAAATGCAGGCCCCTCCTGGTTTGAAGACGACCTGCCGCGCGAGAGCGCCGAGTTGGGACGCACCCGTCACTTTCCGAGGTGGTTTTATGTCGCTCAGATGTTCAACCATCAGACTCACCATAGAAGCCAGATTACTTCAGAGCTCCATCGCATGGGGGTCGACTATGGCAATACGGACATGCCCTACAATCCGCTGACGCCCTACTAGAGTAGAGCAACAAAAAGGGCGCCTCAGAAAACCGAGACGCCCTTCGTTAGACTGATCTGATCGACTTATGCCGTCAGCGGTGCGATCCGGATTTCAACACGACGGTTTCTAGATTTTCCCTCGGCTGTCCCGTTTGATGCGATTGGTTGGCTTTCGCCCAGACCGCGAACAAACAGTCGATCGCTGATCACGCCCCTGGTGGTCAGATAACGCGCAACGGACTGTGCCCGTCGCTCAGACAGCGACTGGTTAAACTGAGCAGAGCCATCAGAATCTGTATGGCCATACACATCCACAAGTGACTTGTCATATTCGTCGAGCACGATGCCAACCGAATTCAACACTTCGTAGAAGTTGGCATTGATGTCTGCAGAACCAGAAGCAAACGTGATGTTGCCCGGCATGTTGAGAATGATGTCATTGCCGACACGGGTAACGGACACACCTGTGGACTGCAGGCGCTGCCGAAGTTTAGCTTCCTGCTGATCCATGTAGTAGCCGATGCCGCCGCCCGCAAGCGCGCCAACCCCTGCGCCGATCAATGCGCGTTTGCGCCAGTCGCCGCCCCCAATGAGAGCCCCTGCGACGCCCCCAGCAAGAGCGCCAAGCCCTGCGCCGATGGTCGTATTATTGGTCCCCTGTTCACCCGTATAGGGGTCTGCCGAGGTACACGCCGTGAGTGCAAAGGCACTCGCGACAATCAAGGTTGCAATGTTTTTCATAGAATAACTCCTGACTTGATCCCATATCCGATTTTAGTGCTGCTTCTTTTGGGAAGGCCGCCCCTTTGTCGGTTTCAGTTCGTTTGCGTACCCCACGCACGGACCACATTGTCGATCCATTCCTGCCACTCTACACGAACTTATCGCGCTTGTGTCTGGCAGATGCCCTCAAAGAGTGTAAAAATGTCCCCACAAAAATTCGACAATAACGGCGGTAGCCGCCGAAATCTCACAGGAGGATCACACTTCATGGAACTTTTCGATCTCAGCGGGAAAACCGCCATCGTAACCGGCTCAACTCGTGGCATTGGCGAGGCGATCGCACACCGGATGGCTGAGCATGGCGCAAATGTCGTCATTTCAAGCCGGAAAGCAGATGCCTGCGACAAAGTAACGAGCGACATTAATGCAAAATTCCCCGGCCGGGCGATGGCCGTTCCTTGCAACATCTCGTCAAAGGAAGATTTGCAGCGCCTGGTCGACACGACGAACGACAAATGGGGCAAAGTGGACTCGCTTGTCTGTAATGCTGCCGTCAATCCATTCTATGGATCTTCCGCAGACATTCCTGATGATGCGTTCGACAAGATCATGAGCTCGAACGTGAAAAGCAATCACTGGCTCTGCAACATGGTCCTGCCGCAGATGATCGAACGCAAAGAAGGCAGCATCACCATCGTCTCCTCTATTGGCGGTCTCAAAGGCTCCCCCGTCCTTGGCGCTTATTGCATCTCCAAAGCAGCGGACTTTCAGCTCGCGCGCAACCTCGCCGTCGAATTCGGCCCTCACAATATTCGTGTGAACGCGATTGCACCGGGTCTCATCAAAACCGATTTCGCCAAAGCACTTTGGGACAATCCAGAGACGCTCAAGAATTCCACGTCCAATGCCCCGCTTCGTCGCATCGGCCTGCCGGATGAAATCGCCGGCGCCGCGGTTTTTCTGTCATCCAAAGCGGGTGCCTTCATGACAGGCCAGGGCCTCGTGATTGATGGCGGCGTGACGATCAGCTAAGGCAGATCAAGTAATGCCCCTTCTCATCAGAGCTCTCTTGCCGGAGGACAAGCCACAGTGGCTTGCCCTTTGGCAGGGATATCTGACCTTCTATGAGACAGTGCTTGCGCCTGAGATCACTGAGGAAACCTGGAACAGGCTCCTTCTTCCCAGTGGCAATATAAACGGGCTGGCGGCTGTTTCAGAGACGGGTGACCTGATCGGGTTCACTCACTACCTGGTTCATGGCGGCACCTGGGGGCCTGGGCCGATCTGTTATCTCGAAGACCTGTTTGTCTCAGAAGAGGCGCGTGGCACCGGTGCGGGACGCGCCCTCATTGAGACGCTTGCGGACAAGGGCCGGGACGCAGGCTGGAGCCAGATTTATTGGCAGACCGCGAAGAGCAATCAGACGGCCCAGCGCCTTTATGACAAGCTTGCCACGCGCACCGACTGGGTGCGTTACGAGATGGAGCTCTAAAGCTCACGCCACTTGGAAGACCAGCGAGCCTATCTAATCGGTCAGCCAGACAGTGAGCTTGCGACCCAAGGGCACAATCATCAGCGCAGCCGGATAAGCCACAGCAGTAGACACTGCCCAGCTTTTCATCCACGCCCAAAAGAAATCAGGCCCCACGCCTACATTGAGCAAAAGCATCGCCGCCGACATGAGAAGGCTCATCCCGGCAGCGATAAAGAAGACCGACACGAGTTCCGCACCCTTGGCACTTAGCATCATCGTGTCACGCGCCTAATTCCGCATAGATCTCACCAAGTACCGGCAGGATCTTCGGACCAGCCCCCTTTGACCAATCGAACACCAATTCCGACATGACCTGGATTGTGCTGGTAACGCCGATACCCGCTTGCTGCATTCGACTGAGAGCAATCTCATCACCCAATTTCGTGCCTGACCCTGATGCGTCGGCTACAGCTTGCACATCATAGCCTTCATCCTGAGCATTCAGTGCCGGATAAATAAGGCACACCTCTGTCAGCAATCCAGCCATGATTAGCCTGTTGCGCCCAGTGGCTTTGACAGCTGCCGCGAAATTGGGATCATCAAACGCATCAACAATACCACCGCGCTTCACACGGTTTTTGTAGGCCTCAGGAAGAAGTTCCTTCAGTTCCGGTAACAACAAACCTTGTGTTTGATCTTCCTGGCTGCTGGTGAGAACAACGGGCATACCTAGCTCTTTGGCGGTTTTCGCAAGCGCCAGCGTGTTGCGGATGACGTCTTTCTTGGGTGCAGAATGCATCCACTCAATCGTCCCGACTTGATGGTCGATCAACAGCATTGCCGCGTTATCTGCATTAAAGCGCTCATACGCCATGGGTTTTCTCCTCAGTTGGATTGATCGGTATGCACAACGATGAGTTGGGTGGGTTCGAGGGCGTCAAACTCAAGGCCCTCACCTCTGATGAGATCTCCATCGCCAACAGTTTTACCATTGAGCCGACCAGATCCGCGCGTCACGTACGCGACGAACGGGCCGTTGATTTTTACCTTGTTTCCGGAGGCAAGAAGACCAACCTCGATAAGCGTATGGCTATCAAGGGTCACGTCCTGATCGGTCGAACCGCCATACACGCGGGTCATCGCGCCTTCTGCTGGGCTGTATAGTTTGTAGCCCGCAGGTTCCCCTGAACGTTCCGGCAGCACCCACAATTGGATCATTCGGTTTTCGGTGTTGTCAGGATTGATCTCGTTGTGGGAAAAACCTTCACCACCCGCGCGCTGTGCCTGGACATTGTGGCTGCCCATTAGTTGACCGTGTTCCAACGATCCCTCGTGAGCAATCCGGCCCTCAACCATCACAGAAATAACGTCGATTTCTTTGTGACCATGAAGTCTGGTTTCACCATTTGGCAAAAACTTGGCGTCCGCGAGATACACGAAGTTCCCGATACCATCCCAGGTGCCTGATTCCGCCCTTTCGTCATAGACGCGCCGGTCCATCACGAGCCGCGTTTCGCGCAGGCCCGCGAACCCGCCACGCTTTAGATCATCTCTATGCAGGATTTCCACAATTCACCTCCGTCCAGGGCTTGTCTCAAGTTCGGGGGCCAAGCTAGATTGTTCTGTGAAAACGATAAATACCTCTTCACAGAACAAACTGTTTCATATGAGCAACAATCTAAACCGAGACTTGAACGACCTCGCAGTCTTCACCTACGTCGTGGAACATGGCGGATTTACAGCGGCCGCTGACGCAGCTCAGTTGCCAAAATCAAATATCAGCCGTCGGGTTGCCAATCTTGAGAAACGGCTGGGTGTGCGTTTGTTAGAGCGGACCACGCGAAAGGTACATGTCACCGAGATCGGGCATATTTATTACCAACACTGCCGCCGAATGCTCGATGAGGCCAATCACGCGGACCTTTGCGTTGAACGGACAATGGAAGTCCCTCGCGGCACGTTGAGAGTCAGCGCCTCAGTCACGACAGGTCAGCAGCTACTTGCGCCGATTGCCACGGAGTTTATCGACCAACACCCAGAGGTGCAGTTGGAACTGATCCTAGTGAATCGTCAGGTCGATGTTATCGATGAAGGTTTTGATTTGGTTGTTCGGATCGGCGCCCTTCAGGATTCAAGTCTGGTGACACGCAGTCTGGGGCACTGTGGGTTGAGCCTTTATGCCAGCCCAACATATCTCGAGGCACGAGGGACGCCCCAAACACCTGAGGATCTCGACCACCATGATTGTCTGGTCATGGATGACAACCACACTAACAGCCAGTGGTCACTTTCAAGAGGCAGCGCTACCCGAAAGATATCTCTGAGTCCCCGGGCGTCGGTGAATGACTTCAACACTCTGAGACGCATGGCTGCCGATGGTGCTGGGATTACACTCCTTCCGCGTTACTTACATGCTGGTGACTACAAGAAGCGCCTTGTCCGCGTCCTGGATGATTGGGTCGTTCCCTCCGTTGAGTTTCACGCTGTGTTCCCCAGTCATCGCGGTGCAACACCGAAAGTTCGAGCGTTTATCGACTTTCTAGTTGTCAGACTTGCTCATCGTTTCGATGATCCTTTTCAAGAACCATGACTAAGAACCAAAGGCGACTTGGTTTAGTGAACTTGCCAGCCCATATGCTGCTGATGGGCGAGAACAATCAGACAACCCACCGCCTATATGACAAGCTCGCCACGCGGACCGACTGGGTGCGCTATGAGATTGAGCTTTAGCGCATCAATTTTCCGGGAGGATGACAAATGAAATCGGTTGTTGTAACGGGCGTTTCCACCGGCATTGGCTGGGGCATCACAAAAATACTCACCAAGCAAGGTGTGCATGTATTTGGCAGTGTGCGAAAGCAAGAAGATGGCGAGCGCCTGAAGTCTGAGTTCGGTGACAAGTTCACGCCCCTCCTTTTTGACGTCACTGATGAAGCCGCGGTTGCGACCGCCGCGAGCAGTGTGCGCGCAGCGCTCAACGGTGCCACGCTTTTTGGGCTGGTCAATAATGCAGGCATTGCAGCTCCCGGGCCCCTTCTCAGTCAACCGGTCGATGAAATTCGCCATCAGCTTGAAGTGAATGTGACAGGCCAGGTGATTGTTACACAGGCGTTCGCGCCCCTTCTTGGTGTCGACAAAGACCTGGTCGGACCCCCCGGTCGCATTGTCATGATCAGTTCTGTGGCCGGCAAGAACGGCGCGCCGTTTCTGGGTGCCTATGCCGCCTCGAAGCACGCGTTGGAGGGCCTGGCTGAAAGCCTGCGGCGGGAGCTGATGTTGTTCGGTGTTGACGTGGTGATTGTGGGCCCGGGCGCGGTCGCCACAAAAATCTGGGACAAGGCCGATGAGGTGGATGTCACCCAATATCAGAACGGGCCGTTCGCTCCTGCGCTCGACCGGATCAAGGATTACATGATCGCGAATGGCAAAAAGGGTTTCCCACCCGAGAAACTTGGTCGCGCTGTCTGGACGGCGCTTTCCACTGCGGACCCAAAAACACGCTATGCAGTTGTGCCGGGACGCTTGATGAATTGGACGGTGCCTGGGCTTCTTCCCAAACGCACTGTCGATGCCATGATGGCCGGGCGCCTTGGTCTCAAAAAGGAAGATTGATGGGTCTCAGGGAAGAAGACTGAGGCGTCTTTAGAACTTTTCGCTTTGCGCAAAAGAAAGCCCCCGGCGAGGGGAGCGCCAGGGGCTGGGTGGGATCAGGCCCGCAGCGGGAGGGGGGGTGCTGCTTTATTGGCCGATCGCCAGTCTCATGAATCAGAGATAAGATCAGGTGGTGGATTTACAAGGTCGCCTTAAACAATTCCCGTTCGAAAAATTGCATTGCGACAAAATGACACCAAACATCCTCTCTCTTGCCTTAAAGACACGCATCCAAAACGCGTCTGAACTTCTCAAACATTTCGGTGATGTGACTTTCCGTCGCCATCAGGGGGGGCGAAAACGCAATTGTGTCAGCTGTCACACGGATCATCATGCCTTCATCATGAAAGGCGCGGCACATGGCGTCATAGCCCCGTTTGCCTGGCAGGCCCTCGACAGCACTCATGTCAAAGGCGGCAACTAGACCTATGGTTCTAATGTCTAATATCAACGGATGATCTCTCAGCGCATGGGCTGCATCCGCCATCACACTTTCATTCGCTGCTGCCTGTTCGAACAGCCCTTCATCGCGATAGAGGTCGAGGGTTGCCAGCGCTGCCGCCATCGCAAGCGGATGACCTGAATAGGTATAGCCGTGGAACAGATCGATCGCGTGGTCCGGCCCGCCTTCGCTCTGGAAACTGTTGTAGATCTCCTTTGAGACAAGCACTCCGCCCATGGGCACGGTGCCGCCGGTTACGCCCTTCGCAAAGGTCATGAGATCGGGTGTCACGCCAAACCGTTCAGCTGCCGTGGCCTTGCCCAAGCGTCCAAACGCCGTGATGACCTCATCAAAGATCAGAATAATGCCGTGCTTCGTACAAATGTCGCGCAGGCGTTTCAGATAGCCTTGTGGCGGGGCCAAGACACCCGTGGAGCCTGCCATGGGCTCGACGATCACCGCTGCAATGGTGGAGGCATCATGAAGCTCGACAATCTTCTCCAGATCGTCAGCAAGATGCGCGCCCCATTCAGGCTCGCCCCTGCTAAACGCCTGACGCTCGCGATTATAGGTGTGTGGAAGGTGATCCACCCCAGGCAACATCGTGCCATAGAATTTTCGGTTCGGTGATATGCCACCGACAGAAATGCCCCCAAAGCCTGTGCCGTGATAGCCCCTGGCGCGCCCGATGAAGCGGGTGCGGGATGCTTCACCATTCAAACGGTGATAGGCGAGCGCCATTTTGAGGGCGGAGTCTGCGGCTTCAGAGCCTGAGTTACAGAAGAAGGCGTAGTCGAGACCGTCGGGCGCCATTGCCGTCAGGCGGCTCGCGACCTCAAAGGTTTTGGGATGAGAAAACTGGAAGGTCGGCGCGAAATCCAGCTCAGCTGCCTGCGCCTGAATGGCCTCTACAATCGGTGCCCGGCAATGTCCGGCATTAGAACACCACAGGCCTGCGGTGCCATCCAGCACGGGCGTGCCGTCGGGTTTAAAATAATGCATGTCTTTGGCGCGGGAGACGATGCGCGGGTCCCGCTTAAAATGCCGGTTGGGTGTAAAGGGCAACCAAAAGGCTTCCAGATCATTTGGCGCAACACCAGCTGCCTGATTTTCTGTACTCCCCGCCTCCGCCATCCCTCATTCCTCGCCTATTTTCTTTTACCGGTTCGTGTCTGACCTAATTGAACGCGTTGAGGCCCCTCCGCGCAACCAAGAGAGGGCGTGACAAATGCCTCTCGTTTAGTAAATTAAACAAATGGACAAGGATTTTCGAATTGCCCACGGGCAGAAGCAGGCCGAAGCGAAAACCGAAGCCCCCGACATTGGGCGGCGGCTTCGAGAACTTCGGAAAATGTACGGCTTTTCTCAGCGTGAGCTTGCCAAGCGTGCAGGCGTCACCAATGGAACCATTTCGCTCATCGAACAGGAGCGCATCAGCCCCTCGATTGGCTCCATGAAGAAAGTGCTGGATGGCTTTCCCATCAGCATGACGGATTTTCTGACGCTCGATATGCAGCCCAATCGGCCGATCTTCTATTCCGACAAAGACCAGAAAGAGATTGCGGGCGGCGATCCGATCTCCTTCAAACTGGTGGGCAAAGACACGCGCAACCGCGCCATCCAGATGATGCACGAAAAATATCAACCAGGCGCCGACACTGGCGAGGAAATGCTCGCTCACTCCGGCGAAGAGTGCGGCATCGTTGTGTCCGGCGAGATCGTTCTCACTGTCGGAGGAGAGACCCGGCTCCTACAACCCGGCGAATCCTACTATTTCGACAGTCGGCTGCCACACCGTTTCCGCAATCTTGGCACTGAGGAATGCGTCATCGTTTCCTCCTGCACTCCTCCTTCTTTTTGAGAGCCTCCCATGTCTTCTGCCACTGATCAGTTGAGTGCTTTGCTCAACGCGCCAGATATCATTCTTGCCCCTGGCGCCTATGACGCGCTGTCTGCCAAACTTGCCACACAAGCAGGGGCCAAAGCCGTCTACATGACGGGCTTCGGGGTCGCCGGGTCCACCCTTGGTGTGCCTGACATCGGCTTGATGAGTGCGACTGAAATGGCAGACCGGGCACGAGCGCTGGCGGGTGCGGCTGCGCCCGTCCCCGTCTTTGCTGATGGGGACAATGGGCATGGTGGGCCGCTCAACGCAGCCCGCCTCACCCGGCTTTACGAACAGGCGGGTGTTGCCTGCATTCAGCTGGAAGATCAGGTTTTCCCAAAGCGCTGCGGGCATATGGAAAACAAAGAAATTGTACCGCTGACCGACGCCGCTGCCAAAATCCGCGCAGCCGTGGAAGCGCGCGACAATCCGGACTTCAAAGTGATGGCGCGGACAGATGCACGAGCAACGGACGGGTTTGACGAAGCGCTCCGCCGGGGTGAGGCCTTCCTGAAAGCCGGTGCCGATATTCTCTTCATCGAAGCGCCCCGCTCGCTGGAGGAGTTGGAGATCGTCGCCACCACTTTCAAAGGCACGCCGCTTGTCGCCAACATGGTGGAAGACGGCAAGACGCCCTACCTTGATGGGCCCACCCTTCAGGAAATGGGCTACAAGATTGCGATCTTCCCTGTATCTGCTCTTCTGTCTGTCACGGAGCGGCTGCAATCGCTTTATGCAGAAATGCTTACGGCTCACAAGCTGCCCATCGACATGCCCCGCGTGACGTTTCAGAAATATAATGAGCTGATCGGGCTGCCGGAGATGCTGGCCGAAGCTGCAGCCTTTGAAGGCGAGAGCGAATAATGCCCAGCTGGAAAAATATTCTTGAGCGCATTCTGGATCAGGACATGGAGAAAGCACCGCCCCATGTTCATGCGCTCAAACTTTACGACGGAAAACTGACCGAAATTGGCGAAGGGCGCATCACCTATGAGTGGCCGGTGAACCCGGAATTCATGAACCCGCAGGCCGTGTTTGGCGGGTATCTCGCGACACTCGCGGACCAGACCTGTTCTTTCGCGCTGATGACCCTTCTGAAAGACGATCAGAACTTCACAACGGTCGACCTCAATCTCCACTATTTCCGACCGGTGACTGGGGGGACGCTCAAATGCGTCGGTGAGGTGGTGAATGTCTCAAAAACACAAGCCTATGTGGAAGCCACCTTCTTCAATGATGAGGGCAAGATTGCGCTTAAAGCCCGCGCGGTCGAACGGTTGTTGAAGGCTTGAGCCTCAATACATAAACATGGGTTTGCCAAGCACCTTGTCGACACGGGGGCGATAGGTCTCCACGTCATAAAATGCCTCAATGTCGACGCGCTTTTCGCCCTGGATGCAGGTATCGCCCGGCACGGTGGTGTATTTCCCATCGCGCAGCGCCATCATGAGACCATGCTGTCCTTCGGCCAGAAGCTGCACTGCCATGGTGCCATAGGCACGTGAGACCATCTGATCCAGCGCGTCGGGCGCGCCCGCCCGCATGATGTAGCCCAGCGTTTGCGAGATGATGTTGATGCCCGTGATGCGCTTAATCTCATCTCCCAGCATTTGACCAATGCCGCCGAGCTTTTTGTGACCATAGGCGTCAGCCTCCCCTCGCTCGACAATTTCGCCACCCAGCATTTGCGCGCCTTCAGACACGCAAACCATGGCGTAGTTGGAGGGGTTGGCCGCCCGGTCTGCGGCCAATTGCTCAGCCACCCTATTCACATCAAAGGGGACTTCCGCGATCAGCACCCGGTCTGCATCTGCCAGCGTTCCAGCCATGAGTGCTGTCTCGCCGGAATTGCGTCCGAAGAGTTCCACCACGGCAATACGCTCATGGGAGCCGGTTGAGGTGCGCAGGCCTGTAATGTTATCGATCGACCGGGTGACGGCGGTTGAAAAGCCGATGCAATAATCCGTGCCAAAAACGTCATTGTCCATGGTCTTGGGGATCGACATGGTTTTCATGCCTTCCTGATGAAGCCTCGCTCCATAAGACAAGGTGTCGTCCCCGCCAATGGGAATGAGCGCATCAATACCGACACTTTCCATCACGCGCAGCACATGGGCCGTACAGTCATAGGTGCCATCCTCATTCAGGGTCGCATCTTTGACGAAAGGCGGAATGTCTTCCTTCTTCACCTTGCTGGGTTTTGTGCGTGACGTGTGAAGGACGGTGCCGCCGGTGCGGTCAATCTTGCGGACCCGCGACCGGTCAAGCGGCATGAGCAAATGGTCAGATCCTGCCTTGTCATCCGGGTTGTAGTTGAGAGGTCCAGCCCAGCCACGGCGAAAGCCCACCATCTCCCAGCCAAGTGTTTCAGCTGCACGCGTCGCCGCCTTGATACAGGGGTTCAGCCCCGGCACATCACCACCACCCGTCAAAATTCCAATGCGCATGAGAGCTCTCCCTAAACCCGGCTTTTGTTCCGCCGATTAGGCCTTAAGCGCTCCGGTAAATCAAACCTCAAACGCCTAAATATCGTGGATGAGCAGCGCTTCTTCGAGCGTCGCCAGCCCCGTCCAGAGGTGAGCGTTCCAACCGCGTTGTCGCGCCGCCAGAACGTTGGGTTCCTGATCGTCGAAGAAGAGGAGATGAGCGCCGTCAAAGCCGGTGCGATCCTCTACCGCCGCAAAGAATTCCAGGGCCGGTTTCTGATGCCCGATGTCAGCGGAATAGTGGATCGCATCGAATACATGTTCGAGACCCAGCACCTTCCACAGATATCGGGCACGGTGATGTTCCTGGTTGGTCGCGAGGCAAAGCCCTACATTGCTCCGCGATCTCAGCGTTTCCAATCCCGCAAGCAGACTCTGGTCCATGCCAGCATCCTGAGCAAACCAATAGTCCAACAGCATCTCGACGTTGAGGTGCGGCGCTATTTCGCCCAGGGCCTTGGCCAAAGGCTCTTCAATGCCAAGCCTGCCGCAAACAATGTCAGCCCATTGGTCGGTGAAGAAGCTGTTTTGAAAGAGGTCGGGGTCCACCCCCAGATCTTCCTTCATGTCGACGTGCCACCAGCCGCCTTTTTCTTTGTGGCCTGTGACAAGCACACCATCCACATCAAATACCACCACGCGAATGTCACTCAAGCCGAGCGACCCCTGGCCTCGATGGGCCAAATATCGACCAGCTTGTCGCCCTCCACCACGTGATAGGCGTCATAGAGGTTCACAGTCGGGTCACAATGGGGCGTCACCGCCGTCAGGGTTGTGCCCAGCGCCAGTTTCTCATTCGCACTGGAGAGCATGATGCCCCCCTGCTCGTCGCCGAAGAAAAAATACTTGGCGTCCGCGGGGGCGCCATCGCTCAACATGGGGGGCTCTGCGTCAGTGGAGAAGCTCTTAAAGCCTGCGTCTGTTGTCGCAAGCTTCGGCATATTGTTGGAGACGACACTCATTTGAACGTGGAGCGAGGTCTGGAATGCGTCCGCCAGTGAACTGTCACCCGGCCCGTTCACATCATTGTATTGCTTGTCCATGAAGACGTAGGAGCCGCCCTGCAGCTCGGTCAGAATATTTGCTTCCACATCAATGTCGAACGAGCCCGTTCCGCCCCCGGAAAGAATGGCGCAGGCGATGCCGTCTGCTTCCAGCCGATCGCGCATGTCACCCAGCATTTTCATAACGCCAAGTGATTTTTCGCGACGCTCCGCAAAGTCTTCAATGTGCATCAGATGACCGGCATAGGCCTGCAGGCCCTTGAAATGAAGGTAGGGGCTTGCCTCCATTTGGCGGGCAAGCGCATGCGCCTCGTCTCCCGGGGTAATGCCGGTGCGGTGGAGCCCTACATCCAGATCCATCAGCACCTGAAGCGGTTTTCCTGCGGCTTCTGCAGCCTCCGCAAGGGCTGTTGCATTTTCCGGATTGTCGACGGCAACCATGAGGTCGGTGAGTTTTCCGTTCAGCACCATCAGGCGTTCAATCGCGAAGGGCGTCACGACAGGCGAGGTCAGAAGAATGCCATCAATGCCTTCAGCGCCCAGCGCTTCGGCTTCCCCCAGTTTCGCACAACAGACACCCAGCGCTCCGGCGGCCATTTGCCGGCGGGCAATCTCGGCACATTTATGGGTCTTGGCGTGGGGGCGGAGCTTCAGGCCGTGTTTGGCGCAATGCGCGGCCATGGCAGCAAGGTTCGCTTCAAAGGCCGACAAGTCGATCACCAGCGCAGGGGTTGCCATGCGGGTCCGGCTGCCGGACACCCCGACCAAAGGTGTATTAATAAAATCAGACAAACTTATCCCCTCCCCTGTGTGAGCGTGCGATCCTATCGGCTTTCGGGCTTGCGACAAGGTTGGCGGCACAAATTGATGCCAATCGACGGAGGAATAGATGCGTTTATTGACCACATTGGGTGTCGTGTTGCTTGTGAGCTTCCTGGCAGTGCCCCTTGCTGCCGCAGAATTTCGCGCGGGATTTGGATCGCGTGTGATCACCCCCCAGGGTTTTGAGACCTGGACGGATACCGACGGAGACGCGCAGTACGATCCTGCATTTGACACGTTCGACGATGCCAATGGCAATGGCGTTTTTGACGCGGCCTGGATGGCAGGCTTCCAAAACGGGCGCGCAGCTGCGGGTACACACGATGATCTGATGAGCGTCGCAGCCGTCTTTGATGATGGGGATACCCGCATCGGGATTGTGACGGCAGATGTCGTGGGCCTGATGGCGAACTTCGTTGCGTCGGTTCGCATGGCCGTGCCGCCTGAACTTGCGCTCGATTATGTGCTGGTGCACGCCACCCACAATCATGAAGGGCCAGACACGCAGGGCCTCTGGGGGGCCGCTGATTTTGAGAGCGGTGTGAGCGAGGCTTACATGGCGCGGCTGAAAGCCCAGATGGTGGGCGCGCTGGAAGACGCGAGCGCCGCTCTTGAGCCTGCGCGCCTCAACATGGCAACCATCGAGGGCTATGACGCTGCGCTTGGCACGATGGATACGCGCAAGCCGCTGATCCTTGATCCCGGCATTCGGGTACTCATGCTGAAACGGGCAGATGAAAGCGTCATTGGCACGCTGGTCAATTACGGCATGCATGTGGAGCTTGCCTGGGATAAAAACCTTTCCTTCACAGCAGACCTTGCGGGTTATCTCAGGCGCGGCCTTTCCACCGGCCTCGAATATGATGGTGAGATTGTGCGGCCCGGCATTGGCGGCACGACCATGTGGCTCACCGGCAATGTGGGCGGCCTCATGACCGTGCTGCCCGGCGAAGCTGTGATTGATCCCTGGACCCAGGAAGAAATCACCGCGTCCGGCCATGCAAAAGCCCGCGCCTTTGGCTACGGGGTGGCGAGCGCGGTGCTCGACACCGTGTTGAGGCCAGATGGTTTTTACGCAGACCCCGCCCCCACCTTGAAGGCAACAAGCCGCAGCTTTGAGGTTCCCACCTCGAACTACCCGCTCGCTGTGGCATCGCTCATCGGCCTGCTCGACAGGGATTTCGATCTGGGCCTCTTCCCGCCCCGGCTCACGACACAATCTGAAGTCGCCCTGCTCACAATCGGCGAGGCGCGGATCGCAACAATTCCGGGCGAGCTTTACCCGGAAATTGCGGTTGGAGGAATTGAGAACCCGCCCGGTGCCGACTATGAGATGGCCCCGGCTGAAGTGCCGCCCTTTCGGTCTGTCATGAGTGGGCGGGTTAATCTGATGGTCAATCTCGCAAACGATGCCATCGGCTACATCATCCCCAAAAGCGAGTGGGACAATGAAGCGCCCTGGATCTATGGCTATGAAGAAGAGACCTATGGGGAGATTGTCTCGGTTGGTCCTGACGGGGCAGCTGCCGTGCATGGCGCGCTTCTGCCTCTCCTGGAGGCTGATAATCCGGCTCGATAGGCCCGCATTTCTGTAAAAAGCTGAATCATTTCCGTCTCTTAGCCTGCGCGGAACCTTGACAGTTCCCCTCGGACTCCCTATCTCTGCCTCACGCTTTTGGCACTCACTGAACCAGAGTGCTAACAGCGAACGAAATCAGGCAGAATTCCTGCACTTTTGCAGGCTTCAAGGGAGATATCTCATGAAATTCCGTCCTCTCCATGACCGGGTGCTGGTGCGCCGGGTTGAAGAAGACACGAAAACCGCCGGTGGCATCATCATTCCTGACTCAGCTCAGGAAAAGCCATCTGAAGGTGAAATCGTCGCGGCTGGCTCAGGTGCCAAAAACGAAGACGGTAAAGTGACCCCATTGGACGTGAAAGCGGGCGACCGCGTTCTGTTCGGCAAATGGTCCGGCACTGAAGTAAAGGTCGACGGCGAAGAGCTGCTGATCATGAAAGAATCCGACATTCTCGGCATCATCGAAGGCGGCAAGAAGAAGAAATAATCACCCGCGCGGGTTACCCCCAGCGCGGCTTTTTATTGCCTCAACTTCCCCAATGATTGCCGTAACAGAAGGAATATCCAGCTATGGCTAAACAAGTAGTATTCGGCCGTGACGCTCGCGAGGAGATGCTCAAAGGCGTCAATATTCTCGCCGATGCGGTCAAAGTGACGCTTGGCCCAAAGGGTCGTAACGTCGTTATCGACAAGTCTTTCGGCGCACCGCGCATCACGAAAGACGGTGTAACTGTCGCCAAAGAAATTGAACTGGAAGATAAGTTCCAGAACATGGGCGCCCAGATGATCCGCGAAGTCGCGTCCAAGACGAACGACATTGCTGGTGATGGTACAACGACGGCAACTGTTCTCGCACAGTCCATCGTTCAAGAAGGCGTCAAAGCTGTTGCCGCTGGCATGAACCCAATGGACCTGAAGCGCGGCATCGATCTCGCTGTTACCGCTGCTCTTGCTGATCTGACCAAGCGCTCCAAGAAAGTTAAGTCAAACGAAGAAATTGCCCAGGTCGGCAAGATCTCTGCAAACGGCGAAACTGAAATTGGCGACATGATTGCTGAAGCCATGTCGAAAGTCGGCAATGAAGGCGTGATCACGGTTGAAGAAGCCAAGGGCCTTGAAAGCGAACTGGAAGTCGTTGAAGGCATGCAGTTTGATCGTGGCTACCTGTCACCATACTTCATCACCAACCCAGACAAGATGACGGTTGAACAGGAAAGCCCGTACATCCTTCTGCACGAAAGCAAGCTCTCCAGCCTGCAAGCCATGCTTCCCATTCTCGAAGCTGTTGTGCAGTCATCACGTCCCCTGCTCATCGTTGCAGAAGACATTGAAGGCGAAGCGCTGGCGACCCTCGTGGTCAACAAGCTGCGTGGCGGCCTGAAAATCGCTGCTGTGAAAGCACCTGGCTTCGGTGATCGCCGCAAAGCGATGCTCGAAGACCTTGCGATCCTGACAGGTGGTACCGTGATCTCGGAAGATCTCGGCATCAAGCTCGAAAATGTCACCCTCGACATGCTGGGCACTGCCAAGCGCGTTGGCATCACAAAAGACGACACAACAATCGTCGACGGTGCGGGCACGAAGAAAGACATCGAAGGCCGGGTCTCCCAGATCCGCGCTCAGATCGAAGAAACCTCTTCTGATTATGACCGTGAAAAGCTGCAGGAACGTCTGGCGAAACTCGCTGGTGGTGTTGCTGTGCTGAAAGTTGGCGGCGCAACCGAAGTTGAAGTGAAAGAACGCAAAGACCGCGTTGATGACGCTCTCAATGCAACACGTGCTGCTGTTGAAGAAGGCATCGTCCCTGGTGGCGGGTCCGCTCTTCTTCGGGCAACCAAAGCTGTTGCCGCTGTCACAAACGACAATGCTGACATTATGGCCGGTGTGAAGATTGTGCTCAAAGCGCTTGAATCACCCATCCGCCAGATTGCGGAAAATGCCGGTGTTGAAGGCTCCATCGTTGTGGCCACTGTTCTTGGCAAGGCTGGCGCGTTCGGCTTTGACGCTCAGAACGAAACCTATGTGGACCTGGTTGCTGAAGGCATTATCGACCCGACCAAGGTTGTGCGGACTGCACTCACCGATGCGTCCTCTGTTGCTGGTCTTCTGATCACTACAGAAGCGATGATTGCTGACAAGCCATCTGAAGGTGGTGCCGCTGGCGGCATGCCTGATATGGGCGGCATGGGTGGCATGGGTGGCATGGGCGGCATGATGTAATCATGCAGCTCGGGCACACCCGCCCGACTGAATAACGACAACTCAGGTCAACTGAGGCGTCAAACGGAACCCGGTCCTTGCGTATCTAGGACCGGGTTTTTTTGTGGACGAGATCCTCGAACAGAGCAGGAATCGGCGACGCTTAAGGCAAAGATATAGGGCTGCCGTTTGTAAGCTATAATTGAAGCGAATCGTTTATTTTACCTTTATCAAACTAGGTGACCCATGGCAGATCCGACACCAGCAAAGATTTCCATACCTCACATTTCCAGTGGAGTTTGGTGGACCGTTAGGCAACGATTCAACCGCAGCATGCCCGGCAACGTGGACAACGCCTATTTGTCATCCATCCTAGGAGGAAAAGAGTCTTCAGCCCGAGTTTACCGAAACAAGTTAATCAGCATGGGGCTGGTAGACAGAGACACAGGCAAGCCAACACCGCTAGCGAACAAATGGCGGGACGACGACAGCTATCAGGCAGCCTGCCACGAAATTCTGGACTACGCGGCGCCAAAAGAATTGCTGAGCGCCTTTCCACCGACCGACCAGCCTGAATTTGAAACTATAAAGCGATGGTTCAAGAACAAGGCCGAGATGGGCGAGAATGCCGCCGCAAGTAGTGCCTCTTTCTACATTCTGCTTGCCGACGCAGATCTTACTCAAAAGGAAGAAGGAACGAAACGCACCACGACCAAAACCGCAACACCAAAAGTAGCTACAAAAAAACCAACCCCACAAAGCAAACCAAGACACCCACACCTGTCCAAAACAGTACCGGTCATTCCGGCGGCTCTCAATTAAATCAGAAGCTTCAACTCAACATCGAAATTCACATCTCACATGAGATGTCCGTAGAGCAAATTGAAGCTGTTTTCGCCAGCATGGCAAAGCATCTAAATTTGGCTCAGAATGAAAATTAGGACGTTTCTTCAGCGCATTGACCACCTCAACAAGGATCTGGCCGTACTCGGCGCGATCCGTGTCAGGGAGGCCAGTGCTGTCCCTAACATTGATCAGGCAGAAGTCTACACTCAATACTTGGATCTGGTAGACGATCAAGATCTGATAGATTTCACAGAGTCCTTGTTTGTCGATGGTCATTACGCACGGGCCGTAGAAGAGGCATTCAAATGCCTCAATAATACAGTCAAACGCAAAGCCGGTTCATCTGCTGACGGCGCGGACTTAATGCGAAGTGCGTTCAGCCCTAAAAAACCAACCTTGAAGCTAAATCGGTTTCGTTCTGAAACCGACAAAAGCGAACAGCAAGGATATATGGATCTGTTCGCTGGTTCGATGACTGGAATTCGAAACCCTAGAGCTCACGAACATGAACTCCAAGATCACCCAGAGATCGCGCTTGAGTTGGTAGTGTTCGCCAACCACTTGATGAGAAAAGCGAAAAGCGCGACACGTACGCGACAAAGACGAGCTAAAACCAAGTAAGCATCACCGCATACACATTACAGATCCTCATCAGATGCCCGAACAAGTCGGGCAATGACGATGGTGGGTTTGTGTGAGGCCCTGCAATAAACTCCGATGTCATCCCGCACTTGATGCGGGATCCATAGAGCCTTGCACAATTCGCAGAGTCAGAATGGACCCCGGCTCGGAGGCCGGGGTGACAGGTGATGGGTTGGAAAATGCTCCTGCCACTTAGTGTCAGGAGGCTAGGCCTCCCCCTCTGTTGTTTCCACACTCCCTCCCCATGTTCAAAGCACAACAAGGGGAGGGCTGAATGCTCAAAGGAAGTTGTCTGTGTGGGGCGGTGACGCTGGAAATATCTGGCACGCCGAGCTCGCTCAGCTATTGCCACTGTTCGCGCTGCCGAAAGGCTGCAGGCGTGTTCTCCGCGGTGCTTATTGGTCCGGTCGCCGACCTCAAGATCACCAGCGGGGAATGCCATATCGCACGCTATGAGCCTGCGGCACCCTTTGTTCACCGTCGCGCTTTCTGTGAGCATTGTGGCTCTTCTCTCGGCGACCTTGCGACAGATGGCGGCATCTATGTGGTTGCCGCGTCGATCCTTGATGGTGATCCGGGCGTTAAGCCCACCGCGCATATTCACACAGCGTCCAAGCCCGACTGGTACGAGATTGAGGATGAGCTTCTGAAATTTGAGGGCGACTACATTCCTCCCCCCTGAATATAAAAAAAGGGACGCACACTGTGCGTCCCTTCTCAATTGTCCCGCGAGGAACAGTCTCTGATTTAGATCAGAAGCCGTAGCGGATGCCGGTTATGAAGGAGTGGCTTTCCACGTCCCCTCCACTTTCAAACGCGGTGTAGCGGTAGCCAAGATCGAGCGCCCACTTGTCAGCCAGATGCCAGCTCACGCCAGCGGCCCCACGATAGGCGAATTCTGTACCACTTCCTGAAGCTGTAAGTCCGCCTGAAGTGACGGTCTGCTCACCATCAATGAAGCCCAGACCAACGCCGAGGTAAGGGCGCAAATTGCTGCCGGGAAGGAAATCAACATACCCATTGACCAGGAAACTGGTCTGCTCATAGTTGCCACCAATATTTTGGGCTGCGCCCCCTGTAGGGGTCTGGGTGTCATTGTCGTTCTCGGCGTAGCCAATTTCTGCTTCCACACGGAACTTGCCGTAAGACGTGACGTCGCCCGTATCATATCCGACAGCAGCCTGGATTACGTAGCCATCATCCATCTGGAATGAACCACCAGAAACATCTACATCATCAATAATGTTGTAGCCGAGCCCGCCGCTGACATACCAGCCAGCAGGTGCTTTGCCTGCATGGTCATCGGCCAAGGCAACGCCAGTCAGTGCTGCCAGCGAAACAGCGGTTGATGCTGCCAATGTTACGAATTTTTTCATCGTGGTTTCCCCCTACGAGTTACACAGGACCCCCCAACCAACAGACGGCCCGTTTCAATCTGCTTCTATTCGTAAGAGGGTTTTATTGTTTCACCAAGCAATCTTGGGGCCTTATGCGCCTGATCTGCGCCTCGTGTGGCCGAAAAAGCACGCCTCGCATGGCACATGGTTTACAGGACACGTGATTGATAAATCCAAAGTTTTAATTCACGAACAGCTTGCGACTTTTTCTACAACATGTTTTTCTTCCCGAGACCCGACTGGTCCATATATTCCGCGTGACTGGCGAAAGTTCCTCTAGGCGAAAAACCCTCTTGAGGAATGTGGGAAACCACTCTGATTTCTGGAGTGAACAACCACAAGGGAGCGTGGAAGCCGATTTCAAAGCCGTTCGCCTGGGCAGCCTCTGATTTGAGAGCTGGCCGGGCGTTTGTATTTTGGCTTTGAAACGGAGACTCCCACATGACTTCAGGTATGAACCTCAATGCGCTCCGCGAGGATCTCGCGGCGAAAGACCCGGATGTATTTTCAGCCCTCACAGCGGAGGAAGACCGACAGCGGATTGGCCTGGAGCTTATTCCGTCGGAGAACTATTGCTTTCCCGAAGTGCTGCCGCTGCTTGGCAGTGCCTTCACCAACAAATATTCCGAAGGCTATCCCGGACGTCGCTATTATGGCGGCCAACCCAATACGGACATTATTGAGACCCTGGCACGGGAGCGGGCCTGCGCTCTCTTTCGCGCGGAATATGCAAACGTGCAGCCGCTCTCTGGTTCGCCGATGAACCAGGCGGTTTATCTCGGTCTTTTGGAGCCGGGCGACACCATCCTGGCGATGGACCTGAGCCATGGCGGGCACCTGACCCATGGGGCACCCGTCAGCCATATGGGTCGGCTGTTCAACTTTATCCGTTACAAGACAGTGGGGGCGAAGGGTGACATTGACTACGCCGCCCTTGAGGAGACGGCGCTAAAGGAAAAGCCGAAACTCATTGTCTGCGGCCACTCCTCTTATCCCCGAGAAGTGGACTATGCCCGCTTTCAGGCGATTGCTGACAAGGTGGGCGCGCTCACCATGGCAGATGTCAGCCATGTAGGGGGGCTCATCGCCGGGGGTGTTCTGGAGAACCCGCTCGATCATGGGTTTGATGTCATGACAACGACGACCCACAAGTCTCTCAGGGGACCGCGCGGCGGGCTCATTCTCTGTAAATCCAAACATGGCAAAGCGATTGATGCGTCGGTCTTTCCCGGCCTTCAGGGGGGACCGCATATGAACCAGGTTGCAGCGACGGCCCTCACCCTCAAGCTTGCGGCGACAGATGATTTCAAAACCTACGCGCGCAATGTGCTCATCAATGCACAAGCCCTCGCGCAGGCCCTTCGCGATCATCAGGTGCGCCTCATCACAGGAGGAACAGAAAACCATCTGCTGGTGCTCGACACGGTGGCGAGTTTCGGGATTGATGGGCGCAAGGCTCAAGAAGTGCTCGACAGGATTGACCTGACAACCAATAAGCAGGTCATTCCAGATGATCCCAACCCGCCGATGCGACCCTCAGGCCTTCGCCTTGGCACGCCCGCGCCCACCGCGCGAGGTATGGGCGAGGCCGATATGGCTATTGTCGGGCGGCTGATTGCCTCGGCCCTCCGACTGCCCGACGATGAGATCCATCTGGCTGGGCTGGCGGCAGAAGTCCAGGCCCTCACGGCCCGCTTCCCTGTGCCGGGTCTCTAGTCCGGGTCGTACGCGCTTATGAGTTCGCGCCGGATCATGTCCTGATAGACGGCCATGATCCGGTCGGCTTCTTTTCGCTCCACAGCGACGGCCAACCGAACCGCCATGCCGGACAATTGCATGATCAGAAAGCAGGCGGTTTCCAGCCGCTTCCAATCTTTGCGGGGGATAAGCTTTTTCAGTTTCTGATAGACGATGTCGCCGTTCGCGCGGCTGTCTTCCATGTCGAGCTCATGCAGTGCTTTGTCTGCCTGCATGCCAAACCAAATGTCCCGCGCAACAGGCTCTGCCAAAAAGAGGTGATAATAGTCGGCGAGTGTCGACATGAGGGCGCGCTCTGCCTCCTCTAAAGATCCGACGTCCTGCATCGCCTGTGTCAGACCCTGGCTCACCTGATCCATAATCCTTTGGGCAAGGGTCGTGATGATCGCCGATTTGTCTGGAAAATATTGATAGACCGAACCAATGGGAACGCCCGCACTGGCTGCCACATCGCTCATCTTCATATGCTCGCTGCCACTCTCCTCGATCAACGCCCGCGCCGCTGCCAGAATGCGTTCGAAGCGTTCCTTGGCACGTGCCTGCGTCGGGATTTTGCGCAAAGAGGCTGCAGAAGCGGAGGCCATTCAGTGTCCTTTGTGACCGGGGTCCATGAAATTTCTTGATTTTCAGAATATGAGGGTTTATCACTTTTTACAAATATGAGGAACCCTCACTATTGGAGCTGGCAATGCCGACACTCTCTACCCCCAATCGCGCCTGCATCGTTGGCGCCGGCCCTGGTGGTCTGGCGCTCGCACGGAATTTCAAGCTGCTTGGGATCGAGTTCGATATTTTTGAACGGCATTCTGATGTTGGCGGCGTTTGGGATGCAACGAACCCCGGATCACCTATGTATGCCTCGGCGCATTTTATCTCGTCGAAAACCCAGTCGCACTATACCGACTTCCCAATGCCTGATGATTATCCGGACTATCCCTCCAACAAGCAGATCCATTCCTACATGCAAGGGTTTGCGAAAGCCTATGGGCTCTATGAGGACATCACCTTCAATACCGAAGTGACAGAGACCCGGTTCGAAAAGGGCGGATGGCAGGTGCGCCTTTCAACGGGCGAGACGCGCGCCTATCGCTGGCTGATCTGTGTGAACGGCACGAACTGGCACCCGAGTCTGCCCGAATGGGCCAATGACCCTTTTGACGGCGACGTGCGCCATGCAAACAGTTTTCACCATATGGACGAATTTCGCGGAAAGCGGGTTCTGATTGTCGGCGCCGGTAATTCAGGCTGTGATATTGCCTGCGATGCCGCGGTTGCAGCGGACGCTGCTTTTATCAGCCTGCGCCGGGGATATCATTTCATCCCCAAACATCTGATGGGGAAACCTGCGGATGTGTTCGCCCATGAAGGGCCACACCTGCCCATGTGGCTGACGCAAAAAGTATTCGGCCTGCTGCTTCGTTTCATCAATGGCGACATCACCCGTCTTGGCTTACCTGCTCCAGATCACAAGATTTTTGAGAGCCACCCGATCGTCAATACGCAGGTGCTGCACTATCTAGGGCATGGCGACATCAAGGCGAAAGGCGACGTTGAGCGGCTCGATGGCAAACAGGTTGTCTTTGTGGATGGCAGTCGCGAAGAGATTGATCTTGTTCTCTGCGCGACCGGGTATGAGTGGAAAATCCCCTATGTTGATCCCTCCCAGTTCACCTGGAAATCCGGGCGTCCCGACCTCTACATGAACCTGTTTGTGAAAGGTCATTCCAACCTCTTCTCACTCGGCTTCATGGAAACAAATGGGGGCGCCTATAAGCTGTTTGACAATATGGCCGACCTTGTTGCCCAGGTTATTCTGGCAGAGCGCGACCAACCAGAGCTTGCAGCGCGGTTCCATAAACGGCTTGCCGAGCATCAGCCTGACCTAACCGGGGGCGTCAACTATGTCACTTCAGACCGGCACGCAACTTATGTGAACATTGATGCTTACACCGCCGCGATGGCTGGCTTGCGTAAACATATGGGATGGCCAGGCATCCAGGATGGTCACTACGCACCCGTCCGTGCTCCTGATAAATCAGAAGCCGCATGAGACACAGGTCGCCAGTGTTGCAGGTCGGTGGTGGAGCGCCTAGCTAGCGCCCCAACCGTTTGAGAAGTTGATTGTGCAGAACGTTCTCTGCGGCAAACAGATAGTCCGCCTTACTTGCCGTTACTGTCTCTGCACCCGCCTGTCTCAGATGATCCGCGACGGCTTGCACCTGAGCTGTTGGACAAATAACCCGAACCTCACCACCGCCCTCAAACTGGACAGCTGTGTCGCCAGCGCATTGGTAGTGCCGGTCGAGATCTTCCCCCATTTTTGCCGCGTCAAATGGACCGCGCGCCGTGACAAGCATGTGGCTTTCTGCCCGGTCTCGCGCGTCTAACCGGTCCAGGATCACGCGTGCTGCGGAGAGAGAGGCTTGCGTCCAGTCGGCATTCAAAGACGCGATGAGGTTTGCCTCACTTTTGAGGATCACCCCGTCATCCAGAATTTTCAGACTGTTGGCGACAAGCGTTGCCCCCGTCGAAGTAATATCCACGATCACCTCTGCAGACCCCGCTGCAGGTGCGCCTTCGGTCGCCCCAAGACTTTCGACAATCCGATAGTCATTGACGCCATGGTCTGCGAAGAATGTACGCGTGAGATTGAAGTACTTTGTTGCCACGCGCAGGCGCTTGCCGCGCTTTGCATGGAACGCCAGTGCCACATCATCCAGATCGGCCATCTTGTCGACGTCGATCCAGCTCTGGGGTACAGCAACGACAACATCTGCATGTCCAAAACCAAGTTTGAGCAGAAGCTCAACACTTGCGTCTGGTGCAGCCAGTTTCTCGCGGATTAAATCCTCACCCGTGACACCAAAGTGGATGCTGCCCTGTTCGAGATTGCCCGCAATTTCCGAGGCTGACAGGAAAGCGATTTCAACATCTGCGACACCCTTCAAAGTGCCGGTATATCCACGCCCGCCATTTTTTTTGACCGTCAGGCCTGCGCGCTTGAAAAACTCCGATGCGTTTTCCTGCAGGCGGCCTTTAGAGGGAAGACCCAATATGAGTTTGTTCGCGCTCATTTTTTGTCTCCCCGGTTTGTCGCTTGAAACAGGCGCTCCAGAGCAATCGCACAGCCCACCGCTTGCACGGGTTTTGGTGCCCCGAGACTTTGCAACAGACCGTCATAGCGGCCACCCCCGACAATAACGGCGTCGGTGCCCAGTTCAGGGACGCGCAGTTCAAAAACGTGGCCAGTGTAATATTCCAGCTTGCGTCCGAACCCGGTTGAGAAGGTCGCACAATCAAGATCAATGCCCGCTTCCCCAATTGTCTTCAAGCGGAGCGCTAGTTTTTGAAGGGCTGCGTCAGCTGTGACACCATTTGCCTTCAGTAAGTCCACCACAGTCTCTGCTGCTTTTGTCGCAGGGACAGAGATTTTCATATAGGCATTGATCACATTGGCAGCTTCTTCGGGCATGCGTTCTGTTGTGGCATCGCTCGCCTTCTCCAGCAGTCGGCTTGCTATCTCATCCACACCGCGTCCCCCAACAGGCGCAATGCCACCCAACTTCAGCACATCGGTCAGAAGTGTTGTTGCTTGTGTCTCATTGAGGCCCGCAAGCACCGAGAGAAGACCGCTTTGATCTTCGCCGCTGGTTCCACCCTCTCCATTCGACAGGTCCGTTAGAAGGTTCGCAAAGAAGTCCGGCCGCCAGAACTGACGCTTTAAACGCCCCTTCCAGCCAGCGGGAATGTTGATGGCATCAATCAGCGCATCGAAGAGGGAAAGGTCTCCGAGCTCCAACTGAAAGTCGGAGAGCCCCGCCGCTTCGACCGCTGCGATGCCCAACCGGGTGACCTCTGCGTCGGCAGTGGCTTCGTCCACCTCGCCTAAGATCTCAATGCCGCTCTGGTTGTATTCACTGAGCTTTTCAGACCCCAAAGGCTGGTAGCGATAGACCGGTCCGCTGGAACACAGACGTTGAGGTCCCGCTCCCTCGGGCTCGCGCTCCAGATAGAGACGACAGACGGGGATCGTGAGTTCTGGCCGCAGGCAGAGCTCTTGTCCGCCCGCATCGGTAAACAGATAAGTCCGTCGCCTGATATCTTCTCCGGATCGATCCAGAAAAATATCAGCTGGTTGAAGAACGGGGGCCGTTATGGGCTCAAACGATGCCGCCTCAAAGGACGCCCGCACGGCGCGTGCTTGGGCTTCGCGCGCCTTAAGCTCGTCGCCACTGCTGGAAATGCTTGTCATGGTCTCACCCCGCATCAGCCCCTTTAGGGGACATCATTACGGGCTCCTGTCTAACATGGAAATGCAAAGAATTCTGAAAGAGTGTCGCGTCAGGCCCACATGACCTCCAGCTGGTGCCGGAGCGTCAGTGAGCCTAGCTATGTCGGGCGAGAATTTCTTGCACGTGCTTGACCAGATCACCGCGTGGCACGGACACCTGCGCGTGGGCGCTTTCGCGCCATTCCGCGTTGTCGGTAATTTCTTCTGACTTCTGAGCGCCCAGAATCAGGTCTTTCAAGGTGACCTCGCCTTTCTCGCGTTCGTCACCCCCTTCGATGACGACAATGGGCGCACCGCGGCGGTCCGCATATTTCACCTGGGCCCGCATGCCTGATCCACCGAGATAAAGCTCTGCGCGAATGCCCGCGGCGCGCAATTCGGTGACCATTTTCTGATAGCCCGGCATGGCATCCTGATCCATCACCAACACGATCACAGGCGCTGGCACAGTGTTTTCTTCTACCTTGCCCAGTGCCTCAAGTGCCGTGAACAGACGGCTGACACCGATGGAGAAGCCGGTGGCGGGCACTTTTACGCCTTTGAAGCGTTCGACCAGATCGTCATAGCGACCGCCACCCCCAACAGAGCCAAAGCGGCGTTGCGCCCCGTCATCGTCCACCGCTTCAAATGTCAGCTCAGCTTCGTAGACAGGCCCGGTGTAATAGCCGAGGCCACGCACAACAGCTGGATCAAATGCCACACGATCAGGCTCATAGCCCACCGCTGTCAAAAGCGCGTCGATCTCGCGCAGTTCCGAGACGCCTTCGAGGCCGACTTCGCTGTCACCGACGAGCGCTTCCATCGCCGCGCACACTTCGGCGCGGCTGCCACCGCCACAGTCGGTGAAGGCAATGATGCTCTCAATCTGCTCGTCTGGCAGACCGGCCCCTTGCGTGTAATCACCGGATTCATCTTTGCGGCCCTTGCCAAGCAAGAGGCGCACACCCTCGCTGCCCAATCGATCCAGTTTGTCGATGGCACGCATCACCGTGAGGTGTTGCTGCTCGAATTCAGGCCCTTCACCGACAATGCCACAGGTCTCAAAAACACCATCCAGCACTTTTCGGTTGTTGACCCGCATAACGTAAGAACCGCGCGGAATTCCCAATGCTTCCAGGCAATCGGCGGCCATCATGCACATCTCTGCGTCCGCGGCAGCGCCTGGAGCACCCACGGTATCGGCATCAAATTGTGTGAACTGACGGAAGCGACCCGGCCCGGGCTTTTCGTTGCGCCACACGGGCCCCGTCTGATAGCGACGAAAGGGCTTTGGCATCGCGTCATAATTTTCCGCGACATGCCGCGCCAAGGGTGCCGTCAGATCATACCGCAGCGACAGCCACTGATCGTCGTCATCCTGAAAGGAAAACACGCCCGCGTTGGGCCGGTCTTCGTCGGGCAGAAACTTGCCCAGCGCGTCCGCATATTCAAAAGCGGAGGTCTCCAACGGCTCGAAGCCATAGAGCTCATAAACATCCCGGATGCGGGCAAGCATGGCAGTTTCCGCACGGACCGTTGCCGCCGGAATGTCTCTCAGTCCCTTGGGCACCCGGGCCTTGGGACGAAATGTTTTTTTCTTTTTCGCCATTATCTCGCCGCTCTGCCCTGTCTGTCTGCTCTTATCGGGCCGGGCATACCTAACGCAAGGCTGGCGCTCCCGCAAGCCCAGCAGATGGCTCAAACCGTTGAGCAATCAGACTCTTTTGGGACCCATCCGAGACTCCTTGCTGACATGTTCCACTTATGTTCCAATGCGTCCGATCGGGAGCAAAAACAAGGAATGACCTTCCATGGAACAGCGTTACAGCATCATCACGTTCGGCACGTCTGACATGGCCCGGGCGCGGTCCTTTTACGAAGACCTTCTGGGATGGCAGCCCTTTATGACAGAAGGCATGACGGCCTATGACGCTGGTGGCTTTGTCTTTGGCCTGTTTGGTCACGAAGATTTGGCAAAAGATGCTGATCTGGACCCTACCGTCCCTGCCGATGGCTACCACGGCTTCGCGGTCGCTTATAATGCGCGAAGTGAGAAAGAAGTGGATGAGCTTCTGGCGCTCATCGGGGACAAGGGTGCCCCGCACGGGGCAAAGATCCTGAAGCCCGCACACAAGGCTTTTTGGGGCGGATATTCCGGCTATTTTGCAGATCCGGACGGTCACGCCTGGGAAGTTGCGTTCAATCCCTATTGGGAATTTGCCGATGACGGCCGGCTGAAACTCCCCAAGCCCCAGAGCGCTTGAGAGCGCTGCCACTCCTTACTGAGACGTTAAATGTTAAGAGTCTGGCAACCATAGTGTTCGGAACGGGAAACACGCCCTAAGTCCTTGTAATTAAATAATAAGTTCTCCTGATCGTCGCTGTTTCGCATTGTGTGTCCTGGCAAAGCACCTACCAAATAGCTCATTTCTTTACGCTCTGTTTACCAAGAGGGCCCCATGGTTAGCGAAAGCTTAACAATGAGACCGTCGAATGATTCGATCTGCCCCCCTCTCTACAAGCCCCGAGTCCACAGCCTCACACGCTGTGACCGCCAGCCTTGATCCAGCGCCTGCCCGCCTGACACTTGCCCTTATCAGCGATGCGGGCCTGCCTGCCTCCGTCTTTGACGGCTTGGATGCAGACGTTGTTGTGATCACGAGATCGCGCGGCATTGCGCCCTTGCTTGCCCCCGGACTTGATGCGGTTCTCTACGACATGGGGATCGCCGCAGACAGCGACTTTGAGGCGCTCGCACGTGTGGTGAGCCTTGGCCCTGACGTTCCGGTGATCGCCCTCTTTGAAGCCCATGCCTTTAGCCGGGCAGCCGCTGCCCACGCCATTGAGCATGGCGCAGATGATGCCTGCGTCTTCGATGCTTTCAATGCTGAAGCTGTTTTAACGCCTGCAAACCTTGCAATCGCTCGATTTGCCCGGCGCGATGCGGGGTATGCGGTGCCAATCGCGGAAGCCGCCGTTCCTGATCTCCCGAAAGAAACGGCACTCACAGAACCTGTGACGGTCGTTCAGGAAGCCGCCGACGCCATGGTCATTCTCGACAATGATGGGAAAGTCGCCTTTGCTAACTCCGCCGCGGCGGAACTTCTGGGCCGGTCTTTGGAATCTCTCGCTGGTGAACGGTTGGATATGCCGACCACTCCTGGTGAACGCGATATTCAGATCACCCAACCATCCGGCGAAGAGCGCACAGCCGACCTGCGGATTGTTGAAACCGAGTGGGGCGGGCAGCCCGCACGTGTGGCGGCCTTTACCGATACGACTGTCCGCAAACGTCTTGAACAAACTATGCGGGACGCGGAAAGGCAGGGCCTCACGTCGCAGCGGCGAACAAACAGCTTCTTCTCCAACGTCAATCACGACCTTCGTACCCCGCTCACCCATATTATCGGCTTCTCAGAGATCATGAAGGATGCGCAGTTCGGACCGCTGGCTGAGCGTTACCGGGAATATGCGCGCGACATCCATCAATCCGGCACGATGTTGCTGGATATGATCGAAGATCTGTTGAGCATTGCGGAATCTGAAGCCGAGGACACCCACCTCAGCAATGACATCTGTAGCCTGGACGCTTTGATCGAAACTGTTGTGACCGCACAAAGCCGGAATGCGGCGGAGGCTGGTGTCAGCTTATCCGCCAGGCCCTGCCCCGACCTCCCTGGTTTTCGAGGAGATGCAAAACGACTACGTCAAGGTGTCTATCGGATGATTTCGGAATTGTTGCACACCACCGGACCTGGGTCGCACATTGAATTGGCGGTCACCCATGAGCACAGTTCCCTGACCATTGCCGCCCTTATTGACGCACCAGACGGCTCAGAGATGTCATTGCCATATGACGAGTGTGCTCAGGATGCCTGTGCGTTGGTGGAAGATCCGTTTGTCAGCGCTGAAGGCCGTCGCCGCCCTCGAGACATGGGGTTGGCGCTTTCCCTCACACGGAAAGTTGTGGAACTTCATGGCGGAACGTTATCCGTTGAGTCTTCCGCGAAGAACCAGCCAACTGTTCAACTCATGCTGCCTGTCGCACGGCTTGTGCGTTAGCCGCTACTCAATCAAACAATGCGTCAATATCGTCCTGGCTCGCTCTGTCATCTGCCTCAGGCATTGACGGACCACTTGCCAGAGCACGGCCTTCCGGCACCTCGTCACCTTCTGTGCCATCATCTGCGGCTTCAACGCCATCAAACGACGACTTGCCCCAGATTTCTTGCATGCTTTCGATACGCTCTTCGATGTAACGCAGCGCACTGACGACCTTGTTGATCCGTTGGCCGGTAATGTCCTGAAAGTTACAGGCTTCAAAGATCGCGACGACCTGTTCCTGGATCTCCAGCGCTTGTCCTGCCTCAGTAGCGCTTAGTGAGACTCCTAGTGCCGTGGCGTTGGTTTCAATGATCTCTGCCGCATTGAGAATGCCCTCCGTTGCGGTTTCTGTGCCGGCAACGACTTCGTCCAACTCATCCGTAACGGTTCTGATGCGATCAGAAGACGCGCCATCGTAGCGGAGCGCAACAATCTCACTTTTTGTCCGCAGAATTGCGGCTTGCATGAGATCAAGTTCCGTCTTCAACTTCGCGGCTTCTTTGATTTCGTCTTTGTATTTATCGAGCAACCCGTCTTGTGGGTCAGCGGGCGCAACATCTGGCACGGCCAAGTTGTCAACAGGGGCAATGCTTCCAGATTGTCCCAGCTGCCCAATGGCATCCATGACTTCCCGGTGCCGCTCCGCTGCGACACCCTCTGGAACAGAGGAACCCGTCTCGGACATCGGCTCTGCATCCGCGCCGAGCTGATCCCGTGTGTGAATGTTCACGGTCTCAATTCTGAATTTTCTTTTTGGGTTGCCCATAAACAAACTCGCCCTGCGACTGCCATAGCCCCGCCGACACGTGCGGAACTCTTTGTCCGAAAGTACCGGCAAATCGCTAACAAGCAGTTTAGTCCGAATGGTTTAGTTCATATTTAAACTCTGTTTACCAATCGACACCGCCGTTTGCACAACAATAGTTCTTATGGGCACTTTCGCACCCATCGCGGATTTGTTCTTTTTTGCAGATCTGCGCGCAAACAGACCTTGTGTCTGCTTGTTCAGCCTTCGATCTTCTCTTGGCAACCACGCTGCTTATCGGGCTCGTCCGGTGCTGCACGGTCCGGGACTTGATCTTTCGCCCCACCGACGTGCAAGAAGAAAGAATCGGTTAGTCGCGCTCAAGCTCAAATCGAATGGGTATTTCAAACTCCCTTACAGTTCGATTGAGGCCTGCTGGAAATCTAGGCAAGGGCTCCGCGCGTTTCAGCATTTTGACAACTTCCTTATCCAAGACTTCATAGCCGGTCGATCCCGTCAGCTCATACTGCAGGACGTCGCCTTCGGAGTTGAGAGTGAAGGTAAGTTGGGCCACACCTTCCAAGTATCTTCGTCTGGCGGCTCTGGGGTATCGCTTATGCCGAGCAAGCCAGCTGGAAAGCTGTGCTTTGTAGGCCGATGCCACAGAAGCATCAGCAGGACCTGTGAGTGCGACCGCGCTGCCTGTTTCGGCAATTTGTTGTGATTCATTGTTCTGCGATGTAGGCGCAGATGCTTGCTCAATTGTGGAAGATTGATCGGGCTTTGGGGTCGGCTTCGTTTGAACGACAGGGGTGATGGGCTGTTCGGGAGGAGCTACTGGCCGGATTTGTTCTCTTACTGGGTCTGGTTCAGGTTCTGGCAGAACAGGCGTCTCCTGCTCAGCCACTACCGTCTCTGAACGATCATCAGTGGGGGCATTGCTGGGCGCAAGCGCGAGGCGTATGGAACTTGCCCCAGCATTGTGAAGATCAACCACCGGCATCCACCACCACACCAAACCCGCACCAGCGTGGAGCAGAAGCGCGATAGCCAGAACAATGGCCCATTCTTTCGATGCACCCGACATTACGATCTAGTCCGCCCCATCGGAGGGCACCCCGAATGTCGAGACACCACGCACATGCTCTTCCACATGCAGCTTGCGCTTGAGCGGCGGAAAGGCCCTTTGCGAGCAATCAAGTCGTTCGCATAAGCGGCAGTTGACGCCGATGGGCGTCGCGGCTTCTTCATTATCCAGGTCATGCCCCAGTGAATACGCGAAATCACGCGCATGGGAAATGTCACATCCCAATCCCACGACATATTGGTCGCCGGGCACGCCGATGCCAGATCCGGCACGACTCACCGTTCTGGCAATGGAGAAATAGCGCGTCCCGTCATCCATGGCGACGACCTGGGTATACACCTGGCCCGGAACACGAAACGCGTCATGCACGTTCCACCTTGGGCACGTTCCGCCAAAGCGGGCAAAGTGAAAGCCTGCCGCTGAAAAGCGTTTCGAGACATTGCCCGCATTGTCGACCCGAATGAGAAAGAAGGGGATGCCCCTGGCACCCGCACGCTGCAACGTCGTCAGCCGATGACAGACTTGCTCAAAACTCGTCCCGAAACGGCGGCCCAGTAGGCGAATGTCATATTTGGTCTCTTGAGCTGTTCTGAAGAAGGCGCTGTAGGGCATCAGAAGCGCTGCTGCGAAATAGTTCGCCAGGGCAATGCGCAGAAGGCGCCGCGCCTCATCATCACTCAGCCCGGATTGCTCGACAATCTGTTCCAGTGTTTTGGTCTGTTCCAGAAAACCCACCTGGTAAGCCAGCTGGAAGGAACGGCCTGGTTGATCCAGCAACTCAGAGAGAAACATGGTTTGCCGATGGCGGTCATACCGGCGCAGCTCACCCGACATGAAGTCGGAGGGCACAACTCGCGTGCTCACGCCGTGGGTGTCGCGCAGATAATCCCTGAGCGCCACATAGGGCTCGTCGGCTGAGAGCTGGGCGCTCTGGTACAGATCTTCGGCGGCTTCATCGAGTTCAGGAAAATGATTTGTATGGGCGTTGATGAAATCTCGGACTTCTTCAATCGGCTGGCCCGTGCCCTGAGACGTGGTGTCATCATCTCGGTCAGCAAGGCGCTCGGCGAGCATCGAGCTTGCCTCCACCGCCTCCTGGTATGACCGATAAAGGGTCGCCACCGCGTCTGCGATGGCCGGCGTGGCGTCCGCTACATCCTTGAGATCCTGATCTGACAGGCCCGTGTCCCGCATCAGCGGGTCTGAGAAGACCTCCTTCAGGGCTGACAGGGCCCGCGCTTCCTCATCGCCCCCCAATGAGCGCAGATCCACATCAAAGACATCGGCCATTCTGAGCAGGATTTGCGCTGAAACGGGCCTCTGATTGCGCTCAATAAGGTTCAAATAGCTCGCAGAGATGGAAAGCTCCTCAGCCATCCGGGCCTGGGTCAGCCCCTTGTCGCGCCTCAGCCTACGCACCCTGGGGCCTGCGAAGACCTTTTTATCCTGCTTCTCATGCGCCATTTTTCGCACTTTCCCGTCACCAAACTTTACAAGATTTACATTTACTACAGAATCTCACAGGAATCGTGTAAAGATTTTTACTTTAATATTTTCAATGACTTATGAATCGTTGGACATTCATTTGTACGAGTTGTATGACCCCGCTCACAGCATCCTGGCGCTATGATCAGGAGCTATCCTGTGACAGCGGAGGTTTGAGATCATGAGCCAGGCTCAAGTAAAGTCCAGCGTTGAGGGCGTCGAAATCATCGGCGCGATGAAACCGGGATATGAGCGGGTTCTGACCGATGAGGCTTTGGCCTTTGTCGCAGACCTGGAACGGAACTTTGGTGGCCGCCGCCGCGCGCTTCTGGAAGCCCGCGCAGAACGTCAGAAACGGTTCGATGCCGGTGAACTCCCAGACTTCCTGCCTGAGACACAATCTGTGCGCGATGGCGACTGGAAGATCTCTCCTATCCCAAAAGATCTACTGGACCGCCGGATCGAGATCACCGGTCCCGTCGACAATCGGAAGATGGTCATTAATGCGCTGAACTCTGGCGCCAACTCCTACATGACCGACTTTGAAGACGCAGCGTCACCGACCTGGGACAATATGATTGGTGGTCAGCTGAACCTCATGGACCTGTGGGCGGGCACGATCGGCTTCACCGACGAGAGCAATGGCAAGACCTATGACGCCCTCCCAAATGGTGAGCGGGCAACCCTCATTGTCCGTCCTCGCGGCTGGCATCTGGAAGAAGCGCACCTGAAGATTGACGGCCAGAACATGTCAGGCGGCATGTTCGATTTCGGCATGTACCTCTTCCACAGCCATGCAAACCTTAAAGCCAACGGCACCGGCCCCTATTTCTATCTGCCGAAAATGGAAAGCCATCTGGAGGCCCGCCTCTGGAACGACGTCTTCACGCACGCGGAAAAAGCGCTTGGCTTTCCCGTGGGGACAGCGCGCTGTACGATCCTCATTGAAACATTGCCTGCCGCCTTCGAGATGGACGAGATCCTCTATGAAATGCGCGACCATATTGTTGGTCTGAACTGCGGTCGTTGGGACTATATTTTCAGCTACATCAAGCGGCTTGGCAAAAACCCGAACTACATTCTGCCGGACCGGTCGCAGGTAGGCATGGGCGAAGCGTTCCTGTCAGCCTATTCCCTCCTTCTCATCAAGACCTGCCACAGGCGTGGGGCGTTCGCGATGGGTGGCATGGCGGCCCAGATCCCTGTGAAGGGCGATGATGCTGCCAATGAAGCCGCCTTCGCAAAAATCCGGGCGGATAAAGAGCGCGAAGCAAATAACGGTCATGACGGCACATGGATTGCCCACCCTGGCATGGTTGACGTGGTGAGTGAGATCTTTGGCAAACTGCCAGAGACCAACCAGCTTGCGCGCCAACGTCAGGACGTGGATGTCGGCCAGAAGCAGATGATCGCGCCTCACAAGGGCGAACGCACGGAAGAAGGCTTGCGGGACTGCTGCCGTGTGGGTGTGCAGTATATCGAGGCCTGGCTTGGTGGCCGGGGCGCTGTACCGCTCTACAATCTCATGGAAGATGCAGCGACGGCTGAAATCAGCCGGACGCAGATCTGGCAATGGCTCTATCACGAAGTTGATCTCAGCGACGGACAGAAGGTCACGAAGGAACTCTTTGCGACCCTGCTCGATGATGAAATGAAGAAACTTGAAGAAACGCTCGGCGAAGAGCGTTGGACATCCGGTCATTTTGACGAGGCGATCTCTATGTTCTCCGAAATGGCAACATCCCGGGAGTGCGAGGAATTCCTCACGCTGCCGGCCTATGAACTTCTCGTCAAAAACGGGAACTGATCTCACTACCACTCAACCGATAGCTCGACTGAGTGTCACCTCTAACTAAAGGACAATGCTATGAGCAAAACGTTCTACGATATTATCCCTAGCGCCCCAGCTGGTCGCTTCGACGACGTCGAGCGCAATTACACGGTTGAAGAAGTTGAAAAGCTTCGCGGGTCTTTCCCCATTGAACACACACTCGCATCACGCGGCGCCAACAAGCTGTGGGAAGGTCTTCACACAGAAGATTACATCCACTCACTTGGCGCTCTTTCCGGCAACCAGGCCATGCAGATGGTCCGCGCTGGTCTGAAAGCGATCTACCTGTCGGGTTGGCAGGTTGCTGCAGATGCCAACACAGCTTCTGCGATGTACCCTGACCAGAGCCTCTACCCTGCAAACGCTGGCCCTGAGCTTGCAAAGCGCATCAACAAGACACTTCAGCGTGCCGACCAGATCGAGCATTCTGAAGGTGGTGCAACGCGCGATTGGTTCGTTCCTATCGTTGCTGATGCGGAAGCCGGTTTCGGTGGACCTCTCAACTGCTTTGAAATCATGAAAGCCTACATCGAAGCGGGCGCTGCTGGCGTGCACTACGAAGACCAGCTTGCTTCTGAAAAGAAGTGCGGTCACTTGGGTGGCAAGGTTCTGATCCCAACAAAAGCACATGAGCGCAACCTGAATGCTGCGCGTCTTGCTGCTGACGTTATGGGCACACCAACGCTGATCATGGCGCGGACAGATGCTGAATCTGCCAAGCTCATCACATCAGACGTTGACGAGCGGGACCACCCGTTCATCGATTTCGATGCTGGCCGGACACCTGAAGGCTTCTACCGTCTGAAAGATGGCACTGGCGTTGATCACTGTATCGCTCGCGGTAAAGAGTTCGCGAAATATGCTGACCTTCTGTGGTGGGAAACTTCTGTTCCTAACCTGGATGATGCGCAGCGTTTTGCTGATGAAGTTCGCAAAGATCATCCTAACCAGATGCTTGCTTACAATTGCTCACCTTCCTTCAACTGGGAAGCAAATCTGGACAAGGACACAATCGCCAAGTTCCAGAAAGAAATTGCGAAGATGGGCTACAAGTACCAGTTCGTTACACTGGCTGGCTTCCATCAGCTCAACTACGGCATGTTCCAGCTCGCATCCGGCTACCGGGATCGTGGCATGGCTGCATACTCTGAACTGCAGCAGGCTGAATTTGCTGCGGAAGACGCAGGCTACACAGCAACACGCCACCAGCGTGAAGTTGGCACAGGCTATTTCGACATGGTCTCTGTGGCTGCTGCGGGCGGCGAAAGCTCAACGACGGCTCTGGGTGAGTCGACAGAAAGCGCGCAGTTCAAGTCAGACGCTGCGGAATAGTCCTAAAGCTCATAGCTTTGACAGAACCCCGGCGGGCAACTGCCGGGGTTTTTCTTTGCGCTCTCGCCCCTTCTCCCGATAGGCTTCCTGCAATAAGAAACACATCAGGGAGAAGAACATGTCAGATGCCGCCACATTGGATATCAAGGGAGACGTTGCACCGGGCTTTGAAGGTGTGCGCGATGCCTTCGCCAACAATTTCGCAAGTGCAGGTGATGTCGGCGCCTCTTTCGCTGTCTGGAAGGATGGAGAATATCTGGTCGACATCTGGGGCGGGCATGCGGACGCTGCAAAAACAAAAGACTGGCAGCGGGACACGCTTCCCAATGTCTGGTCCACCACCAAGGCCGTGGCGGCGTTCTGCCTCGCGATGCTCGTTGAACGGGGCCAGCTTTCTTATGATGACAAGATCACGAAGCACTGGCCAGAATTTGGCGCGCAGGGCAAAGGTCAACTCACCGTTGGCCAAGTGCTGTCGCACCAGTCCGGTGTCTCCACCGTTCGCGAACCTCTGACCCTTGAGGATCTTTATGATCATGATGCCATGGCATCACGCATGGCGGCCGCAGAGCCGCTTTGGGAGGCCGGAACACGGTCGGGCTATCACGCCCTTACCCATGCCTTCACCACGGGGGAGCTGGTCAAACGCATCACGGGGAAAACCATCGGGCAGTTTTTCCGCGACGAAGTCGCAGGCCCCTGGGACATAGATTTTCACATCGGCCTTCCTGAAAGCGAAGACAGCCGTGCCGCAGAGATGATTGCGGCAGAAAAAGCTCAAGCCTTAGACGCGAACACTCTCAACGATGTGCAGAAACTCACCTTTGCCAACCCGGCCCCTTCTGCCACTGCGCCCAATACACGGGCATGGCGGGCAGCGGAGCTCTCCTCTGCGGGAGGACGGGGCTCTGCGAGTGCGCTCGCCAAACTTTTTGGCGCTGTCGCCACAGACGGCACGCTTAACGACACAAAACTGATTAGTGCGGAGACGCGGGAAAAGCTCTCCGCCGAGCAGCTTTTCAATGAAGACCTGGTTCTGGGCATGCCTGTAAGCTGGGGCGCAGGCGTGCTGCGCAATCTGGGCGGTCTTCTGTACGGGCCTAATGAAGCGTCTATCGGCCATTCGGGCTGGGGCGGTTCTTTTGTCCTCGCCGACCCCACTGCAGGTGTCGGTATCGCCTATGTGATGAACCAGATGGGTCCGGACCTTGCGGGCGACCCCCGCGCCATGGGGCTTCTCGCAGCGTCTTATGAGGCGCTTGGCTAATTCACGACTGCTCCGCGCCGTTCATCCAGTTCGGCGCGGATGGTGGCGTGCATCTCCTCATCAAGCGGGTAGAACCAGATGGCGATGATGCCGATCGCCATCATGACCACCGGTGCCATCGACACCATGAGCAGAATACCCTCCAGGGCTTCTGGTGACTGCGCTTCGCCTGCAACATAGCCCGTCGTGCTCAACACAGCGGCTGCGAGCGCGCCGCCTACAGCCATGGCGAGTTTTTGGAAGAAGCTCGACGTTGCATAAATCGCCCCGTCGGCGCGCACGCCCTGCTTCCATTCCGCATATTCCACGGTGTCGGGCAACATGGCCCACCCAAGCACGGTTGGTGCTGCAAAGAAAAAGGATCCGGCGGCGGAGATAACAAAGATGGCACCAAGCGCATCATACGGCGTGAGGTAGAGGGCAACACCGGTGACCATGCCGAGGAGAGCGCCAATGACAAATGTATTCTTTTTGCCCCATTTGCTTGCGACCCATGGCGTGACAACGATGCCCGCCAACTGGCCCAACAAAGTAAAAAGCATATAAACCGGAAACAGATCGCTGCGCTCCAGATTGTATTGAAAATAGTAGATCACTGCCGATGAACGCAGAATGTAAGCAAGCATGCCCATCAAAAATGCGACGATCAGCAACCAAAGCGGCAGGTTGCGCGACATCACAGAGATCATGTCCGAAAAGCTTGGCGGCTTTGTATCCACCGCGACGACTCTTTCTTCTGTCTGAACGAAGGTCAATGCGAGCAATAGAACTGCCAGCACCCCATAAAGCCCGAGGGTCATTTGAAACCCTTGTGCGCCCCCACCCAACAAAGTCACCAATGGCTGAGTGCCAACACCCACGATGATACCGCCCCCCAGCGCGAACGCCATGCGATAGGCTGAGAGCGTCGTTCTCTCCGTCGCGTCATTGGTGATAAGGGCGGTGAGGCCGGAATAGGGGATGCTCACGATTGTGTAAGCGATGCTAAACGCGATGTAGGTGGCATAGGCATAGATGACTTTTCCATCTGCATCCAAATCGGGCACCGAAAACATTGCGATCGCAATGACCGCCAGAGGCGGTGCTCCAAACAGGATGTAGGGCCGGAACTTTCCCCACTTTGTTTTCGTGCGGTCCGCAATCATGCCCATGATGGGGTCCGTCACGGCATCAACAAGGCGCGCGACCAGGAATATGGTGCCCGCAGCAGCCGCAGAGATGCCGAAAACATCCGTGTAAAAATAGAGCAGATAGATGATCGCTGATTGAAAGAAGAGATTGACGGCAAGATCACCCACGCCGTAGCCAAGATAGGCGCCGAGCCCAAGTTTTTGCGTTCCATTCACCACGGATGTGCCGTCTGACATATTTTCCCCGAAAGTCCGGGCTGAATATTCTCAAACTGCCCTAAGCGCCAATTTAGGCGGTAAACTACCCCATTGCATCATAGGATGTAGCCAATTTTTGCGGTGACACTTGGCGGTACGCGCCGCGTAGGATTCATCGCCCATGACAACAGATATCAGGTACCTCTATGACGACTTCCCTTGCCACGACCGACCTTAGCGATGCTCATGCCGACATGATTGCCCATGTCGATCCGATCTTCCTTGACTATGGAGGGCGGACCAGTTTTCACGGGCCGATCACCACGCTTAAGGTCTTCGAGGACAATGCGCTGGTACGCACTGCCGTCGAAGGACCTGGAGAGGGCCGCGTTCTTGTCGTGGACGGCGGCGGCTCCAAGCGGTGCGCGCTCTTTGGTGGCAATCTCGCGCAGCTTGCGGCTCAGAATGGCTGGGCAGGCGTCGTGGTTTTTGGTTGCGTGCGGGACCGGGATGAACTTGAAGCCGAACAGGTTGGCGTTAAAGCCATTGGCCATCACCCCCGAAAGAGCATCAAGAAAGGTCTGGGAGACAGCGATGTGCCTGTGACCTTTGCCGGTGTCACGTTCACTCCGGGCGCCTGGGCCTATGCGGACCGGGACGGGATTATCGTTTCGCCGACCCCCCTAACCTAGCCTCCCAATTCGCCCTCCACATTTTTACAATTTTCTTCTTGCGATTAATTCTCACTTTCATTATCAAGATGGAGTGACCTGATCCGAAGGAGACCTGCTGATGAAGATGCTGGAATTTTCGCCCCGCCCGGAGGGCTCGAAGGAGATCCCGGAGCGTTATGTGCCTGGAACAGACCTCGCAACTTTTGGCTTTGCTGAGCAGTTTCTGGTCTGGGCGACGCGGGCGGCCCATATGGGATCAGATCGTGGATATGGACAGGTCCGCCTTGACGCCGCCTTTGCTGCGATCGATGCCCCAAACGCTCTGCCCTGCCTTCTCGATTTCCTCCGCGACCTTGAACAGCAATTTGGGCGGCCGCTCGCAGCCCCCTGCTTCAAATGGCGGGCGGTGCTGGCAGATGAAGCGCGGGTGCTGACGTTGGTCTCACGTTTCCAGGGGGCCGCAGCGGGTGTCCCTGGTTCGCTGCCGAAGCTCTCTGCTCCATTGCTGCAAACGGGGCAACGCCTGGCTATGGCTCTGAGTGCTGCTGGACTACATCTGCATCCCGTCACACGCCACGCGACACCGACCTGGCCAAATGGGATGCCCGTTTTGCATTAAATAATTGCGGGGAGGTGGTCCCCCGCATGGCTCCTGCCTGCTCGCAGGCCTGCAGGAGCGCTTAAGCGCGTACCCTGGCTCGACACTCCTCCTCGGGTCAGCGGTACGCGCTTTTAGCTTTTTTAGAAGCCATTGTTCTTTGCGATCGCGCCTAGCCAGTGTGCAGTGGGCTTTACTGTTCGTGTTTGCGTGATGCGATCCACTGCGATGAGGCCAAATGTTGGGACATATCCCAACATCCACTCAAAATTGTCCAGCATCGACCAATAGCAATAGCCGCGTACATCAATCCCATCGGCGAGGCAGTTGCCAACACCTTCAAGGGCCTTTCTGACGTAGGCTTCGCGACGCATGTCATCCTCTGTCCCAATGCCGCTCTCGGTAACGATAATCGGTAGGCCGGTATAGGCCGCGGTGTAGCGGATTGTGGCTTCGAGCGATTCTGGATAAAATTCATATCCCATCTGTGTGGTCTCGACGTCGTCTGGCACTTTGAGCTTTCCCGATGGGCCATAGACAGTCCTTGAGTAGGTCTGAACCCCAACAAAGTCATCGCCTTTCGTGACATCAAGAAAGGCATCAATGCAACGGGCGCGGGCCGCATCCCGCAAGGCCTCGCCGCCTTCAATGGCTTGCTCATCTTGAATCGCAAGTGTCACACCAACAGGCGTACCTGGCGCGCGCCTTCGAATGGCTTTGACTGCCAAGCGATGAGCGCGCTTCATGCCTTCGGCCGCTGCTTCAATATCGCCCATAAAGAACGACGAAAACTGATCCGACCCGCACCGTTTTTGCGCGGCCTCAATGAAAGGCGCCAAACGGGACTGATCCGCAAGCATACCGTCGTGGAAAAAGCGAAGCGGGATGTTGATCTCATTGATCGTGCAGACATGGCCCCAGTCATGCCCCAAAACATCCGCCATAACGCTCGCGTAATGCGCGAAGTGCTCCGGTCCATCTTCTGATGCAAAGCCACCTTCGGCCGCGAACCAAAGCGGTGATGTGAAATGATGAAGAGTGACAATGGGCGTAAGCCCTTGCGCTCTTACAAAAGCTGTCATGCGCCGATAATGTTCCAGCGCAGCGTTGGAGATTTCACCCTTTTCCGGCTCTACCCGTGCCCATTCAACAGAAAAGCGATACGCATTGAACCCAAGTTCCTTAAGTAGCATCACATCTCTTTCATAGAGGTGATACTGATCGCAGGCATCCCCCGACGGTTCCTTGAACATGGTCGGATTTGTGTGTTCCATTAGCCAAAAGTCACTGGCGGTGTTGTTGCCTTCAACCTGATGGGCTGCGGTTGCAGTCCCCCAAATGAAGCCTTCTGGAAAATAGGTCATCCCGCTCTCCTCCTTTTTCCGCCTTTATTGATTGCCATTCAGCCAGAGAACAGACCCCGGCAGATGATTTGCCACTTCAGAGTCGCAAGCGGCGAGGCTCAGCCCCGCATAGCGATCAACATCCCGAATAGACTGCGCATTCGATCCTCCCCAGATCTTGTGCTTTAGCCGAAGTTTGTATTCTCCGCACAGGCACCCATGCGGCGTGTGATCTCAAAAAACTCAGCGACTGTTTCATCAATGATCTGTTTCACCGGCTTGATCTCGTCGATGAGGCCGACTGTCTGACCTGCGAGCCCGACGCTTGCTTCCATATCGCCCCCGAAATAGAGGTCGAGAATATTGGCAAATGTGTCTGCAGGCATCAGACCGTCTTCATAAATCTTTGCTGTCCGCTCCGTCTTCAAGGCGCGGATGCAGGGCGAGGCCTTTTTGTTCAGGACCCAGGTCCCTGCTTCATTGGCGTCGATAATCGCGTTTTTGTAGTTTGCGTGAACGGGGCTCTCTGCCGCGCTCACAAAACGGGTGCCCATCTGAACGCCCTCTGCACCCAGGGCGAAAGCTGCGGCCATGCCTTTGCCGTCACAGATGCCACCTGCGGCGATCAATGGGATGTCGACCTCTGCGCGGATTGCTTGCAGCAGAACGAGGGTTGAGACTTCTTCGGGGTTTTTGAATCCCCCGCCTTCGGCGCCCTCAACAACCAAGCCATCAACGCCCGCCTCAGCGCATTTCACCGCTGCGTCCACCGTCGGCACCGCGTGATAAACGGTGATGCCTGCATCTTTAAGGGGGCCGATAAATTTCTTGGGGCTGCCTGCAGATGTCGTAACGAATTTCACGCCGCTCTCACAAACAAAATCAAGGATCGCCTTTTCGCGCAGGAACATGATCGGCAGGTTCACGCCAAAAGGCTTATCTGTGATTTCCTGCATCTTCCGGATTTCAGCCTGACACGCCTCGGTTTCACCCGATGATGTCTCAATAATGCCCATGCCGCCTGCTTCACAGACAGCGGAGGCCAGCTGCGAGCGTGCAATCCAGCCCATTGGAGCCTGTACGATCGGATATTTTGAGCCCAGATGTTCACAAACGCGGTTCATGGCGCTTAACTCCCTATAGTGCTGTAGTACGTTGAATTTCGGTGGCGGGAGTAAAGCGGGAAGCCCTGTCCACGGCAAGGGCTATTGAGCCCAACCGCTCTTAGAAATGGGCGCCCCCGGTGGAAGCGCCCAATCTACATATCACTGGTGCATGAGCTTCTTAGCCGAAGTGCTTGTAGGCCTGTTTTACAGCCTTTGAGAGGTCTTTGTAGGCCGCCTCAATTCCCTTACGGACATCATCATACGCAAGTTCACTTTTCGCTGCGAGCGACCCAACTTGCTTCTCAAGCCGTGCCCTTTCGCCATGAAGCTGCTTCACTGTCTTGTCATATCGTTTCTGCGCGTCTGCGAGCACTTTTTTGCCCTCGCGCTCTACACGATCAATTTCCTTGGAAACGACTTTGATCTGCTGATCTAGCTTTGACTGTTGAGTGCTACGTTTCTTCGCTGCGGCTGTCTTTTTTGCTGCAGACTTGGGGCTTGCTGACTTCTTCTTTGACGCAGGTCGTTTCGCTACTCTCTTTTTCGCCACTTTTCGTTTTGGTGTTGCCGCTGCCATTGTGTGTCTCTCTGAGTTGGTTGATAAAGCTTCTAAACGCGCTGGCTCGTGAAACTCTCAAGCGATTAGTAGACCTATGACGAGAAGTGTCGACCAAAATCTGTTTCTGTGAATTGACACATGTCAGTCTTATCGAAAGACTTAGGAATGATGTTCCGTTCTCCGACAGATTTTCGTCCCCTCCAGACTGTGGTTTGGGCCTCATTACTGATGAAAATAGCGTCGGCGGCATATGCCCAAGAAACGGAGACAGCGTCATCACCTGGGTTGGGATGCGCCGACTGCTTACAGCTTCAAACCATTCAGCCCGATACTTTTGTGATGGGGTTTGACATCCAGGGTCGCCAAATGGGGCCGGATGAGGCTCCCGCCGTTAAGGTGACCATTGCCAATCCCTTCATGATGGGCGTGACACAGGTAACCCGCGCTCAGTTTGCTGTGTTTGCCGAAGCGACCGGGCACACCCCCCGGCTGGGGTGTTGGACCTACACTCAATATGGATGGGCCCAAGACCAAACAGCCACTTGGCGGGACCCGGGATTTCCTCAATCTGACACTGATCCCGTTGTCTGTGTCTCACGGACGGACGCACAAGCCTATCTCACCTGGGCATCTGCGCGTGATGGAAAACCCTATCGGCTGCCCAGTGAGGCTGAATGGCACTTAGCAAGTGCCGCAAACTTGCCCACCCCTTTTTGGGGCACGCAATATGATATTTGCGATTTCGGAAACGTCCCCGATCTGACATCAAAGAATAAGACCGCCAAAGCAGGAGAGCCTTGCAGCGATGGCGCGCTCTACACGGCACCGGTTGCAACCTACAAGCCCAACCCCAACGGGTTGTTCGACATGATCGGGAACGCCTGGGAGTGGACTGCGGATTGCTGGACCGGAAGCTATGAAGGATTGCCGAGGGATGGCTCTCCGCTTGCAGATCCCGGTTGTGCGGAATACGCCCTTAGAGGTCACTCCTGGACGGATGCCCCCGGTCCCGTCAGGCCGCACACACGCTATTCGCTGTCACCGGTCGCGCGCCAGTCCATGGTGGGCTTTCGCGTTGCGGCAGACGCTATCGAGGCCGAATAGCCTTTACTCAGCCGCCAGCTTCGCTGGTGGTTCTTGGGAGCCGCGCACAAGTTTACCCGGCAATGCGCCCGTCGCCCTGCCGTCGCGGCGGATGATCTCACCGCTTACAATCGTTGCCACATAACCGTCTGCCTCTTGCATGAGCCGCCGTGTGTTTGCCGGCAGATCGAAGATCATGTGAGGGGGGTGGAGACGAAGTTTCTTGAAATCAATGACATTCAGGTCTGCTTTGTATCCGGGCGTTATCAAGCCCCGGTCTAGCAGTCCCATTGCGACAGCCGTATCGCGGGTTTGCCGCTTCACCAGCCAAGAGAGATCAAGTTGTCCACCACGGGTCCGGTCTCGCGCCCAATGGGTGAGCATGTAGGTTGGAAAGCTGCCGTCGCATATGGCGCCGACATGTGCCCCGCCGTCAGACAGGCCTGGGATCGTGTAGTCGCTTTCAAGCATCTCTTTGGTTGGCTCGAGAGAAAACTCTGCATAATTCAGGAACGGGAAGTAGAGAAATTCACGCCCCTCATTCTGGAGCAAAATCTCGTAGGCCAGCTCGTCCGGGCGTTTCCCCTCACGTTCTGCGATTGCGGCAACACTTGTCGAGGGATCAGGCTCGTAGTTGGGGGGATCACCCAACTGGAACATCTTGTCATAGGAGCTTGCAATATGGTTCGCGAAAACATTCCCGCTCTGCGGCTGCTCCGAGAGAATTTGGGTGCGGACGTCCGGCTCCCTCATTTTGGCCACCCTCGCTGCAAGCGGCAGATCTGCTATTTCCCGATAGGAAGGATAGGTGATGAAGGGATGCACTGACCCCTGCAACCCAAGCAACAGACCCACAGGGCGGTTTGCAACCTGGCCACGCATTTCCAGCCCTGCGCGGTTCGCCTCTTCAAGTTTCGCCAACAATTCTTTGTAGCGGCCCGGCTTAATGTCAGCCTGAGCCAATGACAGGCTCAGGGGGCGCCCGGAAATACGGACCATTTCCCTCAGCGTTTCAAATTCAACCTGAAGGTCGGCAAAATCACTCACCAATTGTAGAACGCCTGCGCCGGATTTTCCCATCTCTTCTGCGATACCCACCAGCTCTTCGCGAGCGGCATCGTAAGTGGGCACGGCTGCGCCCTCTGCCGTTTTGTGCAAGATCGTGCGCGACGTCGTGAAACCAAGAGCGCCGGCCTCGACCGCTTCGCGGGTCAAGCTGCCCATTTCCTCGATATCTTTCTCGGTGGCTTTCCCCAGTGCCGCGCCCCGTTCGCCCATCACATAGACGCGTAACGCGCCATGTGGAACTTGCGCAGCAACGTCAATATCATGAGCACGCTCTTCAATAGCATCGAGATAGTCTGGAAAGGATTCCCAGTTCCAATCAAGCCCTTCATGAAGGGCGGCACCTGGAATATCTTCCACGCCCTCCATCAGGCTGATGAGTGTCTGGTGGTCTTGTTCGCGCACGGGGGCAAAGCCCACGCCGCAATTTCCCATCACAACAGTCGTGGCGCCATGCAGTGATGACGGCGTCACAAAACTGTCCCAGGTTACCTGACCATCATAATGGGTGTGGACATCAACCCATCCCGGCGTGACGAGTTTGCCGGTGGCATCAATTTCTTCTGCCGCAGATCCGGCAATCTCTCCGACGCCAACAATGCGACCATCCTTAACGGCAACATCAGCCTGATAGCCCTGAGACCCGGTGCCATCCAGGATGGTTCCGCCACGAATGATCAGATCAAAGTCACTCATCATCTTCTCCCGTCCCACCTTGGGCGTACTCGTCCAAATCTATATGCCTCATCCCGTCTCACCTGCCCGGGTCAAAGCCGCGGTTTCCGCCTGCATCCGCGCCGTACGCCGGTCAATCAGCCCGCGTAACCGTGCCTGGCGTTCGGCCGTCAGGGGATAGTTCCAGGTCAGCCAAAGGGCCGCGATAAAAAACACAGCTGGCATGATCGCATAATTGATCGCCAACCAGTTTAACTCTGTCGCACCATTGGCACCTGCGGACCCCGAAGGATTGAACCCAAAGAACGCGACAACGTTGAGCGAGATCCCGGTGCCAAAGGCCGTCGCGAATTTCGCTGTCATGCCCGAAATGGCAAAGAAGGTTCCCGCACGCTCTCCCTTGGAGCGAGCCGTGTCGACGTCCACAACGTCTGCCAACATGGACAAGGGCAGGAATTGCAGCCCGCCAAAGCAAAAACCCTTCGCGATGAAGAGCAGCGTAAATGCCGTTACATCACCGGGGTTCAGGAAGTAGGTCGCTATGGAAATAGCAGCAACCGTCGCCATGCACACGGCGAACGCTTTGTGCTTTCCCATTTTCCGACCAAGCCATAACCAGAAAGGGATAGCGCCCAGACCCGCCCCGAAATAGATGAAGTAGAGAGACCCGATGCTGTTAATGCCGATCACATCGCGCATGAAAAAGAGTGATAAAGCGTTCCGAAATGCCTCGCCGCCGGTCACGATTAGAATGATGGCGAGCACGCGGACCATAGGGCCATTGCGCATGACGAGGCGCAGTCCGTCGAGCAGCGGCACGTCTTTTCGGATTTCAGATTTTGGTTCAGCCACGCGCCACACAACGAGTAACACCAGGGACGGCATGAGGATCACAATCGCCCAGGCCATCGCTTCCAGCACAAGGCCTGGATCACGTCCAGCGCCTTCGCCATTCATCAGCTCCACGCCGAAAGGAATAGCGGCGGCAAAGGCCAGACCGATCAGGATGAAAAACTCCCGCACTGCCGTGATGCGGCTGCGTTCATTATAGTCGGGCGACAATTCCGCGCCCCAGGCGTAATAGGGGATGTAAACCAGCGTGGACCCCAGGAACATAATGCTGATCCAGAAGACCAGATGAAATGACCCCACTGCCTCCAGCCCCAATTGGCTCGGCAGGAACAACATAATGACGCCGAGGGCAAGGATGGGCAGCCCCATGATCATGAACGGCTTACGACGGCCCAACCCCATTTTGGAGCGGTCGGAGAGATATCCGATGACCGGGTCGGTAACAACATCGGTGAGACGCGCCAACATGATCATTGTGCCCACAACCGCAAGAGACACACCAAGTTCACCGGCGTAGAAAGCAGGAAGCCAGATCGCCACGGGATAGCCGAACATAGCTGAAGGAAGCCCAACAGAGCCATGCAGAATAGTGGCGCTACGACTGACGCCAGCGGAAGTCTTGCTCACAAATTTGTCCTATAGGTTATTTTGAATTCTGTAGATCACAATCGAGGAATTTGGATTCAATTATGGCGCCGATAATCAGCCTGTCGCCAAACTGGGCGCCGGTGCTGGCAGCGGATAGATCTTCACCAAGGCTCAGGAAAATTGTTTCGATGTCACCACTCTGCGGGTCGATCCTCACGATCTGAGAGGGCGCCTTATGGCTCGCGTCACCAAAGTGCGCCAGAAGGTCCAACGCTTTAGCATGCAGCGCCACAAGCAGCTTGCCGTCAGGCAACAGCTCAATATTGTCGGGGAGCCCCGGGAGAGCAATCGCCTTCTGATGGGTTAGGTCACCGGTTTCCAGATCACGATCATAAATATGAAGAGCGCTTCCCCGTGCCGCGGCAACATAAAGCGTTTTGCCATCTGCACTGACGTTGATCCCGTTCGCGCCAGTTAGACTGGGCGCAACAGAGCGGAATTCAGACCCATCAAAATAGACAGCATCTGTCATGGGCAGGCCCAGGAAATCCTCCAATGAACGCATTGTTTCGTCGGCCAGAAAACGATGGTCGTTGGAGAAGTAGAAAGCCTCCGGCGATACTGCCACGACATCATTGGGTGATCGCAGCAGATCGCCGGTAACGGATTTGATCTTCTGCAAAGCACCGTCGGTCACGGAGAAAATGTCGACCGCTTGTTCGCCATTCCCATGATTGATGACGAAGAGCCGCTGTGCCCCATCTGCGTCGGTATAGAGGGAGATGCCGTGAGGCAGGAAACCGGCATCGGCATCAGGTGTGAGATTAGTTGGCACCGCATCAGGGTCTTTGAGATCATAGGACCAGATTGCTCCCGGTGTCGGGCTGCCCTGAATTGCGGCAACGCGATCATACCCAGAGAGATAGACGATGCCTGTCGCTGGATCGATTGTGTGATCTTCTGGGCCAACGACACCCGTCACGATGGTGCATGTACCTGCCATCTGCGGCTCGAGATCCCGGAACATTCCGGCGGTCGCGGCAAACTCATACCCGCGCCAGACAACCAACGCGACGATCAACCCCAAGACGATCCAAACAGTGCGCATAATATCCCCCGATGCAGGCTTTTGCCCTTCTTTGACTGGGATGCTGACGCGGCGAGCCGCAAATGTCTAGGAAATGCGGATCACCCTTTTGGGGGTGGTGATATTCGCAACCCGGCGACAAAAATGTCGACCATTGCGCGGGCGGCACGACTTGCGTTCGTCTCTGATGGTTCCCGGGCGAGCAGACCTTCAAAGAAATGATCCAGAAGATCTACCGCGCTGACGACGCTTACCCCGTGCGACGCAAGGTCAACTTCACCTGCCTCCTCTGCTTCCCGGAGAAGTTCTTCCAGGGCGGCGCGTACTCTTAATCCCGAGCCCGCTTCTGCCGCCTGGTCTTGTCGTTTTCGTTCGTCCAATAGCTCCCGCCCATGAGGTGACACGAACAGAAGCGCATAGTCGCGGCCCGCGCGCGCTTCAAAGACGCCGAACAGACTCTCTTCCAGAGAGCCCTTGTTTGCCACTGCACGCTCCACGGCCAGAGAAATGTCTTTGTGGATACGGTCAGTGACCGCCTTGAATACCGCGTCTTTGTTTTTGAAGTAGTGGTAGATGGCCGGACGGGAGAGGCCAACTTCCTCCGCAATATCCCCAAAAGACGTCCGCCGGTATCCCTGGCGCGCAAACAGGGCGAACGCTTTGTCCAGGATAGCTGATCGCTGCTGCTGGCCCAGCTTATTGGGATTTGGCGCTGCTGACATGGTGTCCGGCCCTTCAAGGATTTGGTGGATTTGACATATTTATCCATTTGTGTCAATTACGTTCATTAATTCGACGTTTTTGACCTATTTCGTCAATTTGTTCACTTTGCCCTATTTGGAGTTTGCCCCGATGTCTTCAAAAGACACAATCCTGACCAATCTCACATCCTTCTATGGCGTCGATCCCAATATGCCGACGCGAGACCAGTGGGCTCACCTGTTCGACCTGCCTGCCGACGCCCCTGTTGCTGCCGTGAACAAAGTAAAACTCCGCGGAGAAGCGATTTATGCTTCTGGTGAGAAGGAGCCGGCCCGTTCCGGGTTGGAGGCGATGATGCTTTACAGTGCTGTCAGCATCCCGCGCGCGGAGGCTGTGGGCGGTAGCTTCCTATTGTCCGGACTGCACCAAGGCGCGGTCATTGGACCGGCAACAGACTGGGATCTCATCATCGTGGGAAATTTCCCGACGCCGGAGGCCTATCTCTCTCTTTTTCTGGACCCTGACTATCAGGCAGCATTCCAGCATCGCCGCGCAGCTGTGGAAACCTGGGAGTCTGTGCTCTCCACCGGCGTCGCAACGTAAATCAATCACCCTGGCCAGGGTTTCGCCTTTAGCTACCCCATGCCCTGATCGGGACGACGGTCTTTCATCATCTTCTCGACAATGGGTCCGAGCTTGGCCGGATCGAAGCGTTCGTCTTGTTCCACCATGGGTCCGCGGTGCCAGCCTTCATAGACGCAGAGTTGTCCCCGCATGCTTTCAAATACCTGACCGGTGACGTCTTTGGCTTCCGAGCTGCCGAGCCAAACACAGATGGGCGCGATATTACCGGGATCGCGCGGGTTCCAAGTCCCTTCGGGTTGCTCTTCTGGCGGGGGCCCCAGATCTTCGGTCATGCGTGTCAGCGCACCGGGCGAAATCGCGTTCACGGTTACGCCGTAGCGCATCAGTTCTTTGGCCGAAATCACCGTCATGGAGGCGATGCCTGCTTTGGCTGCCCCGTAGTTTGTCTGCCCCTGATTGCCGAAAAGGCCGGACACGCTGGTCGTGTTGATGATGCGGGCATCATTTTTTTCACCAGCCTTGGCGCGGTCCCGCCAGTAGGCCGTCGCATGGCGCATGGGACAAAACGTGCCGCGCAGATGCACACGGATTACCGCATCCCATTCGTCAATCGACATGTTGACCAGCATCCGGTCACGCAGGATGCCCGCATTGTTCACAACGACATCCAGACCCCCGAACGTATCGATGGCCTGCTGGATCATGGCCCCAGACTGATCCCAATCGGCCACGTCCGACCCGTTGGCGATTGCTTCGCCGCCCATGGCGCGAATTTCCTCAGCCACTGCTTCTGCCGCTCCAATATCCTTGCCGCCGCCTGCCCGGTCGCCGCCTAAATCATTGACGACAACTTTGGCGCCCTGGCGGGCAAACTCAAGACAGTATTCGCGGCCGATACCACGCGCGCCACCTGTCACAATGACACTTCGTCCCTCACAAATACCCATCACGTCCTCCTGCATTGCGGTCGTTCAGATTGATTTTCCATGCCCTTCCCAATAGGGCTCGCGCACTGTTCTGCGCACGATTTTTCCTGTGGGCAGGCGTGGCAGGTCTTCTGCGAAGTCGATGGAGCGTGGTCGCTTGTAGCCCGGCAAATGATCTGCTGCGAAGGCGAGCAAGTCATCCTTGGTCGCCTGGGATGCCTCAACACCTTCTGCCAGCTGCACTACGGCTTTGACTTCTTCGCCCCACTCTTCATTGGGCACGCCGATGGTCGCGACGTCTGCCACGGCCGGGTGCCGCAACAACTCCTGGTCCACTTCAGCCGGGTAAATGTTGACCCCGCCTGAGATGATGACCTCCGCCGACCGGCCTGTCAGAAACAGGAAACCGTCTTTGTCCACATATCCCATGTCCCCCATCGTGTAATAATTGCCCCGATAGGCCCCGTCAGTTTTCTCTGGCGCTTTGAAATATTCAAACCGTCCGGTTTCTGGCGCTTTGAAGTAAATCGTGCCGATTTCGCCTCGGGGTATCTCCACACCTGCATCATCCTGCACTTCAACTGTGACTCCTTCGAGCGCGCGGCCCACGGTGCCGGGCTTGGCAAGCCACTCTTCCGACTCCACAAAAATGCCGCCTCCCTCGGTCGCTGCGTAATATTCAAAAACGACATTCCCGAGCCACTTGATCGTGTCTTCTTTCACATGGACGGGACAGGGGGCTGCGCCATGGAGGACCCATCTCAGACTTGAGACGTCATAGGCTTTCCGCACCTCTTCCGGCAAAGCGAGCATTCGGTGCAGCATGGTGGGCACCACATGGGTGTGGGTGATTTTGTGTTCTGCGACAAGCTTCAGCGTCTCCTCTGCATCCCACCGATCCATCAGCACTACACCCACCCCCGACATAAGCGGGAAGTTGAGGTTTAGCGCGAGGGGTGCTGCGTGATAGAGCGGGCCGGTCGACAGGGCGACATCCTTGGCAGGATCAAAGGCGGCTGTTTCACGAAGCTTCAAAAGAAGCGGGGAGACAGGCGGTGCCGCTTTTCGATAGACGCCCTTTGGATGGCCGGTTGTGCCTGATGTGTAGAGCATCTGGGTGCCACCGGTGGGATCTTCGATATTGTGCTCGGCTTCTGCCGCCAGCGCGTCATCGTAAGATACGAAGCCCGCAATCTCTCCTGCAACCGCGAGCTTTTGAATGAGATGCGCAGAGGTGGCTGACGCCTCAGCGGCTTTTTCAGCAAACCGTGCATCTGCGACGATCGACTTGGCCTCGCAGTTTTCAACAATGTAGCCTATTTCAGCTGCCGTCAGATGCCAATTGATCGGAGTGAGGCGCATGCCACATCGCGATACTGCGATACAGGCCTCCACAAATTCCGGGCGATTGGCACAGAGAAGCGCGACCGCATCTCCCTCTTTCAAACCCGCACTGCGGAAGGCCCGAACCAGTTGGTTGGATTTCGCGTTGAGCTCCGCGAACGTTCGGTCTCCCAAAGGCGAGAGAATGGCTGGACGGTCCGGTGCAGCCTCTGCATGAAGGGCAATCACCATTCCAGATGCCGCAGCCTCCTCCGGCGTCATGGATAGTTTTTCTGCCGATGCCGCCATTCGATCCTCCCAGATACCATGACCGTTTTGGTCAATTTTTTTGGTTGCTGGAGATATTGGACGGTTTAGTCTGGCCGTCGTCAAGCACAAGCCCCCTGGAGTGTCGATGTTCCCATCCTTTTTTCAGTGCCTGGTCGTCATTACAGTGGCTCTCACCGTGGGCATTTCGCCACCGGCGCGCGCTGACGACACCCTCAAACCTAAGGCACCCGCAGGATGGGCCTTTGGCACGGTTCAAGTCGAAAATGACCTGTTTGCCAATGTTGCGAATACGGACAGACACTACACCAATGGACTGCAGGCCTCAGTTCTCTCCCATCCCCTCACACTGACGGGCTGGCAAAGGGATGTGGCAACCGCGCGCGTTCCCTTCGGACTAGATGATGCAAGGCCAGCACCCCACCGGGTGGGCCTGGCGCTTGGTCATTCCATTTTTACACCTGACGACACTGATACATCAGGCCTGGTCGATAATGACCGACCCTATGCGGCCTGGTTACACCTCACCTTCACTCTACAAACCCTCTGGGAAACGGACGGTCGTGGGACCTTTCAGGACCAATGGAAGTTCGATGTCGGGGTTATTGGCCCGGCCGCGGGTGGAGAGTTTGTTCAGAACAATTGGCATAATCTGATCGGCGCGGAAGAAGCAGACGGCTGGGACAATCAGCTGGAGAACGAAATCGGACTCAACGCGATTTTCGAGCGTTCCTGGAACAGTCCGGATCTCTCGCCAACGCAGCTGGGTGGTCTCCAGATCGATGGCATCCCATACGTGGTCGCGGCTTTGGGCAATGTGCAAACCTATGCTGGCGGCGGCGGCATCATTCGAATTGGGCCAGACTTGCCCGATGATTTTGGCCCTGCCCGAATTTCCCCTGGCGTTGGCGGGTCTGAGCAATTCACGCCCTCGGAGGATGGCATTGATTGGTACCTGTTCGCAGGCGCCGAGGGCCGTCTGGTCGGTCGCGATATTTTTTTGGATGGAAATCTGTTTCGCGACAGCCATAGCGTCGACAAACGATATTTCGTCAGCGACCTTCGATTGGGGGCGGTGGCCATCTGGGGACGTGCCCGGGTGAGTTTCACCCATGTCTACCGGACGAAGGAATATTCGCAGCAGCCAAAACCCGACCAGTTTGGCTCCCTCACACTTGGTGTTGCCTTTTGATTGACCTTTTTGCTGGCCGATATCTCGCGCAAGCTTTGTCCGCACTTTCGGCCCATTCTGCGGCGTTGCCTGCGCCCACCAACCGGATGCAGCGCTTGATATAATTTGTATTTTATCATAAACTTCCTATATCTATATAGAGCTGCGGCGCTACACGGCCTAGGCCAGCTGTGCAACCGGGGGAGACCGGACAATGCGCATGAAGCCAAATTTATGTGAGATATCAAAACGCTTACGCAACATGACGCATATGGCGTTGGTCATGACATTCTGTCTGCAGGCCGCATCGCATGCTGTTGCGGAGGAGGCAGAAGACCAATCGCATTTGGCCAACAAACAGTTCCTTGCGCTCCAGGTAGAAAACGACCTTTTCGGAAACTTAGAGTCGACAGATCGGCATTACACTAGCGGCCTGCAATTTTCGTACTTGTCTGAAGCGAGTAAAGAGCCTGGGCTAGCACGCGATATTGCAACCGCTTTGGTCCCGTTCGCGCCGGAGAATGCCACTCCGAAACTACATCGGTACGGGCTCGCTATTGGGCATTCCATTTTCACACCGGCGAATGTCTTAGCAACAAGATTACAGTCCAATGATCGTCCCTATGCTGCGTGGGCTCATCTCACTTTTACAGTCCAAACCGAGTGGCGATCCTCAGAGTTTTCTTCGTTCCAAGACAAATGGAAGTTCGATGCGGGACTCGTTGGACCGGCGGCCGGAGGTGACCTCATCCAAAACACCGTACATGAAATTGTTGATTCAGAAGTCATTAGTGGTTGGAGCAACCAGCTACCGAATGAAATTGGACTCAATGTGTCCTTTGAAAGAACCTGGAATAGCCCTGATTTGGACTTGGGTGGGTTCCTTGACCTCCAGGTGGACACCATACCGTATGTCACTGCTGCACTCGGGAATGTTCAGACTTCCATAGGTGGCGGAGCCACTGTTCGTATTGGACCGAACTTACCTAACGATTTTGGTCCACCGCGTATTTATCCTGGAATCGGTGGGTCAGAGGCTTTCGAGCTTAGCCCAGGTGAATTGAGTTGGTATCTGTTTGCTGGCGCTGAATCGCGTCTTGTCGCCCGAGACATGTTCTTGGATGGAACACTTTTTTCTGACAGTCATTCTGTAGACAAAAGGATTCTTGTGAATGACCTAAGGCTAGGTGCCGTCGCGACCTATGAGTGCTTTCGGGTATCATTCACTCAGGTTCAAAGAACCAAGGAATTTTTTGGGCAACCTCATCCAGACAAATTTGGCGCGATTACTATCAGCATAGGCTTTTGAAGGCATAGAGGGTCGGCTACACTCCCGCAAAACACAAGTACAGATCCGGGGAGCGCTGCAGATGACCGCGATGCCAATTGGCCGTTTGATTTCCTATTGGGCTGAGAAAGAGACTCATGCGCCTGCCATTACTCATGAAGGCCGCACCGTTAGCCGTGCTGATTTTGATGCCCGGACCAATCGGCTTGCCCGGGCCTACGAAGCACTCGGCGTGGTTGAGGGCGATCTTGTCACAATCGGCCTGCCTAACGGCATTGAGTTTTACGAAGCGGCTTTCGCTGTCTGGAAGCTGGGCGCAACCCCGCAGCCCGTCTCCGCCAAGCTCCCCCATGTGGAGCGGCAGGCCATTATCGAAGTCGCCAATTCTAAACTGGTGATCGGTGCCACGCCCGGTGCCCATGGCGATGTCACCTGTCTGGCGACCGGGTTAGAGCCTGACCCCTCGCTCTCTGATGCGCCGCTGCCTGAAAAGATTTCCAAAAATTGGAAAGCGCCCACATCCGGCGGCAGCACAGGACGGCCTAAGATCATCGTCTCGGCGGAGCCAGGCGTATTTGAGCCAGAAGAAGCGCCGCTCGGCATGGACATCGACAAAACCCAACTCGTGCCAGGCCCGCTCTACCACAATGCTCCCTTTAGCTTTTCCTGCCGCGCCCTGATGTGCGGCAACCACATCGTCATCATGACGCGCTTTGATGCGGAGGAGACGCTCCGGCTGCTGGAGGAACACAAGGTTGACTGGGTGATGCTCGTGCCCACCATGATGCAACGCATCTGGCGGCTGCCAGAAGAGGTGCGAACGAAATACGATCTCTCTGCGCTTCGCATGGTCTTGCATCTGGCAGCCCCCTGCCCCGCGTGGCTCAAGGAGGAATGGATCAACTGGCTGGGGGGCGAGCGCATCCATGAGCTTTATGCAGGCACCGAAGCTCAGAGCGTGACATGGATCACCGGGATAGAATGGATGGGGCACAAAGGCTCCGTTGGGCGCCCTATGGCGGGTGGGAGCATGAAAATTCTCGATGAAGACAAAAACGAACTTCCCGCTGGTGAGATCGGCGAAGTCTTCATGCGGCCCGACAACGGACCCGGCACGACGTATTACTATCTCGGCGCTGAACCCAAAGCCATTGAAGATGGATGGGAAAGCCTTGGGGACATGGGCTCCATGGACAAAGACGGCTTTCTTTATCTCGCGGACCGGCAAACAGACATGATCCTATCGGGTGGCGCCAATGTTTATCCTGCTGAGACTGAAGCGGCGATCGACGCATTTCCGGGCGTTCGTTCCAGTGCTGTCATCGGTCTGCCAGATGAGGATATGGGAAACCTCGTCCACGGGATCATCGACGCCCCAGGAGGCATTGATGTTGATGCCCTGACCGCCCACCTTGGCGAAACGCTCTCTCGTTACAAGATCCCACGCACATTTGAATTTGTTGATGCCCCGGTGCGCGACGATGCGGGTAAGGTGCGTCGTTCGCAATTGCGGGCGGCGCGCATCGCTCAGACCCAATAAGCTTCCCCTTTAGGTTGAACGCAGGACCCTTTCATGACTTCGCTCATCTCCGCCGACAATATCTACGCATTACTGACCGTGTTTCTGGGACTGGCCGCCTTCGGGTTCTGGTCTGAGCGGACGAAGATCGGCCAAACCCTCTCCGGGGTGATCCTGGTTATCCTCGCGGGACTTGTGCTCGCCAATTTTAGGATCATTCCCTTCTCAGCGCCCTTCTATGACCTTGTCTGGGGCTATGCGGTCTCACTGGCGATCCCGCTCCTGCTCTTCCGGGCAGACTTCAAGAAAATCCTGCCTGCAACAGGGCCGATGCTGATCAGTTTCGTCATCGCCGCCTTTGGAACGGTGTTGGGTGTTCTCGCTGGCGCCTCCCTCATTGGCATGGGGCCTGACGGTGCCAATATCGCTGCAACACTGGGGGCGAGCTGGATCGGCGGCTCGATGAATTTTGCGGCTACCTCTCAAGCGCTGGCAATGAATGATGGCAGCTTGCTGAGTGCGATGGCAGCGGCCGACAATGTGGGCGGCACACTGTTTTTGATGATCCTGGTACTTCTCCCCACCTCTCTGGCGGTCCGTCAGTTTTTCCCATCAAAAATCATGGATGAGGCAGAGAACGTTGATGGCGGCGCCGTTGATCATGGGTCTAAAGAACTCAACATGGTCCACATAGCCCTCTTTCTTGCCGGGTCAGCCCTTTGTTGTTTCCTGGGCTATGGCACGGCTGCACTCATCGGCAGTTGGGGAGCGGATCAGGGCATTGGCTGGCTTGCGAACTTCAGCCGCTACGGCGTGCTCTTCGTCACGATTTATGCGCTTCTTATCGCCAATTTCATGTCGGCCCGCATTGAGCCGATGAGCGGCGACTTCCCGCTTGGTATGCTCTTCATGTATGTCTTCTTCGGCGTGATGGGTGCGGGCGCGGACGTGATGGCAATGATCGAGCGGGCGCTCCCCATCTTTGGCTTTGTCGGGATCATGGCCACCGTGCATCTTACCTTCGTCCTGACCGCGACAAAGCTGCTCAAACTTGATCTGGCCGAGGCACTTGTGGCCTCTAACGCTGTCGCACTTGGACCCGCAACTGCTGCCGCCCAAGCAGCGGGGCAAGGCTGGAAACCATTGGTGACACCCGGCGTCATGCTGGGCGTTCTCGGCTATGCCTGCGCCAACTTTATCGGTGTTGCGATGGCTGGGTGGCTCTCTTAGGAAATCCGTTCAATCGCAACCCCGGCTGGTGGAAGATCGACGGAGCCCAAAACAAGATCACCTGAAACGCAGTCTGCAATTGAAGTCGCTTGCGGATTGTAGTTCATAAAGAAGCGGTAGCTCCCCCGTGTCCGAGTGCGGACACCGAAGGGCAAATCAAGGGTCGCGAGACCCACAGCCCCTACGCGCACTGTCAGAAAATCTTTAAGCAACGCGTCATCCGGCCAGCCTGCGAGATAGTAGGCATTCTGTTTGCGGGTAATGGCCGGATGCCCATCCAATGTCGAAGCCACGGTTGCCGCGTCACCTTCAACATATTCGCGCCATCGGTCGAATGTGTAGTGTTTGGAGCGATAATCCACCTCAACTGCGGCAAAGTCCCTAAAGCTTTCTGCCCGCACCACCTGCAACCCCAGAAGATCACTCAAAGGCCCCGGCGCCAGATTGGTCGGAATCTCGTGGGAGACAGTCCGGCTACCTGCGCGTGGCATCACAATCAGATCGCCCTTGAAGGCTGTCAGGCGTGCGACGAAATCTTCGTCCACATGTATCTGGCTTGGAAGGATGACCATCTGGTAGCTATCAAGCGCGGCTTCTGGCGAAATGAAATCCACATTGAGGCCCATCTCGCGCAACGTGCGATAGATTGAGATGACCTGCTCAACATAGGTAAAGTTCCGCCCCTGAGGTTGTACCTGCAATGCCCAAATGCTGTCATATGAATAGACAATGGCGACATCTGCTTGTCCGGCAGCGTCCATGTCGCCAAGCGTTTTCAGTTCTTTGCCCAGCTCGGTGACTTCTTCCAGCCCCCTATCCGGCGCGCCATCCGGCCGGTTCAGGCCTGCATGGAACTGCTCTTGGGCAAAGGGTGCTTGCCGCCAGCGAAAATAGGACACCATCTCCGCGCCATGGGCGAAAGCCTCCCACCCCCAGAGTTTCTGCATGCCGGGAAGCGGGTCTGGATTATAGGGGGCCCAGTTCACCGGCCCAGGCTGTTGCTCCATAATCCAGAAGCGACCCCGGCCACAGGCGCGGTAGAGATCATGATGGTAGGCCTGGATGTCGGGATCGCCGGAGCGCACAAAGTGCTTTTTGTTTTCCGGTGACAGGGGCATCACGTCTAGTGATCCGATGGGATAACTGTCCCAGCTCGCCACATCCAGTTCTTCACTCACAGAGAAGTGGTCATAGTCGGTCACGAAGGTCATGAAGTTGTGGACCAGGTCGCGGCCCGGGGAGAGGTCGCGAATAATGTCTGTTTGGACCTTGTTAAAGGCCTTTACCTCGTCCGATGCAAAGCGACGATAGTCCCATCGGTGCGCAGGGTTGGTTTCCGTCACCCCTTGATGGGGCAGCTCGATTTCATCGAAACTGCGATATTCCATGCTCCAGAAAACATTACCCCAGGCCTCGTTCAGCGCGCCTACCGTGCCATAACGGTTTTCAAGCCAGGTCTGGAAGTTTTCCCGTGCAGCCGGGGTGTAGGAATGAGTGGTGTTGTGACAGCCATATTCATTGTCTGTCTGCCAAGCCACAACCGCTGGATGATCGCCAAAGCGTTCTGCCATAGCCCGCGTGATCCGCGCGCATTCCTGTCTGTAGCCCATATGGGAAAAGCAATAGTGCCGCCGGGAACCAAAGCCACGGGTGCGTCCTTCACGGCTCACCGGCAGCATGTCTGGCATCCGGTCCACGAGCCATTTGGGAGGCGTTGCCGTCGGTGTGCCCAAAATTAGCTTCAGCCCCGCACGGCCCAATGTATCAATAGCGCGTGCCAGCCAATCGAAATCATACGCCCCGGGTTCTGGTTCAAAACGCGACCAGGCGAACTCTCCGACGCGCACATGGGTGATCCCGGCGGCTGCCATATCAGCAGCGTCCTTCTCCCACATAACCTCTGGCCAATGTTCCGGATAGTAACAAACGCCGAGCTCTGGTTGCCGTGCCACGAATACCTCCCCACTTCTTTCGCCAACAGCTTTTACCAAATTGACCTCAGCTGCAAGTTGCCCGAAGCTGCCAGGAGATCAATTTGGAGTTGTGGATGACCAAGGTTTGCCTGATCGGGGCCGGTAGCACCGTCTTCATGAAAAATATTGTCGGCGATATTCTGCTGAACGAGATGTTCGCGGATTGCACGATTGCGCTCCATGACATTGACCCTGAACGGTTGGCGACCTCAGATATGGTCGCCCGGAAAATCGCTTCCTCCCTCAATGCCTCTCCAACAATCATTGCCACGGAAGACAGGATTGAGGCCCTCAAGGGTGCGGAATTTGTCATTCTGATGATCCAGGTAGGCGGCTACGAGCCTTGCACTGTCACCGATTTCGAAATCCCGAAGAGATACGGCTTGCGCCAAACGATCGCAGACACATTGGGGGTCGGTGGCATCATGCGGGGGCTGCGCACCGTTCCTGTATTGTTAGAGATCGCCGAGGACATGCGGCAGCACTGCCCCGATGCTTTGATGCTGCAATATGTGAACCCAATGGCGATCAATTGCTGGGCACTGTCCAGGCTCGCACCCGATATTCGTCAAGTGGGGCTCTGCCATTCAGTCCAAGGCACCGCCTACGAATTGGCTCAAGACCTGGACGAAGACTTTAGGTCGATCCAGTACCAATGCGCAGGCATTAATCACATGTCATTCTATCTCACCTTCGAGAAACGTCATGAGGATGGCCGCGTTGAGGACCTCTATCCGCGTTTAAAACAGTTGGCCGCTGCAGGCGAGGAGCCCAGCGCCAATAAAGTGCGTTATGAAATGCTCAAGCGCACCGGTTATTTCGTGACCGAGTCGAGCGAACATTTTGCAGAATATGTGCCCTGGTTTATCAAACGTGATCGTCCCGACCTGATCGATCAATTCAATGTGCCGCTGGATGAATATATCCGCCGCTGTGAAGAGCAGATCGCCGGATGGCGGGTGCAGGAGAAAGAACTGGCCAACGCCAATAGCCTCCCCATAACCTATTCAGGTGAATATGCGGCACGGATTATGCGGGCGGTGAAGACCGGCAAACCCACTGTCATCAATGGCAATGTCCCTAACCACGGGCTCATCGATAATTTGCCCGACGGCGTCTCTGTGGAAGTGCCGTGTCTTATCGACCATCGCGGCGTCACCCCAACACGGGTCGGCAGTCTGCCGCCGCATCTCGCGGCCTTAATGCAAACGAATGTCAATGTTCAATCCCTGGCGGTTGAGGCACTCGCCACGGGCAAACGCGAACATGTTTATCATGCTGCGATGCTCGATCCTCATACAGCTGCAGAACTCTCCCTTGATCAGATTTGGGCGCTCACCGATGACCTGATCGAAGCGCATGGAGATTGGCTCCCTACGTTTACCTAGCAGCTAATACTCAACGGCCCAGGCAGCCGGACAGGCAGACGAAACAGCATGCCACCACTCATCTCGCTCAGCCTCGGTGATCAGTGCAACAATACAGCCGCCAAAGCCTGCCCCTGTGAGCCGCGCGCCTGTCGCTCCTGCGTCGCGTGCAGCGGCAACCAATCGGTCAAGCCCGCTGGTTGATACTTCAAAATCTGTTCTCAGTGACTCATGACTTTCATTCATAAGCGTGCCCAGCATCTCCATGTCACCCGCCCGCAATGCGTCTGTTGCCGTCAGCGTTCGTGCCTGCTCAGAAAGAACATGGCGAACACGCCGCGACACCAATGGATCTGGTAGGTTTTTGCTGACGCTGACAGGTTGCCCTCGCAGGGGCTCAGGCCCGAGTTCCGCCGCCGCCACATCCAAAGCAGACCGACGTTCGTTATAGGCACCGTCGGTGAGTTGCCGGGCCTCTCCACAATGAATAACAGCGATGGACCAGCTTGCAGGCACCTTGATCTGATCCCACTCAAGCGTCTCACAGTTCAGCGCCAATGCAGAACCGCGCTCTCCAACAGAGACGGCCATCTGATCCATAATCCCGCATTTGACACCGCAGAACTCGTTCTCTGCTTTCTGTGCAAGCAGAGCGATCTCGGTATCAGACTTTTCTTGACCTGAGAATTGAAAGAGCGCCTTGAGGGTTGCCACCTCCAGTGCCGCAGATGAAGACACGCCTGCACCCGCAGGCAGGTCTGAGGCCACCATCAGGTTCATGGGCGGAACCTCTGCCCCGGCATTCCTGGCCATCACCAGCGGTCCAGCGAGATAATCCGCCCAGTGGCCTTTTCGAGCGTCACTCAGATTGATTTCAATTTTGGCTTCTTCGGCTGTGCTGAACACATGAACGCCTGAGACTGCGGGACCTGCCGTCACCGTGATCCCCTTTGAAAGCGGCATGGGCAATACATTGCCCCCGATCAGATCCGTATATTCGCCAATCAAATTGACCCTGCCGGGCGCAAAGCAGGTCGCGCGCGCTTTTTGCCCAAAGACGTCTTCATGGCTTGTCATGCGCCCACGTCCACTGCGCGCAAAGCGTCTGCCGCCGCTGCAGGTGGCACGTCGACCAGGAAGACTCCACTCACCTGTTCCACACTTGCCAGAAACTTCAACTTGTCTGTATCCCGGCGAATGGGCCAGACCTGCAAGGTGAAGTGATAGCTGTCGTCATATCCTGCTGGAGCTACTTGCGCCGAGAGCACATAGGGCATGGGTTTTCCAAAGAGGCCATCCAGACGCAACAGAGTCCGCTTCAGTTGGATTGCCATGTCTGCGCGCTCGTCTTCGGTCAAATCCCACGGACCCGGCGTGCGACGGCGCGGCGCCACCCAACATTCATAAGGGTAGCGGGCAATGTCCGGCACGAACGTCATGGCATTATCGGTTTTGTCCAGAATTAGGCGCGATGGTGTTCGGTCCAGAATATCGGCGATTACAGGCTCTGCCTTTTGTGCTTCTGCGGCCTTTAGCAAAAGATCTGGCACAAATCCGAAGCCGTAAATCTGACCATGGGGGTGATGTAGCGTGACACCAATCTCTTCGCCCCTGCTCTCGTAGGGCAAAACGGCCGCAAGACCATGCCCATCCATCATCTGGCGGGCTTGATGCGCCCATAGCTCGAACAGAAGCTCGATCCGTTCCACCGATTGTCCACCCAGTGAGCCCCCGTGATCGGGCGAGAAGACCACAACCTCGCAACGACCGACGGCCGGTTCATCCCCGCCCACAAGTTCAGCATCGCCCGCATCCAAGCGAAAGGCCGGAAAACGGTTCTCAAACACCGCCATCTCGAAATCGTCTGCGGGGATTTCGGTGAGCCCCTGACCTTTGGCGGGGCAGAGTGGACACGAGGCAGCGTCTGGAAAAAAGGTCCGGCCCTGACGTGCACCGGCATAACTCACCCATTCATGACGCAGCGGATGCCAGCGCCGATAAGGGGGAGCGGAAGCTTCAAGCGGCGGCAGATCGTCGAGGAAAGGCCGGTCATGTTCTTCCCAACCAAAAAAGGTGAGGTCGCGACCGTCCGACTTCCGAACCGTGCGTGTGTGCAGCCTTCGCGTCATGCGCCGCCGCCATCCACATTCAGCTTCTGGCCATTGCAGTAGGGGTTGGCATTGCTCACGAAAAACAAAACCGCTGCGGCTACATCTTCCGGCACAGACACCCGCCCGAAGGGTGACGTTGCGTCCAGATCATGAATATCAGCACCGGACCGGGCCTTCACCAGCCGCGTTCCCATTTCGGTGACAGTCAGGCTGGGTGAGACGATATTGGTGCGAATGCCATGCTTGCGTTCTTCCTTCGCCAGTGTGAGTGCAAGCGCCTCCATGGCTGCTTTACCCATATTATAAGGCGCTCCGTTGGGACCCATCGACAATGTGGCGACACTTGAGATCATAACAATGTCTGCGCGTTCTTCCTGGCGCATGGTTGGCAAAGCTAGTTGTGACAGCCGATGGGGCGCCAGGGAATGAACCCGAATAACCCGCTCCAGCTCCGCTGGGTCTGTGTCTGCTACTGTCTGGCCCCGGCTCGCGATCCCTGCATTGTTTATAAGAATGCCAAGTGATCCAAAATCCTTCACAACAGCTTCAACCAATGAAGCGGCCTGATCCCCATCATCCACAGAGGCTGCATAAGTTTCCGCGCGGCGTCCGAGCTTTCTGATCTCTTCGGCGACGCCTTCTGCGGCCTTATCGTCACGACGATAATTGATCGCCACGTCGGCACCCGCATCCGCCAGCGCCAGAGACACAGCGCGACCAATGCCCCGCGACCCTCCCGTGACAAGGGCCACTCTTCCCTTCAATGATATTTCCATCTGATACTCCTCCTGAAAATTTCCGGTGACATATTTTGGGAACCATCTTCAGGTTCCGGTTTTTTCCAATTGCTGAAGTTTCTTGCCAATCTCCGCAATGATGCCCGCGTGTTTAATGTGCTTCCAACAATAGGGATTAGATGCGCAAGCTGTGCCTCGCAGCGCGTCTCCCCCATCTACCCGTTGTCTAACCCACGCCACGTTTGGTCCCTTCTCACATTTAGGTCATTATACAGTCTAGAGACGACACGTCGCCATCCTAACGCATCGCGCAGGGGACGCTATTCCCGCCGCGTAAGACCAGAGTTTGGAGTTGAGTATTTCCCAAGTTCTTAGAAATGCCCTGACCGGGATTGCCCTATGAGCGTCATTGACCGCATTGAGATCACCCATCACCGGTTGCCCCTTGATCCCCCCTTTTTTGCTGCCTGGGACGGGAGGGCGCGGGCGTATTTTGATGCGACCATCGTTCGGGTCAGTGACAATGAGGGACGGCAGGGTGTTGGCTCAGGCGACCTCATGTTGGGGTTTGACGACCATGAGGTTTTGTTTCTAGCGCAAGACCCCCTCGCGCTAGACCGTCACAATAAGGTTCTATCGCATATTGATTTTCACTATGGCCGGTGTTGGCCGCTTGATATTGCCCTTTGGGACCTTGCCGGGAAAATCAAAGACCAACCTATTTGGCAACTGCTTGGCGGGCTGGACCCCAGCGTGCCGGTGTATGCTTCATCCGGTGCCCTCCACGATCCCTCTCAACTTGCAGATCTGGCGACCGATTTCCTGGAGCAAGGCTTCCCCGCGATGAAAATCCGATTTAGGTCACGGGAGAATGGCGGTTGGCGTGAGGACATTAAAGGTCTTGAAGCCGTGCGCGCACGGGTCGGCGACAGGCTCTCTTTGATGGTCGACTGCAATCAAGGATGGCAGATGCCGTGGGACACGGATCCGCCCTGGACGTTTGATGACGCCCTGCCGGTTGCCCAGGAGTTGGAACACCTCAACGTCACCTGGATGGAAGAGCCCCTCCACCGGGCTGACCTTAAAGGGCATCAGCGTCTGCGCGGCGCGACGTCGGTGAAAATCGCTGGTGGCGAGATGACCCGGGAGATCTCCAGCCTTCAAACAATGATTGAGGGCGGCGCGTTTGACGTCGTTCAACCTGATGCGGCCCTTGTTGGTGGCATTACGGGTCTTGCTGACCTCGGCCAAAAGCTCCGCGACACGGACACCACCTTCACACCTCACACTTGGACCAACGGGATCGGCATGTTGGCAAACCTGCATCTGATGGCAGGGATCGGCGGTGCGCCCTTTGTGGAATTCCCGTTTGATCCTCCCGCGTGGGGACTTGATCGGCGGGACTACATGTTGCGTGCACCTGTCCGTCAAAAAGACGGGCAGGTCACACTTTCGGATGCCCCTGGCCTGGGCATCTCACTTGATGAAGACCGGCTCGCATCAACTAGGTTGCCCTAGTTACAGGACCAACAGTTACGCTCCGCGCAACTTCCTCCACGTGAACCGACCCAGCAGGCTAATCCCCCCTACAAGTATGACGCCGGTGATTAACAGGACCCACCAGTTTCGCTTGAGGACTCTCGGGACTATGTTGGCACTAATTTGAGCCACCTGATTAAAGTCATCGCCCAAATCAATCACGCCAAACTCGTCCGCATAATCCTGATAGTGGACCAACATGGCTTGCATGCGCGCTGGTTCTGAGGCGGCCAGGTCATTCGTCTCGCCTGGATCAATTTCGAGATTGTAGAGGCGCCAGACGCCATCTCCGTAGGGCAGTGAGTTCCGCGTGATTTTGTATCCGTCGAGGAACAATGCAGAGTTCCCCGACACTTCGAGGGCGAGCGGCGTTGTAGCCGGATGGGTTTCCATCGCTACACCGTCAAGGACGGGACGCAGACTGCGTCCATTGATGGGTACGGGTTCATTCTCTGAGGCTTCTACCCCTGCAAAGTCCAAGATCGTGGGGGTCAAGTCCGTCACCATCGCTATGGTGCTGACGGGATCTTGTGCCTTGAGGCCAGCACCTGAGATGATGAGGGGCACGCGAATGCCCCCTCCCGCCGCATAGAATTTGAAGAGGTTACTGGGGGCTGCTGCCGCATTCGCCCAATCCGGGCCTATCGACACCATGCTGCCCTTCTCACCCAGGGTCTCAACATTCATGTTGTAGCCATTCAGCGCCATCCAGATATTCATACCAGGTACCGTCGCCATGGAACTTGGGGCCGGTCCATTGTCAGCGGTTACGATGAAGAGCGTGTTTTCAAGTTCACCGGCCTCCTCCAAATGGTCCATCAGACGCCCAATGTGAAAATCCATGGCTTCCAGCATGCCTGCATTGACCGCCATGCTTTTGGAGAAAAAGCGTTTGTCCTCTGCACTCAGGGCATTCCAGTCTTGAGAACCTGCATACATGGGAGCCAGGGGTGCACCTTCCGGTATCAAGCCCAGTGTCTGCGCGCGCTCCCAACGGGCGGTGCGCAGTGCCTGCCACCCCTCATCATAAACGCCCTCGTAATTTTCGATGAACTCACGGGGGGCCTGGACCGGAATGTGGATCGCCTGAAAGCCAATATAGGCAAAGAAGGGTTCATCATTGCCTGCATCTTCGTCGATATAGTCGATCATCTTGTCGACCATGAATTTGGACGAGTAGAAATCTTCCGGAAGATCGGCGGCTACGCCATTTTCAAACCAGGGGGCCGTCGCATAGTACGGCATGTAAGGTTTTTGCTCCCAATTGTCCGCGCCGGATGCGTCCAGTGCAAAAGATCGATCAAAGCCATGATGATTGGGCAAGTCGCCCTCTTCGCTCCCCAAATGCCATTTTCCGGTCATGTAGGTGCGGTACCCTGCCGCCTTCAGGCGATCGGCAACCGTCTGCACACCTGGCTCAAAACTCATGGAATAGCCGGGCTTAGATCGGTCTTCCGGACGCACAACTTCGGGGATAGTCGCGATCCCAGTGCGATGATTGTCGACGCCTGTGAGCAACATAGCGCGTGAGGGCGCGCAGGAGGGTGAGGTTCGGTAGCCAGTGAACTTCGTTCCCGCATCAGCCAAGCGATCAATGTTGGGCATACGGGCCTCGCCACCAAATGCAGAGAAGTCCATGAGCCCCGCATCATCAACCAACAGAACGACTACGTTGGGTCTTGTGTCGGCCATCGCGATGGTGGCCGACATGCTGAGTACTGCGCCGCATATCACCAGCTTACGTGATATGGACTGAATAAATATGCGCATCGTGACTTGCCCCCTGGGTCCGGCGTTCGTCGCCTTCTTGTGAGTATCATAAAACAATTGGCACTTAGAATGCCACCTATACCACCGGTCCTTGTATACAGGTGTCCCATGACCGAGTTAGAGCTCATTCATAGCCCCTATCTGGACAGATTGGTGGGATGGTGATTTAGGGCGTTTCCACTCGAGGCTTTGGTCTTTGGCAGCGAAATGGCATAATCGCGACCGTTCAAGAGTATTGGGGCAATCGTGGCGCGACCAAAAGATGACGAGAAAAGACAGGCCATTCGCGATGCGGTCATCGCCGTGGTCAATGAGGGCGGTCTGGCGAACGTCTCCATCTCTAAGATAGCCAAACGCGCCGGTGTGTCCGCGGGCACGATCTATCTATATTTCTCAAACAAGGAAGACCTGCTTCAACAGACCTATCTCGATATTAAAACCGATTGGTTTGACGCGATGTTTGAAGCTGCAAACAGTGGCGAAGATTCTGCGACCAAAATCCGCAACATGTGGTTCGCGTTGTTTGATTTTGTCGTTGCCCATCCGACCGAATTTCTCTTTTCCGAAACTGTCGGCGCCGCTCATCTGATTGATGCGACCAACGAAGCCAGCATCGCCAAAAAAGTCAGCAAGCTGGAAGGCGTTATGGTCAAAGCCATAAAGGACGGCACCCTCGCCAAGGCGCCCGTTGCGTCCATTCAGGCCGTGCTGATGGCTCCGGCTGTGCAACTTGCAAAAACGGCCGCACGCGGCAAGAAGAAGGTCAAACCGACGCTCCTTCGAGAGACATTCGAAATCGTGTGGAGAGGTCTGGCCGCGTCTTAGGCCTGCGTGGTTGGCTTCCCGCAACTCCGAAGCAGGACGAGCAGAAAAAATCCATGAACGGTCCGCGTAAAACAGACTTCTATGCGTTTCGTGACCAAGCCATCAGGACCTTAACTGCGATCTATGACGCCTTGATACCGCTGAGGAAGCTGTCAACCCGAGACTTCATGTGTTCTGCCTGTTTAGACAGGTCTCCTGCTGTATCCTGCATGTCGGTGGACGCATCACTGGTTTTCTCAGCAGCCTCTTTCACGGCCTGCATACTTCCGCTGACACGGTCGGTTGCAACCGCCACCCGCTCGGCATTGCTTGAAATTTCAACTGTGGCGGATTCCTGCTCTTCCAAAGCCACAGCAAACTGGGAGACCACCGATTCAATTTCTGTAATTCGTCCCGTAATTTTGTCAATGGCAGCCACCGCTGCCGTCGTCTGACCCTGCACGTGCTGGACCTGCCCATCAATTTCTTCAGTCGCTTGTGTTGTCTGTTCAGCAAGCGCCTTAACTTCCTGAGCAACAATTGCAAAGCCTTTCCCGGCCTCACCTGCGCGTGCAGATTCAATGGTTGCGTTTAGCGCCAGAAGGTTTGTCTGAGACGCAATATTCTGGATGAGAGTAACGACCTCACCAATACGCACTGCCGATTCTGCAAGCTCCTGAACAGAAGCGTTGGTTGAATTGGCTTCATCCTTGGTTTCAGTCACAAGCTTGGATGACACCGTAACCTGCCTGGAAATCTCACTGATGGATCCGGACAATTCTGTACTTGCTGTAGCAACCGTCCCAACATTTTGCGAAGTCTCGACGGAGGCTTCGACAACTTCAGCAACGCTCTCGATAGAACCCTTCGCTGTTGATGCAAGAGAATGCGCCGTCGACTCAAGTTCGGTAGAGGCCGCTGCCAAAACGGATGTCATTTCCGTAATTTCGCTTTCGAAGCCATTGACCAGCCCTTCCAATCGGCGTGCACGTTCAATGTCTTTTTCCCGGCGTTCTACGTCCAGTTTCTCCAGTCTCTGGTTTTCAATCAGACTGTCTTTAAATATCTCTACAGCACTGGCCATTTCACCAATTTCATCACCGCGTTCACCAGCTGGGACTTTCACATCATAGTCTTTTTTGGTCAGTCGCTGCATGACCCCCGTCAGTGCGGTGATGGGTTGCGACAGATCGCGGGTCAAGAGCCAGCCGCTGGCAAGAGCCAGGCCGAATGAGAGAATACCTCCGATAACTGCAATAGTTGAGGTAATGGAAAATGCGGAATAAGCCTCTTGACGCGCCTGCAACAACGCCTCTTCCTCAACCAATAGAATTTTGTTGAACTCGGCGTTGAAATCTCTTTTGAAATTGTCGCCGCCGCCAATAGCTTCCATCACTTTGGCTTCATCAGCCGTCATCGGCTGGCGCATCAACTCAATCTGACGACCCGCCACATCGCGACGCCACGTTTCAACCACCGTGCGCAGATCCTGTAAAACGGCACGCTCTGTTCCGTCCTGCTCCCGCTCAAGCAAAGCCGCGTGTGTTTCGTCAAACTTCTGCCCGGCATCCTCATAGACAATCAGATTGTCACGATCTCCAGTCAGAAGAAGCCCTCTGATGGCTGCGGACTGAAGGAAAGCATCTTCGCGCAATGCCTGAACCTCCTCCAGAACCTGGAACGTCGTAATCATCTCTTCAACTTCACCGCGCGCGCTGGAAATGTTGATGACAGATGACAGACTGGAGAAAAGGATAATTGCAACAAGAACACCGAAAGAGAGAATCAGTTTGCTTGCGACCTTGAGTGATTTAAGCCGGTTCATGATTTTCCCTCAAATACCTGCGGCCAGGTGATCAGCCTGGCGACGCTTAAGTTCTGTAAGATTTAATTCCACTGTCGCCGCGCCAATTGGCGCCCCAGCAGAATCTGCCAAGGTCAGGTTCACCTGCGCACGCCAAGTATTTGTTTCAGCGTGATATTCAGCATCATCTATAAAGACGGCCGATGCACCTACATCGTAGGTTTTCTGAAACTTGGCTTCATCGCCCTGCCAATAGTCTGATGTAATCGCGCTTTGGCCCGCGTTCAGACCCTTCGCATCCATCACGAAAATCTCTGAGTAGAGCCCGAGACTTCCAGCTTGCACGCGCAACAGATAGCTGGACAGAGGGCTGCTTAACACAGCTGTTATCAGAGGCTGGTCATTACTCTTTGTTTCAGCGCGCCATTGCTGGTCTGCTTTCAGTACTGCGCCTGGAGCAAGCTCCGCATTCTCTTCGTTACGTCCCTTGAGGGTCATACGAACGACCGGTACGTCCAGCCACACTTTAAGGTCTTCGACAAAAGCAGCATCAACCAATTCTGTTGGTGTGACTTGTTCACTCTGGTCTGGAGCAACTTGTGCGTTCTGGGCGGGTTCCGCGACGACATGCACAGACCCCACAACACCCAGGCCTGTCGACAGCGCCGCCACGACCAACGCGCGTCGCGCATCACACAATAAAATGTTCAACTTCATTGAAGCCACCCGTTTACATTTTGTTGAAACCAACCATTTGCATCCACCGCAACCATTCAACACCTAAAGTTCTAATTCTAACTTAATGTTTACCATCGAATTTTGAGCACCCCACACGCGGCGGCAGGCCAGCGACAATCGCAAACCTGTCTCGTTTCCATGGGCTTTAGGCGATCCACAATATGGAGCCAAGCCATTACAAATTGGGGCTATTCTGGAGTTCCGCTGATCTCGCGGGTTCGCTTGGGGAGGTTTGCTGGCGCTAGGCGGCGGCCCCACCCGAGCGAGCTCTCGTATCGCTCGAACCCATGAGAGGCCAGAGCAGCAGTAAGGTGCTCAGGACTCGCCGTCTTCCAAAGCTTTTTGATATTGCTCGGCGGTGATGAGGCCACCTGCTTGCTCTGCCTTACCCTGATCTTTGTCGGGCAACGCCCCTTGCAACAGATCAATGCGCTTCCAGGCCGGGAAAGGCTGCACGCCTCTTTCATCGGGTACGTATTTGGACGCTTCCAGACGTTTGTGCTTGTGAATATAGCGGGCGCAATTGATGAAGACAGAAGTGACCTCCACCTCAACCACCATGTTGGCACCGGGAAAACGCGCCATCAGATCCGGGGCTTTGCTCACTGTCGCCGTACCCTGCAGACGAACCCGGTGCGGCGTTTCCATGTCGATGAAGAGCATGCCGATCTTGCCGGCGTCGGCAATATTGCCCATAGAATAGAACATGCCATTCCCATCAAAGCTCGGGAAAGCAAGCTTCTTGGCACTCAGCACCTGAACAATGCCGACGGGACCACCTTTATAGGAGACGGTGGGCTCTCCTTCCGCATTCACTGTTGAGAGCATGAAATAGTCGCGGCTTTCTATGAAAGCCCGATGATCATCCTGCAACTCATCAAAGACAATGGTTGCAGCCATTGCCTCTGCGAGCCCGGAACTGCCTTGCTCCACTTGAATTTCACGTTGCGCGCCGGTGTAGAACGCCTTTGGATCGGCCATGTCACTCTCCCCATTTCCCTATTAGGGCTAGAGCGTAGTCGGTTTTCACCACCCTGCCTATCCGCCGGGGTGCCAAGCACGAAAGAAGTCAATCCAGCAGATGAAATGGCGTTGAATTCTTTCTGCTTGCTGTCCTGCTTCTCTATCAAATATACACTTTCAAATCCAAAGTCAGTCAACGACAAAAAGAAAGTACCCGAGTTCCATGGACGACCGTACCCGCCATTTGCTGACGTCTGCACCCGCACCGCTTCTGATAAGGCTGGCCACTCCCAATGCCCTTGCTTTTACGGTTCAATCATCCGTAAGTCTCGCGGAGGTCTGGTTCATCGGGCAACTCGGGACAAGTGCACTTGCCAGCATCGCGCTTGCCTTTCCATTGCTTATGCTGATGCAAACTATGTCAGGTGGGGCCCTCGGCGGCGCGGTGACCTCTGCCATCGCGCGGGCGCTGGGTGCAGGAGACCGTGACAAAGCCCAACGCCTCATTTGGCATGCCCTGGCTATTGCCGCAGCGGGAAGTGGGCTCTTCCTTCTACTGTTTTTGGTTTTCGGGTGGGCCCTGCTCGCGTTTCTGGGCGGGAGTGGCGACATACTGGAACAATCAGCCTCTTATTGCCTGGTGCTTTTTGCGGGTGGGCTCTTCATCTGGCTGTTGGGTGTTGTCGGTGCTGTCTTTCGCGGCATGGGTAACATGAAATTACCCGCTCTGTTGATGATCGCGAGTGCCCTCATTCAAGTCCCTCTATCCGGTATCCTTGTGCTCGGCCTCTTTGGTGCGCCACAATTGGGCATTGTCGGCGCGGCCGTCTCTGCGGTGATCAGCAGTCTTCTGATCAGCGCTGTCATGCTCACCCTTCTTGGCAGACCCGGACGCGTGATCCAACTGGATGCCCGCGCCATTTCATTTTCCACGGCCTTGTTCCACGACATTTTCAAGGTTGCTCTCCCTGCCTCCCTATCACCCCTGCTCACAATTTTGACCATCATGGTCCTGACGGCGATGGTGGCGACGTTTGGAGAGGCCGCGCTCGCGGGGTATGGCATCGGGTCGCGCATTGAGTTTCTTCTGATCCCCTTGGTGTTTGGGATTGGGGCGGCCATGACATCCCTGGTTGGCTTGAGCATCGGTGCCGGAAATATTGCCCGGGCCGAGAGGATCGGCTGGACCGGAAGTGCATTTGCAGCTGGCCTGGCAGGTGTGGTGGGGCTGGCTCTCGCGGCATTTCCCGAAGTCTGGATTTACGCCTTTACCAATGACCCCGCGGCGTTTGACGCCGCGCGCAGCTATATACGTATTGTCGGACCGTTCTTTGCCTTCCAGGGATTGGGATTGTCGCTCTATTTTGCGAGCCAGGGGGCAGGCACAGTGACCTGGCCCATTCTGGCGACGATTGTTCGCGTGGTTTTGGCTGTTGGTGGCAGCTGGATGTTGGCATTCTGGCTGGATATGGGGCTGCAAGGTGTCTTTATCGCGGCCGCTGGCGCAATGGTCACCTATGGTTTTCTGATTGCAGCCTCTTTGAAGCTCGGCGCATGGCGAGGCCAGGTATGAACCCAACACATCGATCTCATTGTCCCATTGCACAAACACTGGATATTGTCGGCGACAAGTGGACGCTGCTCATTCTGCGCGATGCACTTGTGTTCAAACGAAAATCGTTTGCCGAATTTGAGCAGAGTTCCGAGAACATTCCGACAAGCTTGCTGGCGGAACGATTGAAGCGTCTGGTCGAAAATGGGTTTTTGGAAAAAATTCCTTATCAGGACAAGCCTGTCCGATATCACTATGTGCCGACCGATAAGGGCAAGGCAGTGATCCCTATCATCCGCGCGATGAAAAAGTTCGGCGAAACGCACCTGGCGTGACATTGTTCCACCGAACGAATGCACGCCGGAAGTTGGTGTGGTCCGAATAGCCAAGTGCCAGCGCGATTGCTTCGACCGAAATGTCTGTGCCGGTCAGGTATTCTGTCGCCAGAAAATTTCGCACATCGTCCAGTACACCCTGGAAGTTTGTCCTTTCATCAGCCAGCCGACGCCTGAATGTTCTCTCCGAAAAACCTAGGGCTATTGCGGTCTCCCCGACGGACGGAAAAGGAGCACTGCAAACAATCAGATGCGACTTGGCCAATTCAGCAACACTCCCACCGAGCGCTGACTTTCGTAAAAGGTCTTCACATATCTTTTTGTGAATAGAAGCCGCCGGTATTTTTGCTCCTGGTAGCGTTCCTTCGTACTCGCTGCGCGGGCCCAACAAGCGGTTGGAGGGGCAAGAAAATTTCACATCTGCCGTGATGAGCTCCGCATACCGTGGATCACATATTCTCGGCGTCGGAATGGAGAGTTCCAAAACAACCCCTCCCATCCGATGTCCGGTCAATTCGTAATTTGCGCGTGCAACGGCAGAGAAAAACATATCGACGAAAAAACTAGGCGCCCCTGCGACCTTTGTGGGCGGCCAAAACGCCAGAGCGATCATTTCCTGCGTGAATGCGAGTTGCGCTCGCGCACCTTGCCGCCGAAAGGGTCGGTACTTCGTCAGTAGCTCCAGTGATTCCGCAACTGTTCTGCACGAAAGTGTTGCGTGCCCCAGCAGACCATGGGAGGCCAAGCTCATCCTGCTCCCTATATCCAGCCCAATGTGCGGATCCCCTGTGGTCTCGACCAACTCGGCGCATAAATCCAGATATTCGAGCCAGGTCACGGCTGACGCCTGGAATAGTTGCGACGGTACGTTCCTTTCACGGGCGACCTCCAACAAGGCAGGGGCATATAGCTGGGGAGAGTCCATCGCGTGCTGGCCTGTTCCGACCCATCATTTGGCCGATAATGACTTATATTTCGACGTATGTAAGCAGTCAGGCTCATTGTTGGCAAGGGTAAATTGAAATGGCTGCAGATGTAATAGGCGTCGACTCTCATCCCGCGCCCAGCGGTAAAGACCTCAGGATGGGAACACGGTATCGGGCCCACCGCCTTGACGATCATTACGATGTCATCGTCATCGGTTCAGGGCTTGGTGGCCTCTCATCAGCCGCATGCTTAGCTAAAATGGGGAAGAAGGTTCTCGTTCTTGAGCAGCACTACACCGTTGGCGGGTTTACCCATTGCTTCGAAAAGAACGGCTACGAGTGGTGCACCGGCCTCCACTATGTCGGCGGCATGGGGTCAAAAAACCCCTTAAGCAACGTCATGAATTTCATCACCCAGGGAAAGCTCGAATGGGCGGATATGGGAGAAAATTATGACAGCTATTTTATTGATGGCGAACGTTTTGACGTTTTGGTTGGGGAAGAAAAGTTCAAAGCAGCGATGCTTCAAAAATTTCCCGATGAAGGTCCCGTTCTTGAAAAATATCTCGAGTTGGTGAGGACATCTGCGCCCGCAGGTCAGACCTTCCTTTCCGACAAACTGCTCAGCGCACGCCTCTCGCGTCTGCTGAAACCCTTCTTACACCGCAAGCTGCCTGCGTACACCAATAAGCCCGCCTATGATGTTATCCGCTCTCTCACTGGCAATGAAAAACTGATTGGGGTGCTCCTCGCCCAGTGGGGCGGATGCGGGACTCCCCCAAAACAAATGTCGTTCTTGATGCATGCAGGCGCGGTGAGCCACTACATGCATGGTGCCTACTACCCGGTGGGAGGTGGTTCGCAGATCGCACGTCTGGCTATTCCGGTCATCAAAAATGCGGGTGGAGATGTCTTCTCTTATGCGCGTGTCGAGAAGATCCTTGTGAAGGCGGGGCGAACGGAGGGTGTTCGAATGGCAGACGGCACTGAGATTCGATGCTCAACGGTCATCAGCGCTGCCGGGTTTTACAACACCTATGAACGCCTTCTTGATACCGACGCTGTGGACGCGATGCCCAGCCAGCCCGACACAACAAGTCTTGGCCCAAGCTCAGCGCATATCGGGCTTTTTATCGGCCTGAACAAAAGCCCGACCGACCTGAACCTTCCCAAAACAAATTATTGGATCCAACCAAGTGCGGATCATGACGCAAACCATGAAACGTTTTGGGAAAACCCGGATGAGGACTTCCCGCTTGTCTACGTGACATTTCCAGCCTCCAAAGATCCAGACTTCCAAAGGCGCTATCCGAACAAATCGACCATCGAAGTTGTTGTCCTGACACCCCATGCGCATTTCGCGAAATGGAAAGGGACCAACTGGAGTGACCGAGGCTCAGACTACACAGCGTTCAAAGAGCAATTGAAAGACCGGATTCTTGAGAAACTCTACGAGGTTCTTCCGCAGATCGAGGGACACATTGACGTGTGCGAGGTCTCAACACCTCTGACAACAAACCACTTCAACAACGGGAAGTATGGTGAGATTTATGGCCTCGCTCACACACCGGACCGATACGAAGACCCGTGGCTTCGCCTCCAGTCGCCGATTAGGGGTCTCTATATGACGGGACAGGATGCCTTCACCATGGGCATTGCCGGAGCAACCATGAGCGGCTTCATGACAGCTCTCAAAGTGCTTGGCTGGCGTGGTCGGCTGAAATTGGCCCGCGCCATCTCGTCCAAAAAGACTCCATCCCCTCTCTGACTGCTCAATCCCTAATCTAAACTCCCGAAGGGCCCGCCAATGGACTTGTTACATTTGATCGACCTGGTTTCCTTTTCTGTAGGGACCGCAATCGTTGCAGGCGCTCTATGTATTCTCGCGCATATCATTTGGATTGGATCACAGAAGGCAGACCTACGGGTCCCCTCGCTCCTTGTCGCGGCGGTTTTGTTCATGTGGGGCAGCGCGATGCTCTACCTCTCAACCATTGGCAATGACACGCCGCTCACAAAACAGACAATATCGCCCAATGATTTTTGGGGATCGATCACGGCACCGATCCTTACGCTCCTGCCAATACTTGGCTTCTTTTGGGTCCGCAAACATATCGCCTCCCTGAGAGCGCTCACAGATGCGATGAACCTACGTCTTCTCATTGGCGTTCAGGCATATCGCATGACCGGGTCCATCTTTCTGCTCTTTGCACTCCAGGGAACCATGCCGGGCCTCATCGGGATCCCGACAGGCATATCTGCCTTTCTTGTTGGTCTTCTTGGCGTCGGACTTGCCATCTTCTATCGACCACAATCGGCCGTGTGGCGGGGTGCTGCCGACTTATGGAACTGGTTTGGGCTGGGCTATTTCAGCTACGCCACCATCTTGTGCCTATTGTGTGTCGCTCAGGTGATCGATTTGACTCCAGACCCTATCCCGATCTTCTTCTATCCAATCGCTTTCATAGGCAGCTTTGGCGTTCCGTTTTCGGTGATCCTGCATTTTATCGCCCACGCCAGGATCAAGTCCTACGCCGTCACATAGCATTGGCGAAAGGCAATAGGCCTAGTCTGTGATCTCAATGCTATCTGCCGTCTCTTGCATCAATACGCCCACCTCTTTGATAATATCCCGCAACCAGATGTGCGTCGGATCTGCGTCCATGCGAGGGTGCCAGGCAGCGTCCACAGACAGGAGCGGCATTTTGAACGGCGGGGAAAACACCCCCACCGGGTATACGCCGGAGAAACCGAAGGTCAGCAAACGCGGCGCGGTTAGCACCAGATGAGAAAACGACACAACCAAGGGTGCAGAGAGCGTGAATGGCGATTCTGTTGCCACCACCCGATCGTCGGCACGGGCCCCCAATCCTCTCCTGATTGCTGACGTCACCCCTGGTTCACTCGTCAGATCGAGATGTCTCATCTCCAGGTAACGAGCCTTGGTGAATGGCTTTCTCATCGCAGGATGGTCCTGCCGAACGACACAGACAAACTGGTCGGTGAACAAATTCTGACGTTTGGCGAAACGACTTTCAATCGAACTTCCCACGACAAGATCGACCCGCCCTGCTTCCAGCGCCTCGTCCACACGCTCTGGAATAGGAAGATAGCGGAAACGGATATTTGGCGCTCTCTCCTCGATCAACCCCATGAGGGAGGGCATCAGAAGTGCGGACAGAAAGTCTGATGTGGCAATTGTGAAGAGCCGGCTCGACTCCTCAGGAACGAACTCGGGTTCGGCCTCAATGGCTTGTGCGACAATTTCCAGACCCTGCTGCAAACGCCCGGACATCTTCTCTGCCTTTGGTGTCAGAACAAAACCACGCTCGCCTTTGACGAGAAGCTCATCTTGAAAATAGTCACGGAGCTGTTTCAGCGTGTGGCTCATAGCCGATTGCGTGATACCCGCCCTCTCGGCAGCGGTTGTGACATTGCGCTCCGCCAAAAGCACGTTGAGCGACCACAGGAGATTGAGGTTAAGTGGCCTGGACCGGCTTTCGCGATGCATCAATTTTCCTCATGAAAATATTAGAAGTATTCATTTGATTCATATCATATTGTCTGGCTTCCTGCAGCAACTAGAAATTATCCGTACAGGAAAGATCATGATCCACCAGGAAATCAGAGCGCGTTTTGAAGCCAGCATCAAAGCGCCCCTAGGCCGGACAAAACCGATAGAAGCCTTTGTTCGCGCTCTCACGCAGCATGGCGGCGATGTCACATCCCAATACGAAGCCCTCAGCAGCCCTGTGACCTACACACCCTTCGATCCGGACTTTCTAGACAACAGCCACCCCACAGAGAGTCTCGGATCTGCTTCTAGCGAGGCCCCCACTTCTGTGTCTGCGCTCTATTACGAAACGGGAAAAAGCGAGCCTCATGACCACCTCGCTTCCTTGCTCCAGCATATTGGGAATTTGAGTGAAGTCTGGCGTGCGGTGTTGAACTACCCACAGACGCCGTCAGGTGATCTTTCTCTGCATGCGTTCATTGCGCAACAAGCCCCAAACAAGGCGAGCTACCTCGCGTTGACAGCTTGGCTCGGACGGGCCGCATTTACTGACCCAGAAGCCACAAAGACGGTTTACGATGCCATTGCCTCTGGATGGCAGGACGGCAAAGAGCTGACCAATTTCTTGTCCGTCGATTGGGGTTCTCTATTGGCGAAGTCTCCGCAAGAAGCGCGCAAGACCCTCCAGATACCGGTCATCAAAGGGCGTTCTCTTCCATGCGCGCCCGTACCTGCCAAATCACTCGGCGATGCGAGCCTGTCCGACAATTTCCCTGATCTTCTTTGGGCGCTCTTGAATGCGCCGGAAAAAGCCCTCGATGCATATGAAATTACTTCTACTGTTGCGGGATTTGGCGAAGGGCTCGACGCATCTTATACCGACGCATTTGAGCGCACGCTCCTTTCCTTTGAAGGCCTGTCGGAGATCACCGCCACCCCTCTTCCCAAGACGGTTGAGATTGAAACACTGAAAGACACACCTGAGGGATCGCTCGGCCAAACTTTCTATCGTCTCATTACCGACAATAATTTCGACGTTGAAGTGTTGGACCCGACAAGCCTCTTCGGGCCTGCCGACCCGAACATGACCCCCGCCGAATGGATGAACCGACGGATATTGCAACTGCATGACATCATTCATCTCGTCGCCGGATACCAGCAAATCGGCGAAGACGAAGTCGCGATCTCAGGCTTCCAGCTTGCCCAGATCGGTCAAGCCTACTCAGCCTGGTTCCTCTCCGTCAGCACACTCATCACCAGCCTCTATTTCCCGGCAGCTGTCGCGGCAATTCTTGAACTGTCTCTTACTGGCTGGAAACATGGCCGGGAAACCAAGCCGCTCATACTGGTGGATTGGGAAAGTCAGTGGTCAGAGCAGATCAGCACAATCCGGCAGATGCACAACATCACCCCGTTTGCTTCCGGTGCAACCTCAATCAACAGCGTAGCGGCAGACTGATCTCTTCATCAGCTCTGTACCGGAACGCCCTGTCGGCTCTTAGTCGATAGGGCGTTCCTTTTTGTTCTGTAATTGGCGCAACGTCTCCTCATGACCAGACCGGCTTATTTGATAAAAGAACAAAGCAGCGCAGCCAGATAGATAGAGCATCGCGATAATGGGAATATAGATTGTGGCAAGGTCCCCAATTTTACTCGGGTCAACGTCATCTGGCGACGCCTGGGTTGGAAATTCAACTGCTGACAGGATAAGTCCAGCGACCAAAATCCCCACTCCCGAAACCATCTTTCCTGCAAATCCGTTAGCCGCAAAAAACAGACCCTCATTGCGACGGCCTGTGACCACTTCCGCATCTTCCACAATGTCGGCAATCATCGCACCGAGCAGGATACCTGATATGACGGCAGCGATACCATCGATCAGGCCGTGTAGCAGAAGCAGTGGCAGGAGCAAATCATGACCATTGGCGGGCAAGATGTCCTGCAACCGCAAAAGCAGTGGTAAGGGCGTCCAAAAAACCAGAAAAAGTGCGGCACTCAATGCCACCCGCTTCTTGTTGTACCGACGGGAAATCAGAGGCGCCATAATTGACGCAAGTGTCACGGACAGCAGCGCCACAAGGGGGAAAAGGGAGATTTGGTCGGAAGTCAGCATCCAGAAATAGGTTGCAAAATAGATGCTCAGATTGGTCGCAATCCCGGCAGCAGCTCCTCCGAAAATCCTGCTCACAAAAACCGCCAGAAAAGACCTGTTGGTCAGTGACTGGAGGATCTTCGACAAAACTGATTTGGTACCCATCAGTGTCTTTGCAGCAGGCTGAGGCAAGTATGGAATACGGTCATGCGTTCCAATCGCCGACCAAAGCATTGCCACCAACATCACAGCAGCAGCCATGACGCCGTAGTTTTCGTATCCTACTTGGCTGAGCGTGCCCACTTCGGTCTGTGCATCTGGCTGCAACAGAAACATATAGGCCAGGAACATCACACCCAGCCCACCCCAAAGACCGAACGCAAACCGATACGCCATCAGTTTCGTCCGCTCATCATAGTCGTAGGTTAGCTCAGCGCTCAAAGCGGCATTTGGCACTTCGAAGAACGTGACACATGTCCGAACCAGGATGGCCATCACCAGCAGATAAAGGAAAAGCTCTCCGCCGCCTATCCAGTCGGGTGGATTCCAGAGGAAATAGAGCGCTGTCACCGTGGGTAGGATCGCGGCATACATCAGGGGATGCCGGCGTCCCCATCGGCTTCTCAGATTGTCGGATCCATATCCAATCAGGAGATCGGTCACGGCATCAACCGCTATCGCGATTGAGAGTGCCAAGCTTACATAGAGGGCGTCCAATCCCAGGACCTGTTGATAATAGATCAGCAGGAAATAACTGAAGCCTGTATCTTTGACGCCAAACGCAACCGCACCAACGCTAAAATTTACAGTCGTTCGCAATCCCAGCGGCGGGTGCTGCATGTGAGTATGTCCTAAGCGGAAAACGAAAAGCCGGCTGCAGCGTCAACTGCAACCGGCCGGTTCGCAAAAAATGCACCGCTCCGGGAAACAGCCCGGCAGTGAACAACTATTTGGGCTCGGAAGTGTCGGGTGGATTGAGGACGCCAAAGACTGCAACATCTGTGGCTGATCCCCTTCTGGTTGGCAATGCGTGCCCCGGCCCGCATTTTGCTATCGATTTCGCCGCCAACAATTTCCCCACCACTCATAACTCTTCCTACATCCACACCTATTGCGCGGTGAGGAGGCCAGACAATCTGCCATGTATCAAATGAATGATCCTAATAGGTTCATGATCATTTCTAATACTGTATGAGGTCTTTTTCCAAGCGTTTTATGGCGGGTGCTTGCCCTGAACCGATGCTTCCAAACGGCAAACCGGGCAAAAAATACCACCTCCCTGCATGACCTGAGCTGATATCATCACACGCAAAATGTGACGTCTAGATCTCAAGATCAGACGCATCGAAGGCATAAGCCTTCCCAAACCCACGAACATATCCGGCACGGTCAGGGTTCAGGCGCCAGAATGTGAAGTCTTTGAAGTCCACATAGAGCTTCGACTTGGGATGTTGAGACAAGTATGCGTCGCGCACTGCCGCTCGATCCCTCTCATCGATAACCTGCTCCGCCACACCAGAAATGCTGATACGCTCATAGGCGAGCGGATCACCGGAACCCGGCTCACCAATTAACATACTGGTTCGTGGATCATTCACGAGTGCAGCGTGGTGACCGGAAAGAGACGACATGAGAAAAATGGGCCGTCCCTTTTTGTCTGTCGCTAGCCCCGTCCGACTGCACATCGGATGTCCTGTCGCAGGATCAAGAGTTGCAAGAGATGCAGACCGCGAGGTGTTGATCAGTTTTCTCGCATCCGCTCGTGTCTCAACCGTGACCTCCTGCAAAAGGTCCACTTTTTTTGACTCTGCCATTCTCAATCTCCTTCTTGTGGTCAAGTATCTATGAAAGGTGTGTTGACCGCCGTGCCTCTAAGACGCTGCGCCGCCTCCAACAAGCTCTTTGTGTAGGAATGCCTGGGATTGGAGAGCACAGCTTGCCGGTTGCCCGTCTCGACAATTTTTCCTGCCCGCATCACCGCGACATGATCTGCCATCGTCGACAGAACTGAGAAATCATGGGTGATTAACAAAAACGCGACGCCAGTACGGTGTTGTAGATCTGAGAGAAGCTCCAGCATGCTCGCCTGTACCGATACATCAAGGGCGGACGTGGGCTCATCCAGCACGACAATCTGCGGGTTTACGATCAAAGCTCTTGCAATCGCAATCCGCTGTCTTTGCCCTCCTGAGAATTCGTGTGGGTAACGGTGGGCGACGTCCCACCCCAGCCCAACCTGTTCAAGCATTTTTCCGACAAGCCGGTTGCGCTCATGCCTGGAAAGAGATTTCACATGAACATCCAAGGGTTCAGCAATAATTTGCTCAACTGTCATCCGCGGCGACAGCGACGAAAATGGGTCTTGAAAGACCATCTGCACGACGGAGCTACGGTGCTTAGGGGTCCCCTGGGCATCCACCTCAAGGTGTGGGAAAGATACACCGCCTTCATGGGGCACCATATTGAGCAGTGCGCGCCCCAAGGTTGTTTTACCGGAGCCTGATGCTCCAATCACGCCGAGTGTTTCCCCGGCCGCTAAGGAAAAGGAAATATTGTCCACTGCCTTGAATGTCTTGTGACCTGGCCACCAGCCACCTTGCGCAGACAAAAATTCAACAGTCAGTCCTTGAACATCGAGAACCATATCGGGCTTGTCCGATGCCAAAATCTGTTCTGATCTCGCCGGCGGATTCAGGTGTCTAACCAACTCCCGGCCCTGCGCACTCTCAGGATAGTTGACGATTTTTTCTGCAGAGCCTTCTTCAACAATTTTTCCGCCATCCATAATCAGGATACGGTCCGCCAAACTCGCCACAGCGGGGAGATCATGAGACACAAACAGGATAGCGATTCCCAAGTCCCGGCGCAGTTCGGCAAACAGACTAAGGATCTGAACCTGTAGAGAAACATCAAGAGCTGTGGTTGGTTCATCGGCGACGAGAAGCTGGGGGCGATTGGCAATCGCGATCGCGATCACCACCCGCTGACGTTCGCCCCCCGACAATTGATGGGGATATGAATCCAGGCGGTGTGCCATGTGATCAAGTCCAACTCTTTGCAGCAGTCCGGAAATGTCTTGTTCAAGCTCTTTCTCACTTCGGCCTCGTCCCCCAATAAGCAGCGCTTCTCCTATTTGACGTTTTACGGTGTGAACAGGGTTGAGGGCAGACATCGGCTCTTGTGGAATAAAGCCAATCTCGAGGCCGCGTAACGCTGCCTGCGCACCGGACCCAAAGGCCATAACTTGACCGTCAAAATCCATGTGCCCTTCGTGCTTGAACCCAACCCCGTCAGGCAAGACATCAAGCAGAGCACGCGCAGAAAGGGATTTTCCTGATCCGGACTCGCCGACGAGCCCTACGATCTCCCCTTCCCCGATTTCAAAGCTCACATGATCAACCAGATTTTGAAACGGATTTTCCGCCGTAGTAATCGTCAATCCGTTGATAGCGAGAAGGCTCTCAGCACCATGCGCGGGGGCAACAGGCAAGACAATCTGCCGTGATGCCCAATCTTGGCGTTTGGTGTGCTTCTTAGACCTACGTGGGTCAAAAGCATCTCGAATGCCTTCCCCTACGAAGACCAGCAGCGTGAGCAAAACGGCCAAAGAGCTAAAAGCCGCAAAGCCTAACCAAGGCGCGTTTAGATTATTGCGCCCCTGCTGTAAAAGCTCCCCCAGCGACGGCGCATTTGTTGGCAGTCCAAACCCCAGAAAATCAAGGCTGGTGAGCGACACAATGCTCCCCGTCAAGGCAAAGGGCAGCATCGTCATCGCTGCGACAAGAGCGTTCGGCACGACATGCCTTGCCATGACACGGCGCGACGATAGCCCCATTGCGCGGGCGGCACTGACATAGTCCAGCTGTCTCACACGCAGCACTTCTGCCCGCACAACGCCGACAACCCCGACCCACCCAAAAAGGCTGAGAAGAATGAGCAGGCTGGCAAAGCTCGGCACTAGTAGACTGGACACAATAATCAAGACGTAGAGCTGTGGCATGCTCTCCCATATCTCGATAAAGCGCTGAAAAGAGAGATCAATAAGGCCACCGAAATAGCCCTGTATCGTCCCCGCCACGATCCCCAGTGACATCGTAATCACAGTCAGCGCCAAGCCGAACCATAGGGACACTCGCAGCCCATATAGAACTCGGGCGACAACGTCGCGCGCTTGATCATCTGTCCCAAAAGGATGCGCCGTGCTTGGCGGTGCCGGGTGACGCCCCCAGGAATGAAAATCAACGGTGTTGTACGAGTAGCGCACAAGTGGCCATAGAGCCCAGCCATCAGCCGCGATTTTCTCGGAAACAGATGGATCGGAAAAATCTGCCTGAATTGGCAATAGGCCACCCACAACACGATCAGAAACCGATTCAATGGTTGGGAAGTACACAGCTCCATCCACCACCAAAATCAAAGGCCGGTTGTTGGACAATAATGGGGCCGCAAGTGCCGCTGCGGCGATAATGCCGAACAGCACGAGGGACACGAGCGCGCGCTTGTCTGCCCGGAATTGCCTCCAGCGCTTTCGCCAGATGTTCTGCGTCATGGTTGCGTGGGCATCCGAGGTGGGAGCAGATGGAACATCCACGTCTCCCAAACCTTCCATCAATCGATCAGACATGGAGCTTCTCGAAATTAATTCTCGGGTCGACGAGTGTGTAAACAAGATCACTGATGAGCCGAAGCACCAGCCCCAGAAGAGTTGTCAGGTAGAGAGCGCCGAATACGAGCGGATAATCACGGGTCAAGGCAGCGTCAAACGCCAGAAGCCCCAGACCGTCCAAAGAGAAAATGACCTCGATCATCAAGACACCAGTGAAAAAGATGCCAATCAGCGTTCCAGGCAGTCCGGCAATCACGATGAGCATCGCATTCCGAAACACGTGTCCATAAAGCACACGCCTTTCAGAGAGGCCCTTGGCCCGCGCCATCAGGACATAGTGTTGAGAAAGCTGATCTAGAAAGCTGTTCTTGGTCAGCATCGTCAGGAAGGCAAAACTACCCAGAACCATCGCCAGAACAGGGAGCGCCATATGACGCAAGTAGCTGCCTACCTGCTGATACCATGGCCAATCACGCCACCCTTCGCCGACCAGCCCTCTGAGGGGAAACCAATCAAGAAAGGTGCCGCCTGCAAAAACAACAATGAGCAAGATAGCAATAACAAAGCTCGGGATCGCGTAGCCCACAAAGATCAAACCGCTGGTCCAGAAATCAAAGCTGGACCCTTCCCGGATCGCTTTGGAAATCCCAAGCGGAATAGACACCAGATAGGTAATGAGTGTGACCCACAGTCCTAGACTAATAGACACCGGCAACCGCTCGACGGTCAGCGAAATGACATCACCCCCCCGGAAAAAGCTCTCCCCAAAGTCAAAGCGCATGTAGCGCCACATCATATCGGCAAAGCGCTCGACCGGCGGCTTGTCAAAACCGAATTCGCGCTCCAGTTCCTTGATAAACGCCGGATCGAGATTTTCATTTCCTCTATAAAGCCCCTGGCTGGCATCAAAGCCTGGTGTATCAACGTCACCTTCATCCCCAACCCGCGCCATGACGCCACTGTCGCTCCCGCTGGCTTCTGCGAGCAATTGCTCAATTGGGCCACCGGGAGCAAATTGTGTAAGAGCGAAGTTGAGCACCATGATCCCGAACAATGTCGGGATCATGAGAAGCACACGCCAACTCACATAACGGGTCAATTTTCCCATGTTTGCTCAACTCCGCTTAGCAGGCTGTTAGAACTTGAAGGACACGCCAACCGTGCCATACCGGCCCGGCTGCACCTGAAGCTCCACGGGATTTTGCCGCTGAACATTCGTTGACCCGTTAATCGGGAAGCCACGGCTCTCCGCAGAGAAATATCGGCGGTCAAAGATGTTATGAACGCCGGCGCGAACGGTTACCGCCTCATTCACGTTCCAACGACCCAAGAGATCGAAGACAGCGAAGCTGCCTGGTGCGAATTCAGTGGTTTGATTGTTGACGCGACGACTGCCCGATTGGAACGTCCCCACCAATTCAACATTCAGACCATGTTCCAGATCGTCATATCCGACTGCCTGCACCCACTTCAAAGGCAGCGCGTCTAGAAATTCGCTGGTGACGCCTGTATTGGTTTGCTCACCGTCCTGATGGGACACGTTGAACCAGGTATAGACGCTATCATTGAACTGATATCCGCCTTCGGCCTCAATACCCCATATGTCCACCTCGTCCACGTTGTCATAGGTCAATGCATTCAGGGCAGCAGGAAGGCCAAACAGAGTTGGATCAATGGTGACAAAGTTCTGAATGAAATCCTCATACCTGGCGTTGAAACCATTGACCGAAAAATACCCTCGCTGGCCAAGATCAAGCCGAACCCCCACCTCAAAGCTATCGACACTTTCAGGCTTGAGGTCCGGGTTTGGAACCAATGCAAAGAAGGGCGAGCTATCAATTGATTGAAAGACCTGTTGGGCTGTCGGCATTTTGAACCCCTGCCCATAGTTGGCATATGTTGACCAACCAGAGCCCAATTGCAGGATTGCACCGAGTTTCAACTGTACGTCAAACTCCTCAAGGGTTCTCGGTTCAGCGCCAGCGGCAACAACGTAGTCTGCATCAGCGTCAGGATCTATCTGGTGATACGCGCCGCGCACTCCAGGAATGATCGTGAGGTCACCATCAAAGAAATCAATCTCATTCTGGAGATATACATCGGCCCGGAACGTATCTGCATTGGCGAAGTTGAAACCACCCGCGCGCGTGACCGTCGTCGTGGCCAGTGTTAGATTGTTGGTGACGTCCTCACGTTCATACTCAGTCCGGGTATGGCTTCCATCAAACCCATATGTGAAAAGGTTTGGAACACCTGCAATATTGACGGAGCTCGTCGCCTGAATATCGGCTTCAAGAAAGGTTTCCTCGTAGATCAAAGTGGGAAACAGTTGCTCTATCTGACCGCTCGGTGTGAGTTCTCTGATGCGCTCCCCGGTTCGTTCATTTCTTTGCGGCGAATATGTCAGCTGCCAGCTCAACTCATCCAGATAGCTCATGTCTGGATACCATTCATGCTCCAGACTCACCCGCCAACGCTGGACTTCCTGCTCACGTTCATAGGAAAGAACATTGGCAGTGGTCGTCGTCGCCCCCAATTCCGAGTTCTGCGACACCTGGGTCTGACGCTCATAATATTCCGTCGTCAGCCGGAACAGATTGTGCGCGTTTGGTTCGTAAACAAATTTTCCCAAAAAATTGTTTGATTCAATATTTTGAGGGTCAAAGCTATCGCATTGGGTTGCCTGAGGCTGACGAGGACACGGCTGAAGCGCGTCGGCACCTGTACGGGCATTTGAGAGTTCGGGCTCCGAAGCATCACGGCGGGTAAAGCTCGTGAGCATTTCAAGCTCGGGCGTAATCCGCACAGCGCCGGTCAAAGTCTCAATAAAGGAGTTATCCAGAGAACTGTATGAGAAATCGGCATCGCCCGCCCAATCACTGTCTGGCGTGAGAAGGTCCGATGGATCACGGGTGATGAAATTCACCACGCCCCCAAGCGCGTCAGACCCCCACAGCACTGAGGAAGGACCGCGGACAATCTCGACAGCCTTGACGTTAGATGCCTCGACCACGTCCCGGGTATTATCGGTTATGCGTTCAAGCGTTCTGTTTCCGTCAACAAGAACCTGGGTCCGATTGCCGCCGACACCTCTGATCTCGATACCACCGCTCGAGTTAAAAGGATCTGTCGATGAGCTTTGCAGCGGCACTTCAATACCCGATTTATAGCGGAACAGATTCTGGATCGTGACGCCACCTGTCTGCTGAATGTCCTCACGGGTGATGACGTCAACGTTTCCCGCAGTCTCCAAAAGGCTGCGTTCCTGTCGGGTCGCCGTCACTGCAATGGGCGCGACTGTTGGCCCTTGTGCAAGCGCATCTTTCGACGCGTCAGCAGCAATATCGCCATCTTCGGCAAACTCGCTACCTTCCGCTGCCGGTTCCAGTTCTTCGGCTATCGCCGGGAGAGAAAACACCACCGCGCCAGCGATCAGCATTGCCCGAACGCTCACAAGAGATGCCGTCTGGCCCTGAGTTCCGTCGCCAAAGGCCTTTGGCAGACCTGACGTACCCATCAATTTTTTCATACTCTAATCCCCATACCCTGCATTTTGCGAATGACTCGCACTATTAATCGCAACGCTGTTTGCCACATTCAAAAACATATTGCAACTAAGAGTCATTATTAGATAAGAAGGCTATATTTGGGATACGGGAATTTGAAATGCGGATTTACAGACTGTTGAACCGAGAAGTGCAGCGTTCCGCGCTGATCCTCCTTGCGATGAGTATTTCAACACTGGCGGCGACACATGAGGGCTACACATCGCCCACCAGCACCCATGGGTTTTCTGTGAGCGGCGAGCTGCTCTACCCGCCCTCCTTCACCCAGTTCGACGCGGCATCTTCCTCGGCACCTGGGTCTTGCGACATCAGGCTCGCGACGCCAACAACGTTTGACAATCTGAACCCGTGGATCATCAAGGGAAGACGCGCGCCAGGTGTGTTTGAATTTCTTTATGACAGCCTTCTGGCGCCGTCTGTTGACGAGTTCGAGGCAGGGTACGGACTCATTGCGACATCAGTGCTTGTGTCCGACGACAACCGTTCAGCCACCTTCACCCTTCACGCCGATGCCAGGTTCCACGATGGCCATCCGATAACCGCCTCGGATGTCGTGTTTACAGCCAACACAATGCGACCTGTAGCGAGGCCTTTTTGGCGCACTCTCTTAAAAGACACAATTGTGGAAGCGCTGTCGGAGCGGGTTGTCCGCGTCACTTTTCAAGGCAGGAGCAAGCCTGCCGACATTCTCTCTTTTGGTACTCTTCCCATATTGCCGGAGCATTATTGGTCAAGCCGCCGTTTCGGAGACGTCGTCACGGACATCCCCTTAGGCAGCGGTCCCTACAAAATTTCAGAGGTTGAGCTCGGCCAGTCCATTAAATTTGAACGCATTGACGACCATTGGGCACAAGACCTCCCCAGCCGCAAAGGGCGGTACGATTTTAAGACCATCACCTATACCTACATCTCTGAGAACGCGACCCGCTACCTCTCTTTTCTACGCGGTGATCTGGACCAGATCGGCGTTGAAGACCTGCGTCAGTGGGACTCCTATCGCTCATACGACCCGGTGAAACAAGACCTTGTGAAAGTTATTGAGGTGCCCGCCTGGTGGCCAATGGGAATGAATGGTTTCTTCTTCAATATGCGCGACGCGCGTTTTCAAGATCGACGTGTACGCGAAGCCCTCGCCTCTCTCGTTCCCTTCGACTGGGTCAATAAGACACAACTCTTTTCTGCCTACGAACGCACATCCTCCTACTTTGGAAACACAGGTTACGAAGCCTCCTCTCCCCCCACTGTGGACGAACAATCTTGGATGGACGGATTTCGAGACCACTTTCCCGATGCCGCATTTTCGGAGGCGTGGAGACCACAGGATGCAAGTGCTTCCACCAAGGAGAGTCTTGCGCATGCCCTGGCCCTTTTTGAACAGGCCGGTTGGCACTATGACGAAAGCAGCGCACGACTTGTAAACACAAAAGACAACCGCCCATTGGATATAGTGATCCTCGCATCCACAACGACGCAGGACAAAATATTTGGCGCGTGGCAGAACCTGCTGAGTCGGATCGGAATAGACGTCACGCTTCAACGCATTGACCCATCGAGTTTTCAAGAGCGCTATCAAACCGGCGACTTTGAAATGACATATCGTTTCTACATCCCTCCCCTTCATCCAGGTGCTGAACAAATCACACAGTGGGGCAGCCAGCGCCTTCAAGATGAAGGTGTCCAAACGATCTTTGGCATTGATAATGCTGCCATCGACGATGCCCTTATGAAACTCGCGAACGCTGAAACCGGCTCTGAACGGACAGAAGCCGCGCGCCATCTTGATCGCGCTTTGCAATGGGGACTGTACGCCATACCAACATATCAAAACCGGCAAGTCAGAACCGCCTACTGGGTCCATCGCATTGCGCCACCGACAGTCATGCCACGTGTGGGCGGCGGCACAGGGTTTTGGACATGTGTCACTGCGGACAACACAAATGAGTAACTTTCAAACCCTTAGGACCTTGGTGAATACATGCCTCAGACAAACCACGTAAAGCACATACCCGCGTCCTGGATCGATCCAAGCTCAGGGGACATATTGGACCACAGCGCTTTGATAGCCCGTATGGCGACGCAACGCGTTATCCTTCTGGGTGAAACCCATGATCGATACGACATCCATCGTTGGCAGCTCCATGTTGCAGCGGGTCTTCATGCCCATCGCAAAGACATTGCCATGGGCTTTGAGATGTTTCCCCGCCGCGTCCAACCCATTTTGGATGAATGGGTCGATGGTCGACTAGACCAGGACGCATTCCTGGAAAAAGTCGAATGGGACAAGGTCTGGGGGTTTGCCCCCGACTTGTATCTGCCGCTTTTTCACTTTTGCCGTGAGTTTGGCGTTCCCATGTACGCCTTAAACTGTCGTCGGGCGCTGGTGACGGAAGTTGGCAAAGAAGGTTGGGAAGCAATCGCGTTGGAGGACCGCGACGGGCTGACTCCTTCAAAACCCGCAACACCTGCGTATCGAAAATATTTGGCGGATCTTGTCGGGGGAGCAAACCTTGCGGCCAACGCGAAGAAGACACCAGAGGACCTGATATCTGACCGCTTTCTGCGCGCCCAACAGACGTGGGACCGTGCCTTTGCCTGTAACATTGCAAGCGTGCTGGCTGAACCCAATGCGCCTTTGATGATCGGGATCATCGGGCGCGGACATCTGGAATACGGGCACGGCACACCCTTCCAGCTGGAAGACTTAGGGATAGACGACGTCTCGGTCCTGCTGCCCAACGACACCCCAGAAGTTGATCTGATCACTCAGGAAGGCATCGCCGATGCCCTCTTCAGGCTCACACCCTTTGCCGGCAGTACATAGGAATTTCTGTGAACTCCCGATCGAATATGATTGCGCCCTAGTCATTGCGCCCTAAGTCCCGGCCTGTATGTTCCCTTTTTTGCCGACCATCTGGTGCGAAAAGGCAGTGCCGCTCACACTTTTTCTGTTTCTTTCGGCGCAGAGACTTTGCGGGGCTTCTGTTCGATTTTCGGTTTGGGCAGAAGGCGGAAGCGGGACTGGCACCAGGCGAAGTCAATACCGACATCCAGCAATGCATCGGACCGCCCGCAGGGGCACATAAACTCCAGGACGTCATAGACCCGGTAGGTCTCCCCGGCAACAAGCGGCACCGGCTGCCCCGTCATATGGTTCGGGGCTGCGTTCACGCATAAAACCAAATCGCCTGGACCGACTGCATAGCTCATAGGGTCAATTCTTTAGCACAAAGGTCCCGGTCGGCCTACACACTCGATGCGTAAACTCACTGTTTGGCTGCATATGGCCAACTATGAGAGTGGAACACTTCTCGTCTGAAGCCCTAGATCAATTTTGCAGGAATGCTCTCGGCGCTTTTCTGTCGAAAAGACGTCTGCCGCTCTGACGCATGGTTTTGCAGATGTTCTCTACTCGCTTTGCTATGCAAAGCTCCGAGAAATGGTGCCGGGGGCGGAATGGAACTCTGTCAGTAAGTGTATGATTTCAAACGAAAATGACGTTTTGACAGCTGAGCTGTGCAACAAAAATACCAACACCTCCAATTTGGAGAGTGGTTCAATGCCCCATTTCCTCAGCTAGTCGAAAATTCTATATGATTAGCTTCCGACACATGCTCTTTGTACCAACGGCCTGCTCGCCGGAGCCAATATCCATCGATACTCTCCGCCTGTCCTTACCAAAAACTAGAGCCGGATGTACTGCTGCAGACTATCGAAATGTGAGATCGAGTTGGTCGTGCCGCATACCGAAATGGCCCTGGGAGTCGGCGCATCTTTGCCCAAAGACACATGAGTACTTAGGGTGTTGTCGCAGTGAACATATGCCCTCACGGCTTTGTCACAAACTCAAAGTCCAGGCGCAGGAAGCCAGACTGCCCGCTGGGTGATAAAGGAAAGAAGAGAGAAATAGTTATAGTTAATCTGAACCATCAGCTAACGCATCAAAGGATCACGAACAAACAAATGAAGCAGAAGTTGGCAATGCTTTTACGTCCCATGTCCGTGCTCGTTCTATTGAGCCTTAGCAGCTGCACCAATGTACCTAACCTCGAAGTACGCCGGGAAAATGCAGCTTTGGCAGCACCGGACGGATACGAGAGTCGCATCGTTCGCACGCAAGTTTTTGATTTGCTGAGCTACACACCCAAAGCGGAAATGATAATGCCCGAGATGACAATCTTCATCGAAGGCGATGGTTTTTCCTGGGAAACCAAAACCCGCCCCTCCGACGACCCCACCCCCATCACACAAACCGTACTCTCACTTATGACGACAAGTGGACGCAGGGACAGACTCTATCTAGCAAGGCCTTGTCAATTTGTCGGCGCGACCAGCCGAGGGTGTTCACCTGCACTCTGGAAAGGTGCTCGTTACAGCGAGCAAGTTATTGCAGCGCTCGACGAAGCACTCTCTGCTTTGCGGAACGAATACAACACACAAGCCTTTACGTTGATTGGATATTCCGGGGGTGGGACCGCTGCCGCCCTTTTGGCGGCCAGAAGAGATGACGTGTCCGCCCTCATCACTTTAGCAGCCCCACTCGATATCCTGGCCTTCACCGAGCACCACGATGTAGCCCCTATGGCACAATCGTTAAATCCTCTTGGTGTCGCATCAAAACTCTCCGACATTCCTCAAATTCACATATTTGGAGAGAGCGATGAGATTGTACCGGCATTCCTCATCAAAAAATATTTGAACGCGCTCGAGCATGCAAACTGCGCCCAGACAATTATAGTCACTGCAGACCATTGGACCGGTTGGACGGAGCATCGACCGCAGCTGACAGATATAATCCCGACATGTAAGGAGCATCCATAGTGCTCGCCGTGAGAACCTCCTCTCCACAGTTTGCATCCAAAATACCCTTTTCGGCCTGATCTGAGACAGCTGATGTTGGGCGCCGCAAATTATGAGGACTAGTCCTCATGAACTACTATCTCTACCTTAATCATTGTGCTTTTTTGAGTGCAAGCGGTGCCGTTTCAATACCGCGAAACAAAGTGACCTGAGCAGTAAGGAGGCAAGCCATAGCCTATTCTTTCCTCGTGGCGGATGACCATTGGCTGGTGCGCCAGGGTCTTCGTCATACACTCTCAGAACTTGGCGATGAGGTCAGGATCACAGAAGCGGCGTCTTATACCGACGTCACTTCCGCTTTGGATGGAGGCCGTAAGTTTGACCTGCTTCTACTAGACTTGGATATGCCTGGGATGACGCCAATCGAGGGGATGGCCCGCATCCGGGAAACGGTGCCCACACTCCCTCTCGTGGTGGTCTCTGGAACAGATGACCCAATAACCATCCGTCAGTTGATCAGCGCCGGGGCGGCGGGCTTTATTCCAAAGTCAGTATCGCCAACCATTATGCTACGCGCACTCCAACTGGTGCTGTCTGGCGGCATCTATGTACCTCCCTCAGCTCTGGATATGCCTGAGAAAGAGCGCGAGGCCAACTTAACCGACAGACAAACTCAAGTGCTGCGTCTGTTGGCCGATGGCGCCCCCAACAAAACAATCGCAAATGACTTGGGTCTAGCTCTACCCACCGTCAAAATTCATGTCGCCGCAGTCCTGCGGCAGCTGTCGGCCCGCAACCGGACAGAGGCCGTACAAACAGCAATGCGCCTCGGCATCCTAGAGACGGCGAACAAGTGACAATCCGAAATTTGGGGCCGCACTCAAGTATCATGGCACCCTATGTCAAAAGGTGCCGCACAATGGCGCGAAGTTCCGCTGGCTGAACTGGCTTATGCAACAAATCAAACCCTGTTCCCCGTAGGTCCGAAAGTCTGTCTGGACCGGTATCGCCGGTGACAACCAGCACAGGAATTTCTTCACCCAACTGGGAACGGATTTCGGCGGCAGCGACATCACCAGTCTCGCCATCTGGCAATCGATAGTCGGAGATCACGAGATCAACTCTGCCCTCCAGAGCAGCCATGGCGCCAGCGACGGCGTCTAACCGCTCGGCAAGGGCACATTTGTACCCCCAGCTTTCCAACAGTCCTTTCATCGCATCTGCAGATAACGGATCGTCCTCAACCAACAGAATATGAGCCTGGTCATCTCTCATCACGACTTCTGCCGCACCGGGATCAGCGCGAACAGGGGTGTGAGTTTGATCGGCGGCGAGAGGAAGCGTCACAACGAACCTGCTCCCTCTGCCTAGCGCAGAGATGACCTGCAAATTACACTGAAGAAGATCGCATGTTCGCTGAACAATAGAGAGACCAAGTCCCAGTCCTCCTTGTTGATCGTCTGAGACCGTCCGCAGCTGAAAAAATTCCTGAAATATTTCCTGCTGATCTTCGTCGTTGATGCCGATACCAGAATCCCATACTTCAATACGCGCTGTGTTCCCTCGTTTGCGCACAGCGATCAGTACGCCCCCCTTGTCCGTGTAGCGGATAGCATTCGCAGTCAGGTTTCGAACTACCCTGCCCAGCAGCACGAGATCGGTATTGACAAATGTACTTTGACCCGCTGCCCGAAAATGCAGGCTTTTACCCTCAGCTTCCCCAGCAAATTCGTTGACAACTTGATCAAGGAGCGCGCGCGCATCCAAGCGTTCTTGACGCACGTGAACAATGCCCGCATCCAGCTTGGAAATGTCCAAAAGGGAATCCAGCAAGCCTTTGACACTATCGAGTGACTTGTCAATTTTTGCGACAAGGTCTTGGCTTTGCGCGTCCTCAGCCTGGCGTCGGGCAAGAGCAGAGACAAAAAGGATCATTGCATGCACAGGCTGTCGAAGATCGTGACTGGCAGAGGCCAAAAACCGTGTCTTTGCGCGACTTGATTGCTCCGCCACACCCCGCGCAACCTCAAGTTCGCTTACGCTGCTTTCCAGCGATCTAACCAAATTCTGATTTTCAAACCGAAGCGACAAGACATCAATGATCTGCCGATGCATCGCACGTCCAATATTCAATAGGACCGCAAGATACAATAGGAGCAGGACACTCATTTCGAGATGCCCCCCCGTTGCATCAAACAAAAAACGTGACGCTGCAATCAACAAGGCGGGGCAAACAGCTAAGACCACCGCTATTTGACGTGCCGCCAATGAAGCCGTTGCCGAAGAACTGATCCCTCCAATGACGAACGCAAGAGCGACCTGGTACACAGCGTTGTCAGGCGGATAAAGAAGAAAGCCCGCAGCCCCCCAAGCGACACCCGTTACAAAGACAGAGGCAAGATAGATCCGGTCCCACCATGCAATGTCCTCGTCGCCTGGTGCCCTCGCAACAAAAACCTGAACAATCGCCAGACGCCCCAAGGAGATGAAAAGCATAACGCCAAGCCATAACAACAGAGAATTGTGCTCGGCAATCCCCCAATACATCCAACCAACAATCAGCACCAGTAAGGTGTGCATAACACCAGGGTTTGCGGTCGCATACATCATGCGCACTTGTGCGTTGAACAAGCGAGGGTCGGATCCGGAGGTGTTTTTTGGGTCTGGGGTGAGTTCGATCTCTGACGCTTCCGTGCTTCTTTTCACCGTCGACATATTTACTTGTCCCCTCATGCACTCGCGACAACGGGCGCTGCCTTTGCAGAATAACGCCTCACACCAAGTGTGTCTGCAATTCAGCCCCCGCCGCCGAGGAAGAGGTGACCAAGTGAGATGGGCTCAGGCCCATCAGCTATCCCGCTGAGGCGAAACAGTTCAAACTCTGACCCTTCATTTGGCGGGAAGTCAGCTTCCAGCAAAATGTAAGCCCACCCGTCTTGATTGTGACGGCTCAGCGCTTTGACATCTGGGCGCGCGCCTTGACGATAGAGAATGTCGAGAACAGTGGATTCACGTTGGCGCACTTTGTCTACTATCAGAAGCGTGAGACGCTCGGGCTCCGTGCGAGACAAAGGCACATCATCCAGATCGACCCCGTTCTGCAGCATTTCTAAATACACTGCCTCCAGGTCCTTGCCCTTGATCTGATCAAAGCCACTCAGATCGCGACTCCGAGAAATCAACACCTCAGTATCCCCGTGTGGCAAGTAAACGGGCTCTGTCGCAGCGGTTTGGACAAAAATAACGCCATTGCGCGCAGTGTAATGTGCACCGATACCCAGATAGGCACTCCGCCCCATCGCATCCGCAAAGTGCATCAAACCAACAATCTCTGCTTGATCCGCCCCGGGTTCGTCAAAACGCGTCAGAGCAATTTTTTGAAGATAGAGATAGTCGTAGGCAAGACCCGTTGGGTCAGCGAGGGAGCCAATTTCTTCACTGAACCCTACGGAGCCGATCACATCCACTTCCATGCCCATGGCGCGATAGGCCAAGGCCTGTAGAACTTCGCTAACATCTGGCCGAACGGTTGCAAGGGTCGCTTCCGGTTCCTCTGCCTCGGCGGTCTCTACCCCTGTCAATACGGCCAACGTAATCACAACAGCGCCAAACAGACCATTTGCAAACTTCACTCTCCAACTCTGCATTGGTTTTACTTTCATTGAGGAAAGTTCCTTGCCGTGCTGCAGCACACCATCAGCTAACGCCATACTATTCATCGCTGATAAACCTGCCCTGAATTGGTGGTGACAGAACCACCCGCCCCCGCACTCCCGAGCGATGCGGAGGAATCATAGTGGGAACTCCCGCCTGATGATCGTTCTACCGAGATGTCGCCGGAGTAGATTGCTTTTCCAACTCTTTTGACGATTTCCTCTCCAATTTTTTTGCTAAATTCTCCAAAATTGGTGAGTTTTCCTCCCAGTATTTTTCCTGTCTCTTCATAAAATTGTTCCACGGCACCAGAAACGGTGCTGTCGAAGGCAGTCCCAAACCCTCCTGAGTCGCCGCTGTTCACCTTTTCATTGTAGTTGTCTATGGCATTTCCAAGAGCACCTGCTATTGGGTCAATGACCTTGAAACCTTCTTCCACGGCGACGACCCCCGCACACGCAGCGCCCCCTGACCCCAGACAAGCCGCCCCAACGACGGTGACTTTCGCCACATCAATACCATCTTCGGTGTAGTCAAGAATGAGCTTCGACGCGTCACCGGCCCAGAATATCTCAATGAGTGGCCTAGTCTCAAAGTTGGGCAACGTCTGCCCCTCGTCAACCAGCCCCCTTAGCTCTGCAATGATGGCGTCCTTGTTGGCAGGGTTATTCCCCAACTGACCGCCAAGAGCCACAATCCTCTCGTTAATTTCAGCAACTCTGGGACGATCACCGCCCGACCCATTACCACCTATGGGTGAGGATGAAACGCTTGCGACATTTGGGCTCCCTCCAGGCAACTGCCCGGTTACCCCACCTCCCACACCTTGCTGTCCAAAGGCCGGGAGCGGCGTAAGAAGTCCACCAGTCGGCAATCCATTTCCACCACCGGCAGGGTTTGCCGCGATCACTGTTGGTGCACCACCGCCTCCAGCTTTTGTCGCAGGCGGGATTACAGTAGGTCCGCCACCAGTGCCCGTAGCGACTGCCGCAGGCGCGGGAGGTGTTGCGCCGCCGCCCGACGCAACTGCCGCCGGTGCTGGTGTTGTTCCACCTGTTCCCGTGGCGACCGGTGTGGGCGCAGGAGCTGTTCCACCGCCATTCATCACAAGGCCACGAGCAGCCTGAATGGTTGGATCATTCGCTCCGTAAGTAACCACCGTTGTACCACCGCCTATTCCGCCTGCAATCATCGCCGCAGCTCCAGGAGGCAGTCCGCTCTGCGCGCCCATGCGCGTGGCCAGATCAGCTCTGAATTTGTTAGCAACTTTGGTCTCTGCTGCGCCAAGGGCCTGTATAAACTGCGCTTCGCCGCAACAATTAGCCGCGTATATTTGCTTAAACTCTCGCGCCATATCTGCCGGGTAGGATTTCTGTGCACCACCAATCATTGCTTCAATTTGGTTGATCAGCGGGTCTATCCCAGCAAGGATCTGTCGTTTCGCATCCGCAGGAGCACCAGCCGCGTCCAAGTCTGCGGACATTTGCGCTTTGATCGCATTGCGGTCAAAACTGTCTACCTCGGGAACCAGTTCAGCGAACAATACCGCGAGCTCGGCCTCCGAAAGCGCTGCAAAGTCGTCCCACCTGGAGATTTTGTCATCAACCGCCCCAAAAGTGAGTTGTTCCCGCGCGGCCGCCCGTTGCTGTGCGGCGCTCCGCAGACGCTGCTGCTGAAGAATTTGTTGCTGCTGTTGAATGGGAGGCCGATTGATGACCGGAGGGCGGTGCTGTGTTGGCGGAGAAGGTGGTGGAGATGGTGGCCGATAATGATGATTGGCGAGCCCAGCACTTGAGGGAACTATGAGTGCAACCACGACAAAAAAAGTCCGCAACCTGCTCATTCTCTAACTCCCAACGGATCAACCAAAATTTCTGCGCTATAGCGGGTGAATTGGACATCAACTCGCTTCGACGCTAACCAAGCATTCTCCGTTTCGCAAACGTGCAAATGGCCTAGTTCCTCCGGAATTGCGCCATGTGTTGGCCAGCGGGGGCTTTATCGAAGTCGGCATTTCCCTCTTCCTGCAAAGGGACTAGTCCCGTCGTTGCTCGAGAGCAACAAGAAGGTGGTCCCTTCTCAGAATCCTGCCGCCTTTTGAGCCTATCCCCTTGCCCATATCCCCTCTGTCGTTACGACTTAGGTCAGAGAGTTGGCCTCAGCACACTGACTTGCAAACCCGCTTCCGGGATCAAAACCTTTGCTGAGACTTTGGGGATACGAGTGCGCACTAGCGCATCCGCAAATACACAAATGAATGGGAAACGAATATGAAACGGAATTGGCTTGCGACAACCGCGCTGACGAGCGCAGTGCTGCTTACTGGAGGCTCAGTAAGCGCATCGCCTCACGCATCCACAGGCTTTGTTGCCACATCGACGTCGGGCACCACGAACGCCATCGCACCAGAACTTCAGATGCAAGAACAACATGTTCGTGAAACAATCCTCTCCCCGCATCTGTTCAATCTTTTTCTGCTGCAACAAGTAAACAACGGACAGAAACCTGCGGGCTATGCAGGCGGCTTTGAGACAGGCATCGCGGCGGGGGAGCAAGCTGCCGTCACATCCGACAATGTTAGTGTGTGGTCGAGCATCAACTATTCTGAAGCTGAAAGCGATTTCACAGCAACCGCTTTCGATTCAGAGACCGTAAGCGGATCCGTCGGTATGGACTATGTTCTGTCCAAGTTCGTGACGCTGGGCGCTTACATTTCATATAGCGATACAGACACAAAAAGTGCCTTTAATGGCGGGTCGTCGGACACAGAGACCTTCTCGATTGGCCCCTATGCAACCTTTGTTGTTGATGACAATTTCAGCGTCGACGCAAGCATTGGCTATTCAACCAGCGACATTGACAATACACGCACAGTTGGTGCTGTGGTTGCGACCGGCTCCCAAAATGGAGACACCGTCTTCATGTCGATCGGGCTGAACGGCATGAAATGGTACGACAATATTGGCGTTAGCGGTCGTGTTGGCTGGAGCTATTCTGACACAGACAATGACAGTTACACAGACAGTCTCTCGACGGCTTTTGCCGCCACAGACTCGCAACTTGGACAGATCCAGGTTGGCGGCCAGGTCAGCTACTACACCGAAAATTTCATGCCATATATCGGCGCGACCTATGTCTACGATGCGATCAGCGATGACGTTACGACGGTGACACCTCCTCAGCCTGAGAATGATGATGATGAGATCCGCCTCGAAGGGGGTCTGAGCATTTTCGGATCAGGCGCGTTCTCTGGCGGCCTGTCTGCCAACTACACAGTGCTTCGCGAAGACTATGAAGCCTGGGGTGTTGGCGGGAATGTTGCTGTCCGCTTCTAAAGCAACCTACACCAGACAAATTGGGGCCTCCGCATACGGGGGCCCCTTTTTTTGTTACAAAGAAGTATCCGCAACCATCTTCACATCTTAAAGGCAACCGCCCGTCACCGGAAAAATTGCGTCAAAGCCCGGGGTTAGAGGCACATGCTGCATCGCATCAGCGCCATGTCACGCGCGCATCACTGTGGAAATAGAAACCTCAATTTGCGTCTTTGTGAACTGCAATGGGGAGCTGCACCGCTCTCCATCTCGTCAGACATACGATCAAGGAAACATCCAACTCGTTTAGGGATTTGGAGTCGGGAAAAATGGTGCCGGGGGCGGCATATAATAGCGTACGTAAGTGTATGATTTCAAATAATATTAGGATCGTCAAAATCGTGGTGTACCAACAAATGTACCAACACATCAACCTTGAAAGTTGGTCAATCAAGGTCACAAAGGTGACCACGTTATTTCTATGGGAAAACCCTAGCATCAATAGGTGACCGGATACCTTTTTTTGCTGGGGCGGGCCACTGTCTACCCGGGGGTCAGCGCGGAGACCGATGGGGATGAAGGACCGGCGAACGAAGCCTTAAAACCCATGAACTCTCCGCAATGTATTCGGATGTCACAAGAGCGGATTGAGGGTTGGCCCTCAAGTGGCCAGGTGAACACCGCCCGTAACCCCAGATTTAGTTCGGCATTGGGTGGCAATCTGTGAAGTAAGAAAGGCATCGACGGCGGGGGCAAGCGCATAAGCCCCGAGCCTCGGGAGACCGTCTATTCTTCGTGAAATGTGCTGAGGGCAAAGCACCAAGAAGCACGCATGGGATCGACACTACAACTCCGGCGCTGCGGCAAAACTTTGAACCATTGTCAGCGGTCAAACAATTGCCATCCAGTTTCCTCATGGCCAGATCCGTCTGCCCCACCCGACCTCGAAATCGAAATCTAACCAAACTGAGAAATCTATAGTCTGCTTCTGCTTGAGCCCGAGAGCGGTTAGAATTGGATGACTCGCAGACGGCATAATGTCGAGTATCGCGCTCGCCTTATTCAAGCCACTACCTCGAATGACGAGAGGTCGTGGCTCCACGATGATAACTGCCTGCTCGCTGGCGCGCCCGGACCGGACTGGATCGCGAAATTGGCGGAGCATGATTTGCGGCATACCACTAAATGGCAACTCCAGATTATCAACGCCGTTGATGTTCACATGCTCCGCTAAGATGCGTGACACATCGGTCCTGGAGGTCGGGTTTGCCTGTACGGGCTGTGCAGGTGATAGCGTCAACAGTCGTTCAACCTTTGGGCGCTGGGTCGGTGCATAACGGGGAAAGTGCAACACATCGACATAAAAACCTGGGTTAAACGGATCATCCTCATCGTCCCGTGCAAGGTTTGCAGCCGATTTCGGATAACCGAACACTTCACGACCTGCAGCAGCCGCTGCGGCTGTATCAACAAACAAGAACGCCGGCATCCAGTACGGACGCCATTTACTCTCATCACCCACAGGGCCTCCAGCGACGAGAATGTAGGCACCAATGTCCCACTCGCGCACAACACCGCGAGACGCAAACACAGGATCTTTGGAGCCCATCGACTCAGAAAAGATTGAAGCGAATAGAACGTATTTGGTCAGCACATGAAAAATTAGCCGGCCACCAGTTGGTGTCGAGAGCAAACGCGTGCAGAGACTCTGCATCGCTGCGCGATCACCCTTTGCTAGGAACGACTGCATTATACTGGACTTTCCAATATATGGCGGCGCTCCGACAACATCCCCAGGGCGTTCTATAAACAGGGGCAGGTCCGAAAAAGTGCTCCCACCGGGCTCTTTGGTTTCGTTAGTCACAAAAATACCGCTCTTTCAATTTCTCAATATGACGAATTTCAAAACCTAGTCCGTAAGCTTGGGCCTCTGCCAATGCTTCGAGAATTAGATCATGAGAGTGCGATACTCCTTCGCATTTTAGGAGAATAGCCTTGACCGCTTTCTGACGAGGACGCCCATAGGCGAAACGCCGCGCAAAGACACGTAGTTGCACTGCAGCAGCCTTGGCACGAGTGATATCTGTCACTGCCTGACTTTTTAGGGCATAGGCTGCAAAAATGAGCGGAGCCGCCGCATAAGCCTCAAGTGAGGAGTAGTTGGTGGGGGGCAGCCCACGCGATACAGAATCCACACGATACGCAGCGTGAAGTGCTTCTTCATCCTCCCCTTGCTCAAACGCCATGCGAGCGGCGAGGCCCAGGCAGATATGCTCTGACTGAACATCGCCTAAGCCTTCGAGCAAGAGTTGTGCTTTGCAATTCTGATCAACGGTTTCTTGATCCGCGACGCCCGAACAGATTTGAGTTTGGCAAGAAGCATATAGCGCCCAAGCTTGATGCAGTTTATGTTTGCGTGCTGTAGCTCTGGTATGAAGCTGATTGAAATACGCCATCGCGTTGACGGCATCACCACGGAGATGTCGGTTAATCCCGTAGGTCGTCACGAAAACTTCCCACAAGTGATGTTCTTCAGGGTGTTCACACAGACAGTCTGCTGCCTCGTCAAGCTCAGCGCGAGCATCCTCCCATTCGCCGCGAATAGTTCGCCAGATCGCACTTGCCATCAACGAGTATGCGGCTGTTGGCCGTGTCTTACCTCGGGTGTAGGCAAGGCGGCATGCTCGGTTGAAGACGTTCTGCGCCCACCCATGATACCCAAGCATGGCAAAACCGAAGCCAATGACAGTCAGTGCACGAACATGACCAAGTGTGCGATCCGTCCCCCGCGGTGCCCATCTCGCAAACTCAAATGAACTCCGTATCATTGCCCCTGGTGACCCAATGAAATAGGCTGTTTCACCCATAACTCCTGCTGCAAGTGTTCGTGCAGCCAGGAAGTTACGGCCTCTACCCGCTGAACGTAAACGTACGGCCATCCCAGCAGTGCGATGCGCGTCCTCAACCTTTCCAAGAGCCCATTTCGCAGCGCTGGCTTCAGCATAAATGACAACTGATAGGGCCGACTGCAATTTGCTATCGCGGGCCGTGGCTATTGCTCGTGCATACGCCGTTTCAGCTACGCCATAGGCACCCAATGCTGCGGCAGAACGGGCGGTACGAATGTAACCAAGCGTGGCTCTTGTCGGCTGTTCGGACAGCGCATAGAGCGGAGCCAGTCGCGCGCTCATGTCAGTTTCATCTTGTGAACGGTTTCGCAGCACAGAAAGAGACCGACGTGCTATCGCAAGTCTGGTGCCCTTTGGCATCCGCTTACGCACCGCCACACCAACCATCGCGTGCGCAAGGCAAATGCCTGCTTTCGTGTCATCAATGGACAACATACGGGCAGCAATCAATTCACCGAGTTCTGACGCAGCCCTCACATAGGCAAGGCCTGATGCAGCCGCTAGATCAGCAAGTGACATCCGCTGCTCTAACAAAGCTGCCGTTCGCAGCAAGGCAAGTGCTGCCTCCCCGATTTTCGATATGTTCGCTCCAATGACTGCATCCAGTGATGCTTCATGCTCATTGATCGAATCTGAAGTCGTCGCTAATTGAAGAATATAAAGAGGATTTCCAGCCGCAATGGAGAGCAAAGCTGGGGGCACACCCAGCATTTCCGAAAAAACCTGCACGCTCTTAGCATCAAGCGGTCCTAGGCTCACATCATACCATGCTTCTGCAACAGCTCCCGTCTCAGAAATGTTGGTCCGCTCTGTCGCCACAACGGCAAAGCCTTGGCATGACGCAAGCACCTCAAACAGATCACGCGATGCAGCATCCAGCTGGTCAAGATCATCAAGTAGGATGATAAGTCCATATGAATCCGCTGTCCCGCGCACCCACTCTTCAACAAGCGCTCGCAATCTTTGAGCGCGCTGGAAGGGGTCCAGTTCTGCCGCGACAATGGCATCCCAAGCCTCTATTGCTGATGCCGCAGTATACTCGCTGTCTCCTGCGCACAACTGACATAGAATGTCACGCCAAGCTGAAAAAGCACGCAGGGAAGACCCTGAGCTACTTTTGTGCAAAACAACGCAGACATGCTGAGGCCAGTGGCGCGCGCTCAGTTCTAGCAACAGTGCTGACTTACCAATGCCGGCTGGGCCAGACAGCCGTATGAGCGGTTTCCGTAAGCCAGAAACGAGATTATCGATCAGGTCGATATCACGATTTCGCCCCACAAGGGGATAAATATCAGACGACGCCGCAGGCCAGTCAACGCCCTGAGATGCCGACGAGATATTGTGTACAACACCATCAAGCCGCTTGGCGACACTGTTGATTACCGGTCCATGAACAATTGGCACGCCCTGTAGATCAACCCCGCGATACACAACACCGCGGGCATCAACCATTCGTGGTTCAAAACCAAGTTTCTCTAGTGCACCTAGCAGCGTTCGTGCTGATGGCCAATTGCCAAAACTGCTTCCGTCCAGATCTCGACTCATCCGCACAACAAGCCCCTTGTCGGAAAAGCCTATCCGATCAATGTGTGCATGTGCGCGACGCGCCCAAAGAAGCAAAAGATGTTCGGCGCCAAGAACTGATTCAGGCGAGATCGGACGAGCGTTTTCAAGGTCTGTAAGTTGCAACATCAGGCAATCAACCACCGATATTTCACCACGAGTGTCGGCCAAAAACCGAGGCGTATGCGGACGGGTGCGACGCGCTATTGACGCAAAGCGCCGCCGATGAGTACGGAGTTGCTGATACAATGCAACGATCGCGGGGCCAACATGCAACCACTCACTCTCGCGTGGCACAGAAAGCAGGCGTAGTGACGTTACATCACCATGCGCGCGGGCGCATCTAATCGGAAGACCGGTTGCACGATGAAACATACGCCTTACTTGCCGCAGATCCGCAGCCCCACGATCCGAATTTGGCGTCCTTGCGTAAAGCGCTCCATCCCCAACATTTTCGACAAGATGGTAGTTTAGCGTCGCAAGATACAACCCCACCGCATTGTTGCCCGCAAGTAGCGCAGCGGTTGCTGCCTCGCCCGCGTAGTTGCCTGTTTCGACGCTGAGCGTATTCACCCAGGGTGTAAATCCGATAACATCGAGCGCAAGGAGGTCAAGCTGCCGCGTACCAACCGAGAATGTTGCACTTTTTTCAGACAAAATCCGATTCACCAAAAATTGGAGCGAAGTCGCCAGAAATTGCGCGGGCGCAGAGTTTGGCAGACAGAACCGCGCATTCAACTGCGCCCATATCAAAATTGTTACGTGTCCAATCGCCAGCAAGGAATAAATTGGCAAAGCCGGTTTCGTCAGGCCTGATACGGTGCTGAGGATTGCCGACTGGTGTAGTGACGTATGTTGTTGCCGGGTCACTGTTCATGGACACAAATCGATCAACTTCCGCTGCCTGATTATATTCCCCATTCACACTTCCGAGACTTGGAAAAGCCGCCGCGGCATGGTCATTCAACCAGGCGGATGCAATTGCTTCGCCGCGTCGACGCTCCGCTCCGCGATCAGTTGGGGGACTCGATCTAAGTCTTGGCACAGACCCGCAAAAGTAGGACAACGCTCCTATTCTGTTGTCGGGCTGCTCAAGCTCGAGGAGCTGTGACATGTCACACCAGGTATCCATCGGCAAATGAAAACCGGTCATCAGTTCGTCATGAGAATAGCCGCCGAACGTACCCCTCTCCTGTTCGTGCCAGATTTGAACACCGATTGTTGGTGTCGTTGATGCTGTTTCGAGCATCTTCCGCCACCGCGGAGACTGGACGGCGAGCTGCTTTGTTGTTTCTACAACGGTACCCACGGGAATTGCGAGGACACAGATATCGAAACACTCACCACGTTGTAGCACTATGGACTCACCAATACGTTGTGAGTCGTACCAAGATTCGAGATCATGCTGGCGTGGTACATGCTTATCATCATCATGCAATTGATCATCTTGTGCCTGGGATGGCCACACATTGCGGCTTGGCATGCCGCGGGGCGTGTACTCGACAATCGGATCATAAGGGATGGTCTCATCAGCTAGCCGCACCTGTCGACGTAAGACGATTTTGTCGATTGTGCCATCATCCCCCGGAATGAGTTCTTCTGTCATATGGAAGAAATGGAAGTTCACACCGCGGTGACGCAAAACCTCAAAATAGGGTGTTACAAAAATTTCACCCATCCCCCCCCGCATGTGCATAAACACAGATTGATGATAACCGGCCACCATACGAATAAGACCGCGCATTCCAGCACCCGCAGCAATATTCGGATTCAAAGCATCACCACCCGGATATCCAAATGCATAATGATAACCAGCTTTAAATAGAATACTGCGCAGTGCGCGTTCCGTTGCGCCGTGTTTCTTCAGCCAGGCAGACGCCTCAACATCGTTGATTGCATCAAAACCACGGACGAGCACTTTGTCACTCAATATTCCATTGGCGATCGAAAGACCTAGCTGCAGCGCACCTAGCCAATCGAGGTTACGCAACTGAGGCCATTCGCTATCCAAAATTACCATGATCTCAGATATGGCCGCCTCTACATTGCTGGAGTCGGGTGGACTGAATCGATTATATTCGTCGCCCTGAAGGGCATCAGCATAACTTTCGATGATGTCATAAGCGCTTATCAGCGTGGACGCCGTCTCCGCGGCAATTTCCGCCCTTTTTGAACCGTGCGATCCATCACCGTCCGTCATCATCTCGGCATCCGCTAGCGAATGAAAATGGTCTATCAATTTGTCGCCACCGAGACGCAACAAACGCAAGAAACGCTCAAGTAGACCGACTGCAGACAAGTTGTCGGCATCAATTCCTGGGATACCGTCGCGGTCAGGCATCTTAACTCGCACGGGACGCCATCGATCCAAATCTCGCTGCAGTAGAGTAAAAGTTTGGTGAGGGAAAAAGGCGTCGGCGTAGGCAATTGCGGTCCCCTGGCTGACATTCTGCCACTCACGATAAACATCGTGCAGTTGCTCAAAACAAGCATGGTAGAACCCTCCAAGAATGTGAAGTCCATGCTCCTCATTGCGTCCGCGCGGCTCGCCCCTACTGGAAGCGCATTTACCCCCGAGCCGCCATCCCATCGCATAGATGTCAATCTCGAAGCGTTCCTCGAAATCCGGTCTACGCGTAAGTTCATAGGCAGTCGCTAAAGCAGCAGGCCCACTCCCCAAAATCGCGATGCGAACCTTCGCCATTGAACACCTCCCTCAAATTGATCCGAAGCCTGTCCGACCGTCTATCTGGCCAGCCAGTTCGCCGGCGATACCCGCCAGGTTGGTAATTGTCAGAGTTCTATGCCGGAGTTGCAGCATAGAACGCTTTGTCAGGTAGCTCATTTCGCGACTAACCGTTTCCCGATAGCTACCTATTCGCGCCGCAAGCTCACTGTGTGTGGGCGCGTGTTCAACGACAATTCCGTCTGCTTCGCGTACGCCCAGTTCAGCGAGACGCAAAAGTTCGCAGTGCAAGCGCCCACGCGCCTTGAGCGCACTGAGTTGAAATATCTTTTTGCTTTGGTTTCTTAGTTGGTGCGTCAGGTGTACCAATAGCCATTCCACATGCGACCGGTCTGCGTGCACAAATTCAATGAAGTCTGACGACGAGATTGCCATTAGCTTACTGGGTTCCAATGCGAGTACCGTTGCAGATCGCGGAGATCCATCAATCGCTGAGTATTCACCGAAGATATCACCTGATTGAAGGTCGCGAAAAATCACCTCGCGACCCTGCGGAGAGAACAGTGTTACGCGGAATGAACCACTTAGAACAAAATATACTTCTGTAGAACTAACACCAGGTTCAACTATCGACCGACCGCTTCGAACGGCAACAATGCGAGCGCACGCATCAATCGCGGCACAAAGACCGCGCGGCAAATCCGAGAAATCTGCGCTAGTGGATATCTGCTGCAAGTGCTCCTCCGTCCATCATGATAAACGTACGCTTTTACTCGTTAAGTTTCGACATTTTTTTGCGATATGACCTAGCGACGGAGCAATCACTGTGACGAAAAGCACATATTTTGGGTGTTCTCAGTCACATCCGTGGATCAAAAAGTAGCTCATCTTTGAATAAGGCGGCCAAGGGGGCCCGTAAGAATGGTCACCCACCCGCCATATCCAATGGAAGGATTTTCAGATGGCAAACATGAAGACGATCCAATTCGAGCTTGATCCGGGAGGAAATGACGTAAGCATTGATCTCCTAAAAGGCCAACTGCAGGCGGCCGCATTCGGCTTTGAGCTAAAAAATGGAAGCGGTGTTTCTGTAGAACAACTTGCCGACGATGACGGGCACACAAGTTCAATCCAGCGCATTTTGGTGGGGCGACCCGGAAAAGAATTAGAAGATCATTCACTTGAGGTAATTGGGATGCTCGGGACCCTGGGCTCCGCCGACGGCCAGAACTACTCCGTCACTCTTGATGTAAAGCAGGGAACCCATGCGGAGCAAGCCATTCTGGCTGGTACTCTTGATCAAGCAATTGAAGCCATTTTCGTAGTCAAATTCGTATGAGCAATCCCATGAAAAAATTTAAGAAACCCCTTTTCCTCGCATCTTCAATCTGCATTGCAAGTTCCACTGCGCTCGCCAACGGTGGTGATACATCTGATGGAGAGAAGGTCGGTTATCTGGTACCAGATTCACCCGCCCTTTCTCTCATTGGTGTGGCTGCAGACAAAACCCTGAGACCACAATCTCCCAAAGCGCTTGTTACTGATCTCCGAACTGCATTTGATGACAACGGCAAATTGAAAAACACTATTAGCCTCGCATTTGTTCCATATCTGGTACTTGAGGGAGGCAGTGCTCGCCTTGATAGATACAATAGTGAGTTTGGCATTCGTGCTCTGGCAAACACAGAGATATCTCTTGTCGCAGCTGCAGGTGAAAGTACAAACGACGCAGATCGCTATTCTGCCGGACTCAGGTGGAACATATTTGATGATGGAGACCCAAGGAGCGCAAGCTTGGACTGCGTGATAAACGCAGTTCAAATTGGCAGAAATGCACTACGTGATGCAGGCATTGTTGACCACCCGGAAAGAGCAGAAGAAATTAGGGAGATGGTTAGAGTCCACCTTAAAGAAACTTGTTATAAGGACTGGCGAAAAGATTTTTGGAATGCTCAAGCTTTGGATATCGGCCTCGCTTATGCCTGGGCAGACGGCGGCACAAACCTATCTGGCTTGGAGGAGAACTCGTTCGGCGCTTATGCCTCCTGGTCTTTCCCCGTCTCGGGTAGGGATGGTCAGGTTATCACCCATGCACGTTACACAGTAGATCAGTTGGCGGTAAGTAAAGCCGGTGGCTTTTTCAACCAGGACGCAGGATATGTGGGTGCCCGCTGGCGTCACAAGCTTGGGGAACGTTCCGCGATAAATCTTGAGGCCGGATACACATTCACCGACCCGACCAATATGCCGAGCGACAGCTACGCACAGTATGGTGTTTCGCTAGAGTATCGCTTGTCACAAGATCTGTGGTTCGTGGCGTCTACCGGCGGTCGGTCCAACGCAGACAATGAAGATGATGATGTGCGTGGCCTTGCGGCCATCAAATGGAACCTTGCTAATGCTGCCTCGATCTTCGACTAGCGAGACGTGAGTGCACAAAGGGTCGCAAGACTCGGGTTTGGGAGTTCCACAAAATTTACAAATTTCTGAATAGGGTAAAAGATGGCAATCATTGGTGAAGTCAGATCAATCGCTTTCGACTCAGATAGTGGTTTTCTCAATACTTTGAAAAAGCACGGATGGCTTGTGTGCGATGGTCGTTCCCTGAAAGTCAGTGAATACGAACAATTGCACAAACGTATTGGAGATGGATGGGGGGCTAAAAATCCCACGGTAACTTTCTGCATCCCAGACCTTCGAGGGTCCTTTCTACGTGGCGCTACGCTTAGTGCGGGTAAAACAAAGGACCCAGAGCTTGCGCACCGAGCGCCGCCGCGACCAGAACTCGTATCTACAGGGGGCACACCTGGTGGCGGGGGGATCCACGTCGGGAGCTTCCAGAGCCATGACCTTAGGTCTCATGCCCACCCATTCAGCGGGAAAAAAGCTGGCGGGGGCACACCTCATTTTCCCCATTCATCGGTGGGTCCGGGTGCAGCAGACGCACCACACAACACCAGCGTTACAGGCGGGAGTGAGACACGCCCCCTAAATCACTCAGTCCTATTCATCATTTTCGCTGGTAAGAAGAACACTGAAATCGACGAGAACTTCTTCTAGGCCGCCTACGAAACACGCTGACTATGGAAGCCTGTATAGGCAAAATCCACATTGGAGAACTGATGGCTAGGGATGCGCCTGTACCAACAGCTGGAATTAGCTTCGGAAAAATTCCTCGAAGCGTGCTTGAGAAGGCCATAGACGCCCTCAAAGAGAGGGCATTGTTTAGGCGAGCTTAGGTCAACACTCAGCCCAAGGGGAATGCCACATGTGTGCGTCATCAGGGTTTTTGGAACAGACTGCGGCCTAATTTAAGCGAGAGTTTGGCTCATCTGTTGATTGATATTAGGCGGCCTGCTTTCGGTATTGCAAGCGCCGCTGGTTGATAGTGT